>Ga0172369_10000162_pt1 | contig 94507 bp, 114 predicted proteins | sample LakKiv25m_FD_114539 | JGI IMG/M metagenome (GOLD analysis project Ga0172369, IMG submission 114539) | Freshwater microbial communities from Kabuno Bay, South-Kivu, Congo - kab_022012_11.25m | ecosystem: Environmental > Aquatic > Freshwater > Lake | place: Democratic Republic of the Congo... | reverse complement strand
TTGTCAGACACTTATCACATATCACCTATTACCTATCACGAATAACCCATGTCCCTTCTTCCAAAATCCATTACCAATTTAATCGATGAACTATCGCGGTTGCCAGGAGTTGGTCCAAAGACAGCTGCACGTTTGACATTTTATTTATTGAGTAAATCAGATTTAGATAACAAAAAAATAGGTAATGCCATCTGCGGACTTAAGGAAAATCTCAAACAGTGTCAAAACTGCTATAATTACGCTGAAAGCGATCCGTGTAGTATTTGCGATGATGAAAGCCGAGATATTAGTATCGTCACCGCAGTAGAAGAACCTTTAGACATAGTTGCAATAGAAAAAACTGGCTACAATGGGTTATACCATGTTTTAGGTGGGGCAATTTCTCCGATAAATGGTATTGGCCCTGAAGATATTAGAATTAGTCAATTAGTTGATAAAATAAGTAAAAGCAATACAATTAAGGAGTTGATTATTGCCACCAACCCAACACTTGAGGGTGAGGCAACGGCGATGTATATTAAACAGCAGTTGGTTGGTGAAACCATCGCCATTACCAGATTGGCACGTGGTTTGCCGGTAGGCGGTGATCTGGAATATGCCGACGAAGCAACACTCTCAAGGGCTTTTGAAGGAAGAAAACTTTACTAAGTTATGGTGACAAGTGACGGGTGACAAGTGTTTCGTTCAATAACACAATAAATTTATTGTTCGAGCGATCGAAGGGAGTCGAGAACTAAAGATAAAAACTTCTCGATTCGCTTTGCTCCCTCGAAGAATATTAGGGAGCATAAAAACAAAAATCAAAATCGATATGGCGCATTGTTAAAAATCGTTGTATCAAGGAGGAAAGGTGTCAGAAGAGTTTTTTTGTCCAACGTGCGGTGGTTCGTACGGTGAGGCGGGTAATTGTAGCCAGTGTGGTGAACGGTTGGAAACCAATGGAGATGCGGAAAGAATAAACGGTGATGATATCGACGAGAGATTATTACAAGAATCACACGGCAAAGAAATGAGGTATTAGTTGCGTGAAATAAAGTTATTCAACACTTCAACAAAGAAGATCGAGGCACTTCATCCCCTTATTGGTAACGATCTACGGATGTATTCCTGTGGTCCGACAGTCTATGACGTCGCGCATATTGGTAACCTGCGAGCTTATGTTTTTAATGATGTATTATATCGTACACTGGTATCGTTTGGCTACAAGGTCAAGTGGGTAATGAATATCACTGACATTGACGATAAAACAATAAAACGCGCCAAAGAAGAGGGGAGGGACCTCAAAGAATTAACAGGGTTTTATTTCGACAAATTTAAAAACGACTTACAAAAACTTAATGTATCGGTAGATGAAATAAAATTCGTCAAGGCGACCGAAAATATTGATGTTATGAAAGAGATGGTAAATGACCTTGTCGAAAAGGGTTTTGCCTATGAGGCCGACGACGGCATATATTTTGACGTTTCAAAGCTACCGGAATACGGCGAAATGGCTGGTGTTAATGTCAATCAAAACGAATCGAAGTCGCGTATCGACAACGACAATTACGATAAAGAGTCTGCGCAGGATTTTGCGCTTTGGAAAAAAGATGCCGGATACCCCGAGGGTCGGCCCGGTTGGCACATAGAGTGTTCGGCAATGGCACAGAAATATCTTGGAGTGCCATTTGATATACATACCGGCGGAGTCGATCTTATTTTTCCTCATCACACCAACGAAATGGCGCAAACCAAAGCGTCAACCGGCAAGAGTTTGGCAAATTTCTGGCTTCACAACGAGCATTTATTGGTTGATGGACAGAAAATGGCAAAGTCGGAAGGAAATTACATTACTCTCGATACTGTTATCGAAAAAGGATTTAGCCCGTTGGCGTTGCGACTGGAGCTGATGAAAGCTCATTACCGTAGCAAACTGGATTTTAGCTGGAAATCACTGGAATCATCACAGGAATTATTGATGAGCTGGCGCCGGTTGGCATCTAACTGCGCGCAATATTCTTCGAACGAAGTGAAAAGTTACCCGCCAGAACGACCCTGTCGGGCTGGTCAACCTTCGGTTTCGAACAATAACGACGATTTCCCGTCTGCGCTATCGGACGATTTACGGATGCCAAAAGTGATATCGGTTATCAGTGCGACTACTACGGAGAATTGCGCCGACCTTGTTAGCGCCGATAAAATACTTGGGCTTGATTTAGTCCAGTCAATACCCGAGGATATCAAGCAAATGTTGATCGGCATGGACAACCTGCGACAAAACGGCGATTTCCAGAAATCCGACGAACTCCGTCATGATATTGAGTCAAAAGGCTATGTTGTTGAGAATACTCCAAAAGGTTCAGTTGCTACGAAGAAATAAACAGAGGTATTGACTATTCATCTTTATTGTTGTACGATGAATTCTTGTAGGTGGGTAAGTATTTGGCTGGAGGGTGTTTTGGAGAGGATCCCATTTTAAATTTAAACGGGACGCTATCTCATCCCTCTCTCTGGCCAAATACTTGCCCATTTTGCATAAAATCTCAAAAATCAAATCTCAAAAATCAAAATAGTGGTATGCCTTTGGCATGAGAGCGAGATGCCATTATTCGTTACTAATCATCAACCACTAATCACATATTTTCAAATCTGTTATCATTAAGACATGGTCTTTCAGGAGCGCAAACAACAATTATCAGTTATTCTTAAAATTGACGAAAAACGTCATGAAGTTTCTGATATTGAAAAACAAATGTCACGACCTGATTTCTGGCAAAATCGGGAAGAGACGACAACAGTTACTCAAAAATTGTCGGAACTTACGGGAACTATTAAGATGTTTGACAGCGCACAGACCGAAGAGGAGTTAATTGAGCTCGAAAAGTTATCAAGGTTTAATGGCGAGTATGACGCAAGCAACGCAGTCCTTTCTATTCACGCTGGGGCAGGGGGCACCGAAGCGCAGGACTGGGCGCAGATGCTTATGAGGATGTACACCAGATATTGTGAAAAACGAAGCTGGAAAGTGGATGTTTTAAGCATATCGTACGGCGAAGAAGCCGGCATAAAATCAGTAACGCTCGAAATAACTGGTAATAATGCTTTTGGATATTTGAAGAATGAAGCCGGTGTCCATCGTTTGGTTCGTATATCACCTTTCGATGCTGATAAGGCAAGACATACTTCGTTTACGCTCGTAGAGTTAGTTCCAGAACTGGATAAGGTCGGCGACATAGAAATTCCCGAAAAGGAATTGCGTATAGATGTTTTCAGGGCGTCTGGACATGGTGGACAGAGTGTGAATACCACTGACAGCGCGGTACGTATTACTCACATCCCAACAAATATTGTTGTTAGTGTACAAAACGAGCGCTCGCAACTGCAGAATAAAGCCAAAGCGATGAAAATTCTGCTTTCAAAACTACATCAAATCAATCAGGAGCAGAAGAAGAAAACCGAATCGCAACTCAGAGGCGAGCATTTGAGCATGAGCTGGGGCAATCAGATCCGAAACTATGTGCTACAACCCTATCAGCAGGTAAAGGATTTGCGAACAGGTGTTATGTCGTCCAATCCGACTGACGTACTTGATGGAAATATCGATGTATTTATGAATAGTTAGAAGTGTAGACGTTAGATGTTAGACGTGGATTAAGATAACATTATGAGCCAAATTAAGAGCTTTAAAGATTTAATAATATGGCAAATGTCAATAGAAGCTTTTCGGATGGTTGTTAAGGATATTGAAAGATACCCCAATTCCAGAGTGGCAAAAATTATTGGAGATCAGGTTACAAGGTCGGTTTCATCTATTGGAGCATTAATAGCAGAGGGTTCAGGTAGAGGCGGGAAGAAAGAATTTATCAGATATTTGGTTATGGCAAGAGGGTCTCTCGTTGAAAGTCAGGATTGGATTTATAAGTTATTTTTGATAGGATATATTTCAGATCAAAGAAAAAACGAATTCGAAGATTTACTTGAAAAATTGAGAATTAAAATAAACGCATTAATAGGAAAGTTAAGAACGTAATTTCTGTACGTCTAACGTCTAACCAGTATACGCTTAACTTCTCCAGAGGAGAATAATGTTCGACAAAGCTAAACAGCTATATCAGCTTCAAAAAGAAGCGCGAGATGTCCAGAAGGAACTTAAATCAACCGAGATAGAGGTAAAGAGTAATAATGGCGCAGTGACGGTTATTTTTTCGGGAGACCAACATATTAAAAGTGTTGATATCGATGAAGGTTGGTTGAGCACTGACAAGAAAAGAGAATTAGAGCAGGAAATTGTCAAAGTGGTTGGCGAGGCCATTAATCGCTCACAAGCTGTAGCCGCCGAAAAAACCAAAAAACTTATGGGTGATATGGGATTGAATATACCGGGGATGTGACGGCGTAATCTCAAAAATTAAATCTCAAAAACCAAAATACTGGAATCGCTACGCGATGATTTATAGTTCGAGATAGCAACATGAATCGATAACTGTATGAAACTAATAGTTGGGTTAGGCAATCCGGGGAAGCAATATGTTAAGACTCGACATAATGTCGGGTTTATGGCGTTAGATGAATTGTCGTCAAAGCTCAAAGATACCAATTGGATTAACGATAAGAGGTTTAACGCAGAAATCGTCAAGGCAGATATGGGAAACAATAAAGCAATTATTGTCAAACCCATGACCTTTGTGAACGAGTCAGGTAGAGCAGTCAAAGCTGTGTCGGAATATTATAATATCTATTCATCAGATATCATTGTTATTTCGGACGACATAAATCTATCTGTCGGCGATGTACGCGTGAGGATTGGGGGTAGTGACGGTGGGCATAACGGGCTCAAGTCAATTATTGCTAACCTTAGCGAGGATTTTTGGAGAATTAGGGTCGGTGTGGGTATCAATGAAAACGAACCCTCGGAAAAATATGTGCTTAAGCACCTATCCAGCACAGAGGTGAAAGAGTTTGACGATATAATTGACAAAGTAGCCGATTATCTGGTAAATTTAGATTTCAGTAATATAAAAGAAGAAACTCTAACAATCAAATAACTGTGGGACCTGTCGAAATCTCGGTGGGGTTTGAACCACATTGGAGTATATTATGAATAAAGATGAGAAGGTAGTAGCTACCGAGAAGATAAAAAAAGCAATAATAGCTAAAAAAGAGAAAGCAGTTGAAGAGAAGAAAGTTGCTAAAACTGCTAAGGGCATAACCAATCCTACTGTAAAGGCTACTCGTAGCGGCAACTATAATAAGACGCTTGCAAGTGTTGACAGATTGAAGTTCTATACTATCGATGAAGCAATTAAACTCGCCAAGGAAACCTCATATGTCAAATTTGATGCATCAATCGACCTGCAGGTAAAAATATTGCCGTTAAAAAAAAGCGATAAAGTTGCGGTAAGGGGAACTGTAAAACTGCCATCTGGCGCTACAAAGACAAAAAAGATCGTTGTAGCTTCAGAGGAAATGCTCTTGGAGCTTGAAAAGGGCAAAATGAACTTTGACATGCTGCTGGCAACGCCGGAAATGATGCCAAAGTTGGCGAAATACGCCAAAACACTTGGGCCCAAAGGCTTAATGCCATCACCCAAATCAGGCACTGTAACATCAGACCCCAGCGAAACCCTAAAGGAATTACAAACTGGTTTAATTGAGTATAAAAGCGATGCCCACGGCATAGTTCATTGTTCGGTGGGTAAAAAATCGTGGAGCGACGAAAAAATTAAAGACAACATTGAGACCATGCTAAGAGTTTTGCCCCTAAAACAGATGCAGTCGATCACACTTAGCACTACTATGGGTCCAGGCGTTAAGGTTAAAAATACATAGCTGTTGACAATATTGTCAAATTATAGTAAATTTACTATATAAGTTAGCCGAAGAAAGTAGCTATTCTGTTTGGTGTCAATGCGACAATGCAATGTGATGCGACAGAATTTAATTTGCTGCCGAGGCATTCTATGTGAGATTTATGATTTATGATTCATGAATTATGCACGATGCCCGGCAAAAAGCCGGCATTTTCTTTTATAAAATGTGTAGACGTGTATGTGTTAGATGTTAGACGTGTATTTACTACTAACCTCTAACTCATACACCCCAAAACTAATCCAAAGGATTATTATGCCCAAGACAAAAGATCAAAAAGCGGAAATATTAACAGGTCTGCAGACCGCTATCAGTGGAAAGGTAGCACTACTTGTAAACTACCAAGGTCTTACAGTTAAGGAAACTGAAGGTTTGCGCGACGAGCTTTTCAATAATCAGTCGAATATCAGTATTGTCAAGAATAGTTTGCTGAAAAAAGCCGTTGAGAAAACAGGTTTTGATTTTGACGAAAGCGTTACCGACCAACCGCTAGCGATATTATCAGCCGGTGACGAAGTCGCACTTTCAAAAATATTGGCGAAATTCGCAAAAGCACACGAGAATGTTCTGATTGTCGGTGGTTGGGTTGATGGTAGTTATATCGACGCTGATTATATTAGCAAACTGTCCAAACTGCCAAGCCGAGAAGAATTGTTGGCAAAGCTTGTTGGCTCCATCAATGCGCCAATTAGCGGTATGGTTAACGTCTTGGCTGGAAATATCAGAGGTTTGGTTAGTGTCATCAAGCAGTTTGCTGAAAAAACAAATTAATAAAAAAATAAATAATGTCATTCTGAGCATAGCGAAGAATCTTACCAATAACATCTAAGATCCTTCACTTCGTTCAGGATGACAAAACAAATTAATTAGAATAGGAGACTATTATGGCAGATGAAGTAAAAAAAGAGGAAACACCTCAAGAAGAAGTTAAAGCCGAAACCACACCTGAAGTAGCAAAGGTAGAAGTTGTTTCAGAAACGGTTAAAGCCGAAAAGTCAGAGCCAACAGGTAAATTCAAGGATCTGATTAAACAGATTGAGGAATTATCAGTTGCCGACTTGGCGGATTTGGTAAAAGAATTGGAAGAACGCTTTGGCGTATCAGCATCTGCTCCTGTAGCAGTTACCACAGCCGGCGGTGCAGCCGCGGGTGGCGCAGAAGCCGAAGATGAAAAATCAAGTTATAATGTCGTATTGGCATCAAGCGGTGACCAGAAAATTGCGGTTATTAAGGCACTTCGCGAAATCAACCAAAACTTAGGGCTAAAAGAAGCCAAGGACTTGGCAGATGCCGCTCCAAAAGAAGTCGCAAAAGATATGCCTAAGGCCGAAGCTGAAGAAGCGAAAAAGAAGCTCGAAGCTGCTGGTGCCACAGTTGAATTAAAGTAATCGCTGATTGACGCGGATGAGTACGCGGATCAACGCAGATAAAGCAGGCGATTCTATCAGTAGAATCGCCTGCTTAATATAAGACAACAGTTGATGTTTAATTTCAAAATTCAATCAAAAAATGGAAATGCGAGAACCGGCATCTTCGCAACCCCGCACGGTGATATCCAGACGCCAATATTTATGCCGGTGGGGACTATTGGCGCTGTTAAAACTGTAGCGCCGTGGGAACTGCATCAACTCGGTGCCGAAATAATCCTCGGTAACACCTATCATCTAATGCTTAGACCTGGGGAAAAAACTATCGGCAAAGCTGGTGGACTGCAAAAGTGGACTAATTGGAACGGCCCGATGCTAACCGACAGTGGGGGGTTTCAGGTATTCTCTCTCGGTAACCGTTTGGTGAAAGAAGGGAGTGCCAAAAGTGGATTTGCAGATATCAAACCGGCGCAAATAACGGATGAAGGGGTGACTTTTTACTCGCATTTAGATGGTTCGAAGTATTATCTCGACGCAACAAAATCAATCAATATTCAGCAAGAGCTAGGTGCTGATATTATTATGGCCTTTGACGAGTGTCCGTCGGGTAGCGCACCGTTAGAATATATCGAGAAAGCCGTCAATAGAACTCACAGATGGCTAGATGAGTCTATATCGGCATGGATCAACAGAAATAATCAAGCTCTCTTCGGTATCGTCCAAGGCGCCACAAATAGATCGCTCAGAGAACTATCGGCAAAATACATCAACTCAAAAGACTTACCGGGCAATGCTATTGGAGGCGTCTCGGTGGGGGAGTCGAGGGCTGATGTTTGGAAGGCGGTGGAGTGGTCAGTGCCTCATCTTGATCCTGCTAAGCCCAGATATCTAATGGGGGTAGGGGAGCCGTCCGACATTGTCGAAGCTGTAAAACGAGGTTGTGACATGTTTGATTGTGTATTGCCGACACGACTTGGCAGACATGGTGTGGTTTGGGTCAAAGGTGGGGGGTTGGCATCGAAAAAAACTAAAATGATAAACGGTGATACTTTCAGTTACGCTAACATTGACCTTCGTAAAGGACGATATGCCAAGGCATCTGAACCCATAGATTTGGGTTGCCAGTGTCCGGCTTGTAAAAATCAGTTTAGTCGGTCGTATCTGCATCATCTAGTTAAAGAAGGCGAAATATTAGGCATTAGATTGACGACGCTTCACAACTTGCATTTCGTACTCGATTTAGCTAAAGAACTCCGTAAGCAGATAGATTAAAGTGGTATAATTATTAGTGATTAGTACCAATATAAAAGAGGACCATGGGCTCATCGATTTTTGTGTATAGTCCAATGGCTTTAGTGATACTATTGATATTCTTCGCATCTGCTTTGGCGTGGCTAATTATCGATATATTGAGGCGAAAAAAGATCACCGCAAAAAGAATGGAGGAGTTAATTTTGCTCGAGGTTCGGGTACCAAAAGAAGCAGCTCGTAAAGAAGATGAGCCCTTGCAGGATTTTAAAACCTACACGGCATTTGCAGAGCAACTTTTCAGCTCATTTGCATCTTTTTATGATAATACATTATCGTCGATTTGGTATGGTCAACCAGTCTTCTCTTTCGAGGTTGTCGCTAAGAACAAGGAAATCATCTTTTTCGTAGGTGCGCCCAAGCCTTTGCGTGATGCACTTGAAAAACAAATATTAAGTTTTTACCCGACAGCTCAGATAGAGCCAAGCAGTGATTTCAAGATATTTGGCGACCAACTTAAGCCCTCCGTAGGAGTTCTAGTGCTGAATAAGCCGTTTATTTTCCCACTAAAAACTTATACCGAGCTTGGTGCGGACCCGCTGAGTAGCATCACCAACACCTTATCTCGTCTTGGCGATGGCAATAGAGCGAGTGTTCAGATATTAATAAGACCGCACAAAGGAGGTTGGCGAACTGCGGTTAGCCAAGCAGTTGATCAAATCAAATCAGGTAAATCAGTATCAAGCTCTAATAATTATTTGGTTCGTGGCATCAATCAGGTAACATCGTCTGCTCAAAAAGACGCGACAAATGAGGCTATGAGTTCGATATCGCCCATACAGGAATCTCAAATCCAATTAATTCAAAAAAAAGGCGAGAAGGTTGGTTTTGATACTCAAATAAGAGTTGTCGCGCTGGCTCCAGATGAAAGTTCTGCTAAGGAACAGGTACGAAACATATTCTCATCGTTTGCTCAATTTGGGTCACCCGATAGAAACAACCTTAAGATTCATTTTCCTATGAATGTTAAGAAGTTTTTACCATACTATATTTTACGACACTTTACTCGTAGACATATTATGTTGCTTAACGCAGAAGAGTTAGCGTCAATTTATCACTTACCTAATTACACCATTGAAACACCTGGAATCAGGTGGTTTTCCGCCAAGCGCGCGCCAGCTCCTTCGGACCTACCCAAGGAAGGTCTAATTTTAGGCGAGAACTTATACCGTGGCGAAAAGCAAACTGTGAGAATTAAACAGGACGACAGAAGACGCCATTTGTATTCCATCGGTATGACAGGAACCGGTAAAACTACGTTGTTTGAATCGATGATATTGCAAGATATTAGAGAGGGTAGGGGAGTCGGATTTTTTGATCCACACGGAGATGCTGTGAATAATCTTCTCGGACTTATTCCTGAAAATAGAATGGAAGATGTTGTTGTGTTCGACCCATCAGATAGAGACCGACCTTTCGGCTTAAATCTTCTTGAATGGAAAACACCTGAACAAAAAGATTTTCTTGTTCAAGAGACTGTGCAAATTTTTTATAAGCTATTTGACCCAAACAATCAAGGCTTTATCGGACCGCAGTTCGAGCACTGGATGCGCAACGCTGCCTTAACTCTTATGGAATCAGAGGGTGGAGGAACGCTAATAGAAGTTCCGCGACTTTTTGTTGACGATGAGTTTAGAAATAGGAAAATTGCCCAAGTTAAAGACCATGTAGTCAAGGCATTCTGGGAAAAACAATTGGCTCAAACTGCCGACTTTCATAAATCTGAGATGTACAATTACTTCATATCTAAATTTGGCCGTTTTATGACCAACGACATGATGCGAAACATAATGGGTCAAGCGAAGTCGTCGTTTGACGTGAAGGACATTATGGATAATAAAAAAATATTACTTGTTAACCTTTCCAAAGGACAGGTCGGCGAAGTAAACAGTAATCTTCTTGGAATGATACTTGTTGCTAAAATATTTACTGCGGCTTTGGCAAGACAGCAGGAAGGAAACAGCGAAAGACAAGACTATTATTTATATGTTGACGAGTTTCAGAACTTCGCAACAGATACTTTCAAGTCGATTCTATCAGAAGCACGTAAATATCGGCTTAACTTAAATATTACTAATCAATACATCGCCCAGTTACCGGAAGACATTAGAGATGCTATTATAGGAAATGTAGGGACTTTAATTTCGTTTCGTATTGGCGTGCCCGACGCAGAGTTTATGGCACACGAATTTGCTCCGGTGTTCAGTGAAAAAGATCTAAACAATATTGAGGCCTTCAACTGTTACACAAAACTGCTTATAGACAACACTCCTTCGCGACCGTTTAGTATGAAAACCATTAAAGACGAAACGCTAAGTAGCGAGAGAGTGAAGGAGGCTGTTAAAAAATTGTCATCACTTAAGTACGGTAAAGACAAGATGACAGTGGAGCATGAGGTTGCCGAGCGCACTCGAAGCATAAGCGTTGCACCGCAAAATATTAGTCCGCCGACGCCAACCCTAAAATAAAATGATCGATAAAAAACCAAAACAAAATAGTATTAGCGACATCAAGAAACACCTAGAAGAAATAGACAGACATATTTCTGAGTTAAGGCAACTACTTTTCGTTGATGATACCTCAACTAAGCGAGAAAAGTTATTTACATCACCTGACGGTAAGGTCATAGAAGGGATATTCGACGGGCAGGAAATGGTCAGCCAAGGTGGCGAGAGGTACCCTGTTTCACCGAACTATGCCTCCAAGTCACAACTTGTAGAAGGCGATAAGTTAAAGCTCACTATCACGTCCGACGGAAGCTTCCTCTATAAGCAGATAGAACCAGTTGATAGACGCAGAATTACGGGAGAATTGAGTATGGTCGGAAGTAAATATTATGTGTCAGATGGTAGGAAAAAATATCAGGTTTTATCAGCGCCTGTTACATATTTTAAGGCTAACCCCGGCGATCGCTTAACCGTAGTCATCCCCAAGAAAGAAGGGAGTAATTGGGCGGCAGTTGAAAATGTTATAGTAAATACCTAAATAGTAATGAACTTCTTTAAAACACCAAAACCTGACCATACCGATTGGCATCTACAAAGGCAATACATAGTCCTAAGGGCATTAGTGCCAAAAAACAACGAGAAAACTCCACTAGCGGCGGAGAACTTTTTCGCGGCCCTTCATGGCATTTATCAAAATACACTAGATTACCAAGAAACGTTATCGTTCGAAATTGCAGCGGTTAACGGGTTTGTCCAGTTTTTTATTGCTGTTCCTGAGCACCTATACCACTTTGTAGAGGGACAATTATACGCGCAATACCCTACAGTGGAACTCGAGAAAGTCGAAGATTACACGTTAGGGCTTGAGGATAGTGACGGAGTTCTATCAACCGAGCTCACACTGCAAAAGGATTGGGCCTATCCAATAAAATCATTTCTCAATTTCGATGTGGATCCTTTAGCTAGTATTACCGGAGTACTTTCAGAGGCATCAGGACAGGAATATTTAATTTTACAATTCATGATCAGGCCAGTTGATGATAGCTGGCAATCTAAAGCAATTAACTATGTGAAACAAGTCAAAGCCGGCGAAACTCCCAACCTATCTTTAAGTGACGCTATGAAAAGACACCTTAAGTCGGCAGCCTCAGGGTTTGTCAAGGGGCTACTATCGCCTCCGTCTACAACTACACCCTCAACGAGCGCTGAGCCACTGAAATTATCAGCACCCGTCGAAGCTGCGATTAAAGGCGTAGAGGAAAAAATCACAAAGCTTGGTTTTGAAACAATGATACGCATTACGGTCGCATCCCCAGATGAAAGCACTGCTCAGCGCAAACTGCAATCTGTCGTAGGAGCTTTTAAGCAGTTTAATACCAATAATATGAACGGGTTTGTCGGCGGAGAAACTACAAAAGGCGCAGAAGTAACAAGTAACGTTAGACGAAGATATTTCGACAAAGGATATATTTTAAATATCGAAGAGTTGGCATCGGTTTATCATCTTCCTAATGTTTCCGTAGAAACGCCACGCCTGACTTGGGCGGGGTCTAAGAAGGGCGAACCACCATCTAACTTACCGCTTGGGACTGACGATGAAGATACCACAAGGTTCGCAAAAACAAATTTCAGAGGTCACTACGAAGAATTTGGCATGAAACAAATCGACAGAAATCTGCACATGTATGCCATAGGTAAAACCGGAACTGGTAAGTCTACTATGCTTGAAAATATGATCATCGACGATATTCGCAAGGGTAGGGGAGTGGCGGTTGTAGATCCGCATGGGGATCTAATTAAGAAGGTGATCGATTTTATCCCCAAGGAACGTGTCGAAGATGTTGTGTTGTTTAGTCCTGCGGATAAAGAATACCCAATTGCTTTTAATATTCTAGAAAATGTTGACCCGGATTTAAAAAATATTGTTGCTTCTGGTGTTGTCGGAATATTTAAAAAGATCTTTGGCGAAAGCTGGGGACCGCGTTTGGAATATATTCTACGTAATACCATTTTAGCGCTTCTTGATTATCCTAACGCCACAATGCTGGGAATCTTAAGAGTACTTAACGATGCATCTTTCAGACTTAAAGTCATAGAACAAATTCAAGACCCTGTTATTAAAGATTTCTTTATTAATGAGTATGAAAAATACGACCAGAAATTCAGGTCAGAGGCCATTGCACCAATACAAAATAAAGTTGGTCAATTTCTATCATCATCGACAATACGTAATATCGTTGGCCAAGCAAGGAGCAGTTTCAGTATTGAAGACATTATGAACAATGGCAAGATACTGCTACTTGACCTCTCCATCGGAAGAATAGGGGAGGACAATTCGGCATTACTTGGTTCAATGATGATAACTAAAATACAATTAGCGGCGATGTCACGCGCCAATCTGCCAGCCGAGCAGAGAAAAAACTTCTACCTGTATGTTGATGAGTTTCAAAACTTCGCTACCGATTCATTTGCGGTAATTTTGTCTGAAGCGCGTAAATATAAACTCAATTTAGTTATGACGAATCAATACATTGCTCAAATGCCGGAAACTGTCGCTAGCGCCGTTTTTGGTAACGTAGGAACGCTGATATCGTTTAGGGTTGGAGCGGGCGACGCAGCGGCACTCGAGCAAGAAGTAGCTCCGGTATTTACCGCTAACGATATGGTTAACCTAGACAACTATCACATTTATTTAAAAATGGCCATTAACGGGGTGACGTCAACGCCTTTTTCAGCCAGAACGCTACCGCCGGCAACCGAACCAGAAAATCTGTCAGAGGTGATTTTCGATGAGTCACGTAAAAAATATACCAGGCCAAGGGCGGATGTCGAAGCGGAAATATCTGAAATAGCACAATATGATCAAGCTAATTTACAAGCACAGGACTTCTATGCTAAACAAACTAGCAAGATAGAAAAAGCCCAGTCAGTTGTTCAAGCCGGAGCGGGGGAGTCATACAAAAAAATCCTTGATGTAAATAACGACAGATGGTTCTATGGAACTAAGCCGAGCTAGAAGGTGTAAGTGCATGCTGGCAAGTGTGTACTCATAGCCTTTGGGGAGTTTAATCGCCGTTTTTTGTATTGTATTTAGCACCTTATTAAGTGCCACCTCGCGATTCACGTACATGCCATGATGTTCGTCGCAACAGTCTAACTATCTATGTTACCCAAGCCTATCAAGAGTCAAATACAGGGTCGCACAATAACACTTATGCGACACTGTATATGTTGTTATATCTGATCTGTGCACATGTATACTACTTTGTCCTGAGGTGCATAAGCGTAAGGCCGACATTGAATAATGGTCAATAAATACGCTGTAATTCATAGGTCTAAAAACTCGCTATTAGAGACAGATTGCAGACAAATTTATGCCTTAAAATTAGCTCAAAATATACGACTCTCGCCTATCTCTATAAGTTACTGAAATATTGAAATAATCCGTGAGCTATCTGGCACGAAATATCAAGTTTACATATCATTAGAGTGTTATAAGGTACAGGTTCAAAAATAGGCCTAAAAATGCGATTTGCGGAGATTTTCTTTATTAGACGACCAACTAATCGTCTTATCACATGACATGATACTAACTATACAATCTACTACGTACTATTTGGTAACACAGACACAGTAAGAACAGTTATTGCGAGGAATGAAGCAATCTGATGAGATTGCCTCGTCGTTACTGCCTGCCTCGCCGGCAGGCGGTCTCCTCGCAATGACAACAAATCAATTCGCGGTGACATTTGGTCGTATTTGAAGACAGGTAAGCCATATATGTAAAATAACGCATCTGTAAATGCGTTATTTCCGAGTTATTATCAGATATATCCAGTTACGCGTACCTAGCTGAGAGTGCGAAAATATAGCAATTAATTACCATAAAATTAAGCTTCCTCTCCCCTCTTTTGCCTCATATGTACCCACGTTACCAGTACTGGTGATGCCACAAATATCGAGCTATACGTTCCAATAGCAATACCCATGAGTAAGGTCAACACAAACGGCCTTATTGGTCCTCCGCCGATAATCGCTAATGCCAATAGAACCAATATTGCCGTCATTGATGTGTTTATGGATCTCGCTATTGTCTGGTTAACGCTATCGTTAACTGTTTTTGATACGGGTTCCTGCTTGTGCGTGTGCAAAATATTTTCTCGTACTCTGTCGAAGACCACAATGGTATCGTGCATTGAAAAACCTAAAACAGTAATTATGGCCACAAGAAGATAACTGTTAGCCTCGAAACCGTAAATATGGTTGATTATTGACACAAATCCAAGCGTAATAACAACATCGTGAGCCAATGCAATAATCGTCGCAATACTCATCGACCAAGACGAAAATGGTTTTTGCACTCTCCTAAACGACCATGCAATGTAAAGCGCAATAGTTATTATTGCAATAATCACCGCTATAATTGCGCGTTTCGTTAAGTCCTTGCCAACCGTCGGCCCAATGGTTTGTGACTGCAATAAATGTACCGCAGTTATCCCCTGCTCCTTGTTGGCGGTAAGGTTTTGCCTGAGTGTGGGTGTAACTTCTTTGATAATTTTTGTATCTGTCTGTGAAGTCTTAATTTGTACCGTCTTATTGCTTGTACCTGTCACTGACAATTCAGGCAGATCCATATCTTTCAACGATTCTTTAACTACCTTTGCGTCAATGCTTTTGTTTAAGCTGATTTCAAGTAGTGTTCCTCCAGTGTAGTCTGTGCCGGGCTTAACACCCCATGTCATAATTGCCATTATTGACACGACCATCAATAGACATGAGAATATGTATAAGTACAATCTTTTGCCGATAATATTCATTATATTGTCACTCGTTTAATATTTTTACACCACACCCTAAGTAGGCTTCTTGTAACGGTTATTGCAGTGAACAAACTAACTAGAATACCAATCGCTAAAGTTAGCGCAAAGCCTCTCACGAAACCCGTTGTGCCATAATATAGTATCACCGCAGTAATCAAGCTTGCCGTGTTACTGGGCCAGATACTGGTCCAGCTACGCTTAAAGCTTGACTCTATCGCCTCGTTTGTAGCTTTGCCATCCCGTAACTCCTCTTTCAAGCGTTCAAATACCAACACGTTGGCATCAACTGCAGCGCCAACCGAAAAGATAAATCCTGCAAGGCCCGCCAGGGTCAATGTTACAGGTACTAATTTAAATATTGCCAAAGAAATTGCAGTATAGACACCGAGAGCTAAAACTGCGAAAAAGCCTGCCCGACGGTAATAAACAATCATAAAGATACAAACGAGGATAATGCCTAATAGGCCAGCAAGAAGGCTTGATTGTATTGAGTCAAGTCCGAGCGTGGCGCCTATTTGATTCTCGCTAACCAGTGTTATTGGTACTGGTAGCGCACCGGCGGTAAGTAAAATTGCCAGTTGCTTTGCTTCTTCTATAGAGTCTAGCCCCGTAATTACGGCTTGGCCATCTTCAATGACAGTTTGTACTGTTGGTGATGAAATCACTTCATTGTCAAGTTCTATCGCAACTGGTTTTTGAAGGTTCCTTTGGGTAATATCTCTAAACAACTTAGCGCCCTCACTGTTAAATGTTAATTCGACTACTGGCGAAGAGCTACTAAACCCTTTGCTGTTTTGTTGACCGCTTGTGACAGACGCAACCGCCTTGGTTAAATGCGATCCATTGAGGTCAGTACTAACAAATTTTCCGTCACTCCCCTGTTCTTTAAAAGTTAGTTGAGCGGTTTTGCCGATCATATTCTTTGCTTGCTCGACATCGGTAACACCTGGCAACTCAACTAGAACGCCCGGTTTACCGCCAACCTGAGTTGTTTGAATTGATGGTTCGGAAACTCCCAGCTTATTTATCCTTCTGTCGATAACATCTACCACACCTTTCTTGGCACTCTCCAGCTCACCAGAATTAGTGTTGCTGGTATCAAGTTCGTAAACCAGTTGCACGCCTCCCTTAAGGTCAAGCCCGAGCTTCATTGTTTTTCGGCTTGGGAATTCCAATCCTTTGGGTAAAACAATAGCAACTGCCAACACGGTCAACAGCGCAATAACAATAATCGTATAAATTGGCTTCAGTTTCATATTTTATTCTTTGCTAAATACTCCCCTGCTGCCATCGCCGCCTTGGCTCCCTCTCCGGCTGCAATAACTGTCTGCTTTCCCCAGACGCTGGTCACATCGCCCGCTGCGAAAATCCCCGGCATCTTGGTGGCATTCTTACTATCTATTTCTATCTCTGTCCATTGATTCAGCTTTACGATACCCCCGAACGCCTTAGTATTAGGTACTGAACCTATTTCAACAAAAACACCGTCACATTTCAAGGTTTTGACCTCTTCTGTTTTACCGTCCTTGTATTCTATCCCTGCAACCTTCTGGCTATCAGATAAAATTTTAGTTGCATGGGCGTAGGGAACAATGGTGACGGACTTTTGTGGTGAGATCTTTTCCAGTGTTACTACTTCACCATTGAGTTTATCGTTGATAGTCAGGACATATATCTGTTTCGCGTACTTGGTTAGCATATATACCGCCTCTGTGGCTGAATATCCACCGCCGACTACCGCCACGGTCTTGTCTTTGAAAAATGGCGCATCGCAAGTTGCGCAAAAACTAACTCCTCTCCCTGTAAATTCAGCCTCTCCTGGAATGTTTAATGTTTTGGGTTTCTTGCCAGCCGATACAACAATCGTGGTGGTCTCGTATCTGTTTTTATCAGCAGTCTCAACAATATATCCTGCTGTTGATTTGCTAATTCTAACTACCTCGTTACCCGGTCCAATTTTGGTTTCAACTGATTTCTGGGCCTTGGCGTGGTTGTGCATCATCTCGGCCAGCTTCCTTCCTTCCACAAGTTCTATACCCGGGTAGTTGGCAATTTCGCCGGAAAGGGATGTTTGGCCACCGAGGTCACTGGACAATACTAAAGTATTGAGTCGATTCCTACCGGTGTAGATTGAAGCAGTTAAACCAGCCGGCCCAGCGCCAATAATTATTACGTCGTAACTCATGTTATTTATTGTAATTATGAATCATGAGCGCAGTATCTATCATTCTATTACTGTATCCCCATTCATTGTCATACCACGCAACAACTTTAACAAAATCATTACCAATAACCTTGGTAAGTGGCAAGTCGACAATTGACGAGTGTGGATTTCCGACAATATCACTGGAAACTATTGGGTCACTGGATACTGTCAGTATATTCTTGTAAGCAGGATTTTCAGACGCTTTGTCGAATACTTCGTTGACACTTTCAACGGTTGCTGGTTTTTGGGTCAAAAAAACCAAGTCGGAAATAGATCCGCAAATAACCGGAACTCTAATTGCCATACCATCAAATTTGTCTTTCAGGCTCGGTACAGTCAGGGTCGCAGCTATGGCGGCGCCGGTTGATGTTGGGACAATGTTTACCCCAGCCGCTCTGGCCCTACGCAAATCCTTGTGTGGTGCATCGTGTAGGTTTTGGTCTCCGGTATAGGCGTGGACTGTGGTCATCATTGATTTTTTAACGCCGAAATTCTTTTCCATTAAATCAGCCACCGGCGCAATACAGTTGGTAGTACAAGATGCATTGGAAATTATCTTCTCACCGGCATAGTTGTCATCGTTCACCCCCATAACAATGGTTGGCACATTCCCGTCTTTTGCAGGTGCTGATAGTATCACTTTTTTTGCACCGGCTTTAATATGTTCCATGCCACCCTCGTGGCTTGTAAAAATTCCAGTGGATTCAATTACGATATCCACATCGTGCTTGTCCCAAGGTAATTTTTCTGGGTCTGGCTGTCGGTAGACCGTAATCTCTTTGCCTCCAACATTCATCTTCCCATCTTCGGCCGTAACCGTTTCATTAAACATGCCATATACCGAATCATACTTTAGTAAGCCTGCTAAAGTTTTCGCATCTGTTAAATCGTTAATCGCCACCACGTCAATATTCGGATTGGTATATGCCACCCTATAAACCGCTCTTCCTATTCTGCCAAAACCATTTATTGCAAGCTTAATCATTTCTCCTCCTCAAATAAATATCTTAATTCATTGTTGATAAGTGCCTGTGGTACAAAGCCGTCAAAGAATGCCTCGATATTATCGACAGTAATTGTTGCCATTTGACCGCGTGCCTCAAGCGTCGCAGATGCGCTGTGCGGTGTCAATACCGTATTTTCTAAGTCAGCGAGTCCGACTGTCAGTTTCGGATCGTCTTCATAGACATCAAGCCCAGCTGTCATTATTTTGTTGCTCTTGAGGGCGATAACTAATTGTTTTTCATCGATAACCGGTCCACGGGCAGTGTTTATCAAAATCGCGGATGGTTTCATTAGCGCCAGAGTAGTCTTATTAATCATATGCTTGGTTGTTGGTAGCAGTGGAACGTGCAATGAAACAACATCAGCGCTATTAAGTAGTCCGTTAAGTGATGTTTGGTACGCATGGGTCGAGCGTTCCAACTCGTAGTTTTTACAAATGTCGTGATAAATAATCTTCATGCCAAGTCCGTGGTAGCAATTTAGCGCAAAAAGAGTACCGATTTTACCACAGCCAATAATCCCAAGCTTTTTTCCACTTAGTTGCACCCCAAGCATTTGCTTAGGGTCCCAACCTTTGTACTTGCCACTCCTAACAAAATCATCGGCTCGGCTCAAGTTTTTTGCGCAGGCAAGCATCAAAGCCATAGCATGCTCGGCAACTGCGGTAGATGATGCGTCTGGTGTATTGGTTACCATTATCTTGCGCGTTGTCGCTTCGCGGATGTCAATATTGTCAAAACCTACAGCATAGTTGGCAATAAGTTTTAAACTATCCCCTGCTTTGTCCATTAACTTGCCATCAACCCTATCTGAAAGTTGTGTTACTATGGCGTCATATCCTGCAACCGATTCCGTCAACTCAGCGTACGTTAGTACTCTGTGTTTCTTGCTAACTGTCACATCAAACCTATCCGATTTAATAAGCGGTTCAATTTCTGAAAAATTTATCGGGTAGGTTATAAATATCTTGGGCTTCACAGCGCTGAAGTTACCTTGCATTTATTGCTTCTTTGCTCTATTTTGGCTCTTGATAATAATCCTTTTTGGGGTCCAATGTGCTCTATCACGGACGCGGCGTTGGCACTTCCCCACTTCATGGCCTCCTCGAATGTTTTCCCTGCTATCAGTGCTGTCGTAAAACCACCAGAGTAAGCGTCGCCTGCGCCGGTATTTTCAAGTACCTTAGCGGGACACGGCGAACATTTGTAGAAATTTACTCCATCAAAGCCATATGAGCCATTGGGCCCGTCGGTAATAACAGCCCTTGTTGGTCCTAAGTCTACCAAAGTCTTAAGTAACTCATTATATGAAACCTTGTTTTTACCAGTATAATCTTCTGCCTCTTCCTTGTTCATAATTATCACGTCAGTCAAGTCCAGAAGTGCGCTGTAGGCTTTGGGTCCTTCTCGTCGTTGGTATGTGCCGGGGCTAAAAATCAGCTTAACGTTATAGTCTTGCACAACACTTAGAAGTGGTTTGACGATTTTGTTACCACTGGTTGAAAGCGATGTAAAATATATCCACTTAGTGGGTTTGAGCGAACTAATATGATAATTTCTGTCCTCGTGGTGAACCAGCAGTGTTCGCTTGCCTTCATAAATCATGGCGACAGTTTGGTTAGTTTTGCCGGTAGTTTCGACTTGTTTCAAATCAACATCTTCTTGCTCCAGCTTATATAGAATTTGCTTTCCATCGGCATCACTGCCTACGGTAGTAACAATACCTGTTTCAAGGCCAAGCCTTGAAGTTGCCACCGCGACATTTGACGCATTCCCGCCAACAGTAATTTCAATTTCCCTGACAGGAATTTTTTCGTTTAATTCGAAACAGAGCTCGCAAACTCGGTTACGGGTACTGCATATTACAGACGCATCTCTCTCGTCCAGCAAGTAATACGTATCAATTGCCACATCGCCAATCACAGTTAAATCTAACATCTACCTCCTCTAAAGATGGTTAGTGCTTCTTCTACTATTTTTTCTGCCGTTAAATTGTATTTTCTCATAAGCTCGCCGACTTCGCCAGAGCGACCAAATTTATTGCCTATGGCCACGAACCGCATTGGTTTGGGGTGGGTTTGGCTTAAGAGTTGTGCTACAGATGCACCTAGGCCACCAGTTCGTTGTGCTTCTTCTGCGACTACAACACCGCGAACATTGCGGGTAGCCTTCAGAATAGTATCCTTATCGAGTGGTCTTACAGTATGGCAGTTGATGACGGTTGCGCCAACGCCCTCACGACGCAGGCGAGCTGAGGCAGAAAGCGCCTTATTTACCATCAAACCGTTGGCGATAATTGCAACATCGTCCCCGTCTTTGAGAGTCTGCGCCTTGCCGATGGTAAAGGTTCTTTCAATGTCAACAGCTTTTGACTCGGCGCGACTCAAGCGAATGTAGCAAGGTCCAGCGTGCTTTGCTACTGCCAAGGTTGTTTCATACGCTTCATTACTATCTGCTGGTACTATAACCGTCATATTGGGCAGAGCGTTTAACATCGCCACATCCTCAAGCATTTGGTGAGTAGCTCCATCGGGTCCGGTTGAAATTCCTGCATGAGATGCAATGAGCTTGACGTTTGCGTTGTTGTAAGCCACCGATATTCTAACTTGGTCAAAGCTCCGGCCTGGTACAAACGTTGCATAAGAGCAAGCAAATGGTACTAAGCCCTCAAGCGCCATGCCAGCGCCCGTTGCCACCATATTCTGTTCGGCGACACCGAATTCAAAATAACGGTCTGGGTGGTTCTGTGCAAAGTCAGTTAACTTCAGTGAGTCTTTCACATCAGCGCAAAGCGCTACGACTTTGCTGTCAGTGCCCAACTCAACCATGGCCCTGCCAAACCCCTCCCGCATGGACTGGCGAACATTTAACATAATATACTTGGATAATTGATAATTTAATGAAAATTGGTATTTGAAAATTGAAAATTATGATAGCTCGTCTATCATCTGCTTTGCTGTTTTTTCATCTATCGCCTTGCCGTGCCAGTGGTAATCATTCTCAATTTGTTTCACCCCTTTACCCATAACGGTGCGAGCGATAATTACCGTAGGTCCGTCGCCACTTATTGCGTTATGAAATGCTCTGTCGATTTCTTGGAAATCATGACCGTCGACGTGTAAAACTCGCCATCCGAAGGCGCGATATTTTTCATCAATCGGCGCTAGTCCAATAACGTTTTCGGTAGTTCCACTAATTTGCATACCGTTTCTATCGATAATAGCGATTAAGCTGTCAAGTTTATAATGCGATCCTGCCATAACCGCTTCCCACACACTTCCCTCTTCCTGCTCGCCGTCACTCATTAAGCAGACAACTTTGCTCGAATTATTATTTTTGTATCGAAGTGCCAACGCCATACCAACTGCAATAGACAGACCATGCCCTAATGAACCACTCGATGTTTCAAAAATTGGCATCATCGACCTGTCGGGGTGCCCTTGCAAATTCGAATCGATTTGGCGCATGGTCAGCATTTCTTCTTTGTCTATTATGCCCATTTTATAGAAAGCACCATAGAATGCGGGGCAAATGTGGCCGGCAGACAAAACCAACCTGTCGCGATTATTATCTTTAATATTTTGCGGGTTAAATTTTAACCCGTGAAAATATAAGTAAGTTACAATATCAGCGCTCGAAAGTGATCCGCCTATGTGACCGGAGCCGGCAACTCCTACCATTTCCAATATGGCGCTTCGAACTTCCCGCGCCGTACCTCTTAGTCCCCTCTCCTCCTTAGTAGTCATAACTATATTATAACCGATTTCTTTATGTAATGTGCCTGAATCCTCTCTCATCTTTACGCTTAACTTCTAACGTCTAACGTCTACACAGCGCAACTTGGGCCTCAGCCCAAAAAGCTCAACAGCTTATACACCGCTATCGCAGGCCAAACTATTGCCTGTAGAACTCCCAGTGCGCCGACCCAAAATGTATCTGCGTTTTGCAGAAAAAATACCAACGCACCAACAAGCCCCAAGCCATAAACCGCTCCACCGGCGCCACCACCCGTCATTTTCCTGCACCTGCAATCACACTTGTCTATCCCGCACATACACTTGTCTTTTTCCTGTGCCATACAACCTCCTATAGATTGTTATTTACAAAGTAATTGTTTCTTTATTTATTCTACTCGTCTTTTTCTTACCGTTACAGATACTAATAAATTCATTGTACTTCTTCTTTATCTCATTTGGTGAAAAATTGGATAGCATCATCTCGGCGCTATTGGATGCTGTTTTAAAACCCTCGTCTTTTGAAAGTATCTCCGGATGTACCTGAAGTGCGCGCTGGTTCCAACCCAAAATGTGCAGTCCAGACAAACGCCTAATTCTTGAAAGCGCAACGTAACCCTGACCGAATTCAAATACACCGGAGAGGTCCATAACCGCTTCATCCATATTCATCCCTTGGCTCTTGTGCACCGTTATCGCCCAAGCAAGGCGCAGTGGCAACTGTGTGATTGTCGCTCGAATTTTGCTGTTTTCCTCTACCGACCAATCCATTGGCTCAACTATTATTTTTCTTCCGCTTCTTAACTTAATAATCGGGCTTCCGTTTTCTTTATTAAACCCCTCAACTGTGCCGAGGGTGCCGTTGACGAAACCTTCTTTGCGGTTATTTTTTGTAAACATCACCGTAGCGCCGACTTTTAACAGCAGCGTTTCTGGCGATAAACACCCTCTTTTAAGCGATGCCACTAAGCCGTACTCTCCAAACCCAGACATCGTAAATTCGTGTGGTTTGCCGGGGAGTTTGGCGAGAATTCCATCGTTTGTAAAATCGACATTAGCATTATGAGAATAAAGTTTCGGGATATTGGGTGGTGCCTTGTGGCGCTCTATTCTTCTAGTCTCAAGGTGGCTCAAGTGATCTTCGTCGAACATGTTACGGCGAATTGCCGAAAGCATTGCAAGAAAGTTGCCGTCGTCCTGCCTGTGTTGCTCGGTGAGGTAGCAAACAGTCGGACTCGCCTCAGCCCAAGCCGGAGAGTCATAAGCAAAGCGTGTTGATAGTTCGTCGATCAGCGCAGTTTGCGAGCTCTCATCGACCGATCTTTTTACAACTGGTGGCAACTGGAAAAAATCACCAGCGAAAATTACTTGCATACCGCCAAAGGGCATTGCGTTTTGCTTTATAGCGCGACAGACCTTATCGACCATCGTAAGAGTGTTTCCGGTTAGCATCGAAACTTCTTCTATTATCAGTACCTTGGCTTTGCGAACTCGTTTTGCAATGTAACCACTACGGACAATCTTATTAAGTGCCTTTTTGTTTAACTTGTCTTTTATGCCGATTCCGCTCCAGCTGTGTATTGTCATTCCGCCTATGTGAGTTGCCGCTATGCCGGTTGAAGCCGTAATTGCTGGCTCAATTCCCAAACCGCGCAAATATTTTACGTATTTGTTGATAACGTATGTTTTCCCCGACCCAGGTTCACCGGTCAAAAAAACATTCACACCAGTTTTCAGAATCGAAAGCGCTTGAGATTGAGTCATATATTATAAATAATACAATAAGAATCTCGACAAGTCATACGCTGTATTATAACCGCTCTGACACCGGAGTCTATCCCTCGGAATCCCATTCACCGCAGGTACACCTACGAGGTGGACATGCGGTTATCGAAATGTATTATGGAGGTATGGCTCAGTATAGAAAAGAAGCGCTTACGACAGGCAATTATTATCACATCTTCAGCAGAAGTATTGTTAAGTTTGTGGTGTTTAACAAGGAGTGCGAATACGATAGATTCTATCAGCTGATAAACCTCTGCAGATTTACAAATTTCGTTTATAAATATTCACGATTCAATATGTTGAGTAATAAGGTACAAGCTGGAATAATAGATAACTTAAAATCTCAGAATGACTGTCTTGTCGAGATAGTCGTGTATTGTATTATGCCAACCCACATACATTTAGTTCTCAAGCAAGTTAAGGATGGTGGTATCACTAAGTTTATGGCACGTGTGTTAAATGGTTACACAAGATATTTCAATTCAATGCATAAACGTACCGGTCCATTATGGTCGGGAAGATTTAAAAGTGTTTTAGTCAACCATGACGAGCAGTTGCTACATCTTACAAGATACATTCATCTAAATCCTGTTTCATCGGGCCTCGTAGAAAATCCCGAGGATTGGTCGCATTCGTCCTACCTAGAATATTCGGATCGTAATATGGAAAATTCAATATGTGTCTTTGATAAGATTATTTCTCTTGGCCATAAAGAATATGAGAAGTTTGTAAGAGATCACAAAGCCAATCAGAAAGAATTATCAGAAATTAAATATCTAACAATTGATGACTATAGTGGCTAAATAACCGCATGTCCACCTACGAGGTGTACATGTTGGTGATACTGCCAACCTGTTAAGACCGTGATTTTAACCGCAAGTACACCTACGAGGTGTACTTGTGCCGGTTAGGTGGAGGTAATAAGATGCGAGCGGTGGGGTGGTTAGGGAGAGGGAGGAATGTTTTTATACTTGGTTTTGAGTTTCTCGAGAAGCTCCTTGGAATCGCGACAGTCGCAATGTGTCGCATGACCCTCGTGCCATTCAATCCGCTCCTCTAACGAGGCATTCTCTGGCATCCTGTTCTTCTCGTGCCATTCTTTGTTCATATAGTTTCCTTGATTACGATTTATTTGTTAAGCGATACACATTACCATTCAAATATCTCGACGATTCTACCGATAACAGATTTAATACGGTCAATAATTCCTCGTTGCTGTAAGAACTTAGTGCCGGGTGGAATAATGTCAGCAATTTCTTGATCTCTCGGTAGCTTCTGTGTGTACAAGTATTCCCCGACCAGTGCTTCAATATTTTCAACGGGTATATTTTCCTTGCTTGCTAAATCTCGCAAAACCCTCGACCTCTCGCTTTCCCAGAACTCGCCAAAGGCTTCCTCGACACTTTTTGACTTATCGATCCTCCGTAAGCTCTCTTCAATAAATTTCTTAATCAAATCTTTCTTCTTGCGTAATTTTGCATCTCTGTCGAACATTCGCAAAATATCTTCCGTTTTCTTTTCGCGTAGTCTGTCGGAAGTTATGTTTCTGAGTCCTGCAATTAGCATAATAATATAATCATAATTAACCACGTCTCGTATTGTCAGCTCAAGCTCGAAATCAATTTGGTCAAGAATTGACTCCTGCCCGCGAGCGGTATCCTTCAAGCTGTCGTGTATGTCCAAGTATTTGCTCTGATAGTCATAAAATTCCTGTTCAGAAATCCCTGTCTCTTCAAAAGAAAACTCGGCAAAGGTTTCAAGCGAAGATTTAACTCTCAGCAAATCGCGGAACGACTTAACGAACTCAGCTTTTTCTTCTTCACTTTTCAGCTCATTAACCGATTCAACTGTCGGTACTTTTTCTCTTAGCTCGGTCAACTTCTCCTCGAACTCCTTTTTCTGCTTTTCGTATGGCTTTTTGAAAACTATCTCTTTTGCGTTCTCGTCGCCATAAAGTGCCAGCGCCTTATCTGTCGCCTCTTTCAAATTTCTAAACGATACAATATTTCCATGAGGTTTATCTGAATCGAGCAATCGATTTGTTCTCGAATACGCCTGAATTAGCCCATGGTAACGCAAATTTTTATCGATATACAAAGTATTAAGTCGTGGACTGTCAAAACCGGTCAGGAAAATATTTACCACCAAAACCAAATCAACCTCTCGCCTTTTTATTCTCTGCTGTAAGTCTCGGTAGTAATCATAAAATCGGTCTGTTGAGAAATTCGTTGAGTAGAGTTTATTATAGTCGCTTATACAACTTTCCAGAAAGTCGCGCGAGTGCTGGTTGGCTGGCTCACCTTCTTCTGGAAATGCGTCAACGTCTAAATCAATTGCCCCGTCTTCGTTGGCTTGATACGTAAATATCGTTGCAATCTTAAAGCATTCCGGCTTATTCTCGCTTAACAACTTGTAATATTTTTTCAATACTTCAATGCTCGAAACTGCAAAAAATGCATTGAACTTTCCATTTTTAGTTTTGCGTCTCCAATCCTGTAAAACATATTCTGTAATCTTCTCTACTCGCTCAGTGCTTTCCAAGACCTCGCGAGTATTAATCCCCTCCACCATTGCGTCAGCAAAAATATCCTTATCGACAATATCGCTGTCTTTTTGTTTGTACTTACCAACATATTCGACTGCAAACCCCAGCACATTATTATCGGAAATCGCATTGGTTATGATGTAGCGGTGTAAACATTCTTCAAAAACATCCGCCGTTGTTACTCCACCGACATTATTTTCGGCAAATATCGGGGTACCGGTAAAACCGAAAAGCTGTGCGCGACCAAAAAACGATTTAATCCGCGCATGTGTCTGCCCAAATTGACCTCTGTGGCATTCGTCGAAAATGATGACGACTTTTTCATTTTTCAAATATTCCAGCTTTTTTAAATAACTCTCGCGACCTATGGCAATGTCTAACTTTTGAACCGTTGTTACAATTAGCTTGCGGTTTTTATCTTCAAGCTGGCTAACTAAATGGCGGGTATTATCCGTGCCATCTACTGAACCATCGGAAAATGAATTGAATTCCTTGGTTGTTTGAATATCCAAATCCTTGCGGTCAACCACAAACAACACTTTTTTAATCTCCGGAATTCGTGAAAGCACTTGGCTGGTTTTGAACGATGTCAAAGTCTTTCCCGAGCCGGTGGTGTGCCAAATATAGCCGTTTTTGTTTGACTCCATAACCCTCGACTCTATCGCCTTTACGGCATAGTATTGGTATGGTCTCAGAACCATAGGGATTTTATAATATTCGGCAAGGACAATGTACTCGGCGATAAATTTAGATACGGCGCATTTTTCTAAGAAAAGCTTCGCAAAATCTTCGAGCTTGGTAATTTTTTCATTTTTCTCATCGGTCCAGAAAACAGTTTGCTCAAAACTTTGGTTTGGATTATTTGAAAAATACTTGGTATTAACGCCGTTTGATATTACGAAAATCTGAACATATTCAAACAACGTGCCAGTAAACGAATGCTTGTGGTAGCGTTGGATTTGGTTAAACGCCTCTTTCATTTCCATGCCTCGGCGCTTGAGTTCAATTTGCACCAACGGCAAACCATTTACCAAAAGCGTTACATCGTAGCGGTTTTCGTATTTTCCAAATTGCGTGACTTGCCGTGTAACTTGGTACTCATTCTTGCACCATTGGTCCATATTAAAGAATCGTATAAACGATGTTTCGCCGTTATCACGTCGGACGATAAAGCGATCTCGCAAGGTTTTCGCTTTTTGAAACCGGTCACCTTTGTTCAGGTGGTTTAAAATCTGCGCAAACTCCCCATCGGAAAAACTTGTTTCATTAAATTTCTCAAGCTGTAGCTTAAGATTTTCAGATGTCGTTCGAGCCTGTCGAGAATCATTGTCATTGCGAGGCGAAGCCGAAGCAATCTCATCCCTCAAAACCACCTCCTCAAACCCCAGTCGCCCCATTTGCTCGACCAATGTATTTTCAAGTTGTAATTCTGATTGTGTTGTCATATTAATTATCAACTCCTTCTGTTCTCCAGTACCTATTCCCATTTTCAATTATAAGTCTTGTTTGAGACTTTTCATTTTTCGTGAATATCAATGGTACATCCTTTATTTGTTCATCTAATAATCGGCAGAAAATATTGTAATTATCCGAGCCATCAACGTATTTTTTTCCAAAATATAATAAAGTAAACCTGTTCAGTTCCGAAAAAAATTGTATGTGCAACGTTAGTAACACCTCCTGTTCTTGTAACTCTCGATCCTGGAAAACCCCAAGATCTGCTAAAAATTGAGTATCGTGATATCTGCAATGTAAAACCCAGTCACAATATAGTTTTAAATATTTATAGCTCTTTTTAAGATCGTTTAGCTCTAAAAATATTCTTAACTTTGCCAATAGAAAAACTACCCGATATTCGTCAAGTGATTCTACTTCACTATCTATAACTGCCCTAAGTTTTGATTCAATATCGCTATTTATCATTTTACACAAACATCCTTTGGAGTAGGGACTTTTTGAAGAGGCGGGTCTGCTCCAATTGGTTATTTATTAAATCAATTTTATTATCTATCTCCGTCAGAAATCTGGCAATCTTTTCTTGCTCTTCTGTCTTTGGAATTGTAATTTTCATATTAGAGAATTCAGTCTTATTTATTATTGGCAGTGTTGTATTCGCCTGTGTAGCTTTAATTTTGGGAGTTAAATATGGCAACAAATAATAGATAAATTCACCACAATTTTCTTTACTAGGTATCAAGGCGTTGATTTGTTGATTCGTGATACAGGGCACACTCGACAAAGATATCTTTCCAATCGAAGCGATGCAAGTGTATAAAATACTGCCAGCCGGAAGAATATTTTTTGACTCTCCGCAAACTTTTCTTTCAGAATAATTTTGGTATTTAATCCCTTCTGTGATATCGGTCGGTGTTACAAAAAGAATATCACCTCCCCAATAATCGCTACTTGATGTGCTTGGGGTTTTGCCAGTAATAATTCTGCCGATTTCTCCTAGTTTCTTTTCTTGCCAATCCGGATAATCCTGATCATTTTCGTCTTCGAAGCGAATGCGCTGGCTAAAGATTTTTTGCATTATGCCTTTTTTGAAACCCTCAAACGCCTTTTTCTTTTGTTCCAGCTTCTCAACCTTCCCATCCACCGCCCCCAAAAACCCCGCAATTTTCCGCTGCTCGTGAAGAGTTGGTGCAAATATTTTTAAGTCCAAAACATCATCTCTTCTTAAATTAGTTTGGCTTACCCCGTTATCAAATTTCAAAAAATAGTGATTTCTATTTACACGTAAATTTAAAAATTCTGAATTTGCTACATTCTTCTTGGCCGTCAAAGCGCAGATCCGTTGGTTTAATGTATATTTGTTATCTTCATCTATTAAAAAGCACTTTGCGATTGCCCGACCATTTGGGACATCGCTCATTACCATGACTATGTCATCGGCAATAACCGGGCATATTTGCTTATCAGAATGTTTCCTTATAGCTCCACTAGAGGAGATAAATTTTGAATTAATAACGATAAATTTACCATTATTAGAAATGTCTTGTTCGTGCGCTTTACCATTTTTAAAACTAGCAATTCCGCCGAGTTTTTTTTCTTCCCACTCGCCCGCGAATTCCTTGAACCTAATTTTTGGAATATTATTTTTCATTAAATATGATAGTAATTATCTTTTTGACATCGTGCATCAATTTGTAACAATTAATATGCCACCTTCCAGAATCATCTTCTTTATTTATAACAGGTCCATCGGCTCTTATATCAATATTTAATAATTCCTCCGTATTTCCATTGGCAATTGTTCTTCTGCCAAAATTATGAACCAAATTATTTCTTAAAATATCACCTAACTTATCCTGCTCATTTTTACTAAAAAGATAGTCATTGCCGTTCATCTCTTTGAGCTTTTTCAGAAAGACACCGACATGTTCTCTACTATTCGTACCGCCAAAGTCATTTTTTGCAATTGAACCCCAAATGTCCATGTAACATACAAGCAATATTGCAATGCTACTTGAAGGACCTGATTGTTTTAGAAGATCAATTGTTTTTGTAAATTTATCAATATCGTCGATTGTCCATTGGTGAAGTTGTTTAAGATCTTCTTTCGGCATATCAATGCCGTTTTTCGTTTTCATTATTTTGCTCCTTGTATTACGGTAATCATTATTTGCTTCTTGGATCGCTTGAGCTAACTTGCAGATTAATATTTCTTTTACCTTAGGGTCTTTTTCAACCTCTATCCACTTTATCCATAATGATTCAATATCTTTTTTAAACTCTAGCACCATTTGGTCTATGGTTTTACCGTCAATTTCCCTTGATGATTTATTCCTTTTATCTTGAATATGTATAACGTATGCGTGTAATGGATTTGTCCATTTCAAATAAAGGGCAACATCGAAAACGTGGTTAATATATTCGTAAATACTCACATCGTTTTTAGCAACACCCCAGAAGAAATTATATAGATTTCTTGTATGCAAATAGACAGAATCGCGGTATAAACTTGCCGCGTTGCCCATATCGTATTTGTCAAATAATGCAACCAGTTTTGAGGCGCCAAAAAGCATCCTTAGTTCATAGAATAAATGTTCTTCTAAAAATTTTAATCTATCTTCTTTGTTTTTCATTATTCTCTCAACTTGCCAGTGAATTCCTTGAACCGCAAGGCAGGGATCCTTCGGCTCGCCTTTGCTCGCTCAGGACAAATCTGCTGATTTGGTTTTGAGGTGTTGGCTTTATCCATTGCTCTTATCATCCAATTTTTTAATATTCGGGTTATCTAAAAGCGATTGCATTTGGATAATTGCGATCTGGTTTAATTTGAGAAGTCGCTCATGCTGTGGCAAGCCTTGTCTTATAAATTCGGCATTTAATCCTTCGAGGTTAGCCAAAACAACCAATTGAGTTACATCCGCGTAGTCGCGCATGTTACCAGACTTGCCTTTGTTCCTCGACTTCCAGTCTTTTGCTGTTGAGCCAAACAGAGCAACATTAAGGACATCTGCCTCATTGGCAAAAATAATATTTGATCTTTTTACCGGTATTTGTGGAGGAATAAGATGCTTTTTAATTGCGTCCGTATGAATACGATAATTTATTTTCGTCAACATTCTTTTAGTGTCCCACCCCAAGGCTAACCGTTCGTTCTCCTCTGTTTTGAGCCGTTGAAATTCCTTGATTAGATACAGTTTAAATTCTGGTGACAACCAAGTTGCAAACTCAAAAGCAATATCTCTATGAGCATAAGTGCCACCATATCGTCCGGAACTTGATCGTAACCCAATTGCACCAGTATTCTTTATCCACATTGATGAAGAAACAATAAAACCATTTGTTCCCACTTCGTTTTTTATCTTATGAAATTCCATAAGATTAAACTTTGGATTGTGTGCCTGTTCCCATGCTCCCATAAACTGAATGGTATATTTGGTAGTTAGCCAATTGGAAATAACAACGCCACTATCGTATGCTTTAAATTTGGCCATGTCGGTCAAACTAATAAAATCGCTTTCATTTTCACCCAAAACTATACTAATTTGTTTACCGCTTATATTAACTTTGATTTTTTTCTCGATCATTTTGCACTCCCGAATGGTGACTTTATGTTTAATTCTTTGCAGTATTCGCTGATCTTATTGTCCGTCTCAACCATACCACGATCAATTTTTTGGATTTCGGAGACAACCTTGTCGAGGTCGATCTCCGGCTCGGGTTCGAAGGTATCGACATAGCGCGGAATGTTTAAGTTGAAGTCATTTTCTTTAATCTCGTCGAGGGTTGCTTTATGGGAGTATTTGTCGACTTCCTTGCGGTCTTTGTAGGTCTCGAATATCTTGGCGAGATTTTCATTGGTTAAGTGGTTTTGGTTTTTACCCTTGGTAAACTCACGCGATGCATCAATAAATAGAATACTATCGTCATCGCGACGACATTTTTTAAAGACTAAGACGCACGCAGAAATCCCAGCTCCATAAAATAAGTTTGCAGGAAGTCCGATGACCGTATCGAGATAGTTTAGTTTTTCAATGATATACTGACGGATGGTAAGATTTGCGCCACCAGTGAATAAAACACCATGAGGAAGGACGATTGCCATTGTGCCATTATCGGCTAAATGATGAATCATGTGAGTCACAAAAGCATAATCAGCTCTTTTGTTCGGCGCTAGTCGTCCATATTGGGCGAATCTCTCATCTTGAACAAGTACGGGATCTTTTTCGCCCTTCCATTCAGCAGAAAAAGGCGGATTAGCGACAATTGCCTCGGCTTTAAGGTCAGGGTGTCTGTCGTCTGTTAGAGTATCACCAAGCCGTATATTGAAGTGGTCAAAATGAACACCGTGAAGTATCATATTCATACGAGCGAGGTTGTAAGTTGTAGGGTTTAGCTCTTGTCCGAAATAATCATCGACTTGAGTAAACTCACGAAGACGCAACAGCAAAGAGCCGGATCCACAGGTGGCATCATAAACTGAGCGGATACGGCTTTTTCCTTCGGTTACAATTTGAGCTAATAGCCTTGAAACTTGAGCGGGAGTGTAGAACTCTCCGCCCTTTTTGCCTGCACCAGCGGCAAATTGACCGATAAGGTATTCGTAAGCATCACCAAGCAGGTCGCTTTTCGTATCTTCGAGCTTGAAGTCAATTTCGTTTAACAGAGAAAGCACATCGACAATTGTTTCGTTCTTTTTGCTTTCGCTTGGTCCAAGTTTGGAAGATGTTAAATCAACATCGTCGAAAAGATGGGCAAAATCGTCTTCGCTGGCAGTACCGCGCGAAGTTTGCTCGATTTTATTTAAGACATTTTTTAGAGCTTCAAGGATAAAACTGTTACCGGCTGTTGATTCTCCCTTACCTTTTCTGACTACCTGTGAAAACAGTTCAGACGGTGTTAGAAAAAAGCCAAGGTGGTCCAAGCAACGGCCTTCAATCCCAGAAATGTATTCTTGTCCCTCTTTGGTATTTTCTTTGATTTCATGAAATTTAACATCTTCACCTGACAGTAGCTTTTCGTTAATATATTTTTCCAGTTTTTCTGATAGGTACTTATAGAAAATAAAACCGAGGATGTAGTTTTTATACTCGTCGGCATTCATTCTGCCACGCAGTATGTTAGCGACACCCCAGAGTTGTTTTTCGAGTAGCTGTTTTTGTTCGTCTGACATATTGTCTCCTTGGTTACACTTTAGCACTTTTCAGGTTAAAACAATAGCCCGCGGGGGCGGGATTCTGAATTCACTACTATTTGTCAATATGGCGTGAATATGGGGCTAAAATCGGCGCTATTCACGCATTTTATGCTATTATGCGACCCTGTTCGTTCAATTCCGTAAAGGCAATCCTGGGGTTTGGAGAGGTGAAAATGGCGGAGCCGATGTAGGCGATGTCGTAGCCGAGGTTGCGGAGGGTCGGAATGTTGTCGCCGTCTATTCCCCCATCGGCGGAAACAGTGAGGTGTGGGAAGCACTGCTTGGCGCGCTCGATTTTGCTTAGGGTTTCCGGAAGGAAACGACCGCCGGAGTGTCCCGGGTGAACCGTCATAATCAGAAGCTCGTCAAAGTCGTCCAGTAGTGGCAGAACATCCGCGATAGGTGTTTCCGGGTTAATTGCTAGTCCCCTTTTCTGTCTGTCAACTAACTTGATAATTCTTTTGTAATCGGGGTCTGTTTCCGCGTGGATTATAATGCGGTGGAATTTATGGCCGTGAAGTTTCTTAATATGACCAATAATATCGCGAGTCATTAGGTGATACGTAGCGGATAGCTTCGATTTATCCAGCACACTGATCACACTGTCTATCGCAACCGACGACGTGCCTGCGAACTCAGGAGTGGCGATATCTATTTGCACGCTCGTACACAAAGTACTAGCTACTTGTAGCTTGTGAGTAAAGTCATCGATGTTACTGCTGAGAATTGCTGGAGTTATCCTCATATATTTGCACGCTAAAGCGCTTGGTGGCGCCACGCGAAAAACTCTAAAGTGTCACGCGAAAGTCATTCATCGATTTCATCGATGCGGTGCTGGTGGCGAGGTTCGCTGGAGAATGGGGTTTCGAGCCATGCAGTCACAATCGCCCTTGCTTCATCCTCCGAAACATAATCAGCTGGAAGCGACAGCACATTGCTATCATTGTCTTTTCTGCTTTCGACGGCCACTTCTTTGTTCCATGCCAGCGCGACGCGTATGCCTTTAATGCGGTTTGCGACTATTGCCATCCCCTGCCCTGACCGGCAAAATAGTATCCCTCTATTTTCATTATCGTCTGTAACTTTTTCCGCTACGGCGTAGGCATATTCTGGATAGTCAGAAGGTGTATCGTCACTCGCACCTAAATCCTCAACTGCCTCTCCCCTGTCCTGCAAGTCTTTTTTAATTACCTCTTTAAGTTCATACCCGCCATGGTCACTACCTAAATAAATCATTATGCCTCCTATCAATAGAATATCATATTGCACGCTAAACCGCCTGCCAGCGGGCACGCGAAAAACGCTAAATTGTCACTCGAAAAAGCACTCGGCTATTGTTGCGTGACAGTTACTGTCAGTCTTGTTCTGGTGTTTGTGTCAGAGGTTTTGATGGTGGTTTTACCTAATTTGATGTCAGCGTCGAAAAGGACTTTTTCGGATTTATCAATTAGCTCGGAAATGGTGATATGATTAGGCAAGTATTTAACTGGTATTTGATCTTTGATTATCCGGTAGCCGTCGGTGCGCCATATTCTAATGTCTTTAACTTCAAACTCGCCCAAATCCTCTTCGCCTGTGCTGGTAGTTACATAACCTCTCAGTAGTTTACCGTGCAATACCGTTGGGTCACTAAACTTAATTATTACAAAATAGCCAGTTTTAACTTTGGCTTGCTCGACCTCCGGAGGGCTAAAATATGAGGATGCGCTACTGCTAATTTCAAACCAATACTTGTACCCCAAATAGATCCCCGTGGCAATAAACACTATCAGGATTATCTCAATAAGGTATCTTTTCATACTGCTCGCCCAGCGTAGCTTATTGGCGAAGTTGGGTCACTTGCCACCTGTTCACCTGTCACTATTTAAGTGCCTTCTCCACAATATTCCCCAAATCGCTATAGCTACTGTATTGAGCTTGCTTGCCGTTAATAAATATTGTCGGAGTACCTTGTACGCCGGCCTTCAGGCCATCTTGATAGTCGCTACTTATCACTTGAGAGTACTTATTACCATCAAAATCTTCTTTGAATTTTGCCTCATCGAGACCTATTTCTTTTGCGACGGTGTAAAAGTAACCATCCGAAAATTTGCTCTGATTGGCAAATAGCTTATCGTACATCTGCCAGAATTTATCAGGATTTTGCGCGCCGGCCGCTTCAGCGGCTTCTGACGCCTTCTGCGCAAACTGGTGAAAACTTAGCGGAAAGTGTCTAAACACAAGACCAACTTGGTCTTTGTTTTTATCAACGATCTTTTTGAGCTCTACTGCGGCGGTACTGCAGTATGGACACTGAAAGTCGGAAAACTCAACTATGGTAACTTTGGTTGGGTTTCCATAGACGTGTCGGCTACCGCCAAGTAAAGTTGAATTGTCAACAGCTTTGGCATTGGCAGATGCGTTGTCGCTTATAGTGCCATCAACTGCACCGGTGCCTGTGGATTTATTTTTTGTAAAATAAAATATTGCACCAGCTCCTAACGCAATCACAATAATAATTACTAATAACGTTCTCATTGCTTCCTTTCTTCCCCACTTCCCTTAATAATATTTCGTACTTTGCTGATTGTTAGTTCGAGCCCATTCTGTTTGTTCTCGATTCTGTACTGGAACGTTTTGGATATTTCGATCTCATTTTTTGCGATCTCGAGACGTTGCTTAATCAGGTTATCAGGCATACCTCTCAATTGCAACCGTGATTCAATGTCTTTAAGGTCGGCATAGATAAATATCTGGACAACATTTTCACCATAACGCTTCTTTAATGTGTTTGATCCATTAACGTCAATTTCCATAATCCCCGGAGTGTCTGACTTAATTGCTTTTTCGATATCAAATATAAGCGTGCCGTAATAGTTGTTATTGTAGTGGTTGTATTCGGCAAATTGATTATTTTGTATCATTTCCTTGAATTCTTCATTGTCTACAAATATATGGCGTCCAAACTTTTCATCATCTGACCTCTTGCTACGTGTAGTAACGGTTTTCACCCAATGCAAATTAAGCTTGCTGTCGCCAATTAAAGCATCGATAATTGAGCCCTTACCAACACCCGATGGACCAGAGATGATATAGATTTTAGACATACAAAATAAATTATTCTAATTATTCTAATTGACCTAATTAGTCTAAGACGCTTCTGATATCAGCAGGGGTCGGAGTCTCAATGTTAACGGCTTTGCCGTCCATATTGGTAAAACCAATCGTACGGGCGTGAAGTAACTGGCGCTCAATGCCAAGCTTCTTTGAAAGTCTTCGGCTTGGTTTCGTAAAATAGAAATCATCACCGAGTATCGGGCAACCGATCATTTTGGCATGGGCTCTAATTTGGTGAGTGCGTCCTGTTTTGATATTGAACTCCACTTGCGATACTTCGGCTCCGCTAACTTTGTCTAATTTGGTTACTTTATACAGTGTTACAGCTTTTTTGGCTGTTGTGCTGGCACCGAAATCAATAAGCCTACTACTGCGGTGAGTTCGGCTCTTGCTATTGCGCTCAATACTGGAAACTATCTTACCAGTTGCTGGGCTCGGAGTACCTAAAACAACTGCCTGGTACACCTTTTTGACTTTGCGTTTCTTAAATAGTCCTTGGAAATATTCCAGCGCTTGTGGCGATTTTGCTAACAGCAACGCTCCGCTTGTGTCTTTGTCTAAGCGATGCACGATACCGGCCCTCGTGTTATCATCCCAGCCATTTTTGGCGACATCGTCTCTTTGCGACCACCATTTCGACACCGACTCATCTGTGCTGTTTCCAGGCACCGGGTGAACCAACTTGCCGGCCGGTTTGTTGATTACAGCACAAGACTCGTCTTCATATAATATATCGAACGAGTGCATTATTGCTCCAATAAAGGTGTTTGTTCCTGCGTTTCTTGAATCGCTTTCTGAGTTTTGATTTTATCAACAACCGTGGTTAACTTTCTGTGGCGCGTGTCTGAAACGCTATGGTATTGCTTGCTTACGCTATCAATACGAATGCCGAGTTTGTCGACTTCCTCGCAGTATTTGCGATATTCATCATCGAATTTGTGAATTAAACCAATGATGTTTTGCAAGTTAGCTTGGTATGAAAAATTGGTGTGGGCCTGTTTGACCATACGCAAAATAGCTGTAAAACTAAATGGTCCTGCTAATATAACTTTCTTGCGCATAGCCTCTTCCCACGTTTCGTTAAAGCGGTCGTAGATGAAGCTAAATATCATTTCATTTGGGATAAACAAAATAACGAAATCTACGGTATTCTCTTGAGGGTTTATGTAATCGCGCGAAGTTACTTGGCGAATTTTTTCTTTTACATCATGCTGAAACTGTTTAAGATACTTATGCTGTAAATCCTTATCTTTTTCGTTTTCTACATACTGTACGAGCGAATGGTAAGGGAACTTGGCGTCAACATTAATTTTGGTTTTGTCAGGCAAAATAATGGTAAAATCAGGACGTGTATCCACAGTGTCTTGAGTCTGGTTAACAGTATAATCTTGACCAACAACAAAGCCTGCCATCTTTAACAGATTTTCCGCAACCTGTTCACCAAACTGACCACGCAATTGGTTGTTGGAAAGAAGATTACGCAATTGGTCAGTGCTACCTTTGAGCTCGCCGGTAATTTGTTTGTAAGTTTCAAGTTCGTTTTTCAGCGCCACAAACGACCTAACCCTATCGTTATCACTTTGGCTGACCCGCTCTTCATTAACTTTAATATCTTTTCTTATCTCGTTGATTAAATCCGTGATTGCCGATTTCTTACCTTCCAAATCAACGCGAATCTCGGATTTTTGAGATTCGAGTTGCTGTCTTGCTAGCGCTAAAAAGTTTTCAGTATTGCGTTTGATAATTTCTTCGTCACGTTTTGAGCTATCGTCGCTGTGGCGTGATCGCAACACTATCGCAACGGCAACTCCAATTGCGAGTCCAGCAATACAACTAATTATTATTAGTGTAATGGTCATAGTGTTTGTATGTTATCACATCTCAAAACTTGCCACAACGCAACTGTTATAATAATAGCCCGCCTGCTTAACTTCGCAGATGCGGGCTATGAGTGAGAACTGGAGCGTTGTGAGCATTAAAGAAATCAATAGCATTATCCGGGGAAATCATAGACGTGGACGGAAGACCACAGAGGTCGAGTACGGCGTCTGCAATGGTGTGGTATCGGACACCGTAGCCGATAACCCGAGCAATACCGCCGATATTCGCGTATGATACATCGAAAACAAACGCGGGTAACGCCACAGTCTCGTTGCCTATTAACGACACTTGCATCATATCAGCCTCGCTGTGACATGCGCAGAAGACAGCATCGGTATTGATAGGTTGGGCTCTACGTGGCGAAACTACCACTTTCCTGGCACGTCCATTACAAATACGACATAGCGGTTCTATGAACCTAGGGCGTCGGCCTTGTTTGAGTCGAGCAATTGTTTGTCTTCGTAGGCAATCATCTGGCCTGCGCGTGTAGCGATCTGTTCTCCATGGAGACAGTAGCATCAATACCTCAAGCGCCTTTCCGGCGCAGGGACCAGATTGCAGAAAAAGCGGTGTTGCCAAGTTGATATCTTCGATGACCGTGGCTGTCAAGGTGCCCACTCCTTTCCGGTACAACAATATTCTAATATATTTTGCCATAATTATCAATGGAAACAGCATTGTTATAACTAGAAATATGTTTCAGCTATTGCACTGAAATAGTGTTATCTGATAACTTAATTTCAGCAACCGTAGCGTTGACAACAAGCGCGAGAAAGGAAGTGGCAGGATGAATGAAGTAGTAGTGGAAGCAAGAAGTTTGCACCAGGATGAATTTGGTAATAATGGGTGCCTAACATCAGTATTTGCCCCCGGCAGAGGAGAGTTTATGGGAGTGTGGGCCGACGTGTACGGTGGTCCAATGGTAACATTTTGTTTGCCGATGGGTATTGCTATTGTCGTGTCTTGGCGCGAAGACCATAAGATTGTCTGCGTGTCTGATTGCTACAAGGATGAGCGTATTGAATTTGACCTAACGGATATTGGGATTGATATCGGTTGGGCGCACTATCTGCGACATGTGCTGGACACGTTTTCGGAAGATGGCTACTGCTTGTCGACTGGTCTCAACATCGCAATTGCTTCTGACTTGCCGGTTGGCGCAGGGCTTTCATCGTCTTCTGCTCTAACCACGGGTTTTGTGATAGTGCTCAATAAGATTATGGAACTTGGTCTAGATTCCATCCAGATCGCCGATGTCGCTTGTCGTTCAGAATGGAAAGTCACCAAGGGCGGTAATAAAGACCAAATGACAATTGCGCTAGCTCAAGAAGGCAGTCTGTTCTATATGCGTTCATTCATGTTGCCGGATGGAAGTAATTACGATTACGATCGAGGTACTGAAGTCAAGCACATTGCATGGCCCAGTGACTACTCTCTTGCTGTAGTTGATACTGGTACCAGACGTATTATGGCGGACTGTGAAGGGTACATCAGAGCTAAGGAGAGAGCTATGTCTGCGTTTGGAAAAATTAACAAGTGGCGTGAGCAAGAGGATTCTTGTTGTTTTCGCTACCCTGCTGATGTAACCGTTGAATATCTCGACCAAGCTCGGACCTTGAATGTAGTAAGTGAGGCGGAATATCTAGCTCTAATGCATCCGGTAACCGATAAGGTCAGAACAGAGAGTTTTCTGGATGGACCACTAAATGTGTCACACTTCACCAGGTTAATCGCTGCTCAGCAGAGTTTGCGTGGCTATGGTATCGGGTCAAGCGAGTTTGACAGAGGCGTTCAGGTTGCGCTGTTCCACGGGGCGATTGGCGCTTGTCAAATCGGCGCTGGTTATGCAGGTTGCCTAGTTGCAGTAATTAAGAAAGAAGCAGAAAGCGATTTTGTGGCGAAGGTGCGTCGCGCCTACAGTTACGACTCACCGCTAGCTAATGTATACATATGTACTCCTTGCCAAGGTGCAAGATTGGTTCCGTAAGTACCAAAATCGCCCGAGGGTTAAACCTTGGGCGATATTTTTATTATCGTGATACTAGTTTATAGTTGTTTTTCTTTTTTCTCAATAACAACTGTGCAACTCGAAAGAACTGTGGCGATAGCTCCTACGGCAGCTAATATCGGAGCGAGTGCTGTGCCAATTACGCCCAAGGTCAGCGAGAAGCGAGCCACTTCTTCGCCGTTTGGTTTTTTAATAATTATCCGGCGCGCATTACCCTCTTGAATAACTTTTTTTACCTTCTCGACAACCTCATCGCCTTTAATATTAAACGTAACCCTCTTAAATTTATCTTTGATCATCTTGCTCCTTTCCATAAGAATATCACAAATTTACCAGTTATTAGAAATTAGACATTTGGATTTAGTTATTGTCGTTATGCTCCTTTATATTTATATGGGCAGATGTCCTTAAAAGCGCACCAGTGACACTGGTTGACTCCGGGTGTAGCGTCGTATTTTTGCCCATTGATTCCTTCGAATGCTTTGATGACTTTCGACTTAATTTTCTCGATTTCTTTTTCTTTAAATATATGTTTTGAAACTACACCAGACTCAACAAAATACAACGCAGTCTCGGGTACCACACCGTCCTTATCTAAGCCTGCTAGTGCATATACTTGCATTTGGGTAGATTTCTTAACGCGCTCAATCCCCTTCTCTTCTTCTTTGATATCAGAGGTCTTAAAGTCAACAATCGATTTTTCTGATCCATTTGAAAAGATAGAGTCGAATCGCCCACTTATCCTCACGCCTTCCAACCCAAACTCAAACTGTTCTTCAACTGATAGTATTTTCTCAGTTGATTTTTGTTGCGCGTTAAAAAAGTTTTCTATCGCAAGCAAGCCAGCACGTCTTTTCTCTGCTTCCTGTTCGTGCGTTTCGAAACCGTCACTTTTCCAAAGCTTGGCATAGTGTGCCTTCAGATCGTCAAGCGATAGGTCTTTGCCCTCCAGTTTATTGGCAAAGTAGTTGCCGATAACGCCGTGAAATATGTTTCCATAAACCACTTGCCAATTATTCGTAATGGGAACTTTTAAAACATGGACATACTCAAACTTTTTTGGACATGTTAAGTAATCATCAATTTGATGCGGGTTGAGGCGTTCAAACTTTTTATGTGTACTGCGCGGTTGAGTCGGTGCCCTTAAGGACGTATCAAATAACGACAACTTTTCGAGTGCTGATTGTTGACGTAGTTCCGAACCGAGTTTGACATTGTTACCCAAAGTTTCAATTACAAATCGAGATATCTTTTTGTCGCGAACATTATTGTCGTAGCGTTTGGCGCAACTCAAAGCTACTTGCTTCTTGGCTCTCGTTAGGGCAACATAAAACAATCTACGTTCTTCTTGTAGGTGTGTGTCCTTGTCGATAGACGCTGATATATCGCTTGGTAATGGGAGTGAGTCGCTTCGGTGGCGAGCTGGGAACCTATCGTCAGACAAGCTCGGCAAGAATACTAGTGGCCACTCCAGTCCTTTGGCACCGTGAACAGTCGAAATCGTAACGGCATTTATGTCAATGTCAACTTGGTTAAGCGATGGATTTTCACCAGCTTCCATTAGTAGCTTGATGTTGTCATAAAAGTTCATAATATTTGGATTATCCGATGCTCGAACGAAGTTCTTAATCTTTTCATAGAAGCCGGCAATGTTTTCCAAGTCAACTTGCGCGCCAACATCGTCTTTATCGGCCTGAGCAATCAATCTTTTTAATATGCCTGTTTTTTGTAGCCACTCGTACACTACTTCGCCGACGTTGTGGTTACGGGAAAGCTCGGTAAACAACTCTAAGTCTTTGGTGAGTTTGTTGATAGCTTCAACACTATTACCTGCTCGTTGCCTTAGCTCGGGGTCGGAGCTGATATTATCTAAAGTCCTGCGGAAATGCATATTCTTATAATGAATGTAGCTGGTAATTGCTGTCATGGCGCCGGAATTCACACCGTAGATGTCAGAAGTGGCTAAGTAGTATAGACTAATATGGTCGTCATAATTACATAGTGTACGAACGAAACTTATAATAAGCCGTATAATCGGCTCGTCATAAAGTCCGCTCGAACTCGGTGAGACGAATGGAATTCGAGATGCACGTAACTGTCTTATTACAGAATCTAATTGTCCGTTTGTTCTGGCAAGCACCGCGACGTCGCTATATCTGTTGCCACCTTCTACAAACTCTACAATGCGTTCGACTATTGCTTTTGACTCAAAATAATCGTCATCAAACTGGTTGAAAATTGGTTCTTCTCCAACACCTGTGCCGATTAGTTTTTTATCGATTTTAGCGACAATCTCCAACCTGTTCGGATTATTATTTGATATTAACTTATATGCGCTATCAAGAATCGGCTGAACGCTTCTATAGTTTTTGTTAAGTACAATGGTCTGAGCGCTAGGCCAGTTTTTCCTAAAATCCAATATATTTTGCACGGCAGCACCGCGAAACTGATAAATTGATTGGTCGTCATCGCCAACAACAAAGATATTTTGTCGTTTAGCTCGCCCGCCGAAGAGCAATTGTAGCAACTTGTTCTGCGCCACATTGGTGTCTTGAAATTCATCGACAAGACAATACATAAACTGACCCCTGTATTTTTTTAATAACTCAGGACGTTCATTTAGCAACGACACGGTCAGCATAATTTGGTCTCCAAAGTCAATACTGTCGCTCTGTCGCAACCAATCCTGATAGTTGCTGTATAGCGAAGCAAGCTCGAGATACTTTTTTGATAGCGACTGCGTCTCCTTATCTTTTGCATTGGAGGCAAAACTATTTGCAAATTCGGCATAATGTTCCGGTGAAATTAGCTCGTCCTTAAGTCTGCTCAAGTGCGTGATAATAGCAGGTATGTGCCGGCGCGGATCCCCGACTGGGCGTAACTCATCCACGTCCAAAGTAAACATACGCTCGCGCAAAAAGACTGCTTGCTCCGGTTGACTGAGAACTTTGTAGTTTGGAGTAAGACCCACTGAAAGAGAGTTATCTCTTAGTATTCGGTCGCAGAAGGCGTGGAAAGTTGAAATCCAAGTGTCTATATAACCATACGGAACTAGTTTGTCGACTCGCTCCTCCATCTCACCGGCCGCTTTTTCGGTAAATGTTAATGCCAAAATATTAGATGGTGCGATTTTCTTATGGGTAATAAGCCACGCGATTCGCTTTGTGATAACCGTTGTTTTGCCTGTGCCTGCGCCAGCTACCACCAATAGTGGCCCACTATCGTGGGTCACAGCTTCCTTTTGTTGTTTGTTTAGATCTTCAAGCAATTTGCCCATAAGGCAATGATACAGCGAGGACAACTATCAAGTCAACCGAAGTTCCTTCTTCTTTTCGTCAACATTATTACCCTCAATCATTTCCAAGTCTTTAAATGCGCTATCTATGGCACTAATTTTGGCCATAATATATTTAGCGATGTCTGTCAAGGAGTAATCACCCATTATCATAAACGGTATTACCTTCTTAACTTCTTCCAAACCTGCTTTGCGAGCTTCAGCATCGTCAGAAAGTATTTTATTTAGTGCTGATTGAAGTTCACGCTTTTCATGCAACAGCCAATCACGTCGAGACTTAATCTTTTCAGAAGTAGGTACTGGGGCTTGTGTGTAGTGTTTTTTCCACAACTGCTTGGATTTTTTAAAGTCCTTATCGCCCGTTGTAGTCCGTTCGAGCAATTTTTTATCAACGTCGTTTGTTAGTTTGTTCTTATCTTCTGCGTCCTTAGACCACAGCATCAGCCTGCCGGAATACTCCAGTGTCGCAGCGTCCATATCACCTAATTGCTTACCTTTGTCCACGAAGTCGCGTAAAGCAGTGAATTGTTGTTTCTCGTCCTCGTCGGCAATAGCCTCGGGATGTTGCATTTTACTGGCGACGCTTAATGCACTATTTTTATCCTTGCTTGTAATCTGCGATATTGGCTTCACTGCAACTTGTGCCACTTGAGCAATTTTGTCGAGCGCTTGAAGTGCTACTTTGGCGGTGTCATCTTTCTGTCCCGATTTTTCTTGTAAATACTCGCGAACATTATTTGTAGTAGTGTTGTAGGTTTTTTGAAAGTTCTGAGAAGATTGTTCGGTGCTCGTTGTACTGCCGGAGTAGTAAGTTACTTCGTCTGCGAATTTTTTTACTAATTGTTTTTGTATTTCATCGCGAGTATTTGCGGTCTCGAAGTTCGAAATATTATTTTCCACAGCTTTTTGAATTTTTCTGGCATCGGTGTCCCCTCTTGTGCTTTGGCTCAAGATCGAATTATTGATGTCGGTGTATTGACGTCTGTTTTCAGTGTTTTCGATAGTTTCAGGCTTGGAGATTTTGTTAAATATTTCTTGCGTTTTTGCGAGCTTGTAGCTATCCATTTCAATTTGGCTAACCTTCTCCAAAGTTTGCCCTCTACTGTGCAATAGCTCAGCCACTTGTGGCACGGCTTGAGTCAGTCCGGCCAAATGCATAATGGATTCGGTTTTAAGTTCACTAATGCGGTTGGTAGTGTCAACCCTTCTTGCCAACTCCCTGTCTTTGTCGGTGACTACTTCTTTTTGTGGCTGAGCAATGCCGGCAACCATAATGGGTTTTGCAAGTCCAGCAGCTGGTACAGGTTTGGGTCCACGTGGGGCAGGTTGTGTGATTCTTTGACCAATACTGCTAAGGTATTGCTTAGCACTTGAGCTATCCCAACGATTGGCAATCTTAGTTTTGTTTTTACCCACCATCACAATTGCTGTGCGCAGTAGCAGGAATGGCAGGATAATTGCTACCCACAACATTATGAGCATTGTAATATATTGCATATAGTCGTTGGTGTTGGAAAGCCCATTGGTGAAGCCTGTTGCTATCCCTCCACCACCACTGGATCCCGGAGGGGTTAGGATAATATTAGTGGCTGGAGAATACTCGTCAGGGGTTGGCGTCGTAGATGTAACTGTCGAGGTTAAACCGGAGCCTACCTGCGACCAAATAAGTACCACAGACGATAAGAACAGAGCTAATAGTGGACCTATCAATAACCATCTGAAAAATTCACGTACCCAAACTAACGCGACTCGTCTTGTGGCGGGAAATATTAAAAACGGGAAGAGAAAAGGTGAAAAAATGGTCAACCCCCACAACAATACAATTCTAAGAATCAATATACCTGCAATGGCGTAGTTGGTGTAGGTCGTTGATTTTACTAGCCAAAGTTGGTTTCGTACTGCATCTTCTTTGGAGGGATCTGCTATTCTGTAGCCTTTGAAGTTGTTGTAATCGTATCGCACAATAAGAATGTTAGATGCTGCAAGCCCATTACCTGACATCTTGTAAAAATCTTTTTGTAAAGTGTCCGAAAGACGCACAAAGGTTGCCGATGCAATAAAACTGAAATTCATTACAATAAGCGTGATGACTATGTACGGCAACAGTCGTCGTGAACGATTCCCCCAGTCGGTTCTAAGCATTATGCCGAAACCGATAATAACCAAGAGTAAAATGAAAACAATAATGGTAAGATTGCGAACATTTTTCCATATTGACGACAGCGAGGAAAGAATACTTGCTGTACTCGAGCCTGCGCTATTGAATCCAGAACCCTCTATTTTCAGCGCCCAGTCTAAAACCTTGCTAGAGCGAGCAATACCGGCACCTGCTGCTGATACATCGGCATCGAGTACCCAGTTATCTGGACTTGCAGCTATCGGCGCAGTTTGAGCGTACGAATTATTGGTCATGCCCAACACCAAAACCACGCCCAAGACGGCGCCGAAAAGTGCCAGAAATAGTCTCCTGCTTCTAATAGATATAATCCCTCCTTATTAGGGACATTTGGCTTACATACTCATTATAACACAGTGCAAGGGATGAATTATTCTAATTGACCTAATTATTCTAATTACTCTAAGGAAATCTCAATCACAGAAAATCCCAATAAGCTGTCATCCCGTACTTGGTACGGGATCTGACTCATCTGAGTCATCCTGAGCCTGTCGAAGGATCCCTTTCCGTACGATTCAGATTCCGGCTCGTTGGCCGTAATGACAGGTTGGAACTTGGTAATTCCTTAGAATAATTAGGTCAATTAGAATAATTAGATTAATTATCTAATAGCTTCTTCAGCCTTGTGCATTAGTTCTTGTTCGGTCATGGCGCCGTTGAATTGCGCTTTCACGGCGCCTTCTTTCACAACAATAAAAGTCGGTATACTCATAACACTAAACTTGCCAGCAGTTTGCGGATTTTTATCAATTTCCATGGTGGCGACCACAAACTTTTCTTTGCCAAGTTCCGCAACCTTCTCTACCACAGGTTTCATTAGTTGACACGGTCCGCACCACTGTGCCCAGAAATCAACCAAAACCGGCGAAGGGTTCTCCATAACTTCTTTTTGAAACGTCGCATCACTTACCTCTCGTGCTTGACCTGCCATAATCCCTCTCCTTTCTTAACTTGTCATTGCGAGCCCAGACCGATGTCGGTCGTGGGCGTGGCAATCTCATCGAATAAATCCAGATTGCTTCGTCTCTCCGCTCCTCGCAATGACAATTGTTGATTGTTGATATCTATTAATCGCTTCGGTGATTCCGAATAGCACGCCCACAAAAACCAAATCGCCCAAAAATGTGTTGCGGGCAAACGGTATTGCGTTGACGTAACACGAAACTAGTCCTTGCGCTGACTTGGGGTACAGGTCACCAACCAACCATACGCCCAAATTAGTGACAATAAAGAAGGTGGTTGATGCGAGCAGTGTCGCGCTAACGATTTTGACGAGAGTTGGTTTTTTTGCAATCCACACGCCAAGTAAAATATTAACACCGAAACAAAGGTACACAAACGGCATAGTTTTGTGAAGCCCTAGAAATATGTCGGTTACAAGCATTGCCGATAGTGGTACGGCAAATCTAGTTATGCCCTTGAAATATCTGCCGGAATAGACTGAAGATGCTCCTGTGGCAGTGAAGTTGGGTGCGTGAGGTACCATTCGCGAAACAACTGCAATTAGTACCAAAATATAGGGTAGGAAGCCGGTACGAAGCTGTTTTTTACGCAAATTAAACATAGCCATAATCTAAAATGTTTGGTTGCTTGCCTTCTTTGACTTTATGTCGAAGGAGGCGTTTTGTTTGTGTTTTCGGGCGAACTGTTCTGAATGGTTTTGACCGAATCTTTGAGCCCGCCGCTTGGATTTCGAAAAATAAATACTACTAACAGTATCGCAATCACGACAATAATTAGCAAGACCGTAATTTGTACCCATCGATTTTGCATTGTAGGTAGGTAAATAATATTGTATCTGTGTCATTTCGAGGTATGACCGAGAAATCTTATCGAAAAGGGATCCCTCCGCTCGTACACTCGGTCGGGATGACACCTGTCACTTGTCACCTGACACTTTCCACTATGCTATTCTAACTGCGTTACAAATATCGGCTCTTCTTTGTCTGAACAGGTCATTGCGACCGCATCTACATTGTTAATTGTTACTCCTGAGGGAAAAGTTAAGGTAAAAGTTTCGTTGTTGTATAGTCTGTTTGTTAAATTAAAAGGGACAACGTTCACGGTTGGTGCGTTCGATCGAGTTAAATATAAATCAAAACCCTTGCACGTGGCATCGTAGCTGAAATTTTCCAGCGAAACGGAAGTGGTACTCTTTATACGAATTAACCCTTCGACATTGTATCTGCCAGCGCGAATACGAGTGGTATTGCCGATTTGAAGGTTTGTAGATGTAGCTCCCGATCCCGAACCACTGGTTTTAGCGGATTGCGGTGTGTCGCTATCATTGTATCCGATGGGTGTAACTAAACTACTTCGGTCAATTTCCGGAAATAACTCCTCGTCTGAGGAGCTTTGAGTTGTGGTTTTGGTAGTCGCTCCGCTCGATGGTTTTTTGCTACAACCCCAAAGACCGACACAAATAAGTATCGCGCCTATGATAATAAGTAAATTTTTCGTAATACTTGTTGTCATTCTGAGTGAAACGAAGAATCTAGATAAGATTCTTCACTGTGTTCAGAATGACATCTGTTAAAAATCTAATCCTTTTGTTGCTATTATACCGCTATCGAAATGATGTTTCACCTTTTTCATTTCTGTGACGATATCGGAGATGTCAATTATCTTTTTAATTGGTTTGTGGCCGGTGATGATTATATGACAATTAGCATTAGTAATTACATCGATAAGTGTTTCAGTATCAACGAGCCCCAACGCAGGCAAGTCGCCATATTCATCGAGCACAATCAAATCATATTTTTTAGAAGATATATTATTACGCGCAACGTCAAAAGCTCTCTGCGCTGCGACTCTGTGAACTTTCTTGCTCTTCTTATCGTCCATAATACCGACGAAACCGGTACCAAGCGCCTTGATTTCGATTGTCTCATCAAGGTACTTGGGAATGCTTTTACGCTCGCCGGAGGGCCAACTTCCTTTTATGGCTTGTAATATTAGTACGCGCCAGCCGTGGCCGGCGGCGCGCACCGCCGCGCCGAGCGCGGCGGTGGTTTTTCCCTTACCATCGCCGAAGTAGTAGATTAGAAGGGGTTTATTTGACGGGGAATAGTTTTTTGCCTGTTTTTTCATCGGTAACCTCAATTGCCTTGTAGGGGCATGCTTTGGCGCCGGAGATTATATCCTCCAGCTTACTAGCATCAACATCCAAGCTGTAAGAATAGTCATTGCCTTGTTTCTTGGCATCGCTACTGGTTACTACTGCCTTGAATTCATCGTCCAGTTTGTAGGTGTTTGGCGCCACCGCCACACATGTGGCTACCGATTGACATAGATCTCGATGCACAACAATTTTAATTTTCATCTTCCTCTTAACTTTTAACCTTTAACTTTATACTTTTAACTATTTATGAGCACCCACTGGTCGCACCACAATTCGGGCATTTGTGGCACCTACCATTTGGAACCATCACTGCGCCACATTCCGGACACGGTGGGCCGGAGTCACCCAGTGCAGCCGAAGTTGCTTGGTCGGCAACACTCATATTATAGTTTAATTTTGGTTGATCGGTTGAACTATTTTCGACTTCCGACGCAGATGCTGGCGATGATTGCTCAGCTGTACCGTTTGCATCGCCACTTTCCTCTATAATTGGTAGGCGCATTTTGGCGGCACTCCCCTCTCCCTGCGCGGTAAATGTCTTCTTGAGCCACTGTGCGATAAAGTCGGCAACACTGGTTGCAAACGGAATGTCGGAGTCTCCAGTGAATCCATGCGGGTCAAAGCGCATATGCTCAAGTTGCTTGATAATGGTCTCAATCGGTACGCCATATTGCAAACCTATCGACATGACTTTGGCAAACGCATCGGCCATTCCAGAGGCGAAACTTCCCTCCTGGGCCATATTAACAAACAATTCAGCCGGTTTGCCGTCGGGGTAAAGTCCTACCGTCAGGTAAAGCTTGTGCCCACCGATGGTAACTTTTCTGGTTATCGATTGACGCTCTTTAGGCGGTCGTTTCCTAAGTGGCACTGGTTCGATGGCCGTTGTTATATCGGTCGGTGCGTCTTCTTTCTTGTTACTTTTAGAGCTTAATGGTTGTGACATTTTACATCCGTCTCTGTACAGCGCTACTGCCTTTAGACCTAACTTCCAGCCTTGCATATAGACATCGGAAATATCCTCGCGTGTGGCTTCATTGGGTAGGTTGATGGTTTTCGAAATCGCACCAGACAGGAACGGTTGAACCGCAGCCATCATTTTCAAATGTCCCATATATGCAATCAATCGTGTACCCTTCTTACCGCACCTATTAGCGCAATCAAAAACCGCCAAATCCTCTTCCTTAATATGGGGTGCGCCCTCGAGTGTCATTGTGCCACAGACATATTCGTTAGCTTCGTCTATTTGGTCGCTGGTAAACCCTAAAACTCGTAACATGTCAAAGCCGGGCGCCATATATTCATCTGGTTTAATATTTAATCTATTCATCACGTCTTCGCCCAATGTGTGGTGGTTAAAGGCGAATTGAAGCTCGAAAACTGTTGGCAATATTTTTTCAACACTTTCGATATCCTCGGAAGTAAAGCCCTTGTTCATTAATTCCTGATGGTTAACGTGAGGAGCGTCTTTAAGGGTGGCGCGACCCAGGGCATATTTCAAAATATTATCTACTTGGTCTCGCGAGTAGCCAAGTCGCCCTAACGCTTTGGGTACGGAGTTATTGATAATTTTCCAATATCCGCCACCGGCTAACTTCTTGAATTTGACCAGCGCATAGTCAGGTTCAATACCGGTAGTGTCACAGTCCATAACAAGGCCGATTGTGCCGGTTGGCGCAAGTAGCGTTACTTGTGCGTTACGGAATCCATACTCCCGACCAAGCTTGAGAGCTTTGTCCCAAGCATTATGGGCGGCCTCCAGCAGGTATTCCGGAGCTAATATCTGGCTTAGTCGTAGTGGCTTGACTGTCAGACCCTCGTAATCCTTGGAAGGAGCGCCGTAAGACGCGCGTCTGTGGTTTCGGATAATGCGGAGCATATGGTTCTTGTTTTCACTAAACATTTTAAATGGCCCAAGGTGTTTGGCCAACATTGCGCTCATTGCATATGCTTCACCGGTCATAATAGAGGTAATGGCGCCAGCAACCGCACGACCTTCGTCGGAGTCGTAAGGAAGACCCATCATCATTAAAAGTGTGCCGATATTAGCATAGCCGAGACCGAGGGTTCGGAAGTCGTAACTATTACGCGCTATTTCTTTAGAGACGAACTGCGCCATAAGAATCGATATTTCCAACACCATTATCCATAGATGGACGGTGTGTTTGAATGCTTCTACATCAAAGACACCGGTTTTGGCGTTGTAAAACTTTAACAGGTTAATACTGGCTAAGTTGCAAGCAGTATCGTCTAAAAACATATATTCAGAGCACGGGTTCGAGGCATTGATTTTGCCGGATTCTGGGCAAGTGTGCCACTCATTGATTATGGTGTCGTATTGCAGTCCCGGGTCGGCGCTATGCCAGGCGGCGTCGGTAATTAGATTCCAGAGTTCCTTGGCTGGAAGGGTCTTCGAAATATGGTTAGTGTCGGTTCGCCAGCGCAGGTTCCAATCCTTGCCACCTTCAACAGCTTTCATAAATTCTTTATTAACACGAATCGAATTGTTTGAATTTTGTCCAGATACCGTCAAATATGCTTCGCCATTAAAATCACTCTCATAACCGGCCGAGACGAGCGCTGCTACTTTCTTCTCTTCGTTTTTCTTCCACGAAATAAATTGTTCGACGTCAGGGTGGTCAATGTCCAGGCAGGCCATTTTAGCGGCACGACGAGTGGTGCCACCAGATTTAATGGCACCGGCAGAGCGGTCTAGTATCTTGAGCCAGCTCATTAAACCGCTACTTTTACCACCTCCAGAAAGTGGCTCATTTTCGCCACGCAACATCGAGAAATTCGTTCCAGTTCCAGAACCATATTTGAATACTCGTGCTTCGCGAATAACCAGATCCATAATTCCACCAGTGCTAATAAGGTCGTCCCGAACGGACTGAATAAAGCATGCGTGGGGTTGAGGCCTAGTATATGCGTCTTCGGATTCTTTAATCTCGTCGGTTTGTGGGTCAACAAAGTAGTGGCCTTGTGGGCTTCCTTTAATGCCATAACTCCACGCAAGACCCGTGTTAAACCATTGGGGTGAATTGGGAACGCAGAGCTGGTTTAGCATGGAATATTTGATTTCGTCCTCAAATATCTCGCCTTGTTCTTTGGTAAAATAGTTGGATTTTTCTCCCCAATATCTCCAACATCCGGTCATGCGGCTTATGACCTGCTTGACGGATTTTTCAGGTCCTGTTTTTGTTGAACCGTCTATATTTCTAACCGGCTTTCTGTCTTTGTTCGTCGTGGGTACACCGGCTTTTCTAAAGTATTTACTTACTAAAACATCACTTGCCATTTGGGACCAATCGCTAGGCACCTCTGCGCCCTCCATTTCAAATATAACCTTACCGTCTGTGCTCGTAATTTTCGTAGTGCGCTTTTCGTAAGATGCAGATTCAAGCGGGTCGGAGGGGTTGTCTTTGGTAAAGAATCTATTGAAGACTATGCTGTTTTTGTTTGCGATTTGATTCAATCTCGATTTTTCCTTCACCGATGTCGGAGGGTTCGATTTGAGTTTACTCTTTTTGGTCTCTGATATGGGTTTTTTCCCTAACACCTCAAGAATGTCGGCGTCAAAGTCAAGCTTTGCGATTGGGGTCATTCTCCTCCTTATGGATTAATTTATTGGCTTCTTTAATAAACGAATTACAATTGCTGAAATTTTTGTAAACCGACGCAAAGCGAATATAGGCTACTTCATCGAGATTCTTCAATTCCTTAATGACCAATTGACCGATAACCTTTGAACCTACTGTATTGTCGTTTTTCTCTATCAATTTCTGCTCGATTCTGTCAACAACATCCTCTATTACCGCTCTGTCGATATCGCGTTTTTCACAGGCCTTGATTATGCCTTTTGTTAACTTATTCCTATCGTACGGTTCTGCACTCCCGTCACGTTTAAGAATACTAATTTTTATTGGCTCGATATTCTCGTACGTAGTAAAACGGTATTTGCACTTGCCACACTGTCTGCGACGACGTATTGAACTATCATCGACATCGCGTGAATCGATTACGTCTGTGTCAGTATTGTGGCACTTCGGACAATTCACCCTTCCTCCTCCTTGAGTTAAAGCGCAACATATTGTACTTGCCTATACATTAAACCACAATATATTGCGGTGGGCGAAATAGTGCCACTAAACCATTATAACAAACAAAAATGGCCATCGAAGAGACGGCCATTTTTCATATCGAGACTGTAAATACTACCTCAGTTTTTTTCTGATGAAAGCTGGAATATCAAGTTCATCTTCTCGGGTTTCTATGGGCTCATCTTCAATTTCCGGTTTCACCGGCTCTGTCGGTGGCTTAGGCGTAAAGACATTTGCCTTAGCTCTGTCAAAACCAAACAAGGGTCTGTTGTTGGGCACCTGATTATATCCACCACCAATGGTAGTTGGCCGAGCAATTTTCTGTCTGTTGTCTTCTTGCTGAATCAGGCCTGTTTCATCTGTCTGAAAACCGGTGGCAATGACTGTTATTTTAACTTCGCCACTCATAGCTTCATCGAGAATCGCACCAAAAATAATGTTGGCTTCAGGGTCTGCCGCCTCGGTAATGGCCTTGGCCGCCTCGTCTATTTCATACATTCCAAGGTCTGGTCCGCCAGTGATGTTAAACAAAATGCCTCGCGCGCCATCTATTGACAGCTCAAGTAGTGGTGAATCAATCGCCGCCCGCGCCGCTTCAATGGCACGGTTATCGCCGGAAGCGCGACCAATACCCATAAGCGCCGAGCCAGCGTCTTTCATAATGGTTTTGACATCAGCAAAGTCAACATTAATTATTCCGTGCAGTGTGATAAGGTCAGAAATGCCTTGTACGCCTTGTCGCAATACATCATCAACAATTAAAAAGGCATCGTTAAGCGATGTTTTTTTATCAATAACTTGAAGCAGTCTATCGTTGGGAATGACAACCAGCGTATCAACCTTGCCCTTGAGTTCCTCGATGCCTTGGTCGGCAATTTTCTTTCTTCGTAGCCCCTCGAAACTAAAAGGTCTGGTTACAACACCAACTGTCAAAGCGCCTAATTCTCTGGCGATACCAGCTATGGCGGGTCCTGCACCGGTTCCTGTGCCACCACCCATTCCACAGGTAACAAAAACCATATCGGAGCCCTTAAGAATTTCGTAAACTTCTTCCTTGTTCTCCTCTATCGCCTGCCTACCGACTTCAATGTCGGCACCAGCGCCTAAGCCCCGTGTTAATTCCTTGCCAATTTGAACCTTGGTGGGTGACAAATTATGCACCAATGCTTGCGCGTCTGTGTTGACGGCAACAAATTCAATGCCCTTGAGTCGCGCCTCAATCATTCTGTTTAGTGCATTACCACCAGAACCGCCGACTCCGGCGACTCGAATTTTGGCGAACGTATCCACCTCGGTCATATTTTTATCAGCCATTGCGACTCCTTAAGGCAAGAAATGCTTAAAGATCTTCTTAGCCTTATCTGTTAGTCCCCCAAGATTGACCTTTTTTAAGTTAAATTCAAAACCGTGAGTAGGTCCCTCCTGTGTACTCATTTCTAGACCCGTTAGCATTAGGCCTATACTTGTAGCGTAGCTCGGGTTATCTATTTTGTCAAATGTTCCACCCACCTCCAAGCTCGAATTGCCTTTTTGGGCTGGCAAGTCTAATAATATTTTTGCTTGGTGGACTATTCCCTGCAGGTTTGACCCACCCCCTGTCAGCACCACACCAGCAGGTAACAGCATATCTTTTCGTAGTCGTTTGAGTTCTTTTCTAACAAAGCCAAATATTTCCTTCAGACGAGCATCGGCTATTTCCGCCAGTTGCGCTTTGGAAACCTTACCCTCTTCGCCATCAGATAATTTTGACAAATCGATTGTTTTAGTCTCGCGATACTTGGTATCATCTATGTTTAAATACTGGCATTTAATTTTTTCGGCGATTTCCAGTGTCGTTTTTAAGCCGATCGCGATGTCGTTGGTTATGTGACTAGAGCCAACTGGAATTACGTTGGCGTCAACCAGCTCCCCTTCCTCATAAATACAATAGCTGGTAGTACCGGCGCCTATGTCCAGTAGCATTACGCCTTGCTCTTTTTGTTTTTTTGTCAGCACTGCTCGGGCGCTTGCCAATGGGTTCAGGATAATTGCATCTGCGTTAATGTCTAACTGATTGATAATTTTGATTATGTTGTTTATTTGCGCCGACGGCACACCTGTTACGAAAACCTCTCCTTCAAGACGCATGCCTCGCATACCCGTTGGGTCGTTTACCTCGTCGCCACCGTCAACCGTAAAATACTTAGGGATAATTTGTACCGGTTCGTAATTAGGTGGCAAAGCTACGGACTTAGCCGAATCAATAACCGCCTCGACGTCATTGCCGTTAATCTCTGAATCGCCGTGAGTTATTGCTACCACTCCCCTGCTCTTGACCGTTTTAATGCCGGTGCCACCAACGCCCACTATTGCGTTTCTTATCTCAAGGCCACAGGTTTTTTGAGTTTCTTCAATGGATGCCGACAAACTGCTAACCACTTCTTCGGGGTCTATAATTACACCCCGTCTCAGTCCGGAGTTAGGTGCGACACCCATGCCAATAATAGTGGTAAGGTTTTCTTTGTGTTGCCCAACGGTAATAGCTACCTTACTGGTGCCAATATCAATTCCAACCGATACACGGGAGTTAATAATGTCAGACATATTCCCCTCAAAATTATTGTGTCTTAATTTATTATACACAACTTATGGCGCTGAGATAAGCCACGCAGAACAAACTTAAATATCAAAGCCCAATACCTAAAACTTAATGCCTAAACATTAAACGTGCGTCAGCACTCCATTACTTTGGTCTTTAGGGTTTGGCTTATAAGATTATTCTTTGTGGTGAATTCCGAGGAGATGTTTCACGGAATGTTTGACAAGTGCTTCAAGTTCTTTGTTGAACGAATGATTGTGCGAGTCGGCTTGTTTCTGTGCCACTCCTGCGCACACCACAATAGAACCAAGGTGATTTATCGTCGAAGAGGTACTGACCTTGTTATACAGAGGAAAACTTAAAACGTCAGTAACAGTGTCTTTGTGGCGATGCTTGTTATTAAGCTGGCGTATCTTTTCCGGTGATACTATTAATACCTCGATTTCCATATCGACTTTTCGATTCAAGCAAGAGAGTTCTTCCTCTATCCATCGTGACACATCGGATTTGCGAATATTTACACTGGTTTCGTTGACGAAGTCGATTTTCATTTAGACAGCTTTTCTTTAACAAGCGAAGAAACGCGGGAGCCATCAACTTTACCCTTGGCTTCTGCCATAACAACTCCGATTACTTTGCCCATATCAGATATTTCTTTGGCGTGGGTTTTGGTAATGGCATCATCAACTATTGCTGATAACTCGGCATCACTAATTTGCTCGGGCAAGTAACTTTCGATAATTTTCAGTTCGGCTGTTTCAGAGTTTACCAAATCATCACGTCCAGATTGTTTATAAAGAGCAATGGCTTCGTTGCGTTTCTTTGCTTCTTTTTGCAGAACCTCAACTGCAGTCGCATCGTCAATGGGTTTTTGAGTCTCTATTTCCTTGTTCTTGAGGGTAGATTTTATGGTACGCAACGATCGCAACTTATCGTCTTCCTTGTTTTTCATTGCCTCTATAATATCGCTATCAATCTTTTCAATTATCATTTTGCTCCTGTTCGTTGTTTGTCATTGCGAGGATCGGAGAGACGAAGCAATCTGTATCTGTTCGATGAGATTGCCACGCCCCTTCTGGGGCTCGCAATGACACAGAAAGAGTGTTATATTCTTAGAACCCGCGTTTAACTTTTCTGCGTGCGGACTTGCGTCTCGCTATCTCACGTTGGCGCGAACGAGTTATCTTTTTTTCTCTATAACGTCTTTTTTTGATATCAGTTAAAATACCGCTTTGTTGGACATCGCGGAAAAAACGTCTTAACATTACTTCAAAACTTTGACTTCTTCTTTCTTCCAATACAATCACCTCCAAACTTAGTTCCATTGTATCAAAAGTACGAACGTAGAGCAAGACGACAGGGAGTATAAAGTAGAAGGTGTAAGGTAGAAGGTGATAAAAAACCGTGTCATCCCGACCGAGTGTAGCCACGAGTGGAGGGATCCCTTTCCGGCTCATGTCCTTCGTCTGCTATCTCTGGATGACGTTACTGCGTCACTTTCTACTTTCAACTTTTAACTTTCCACCATTGGTCCAGCCGGTGCTCCCGCGAGAACGTGAATGTGCAGGTGGTCAACTTCTTGACCGCCGTGGGATCGGGTGTTTATTACAACCCTATAACCGTTATTAGAGAATTTATATTGTTTGGCCAGCTTTGGTATCATCGATAACAGCTTGCTCGCCAGACTGGCATCATTCAAATCATTTAGTGATGATAAGTGCGCCCTGGGGATCACGAGCCAATGAATCGGCCGTTTGGGGTTGATATCGTTAAAGACCATTAAATCAGCATCCTCGTAAACGATATTAGCCGGTATTTCCTTAGTGGCAATCTTACAAAATAAACAGTCGTTCATAAGCTTATTATAGATCAAATAAATATGATTTTACAAATAAAGCCCCTGTGGGCTAATTATTGATATCGTCTAAAGGTAGTGCTGGCAGGCGTCCCGCATCCCGCGTGTGCGGTTTGCGAAACGCCTGCCGTGTGGTGCTAGGGAAGGACAGCCGTAAGGGTGAAGTGATTCACCCAAGACTCCCCTCCACCGAACGCGTGCATCGTTGCGAGGAACTCAGCGGAGTCGGGCGCCATCGGCATGCCCGTCTCCGACTCTGCTTGGAGCTCGTTAGCGACGACTATAACTACGTCGCGTAGCTCCTTCAGGGCTCTGGCTTGGACGTCCTCCATGAGCTCGTCCTCGCTGTCGGGCTGTGCCGTGATAGCGAGCCGAAGTGGGCTAACCACCATAGCACAGCATGCCCAGTTCTTGTCAGGGGCATAGACGTTCAGTGTCGCTCCAGCTGCCACGACACAGACTGTCCTTGCCCCGCGGACACGGATGAACTTCCGGATAGACTTGAGCCTATCCTGTAGAGCCAGTAGATCGTTCACCGACTTGAAGTCGTATGCAGCGACCGCCCTTTCTGGTGGACCGTGACGACGACAGGAGGTGCACGTGGCGGTTGTGTTCCAACCGATGTTGCACACCCCCCCGGGTCGTTCGAACATCTTGCCACACCGACGGCAGAACTTGTGCTGGCCGTGACGACGCCCAGACTCGAGACACGACGGACACTTCCTTCTGTGCCCCCACTGGTAGACGTCTTCCCAGTTGTACGGGATCTTGTCGCCACACACAGTGCAGTACTGAGTGAGCGACCTTCCTGTGGGGACGTAGAACCATGGAATGTCCCTGATCCTGCTCTTGAGACGCTCGACCTCGGTCCTTATCGCCCCCGTCTCAAGCGTCTGGAGCCACTTGGTGTACTCATCCATCTATTCTGTGCCTCCTCTTTTCACGCCGGACTTGTAGGTCGGGCGCGCACCTGTCAACGTGCCACTACGGTTTTACCCGAAGTGGTTAGCCACCGCGAAGCAGTAGCGTAACTTAATACTATACCATAAAAACCACCATATGTCAATGGCAAATTGGGTTTTTTGGCGCATCGAAGAACGGTTATATCGTTCGAGCTTGTCGAGAACTACAAATATATATATAAGGTATTCCTTCTCGATTTCACTCGAAGAATATTATTAGAATATTAGCCGTTTTCTCCATAAAGTACTTGACATACGAACGTATTTGTGGTATAGTATAGTCTTCTCCTGTACAACAGGGGTTTTTAAATGCCTTAGGCATTTATCCTGAGCCATGCCTGACAGCATCAGGTATGAGTCGAAGGATGATACCATAGTGTGCATTTAAATCCAGTAATCTGGGGTTAGTCGCCCGGGTTCCCTGCGGGAGGTACAAGGGAGTGTTTTACACTCTATGAAACGTATAAATATCAGTAAGTTTGTAGAAATCAAAATAGAAATTCCCAAAATAAAATTAAATAAAAGATTGCTCAAGTCGTTGACGATGGCTGTCGCCATTGTTCTACCCTTAACTCTCGGCTTCTCGGTTCAAAACAAACCGGTTAAGGCCGAAGCTAAGGAAGCTAAGGTTGTAACCACCATGCCTCTTGACCTTAAGCAAAACGTATTGTTAGCTTCAAGGCTCAATAAGGTAAATATTGTGGTTGGCGATTCGCAGGCCGAGAAAAAGGCCAAGGAACAGGTCAAGCAGACTGTTGTTGCTACCGCTCAGGTATCTTCAATAGCTGACTATGGCGAACCAACGCTTGAGGAAAAACGTGCCATTTATCAGGCTGTTGCCAGTAAATATGGTATCCCATGGCAGTTGCTTGAGGCCGTTCACCAGATAGAATCTGGTAAGCGTTGGAACGCTACCGCTCGCTCGAGTGCTGGTGCCACTGGACCTATGCAGTTCTTGCCCAGTACATGGCGCGCCTATGGCCAAGATGGTAACGGAGACGGTAATGCCGATATTATGAACCCTTACGACGCCCTTCATGGCGCTGCCAACTATTTGGCGGCCAACGGTGCTAACAGGGGTGATATTGACAACGCCTTGTTCCGTTACAACCACTCCAGCGCCTACGTTGCTAAGGTTAAGAGCATCATGAACTCCATCTAATAATCGCGGATCACGCGGACGAAATCGCGGATACACGCGGATTATAAAGCAGATAACGCGGATAGTGACACTAATCACGCGGAAAAGCAAAAACCCCCGAGCTCGGGGGTTTTTGCGTGTTTGAGGGTGAGATTGCTTCGTCGCTACTCCTCCTCACAATGACATATTGGTGAGGGATCATCGAGTCGTTTCTACTCCTCAGGATGACACCATCATTCAACTTAATAAACTTGATAAACCTGACGAACTTTATGAACTCTAGTGTTAGCCGACAGTTGCGCTCCCAGAATCTGGGTTCACAATTTCAATCCAGCTGACGCCGGGGTTGAATTGGATTTCCTTACCACTTTTGTCATAGAACAAAGTGCGTTGTTTGGGGCCGGATTTCTTCCATGTCCCATCAATAACCGTGCCATCCATCAATACCTTAGCTTCGCCAGAACCCTCGCTGGAGTTCATGGTATAGACAGTTTTACCACCCGATTCAACCGCTTGACGTGTGTAGGTCGCAATTACAACATTCTTCGCCGTTAGTTGCTGACCTGACTTTTCATCTTTTTGTTCAGACCCTGCCAAGAATCGCTTATAAAGGTTAGTCGCGGGGTCATATTTCCATTGTACTTGGTACGTGGTCGAATTTGAGAAGTTGATCGTGGCGTTCTTACCGGCTTGTGGTCTAGATGCAGTAGCAACATCTGTCTTGAATTTCCACCCTCTGTAGTCGCTCTTGGTTGTGTCATAGCCTTTGCTCTTGGCGTACTCATACAGTTTTGGAACTGAGGCATAGAGAGTATGTTCAAGTGCTTTACCTGTGCCCTCTCGGCGCCAAAAAGCAGTGTTGTTGTGAGGCAAATCAAGAACATTGTCCTCAGATATCTTGGTTAAAGCATTTTGAGCACCACCTGCGTGGGCGTAAAGCGCATTGTATTCCTCGGCCCAGTCAACAAAATATACACGAGCCGAGCGTACCGGACCAACCTCGTCGGCTTCACGTGGTCCAAAAATGGCCATAAATCTAGTAATACCACCTTCGGCAACTGCTTCGTAAATTACACTAGCCTTGTCCAGCCCAGCCTGGGGTCTAGCGTCGGGATGGTTTTCTACCATAACTGCTAACGGGTGTCGGTTAGCAACATCTTTCGATGCCTTGGTTCCATCTAGTTTTGACACTGCCTGATCGCTAGAGAATTTCACGGGAACTTTATTAGCCCCACCCCTATGTTTGTAGGCAATGTATGCCCAAACACCACCAGCAATCGCCAATACTACAACACCTATCATCACTCCGATGATAATCTTATGTTTTTTCTCAAGTACCATAGCACACCCTCCTTGTCTATTTATGTTGTCATTGCGAGCGAGTGTAATCACGAGCGTGGCAATCTCATGAGACTGCTTCGTCGCTTCTGCTTCTCGCAGTGACAATTATCTTTTTTTAATTATCTTCAAAGGCCACAGCACTATCATAGATAATACCAATGCAATATTAATATACCAAATATATACAACTATTGCTGAGGGCAGGTTCAACCATTCGTTTTTGTAAAGAATATAAATTATAATTGCCACCACCAATATACCCGCTATACAGGCACCAATGTCTTGACGGCTGGGTGTAAGTGTTATCGAAACGGAGAGAAGCAGGTATGCAATAATTATTTGCCACCAGTGAAAACCGTTTAGTAACGCTAATTTTGGAAGTTGCCAATCGCTAAACGGAATATTGATAGCACCGTCTTGCGACATTGGTACAAGGCGTGATAAAAGATAGATGGTTGTCAAGCCCACTACCATAGGCGCAAAAGATATCAAGAACTGTCCCAGCACTGGAATTTTCGATTGTGTATGGGCAACATGTCCACCGGAGGCGGAGAAAAAATTGATATCGCTGATCTGTCCGCCGGTTACAACTACTGCAACAGCATGTGACGCTTCGTGGAGAACCACTCCGGGAAACATGATCGCTAAGTACAAAAACCTCGGCAGATAGTTACACAACATCTGATTGACGGCGAAAGAAAGAATCAAGAATAATATGGCCGCTAAGGCCAACGAGATCATTTGTCTCCCAGTGCTACTACAACATCGTTTGTTTTAGCGATACTCGCGTCCTCTTTGAGGGTCGGACTGTATTTATTTGACACGATATTTTCGACTGCTTTAGCTTCTGCTAATTTACCTGTGTTGTAATATATAATTGTTGTGCCATAACGACTAGCGGCGTTACCGGTTGTAATATTAACAAAACCGTCATCCTTAAGTGCTTGAGCAACCAAACTTGCTTCGCCACTGCGACCATTTCCGTTAAGGATTCTAACTTTGACCGATGACTTATCAACAGTCGCCGTTGCCGACTCGGTAGATGTTGTGGATGTTGACGATGTGGTTTCGCTAGCCGTTGACCCTTCCGTAGCTTTAGCGGATTGACTGGTGGTGGTTGAGGTGGTGCTATTGCCTGAACCAGATATACTGCGATAAATAAGCCACACCGAAAGAGCTACCAGCAGAATAATGGCGCAAAGACCTAATATCAAGTAGAACAATAATGGATCTGACTTTTCTTCTTTGGGCTCGCTATTGAAGAAACTATCTTTATCTTGGTTGTGTTCTCTGGTTCTGTCACCAACGGTACTAGGCGTTATCGGCTTTTGCTTCGGCGCCTTGATAATATCCAAACTTTTCCCCATATCCCTCCTATATAATCTGTTTGTCTTATACCCTGAACGAGTACAGCGAGTCGAACGGGTTTATAATATTTAAGAAATTATTTCTACATAATAATTATATCACGATTTACGGAAGAATCGCTTGCGAAACCTCGTAAGCTGTCATTCTGATCCGCCGCTGGCGGAGAAGAATCTAGATCCTTCACTAACGTTCAGGATGACGCGGGGTTGTCATTCTGAGGCGGAGCCGAAGAATCTAAATCTGACGCGAGTTCTTTCCACTCTGGATTTATTCTATTTATTAAATTCATTTTCTTTGACCTCAGCCACCCCTTGATTATTTTTTCACTCGCGATAGCATCGGTCGGGTTTGAGAATTCTTGAAACCAAACTAGCTTGGTCAGGTTATATTTCTTTGTAAACCCGTCGATTGATTTACTCTTGTGTTCCGCGATTCTGCGACTCATGTTATTAGTGACACCAGTATACAATACCTTATTCGTGCTATTTGTGAGCATGTATGTCCAATATGATTTCATACAGATCCTTCACTAAAGCTCAGGGCGACCTAAGTGTGTCATTCTGAGCGTAGCGAAGAATCTAGATCCTTCGTTTCACTCAGGATGACAACTCACTTAATACTGTTTCAATCGGGCAATGGTCTGAACCGGTGACTTCTTTTAATATGGACGCAGATTTAAGGTGCCGTAGCATCGACCTACTAATAAATTGATAGTCTATCCGCCACCCCAGGTTCCGAGTGCGGGCGTTGGCCATCCATGGCCACCAAGTATAGTGTCCGCCGTTTTTATGGAAATGACGGAATGTGTCAACGAAGCCAAGACGTATTAGTTTATCTATTTGTTGGCGTTCCTCTGACGTGAACATGATGTTTTTCTTGTTCTGTTTGGGGCGTTCCAAGTCAATTTCGTTGTGGGCGATGTTGAAATCACCAACGACGATGATATTTTTTCGGTCGATCGCTTTTACGTAATCGAATATGTGGTGATATACGTTCAATTTATAATCAAGATTTTCTTTTTGTCGGCCGCCATGGGGGATGTAGATGTTGAGAAGCGTGAAATCGTCAAAATCTAGTCGCAACATTCTGCCCTCTTTGTCGAACCTCTCGGTGCCAAGGTAACGCGAAACGCTTTGTGGTTTTCTTTTAGTAAATACGCCAACCCCTGAGTATCCCCTTTTCTGGGCGGTATTGTGATAGATGTGGTACTTTCGGCTACCGATAATATCAAGCGGAATTTGGTACCCTTGTGCTTTGAGTTCTTGCAAGCACACAATATCGGGATTGTCTTTAATAACCCAATCGCGAAACCCCTTACTGTGAACCGATCTTATTCCATTAACATTCCAAGATATGATTTTCATGTTTTATTGTGTCAGCCCGACCCCCTCGACTACGCTCGGGGTAAACTTCGTGGAGGGTTCCCTTACCCTACGGTATCGTTCGGAACGACATCTGTATTTATTACTTGTCACCTGTCACTTTCTCACTTGTCACTATTAGTATGCAAATCTTCGTATCACTCCTTTTACCTTTCCTTGTATCGTCGGGTCAACAGCATAAATGGCGCCATACTTGGCATTGGCCGGTTGCAGGCGGATACGATTCTTTTCTCTGTAGAATTTTTTAAGCGTAACATTGTTGTTGTCAATCAATGCTACTACCACATCACCATTGCGCGGGTTAGCAACCTTTTCGACCACAACGTAATCACCGTCAAGTATCCCCTCGTCTATCATAGAATCGCCATGGACTTTAAGAGCAAAAGTGTTGGGGCCGGTCATATCGCGTGGAATACTTAATGTCTCGCGGGTGCGAATCGCCTCAATCGGGTAGCCGGCGGCGATAGTACCCATAAGAGGCACCTCAAACGTCAAATCTTCAAACTGCGGTGTCAGCTGTATGGACCGCGCCGCATTAAACTCGCTTTCCAGCGCGCCCTTATCCTTTAGTGCTTGAATGTGGTCGGTTACTGATGCTACCGAAGAAAAACCAAAATGTTCGGCGATTTCCCTGTAGCTTGGAGCATAACCGTTATCATCGATATAACCCGACAGATAACTGTAAACTTCCTTCTGACGCTTGGTAAGTGGATTCATATTCCCTCCTTTGTGGATTAAACCTCAACCACCAAATTCCAAATAACAAACAAATCGTAAACGTTTAATTATTGAAATTTCAAACATTAAATATTGTTTGATATTTGGTACTTGCAATTTGTTATTTTCAAAATACTCAAGTATTTTGATTGTACCACACAAATACCGTACGGCAAGTTGTTGATAACTTTGGCAAAATCACTTGACAATATTAAATATAATTTGATACCACCCTTTTGTATCTGTTAAAGTTTAGTAACTGGGTCGTCCAAGGCGTTGAAGGCAATGCGGTAAGGAGCGGAGTTACCAACAGTTAGTAAGCTGGCGGGCATTACTGTTTCGGGGCCAAAGCGGTCGTTGATGCTGTTTGTGACATCGTCAAGCGTGTCGTTCTTGGTGGTATTGTCTAACAACGATAATTGTTCGCGGTCGCATCGCGACAGACCAGTGGCGGTTACTCCCAAATAGAATGGCGTCTCAAGCGTACATCGCTCGAAAAGCTGAAGAGTGGTTTTCGAAATGATATAACCAGAATTGGTATGGCCCAAAGGTTTGTGAGTATGCCAATAAATATGGTCCTTAAATGAGCGCGCGCCAAGGTGAACGTCGCCACACAAAAGGTGATGTTGCTTGAGGCGGGTGGCCACCTTGCTAGCGAGTTTCAAAAGGACTTGGCGCGCGCTACTTCTATTGCGCAACTCAGGTGGCAATATATAAGAGTGCCCCACGCTCTTGGGTGGTTCGAGTATTCTTGCGTTATCAACCCCGTGCAAATTCATATACCAGCGCTCGCCCATTATTCCAAAAATCTCTCGCAACTTTCGTGGGTTGGCGTGGTAAAGATCATAAGGCGTTAATATCCCATTTAATTGCAACTTGATAGCGCTTTGACGATTAATACCGCATAGTGTTGTTAAGTCGTCGATGCCGCGAAAAGTAGTATCAATATTGTCTTGAGTGATGATAATAAGGCCGTTTGGCTTTTGCAAATCAGTGCCTAGCTTGGCCAAAAATTCATTAGCGCCAATGCCCACCGAGGCGGTGAGCCACTCCCCCACCTTGGTTTTGATACTGGTCTTGATGCTACAAGCTAGACGAATCGCATCCACTTTGTTCCGCTGTGATGCTGGTAGTAGTAAACAAAACTCGTCGACACTGCGCGCTGTCACAAAGGGTGTAAGCCCCGATATCACCTTTTTGATTTGTCTGTGAATTTCTATGTAGCGTCGAGCGCGGGCTTCGATGATGGCGATATTGGGAATTTTTCGGCGCGCCTCCCCTACTCTGTCGCCGGTTTTAACACCCAATCGCTTAGCTTCGTAGCTTGAAGCAATAACGCAACCAGTGTCACCTGTGTACGGTGTTACGGCAACTGGTCGCCCACGAAGTTTGGGATTGTCCTGTTGCTCCACCGAAGCGAAGTAAGCATTCATATCAAGAAATAAGTATTTGAAATCAGTAGATTTCATATTGCACTCTAAACCGTCTGCGGACGGGCACTCTAAAATCGCGAAATTGACACTCGAAAGTTGCCATCCCGACCACTGCGGAGGAATCCCTTTCTGGTTTTGAGTCTGTTGAACTGTTCCACAATGTTATACTACCATACAAACACCGCACATCCAAACGGTTCCCTATTCTTTTATCTCTCGAATCGAGTATAATTAAAAAATGGAACCATTTATCGATAAACAAAAATTAAACGAAATCAGCCAGCGCTGGGACGAGGCGGGTGTATTTAAGGCGCAGGACGCATCCGATGACCCTAAGAAGTATGTTCTTGACATGTTCCCTTACCCATCCGGCGATGGTCTCCATGTCGGGCACGTTGAGGGTTACACCGGTAGCGACATTATAGCCAGGTACTATCGCGCGAAAGGCTATAACGTTCTTCACCCTATGGGCTGGGATGCTTTTGGACTGCCTGCAGAAAATTATGCAATCAAGCAAGGCGTTCATCCGCAAGAGACTACCGATAGGAATATCGATCGTTTCCGCAACCAGATGCAATCAATGGGGTTTTCTTACGACTGGTCGCGTGAGGTTAACACATCAAGCCCCGGCTATTACAAGTGGACACAGTGGCTCTTTTTAAAATTTTATGATGCCGGAATTGCCTACAGGAAAAAAGCAAAAGCTAATTGGTGTGACTCTTGCAAGACAGTTTTAGCTAACGAACAGGTAGTCGATGGTGCCTGTGAGAGGTGCGGGTCACAAGTCATGCAGAAAGAATTGGAGCAGTGGTTTTTCAAAATCACCGATTATGCCGACCGCCTCATCAATGGTTTGGACAAACTGGATTGGCCCGAGAATATCAAAACCATGCAGCGAAACTGGATTGGTAAATCGGAGGGCGCTGAATTGTCTTTCGACATTGAAAATACTGATGATAAGATATTGGTTTTTACGACTCGTCCTGACACCTTGTATGGAGCAACCTATATTGTGTTAGCCCCCGAGCATCCTTTGGTATATAGCGTGACATTGGAAAATAGAAAAAGTGATATAGGCGAATATCGTCTGAAAGCCGAAAAGAAGACGGTGCTGGAACGTACCAAATTAAATGAAAAATCAGGTGTTTTTACTGGCTCCTATGCTGTACACCCAATCACACACAAAAAACTGCCCATTTGGGTTGCGGACTACGTTATCACCGAGTATGGCGAAGGTGCTGTTATGGCGGTACCAGCCCACGACAAACGCGACTTCGAATTTGCCAAGAAATACGATTTGCCGATAATTAATGTCATTGAGGCGCCAACTGATGCAAGTGAAGAAGTATACACGGGGTTCGGAAAGCTTATCAATTCCGACAATTTCAATGGGCTGGAATCAAATACTGCTAAAGACAAAATTATTAATAAAGCAGGTGGCAAGAAAAAAACACAATACCGGTTGCGTGACTGGTTAGTATCGCGTCAAAGATACTGTGGTGCACCAATTCCAATTGTCTATTGTGACAAATGCGGAACTGTGCCGGTACCGGAAAGCGACCTACCGGTAAAACTGCCAACCGACGTTGACTTTCACCCCACCGGCGACTCTCCTTTAAAATTATCAAAAACGTTCCATGACGTGGCGTGCCCAAAGTGCGGCGGCGAAGCGAAGCGCGAATCGGACACAATGGATACATTTGTTTGTTCAAGCTGGTATTTCCTGCGTTTCTGTGACCCTCACAACCAAAATGTTGCTTTTGACGGCGAGAAGATCAAGGGCTGGATGCCTGTCGATGTATATATCGGTGGCGCCGAACACGCTGTTTTGCACTTGTTGTACGCTCGTTTTATAACAAAATTCTTATCAGACTCCAAGCATATTGAAATCGATGAGCCTTTCGTAAAATTGCGTAACCAGGGTATGGTACTAGGTCCCGACAAACAAAAAATGAGCAAATCGCGAGGCAATGTTGTTAACCCCGATGAGATTGTCGATAATTACGGTCCAGACGTTTTACGTTTGTATGAAATATTTATGGGGCCATTTAACCAAGTGAAACCATGGGACTCTAAATCCATCGAGGGGGTATTTAGATTTATTAAAAAGTTGATTCAATTCTACATAAACGCTAAACCGTCAACCGAGGTTTTCAGTAGCGTAACTTCACGGCTTGTAAAATCAACCGCCAAGAAAATTGAAACCGAACAATTCAACACATGTGTTTCTGATTTTATGAAACATCTGACGTATTTAACAGAGAATGACTATTCCGAGAAGGATATATCTGAATTTTTAATAGCAGTTAACCCTTTTATGCCGTTTACTGCCGAACTAATGTGGCAAAATTTAGGCAAGCAACAATTACTTGCCAATCAGAAATGGCCAGAGCCGATTGACGAAACCAAGCAAACCAAGTATACTGTCGTAGTACAAGTTAATGGTAAATTTAGAGGAACAATTGTTGCAAGTGATAGTGACGATAAGGCTAGTATCACTAGCGTTGCAAAAAATTTACCAGCGGTGAAGAGAATGATAGGGTCGGCTAAGCCTGAAATAGTGTATGTGCCAAGCAAGGTGATTAACTTCACATTGGAATAATAAGATAGTTAATCATTTCGATGAGCGAGAGTGAAGAGAAATCCCATACGATTATAATTTATTATATAATAGTAATAAGGAGCCAAAGATGGCAGAGCCAAAGAAGAAACTCACAAGGACACGTAGTGGGAACCGCAGGAGTCAACAGTTCCTTCGTACTACCCAGCCTTCTAAGTGTTCAAAGTGCGGTAGTGATGTCGAGAGCCATGTTGTCTGTAAGAACTGTGGCCACTACAAAGGTCAAAAAGTTTACGAGGTAAAATGAATCGACATTTTGCTCGAGTCGTTGCAATGCAATCGCTCTATGAGTGGGATTTTAATAAATCTGGCGATCCACTGGAAATATTTATTCGTAATTGCATGAACTTAGAGTCGGATATTGATGAGGAGTTTGCATCACAACTCATTAAACAATACTTGGATAACGCGCAACAAATAGACAAAACCATTGCCGATGCCGCGCCTGAATGGCCGTTCGAGCAAATCGCTCTTGTTGACAGAAACATATTACGTATCGCAACTGCGGAGTTGCTGTATAATAATGCAGTTCCACCTAAAGTTGCTATTAACGAGGCGATAGAATTGTCGAAAAGTTATGGCAGTGATAGCTCTTCTAAGTTTGTCAATGGAGTTCTGGGAACGATTTATCGCAATAGCGAAAAATACAACACCAAGGAAGATAATTCGGAGTAACAATGGACATTTTACAGCTTGAGAAAAGAATTAATTACAATTTTAAAAATAGTGATTTTATTTGCTCGGTAGTGACTCACAGGTCATATTTGAATGAGCATCGCGATGAGAGAATTGAGCATAATGAACGACTTGAATTCTTAGGTGATGCCGTACTGGAGCTTGTCACGACTGAATATTTGTACAAGAAATATAACGAACCTGAAGGTGTCTTGACTAGCTGGCGTAGCGCACTGGTTAGGGGCACTTCGCTCACAGAGATAGCAAAACAAATCGAGCTAAATGAATTTATAAGAATGTCCAAGGGAGAGCGAATGTCTTCCGGAAAAAGCAGAGATGTAATTCTTGCTAACGCAGTCGAAGCTCTCATTGGGGCCTTGTATTTGGATGGTGGCTTGGAAGTCGCAAGGGTGTTTGTCAACAAATACGTTATCGAAAAATTAGAGAAAGTAATTAAAGAAGGGGCGCACCGAGACTCAAAAAGCGTCTTGCAGGAAAAGTGTCAGGATAAACACTCGTTGACACCATCATACAAACTTGACGTCGAGTCGGGACCAGATCACGATAAACAATTCGTTTCAAGCGTTTGGCTCGGTGATAAAAAAATCGCAACTGGAGAAGGCAGAACCAAGCAAGAATCGCAACAAAGTGCAGCAAGAGAGGCGCTACCTTTATTGGATAGTTAACCTAGTTTAGATTTTAGTTGTTTGTAGAGGTCCAATGCCTTCTTGCGAGGCCAATCTGTTGGCATTGATTTTGCTGGTAGGTTCGGTTCTTGGTCCAATATATCAGCTAGTTCAAAGATAGTTTTCTTAATTAGAAAAGCACTTTTCTGATTGTCCTTTTTGAAACTCCTTAGAATTTGTTGCGCATTTTTTATGAAAATATCGTATTGCCTCTTGATTGTTTGCATAGGCCAGTGGGCCAAGAGCTTGCTAGTTAACATACCATCTGCTGTAAAGTCTATAACGATAGCGTTTTCTGTTATATTTAATTTACTAATATATTTCTCAACATTATCGTTGGGTTCATGGAGGGGCTTGATCCAGATTGTTTTAAATATATTTTTAAAGCCTTCTGACTTAAGAAACCGTCTAAGCTTGTCGCGCATAGGTCGCTTTTTTTCTGATATACCAAATAGCACGCACTGCCATTGTCCCAACCATTTATCAAAATTAATGTGTAGTTTATCGAGTCTTAAATCGACAAACTCTATGCCAGAGTCGGTAATCTTGATACTGTCTTCCTTAGTGCGTTCAATAAATCGCAACGCTTCCAGTTTACCAAGAGCGCCACGTAAATTATTCTTAGGCCAAAATATAAGTTCGTTTACGCGCGTACTGCCATTGTGCTCAATATATATCAAGACCTCATTTGATAGCGATAACATGTTATTCCTTTAAATTATATGTGGATGTTAACACTATCATATAACACGACGTACGTTCGTCAAGTAGGGGTTACTATTGCCAGTTAAAATTATCAAAACCCCAAGACAGAAGCTTGCTAGTTTCTTGCGCGCTAGCTTCGTTGGCACTTGATTTTGTTTTAAGAACAACGGAAATCAATGTGTGGCCGTCACGTTGAGCCGCGGCGGTTAGTGAATGACCGGCTTCGTACGTGAAACCCGTTTTACCACCGATAATACCATCGAAATGCAACTCGTCGGTAATTAACCTGTTTGAATTTACAATTTGGTGCGTATATTTTTTATCAACTGACGATATCGATACCTCCGGTGTACTAATTAGTCTTTTAAAACCTGAGTTTTTTATGGCGTACGAAAATAGAATGGCTTGGTCATACGCCGTGGAGTACGCGTCTTGGCTCAAACCATGCGGATCCATGTACTTAGTATCAAGTAAACCAATCCCCTTAGCTTTTTGGTTCATTTTGTCGACAAATAGCTTACTATTTCCAAAGGTTGCTCGCCCTAAAGTATTAGCGCAATCGTTACCTGATTTAATCATTAAACCCCGAAGCAAGTCTTCGATAGTTATTTTCTCGTTATTAAGAAGGCCGAGCTTAGAACCAGTTACGTCAATATCGGACGGTACAATAACAACCTCTTTCTCGATATTTGTATTTTCCAAGACGACAATCGCGGTCATTACCTTAGTGATGCTAGCGATAGCGACTCTGTCACGAGCACCACGACTAGTTAAAACAATTTTCGAATCTGCATCGATTAAAACATAGTTATTGGCATATATCAGTGGTGCATAATCGGAGTTTTTTATTATGGGAATGGGAGCTATGTTTACATTTGTTAACTCGTCCGTGTTGCCGAAGACATTGCCTGGGCTATCAATATGCGGAGAGTATATTGATTGTCCAACTCCAAAACCAATAATCGCTAGTATGGCTACAAAAACTGCAATCAAGATTTTTGGATAAGATGCCTTTTTGTCTGAGTTCTGCATTATTTTTTTATATAGAAATTCTAGACATACCTTTTACCCCTAGAACGTATATAAAATTCGATAAGTAATATTGCAATAAGGTACACCGTTGCGCTTAAAACATTCAAAACGTTAATAGTTTCTAGCACGATTAGTCCACCTAGCGCAATCCCAATCGATAAACCAACGCGAAGAGAACCAGTAAATACATTCCCGTCGCCGGCATTATTTTTGTTATTAAAGAAATAATATATTAGCAGACAGCCGGCTCCACTTACTGCGAAAACAAGAAACACATAAAACATAGTTCGGCTAAACCAGTCCGTGGTAAACGGGTTAATGGTTTGTAAAACTGCAAACCAGCCTGCAATTGATAGCAAGGTGACTGTGAAAACTGCGAATAAACCATTCTTGTGGCTCATTGTAGCGTATCATTGTTGTCGCTAACCCTATCCAACTTAGCCATTGTGTCTGCACTTGTGTCCAATATGAACTCGAAATGGGGAAAATATTTCATGGGTATCATTTTTTTTACAAAATTAATTAAGTCTTGTTTAACTGGCCTAATGGTAACATCTATATCGGTTAATTCTTTTTGAGGAGGGTATACACTTATCCAGACCTTGGCATGTCGATTATCATCAGAAAGCTCTACGTGAGTACATGTTATAATACCTATATTTTCAGATAGCTTTTCGTGAAGAAATTCAGTTATCCGGTGTGCAATTTCTTGAGACAATTGAATTTTGCGAAAATATTTACTCGGCATATTCAAGATCATACCAAATTAGACCCAACTCTGCAAAATGATATATGGTTGAAAACCCTCTTTGCCTATTGCGTAAAACCGGTTACAGTACTATCTTTGTTTGAAAGGACGGTTACCTCTTGGCCCATTGTGGAGCACGTCGGGCGCGACGGAGGCCGGGTTTCTTTCTTTCCTTAACTCTGTTGTCACGCGTCAGCAGTCCATTCTTCCGTAAAATCGTCTTGGTTTCACCGTCTAGAACTACAATCGCTCTGGCGATAGCTAATTTTGTGGCATCTATCATACCTTGAATACCGCCACCACGAGATTCAACAACTACGTCGTATTGTTTGTCTTTGTCTATTAGAGACAAAGGAAACATAATCTCCTGTTTTTGACTTGGCGTAATTGTGCCTTTGCCACTGGTGATGATTTTGCCCTTTCCGGCAACTAATTGTACTTTAGCTATTGCACACTTTCTTCGTCCTGTGGCAAAAGCTAAAACCTTATTTTTTATTGTTTTATTTGACATTTGTTTCTCCGGAATATAGTTTGAGTCGCTTAAGCCACCTTGCCTTGAGTTTGTTTTGGGGCAACATACCACTGACAGCCTTATATAAAATTTCATCAGGCTTCATTTGACCATATGACTTTATCTTTTCGTTGCCAGGGTAGCCGGAGTGCCTAAAGTATTCTTTGGTTTCAGCTTTTCTGCCGGATACAATGATTTTGGCTGTATTATAAACAACAACTTGGTCGCCACCATCAACGTTGTATGCAAAGTCGGGTTTATCTTTACCGCGCAATAAATTGGCGACCTGCGTGGCAAGCCGGCCGAGTATTTGCCCGCTGGCGTCGATTTTGTGAGTCTTAACTATTCTTGTCATTTTTGGTCTTTGGTGCTTTATTGATAACATTTGTGGTGGTGGAGCTTGATGATGGCTTCATATTCGCAACTGCCGGTTCCTTTACAGGTACCGTCACTTCTATCTTTTTGGTTAGTTCAAGGATAACCATTCTGGCATTATCGCCTTTTCTATTGCCGATATTAATAATCCTGGTATATCCGCCGATTGTATCCTTATACTGCTTTTTCGTAACCTCGATTAGCTTCTTAGCCACCTTTATTTGACCAAGTTCTTGTAAGGCATATTTATATCCATTTAAGTCGTCGGTTCTAAGAATTGTGCTAATTATCCGCTCAACTTTAGATTGGACTAGCTTCGCTTTTGCAAGAGTCGTGACTACTCTTTCGTATGCCAGCAGACTCGTCATAAGATTTTTGGCGAGATGCTCGCGATTGCTCTTTTTTCTGCCTAATTTGTATTGCTTCATCTATCGGGGTTATTTGGCCTTCTTACTCTTGGTGGCTACAGTCTTCTTCGCGGTTGACTTCTTAGCTTTTTTAGGAGCTACTAATTTGATGCCAGCGGATATTTCAGAGTAAATCAAGGTTAAATGGTCAATCAAAATCTGGCTGGAGTTAGCAACTGCTTCGAATGGAGATATGCTACCGTTAGTCGTAACGTCGATAGTCAGTTTGTCGAAGTTTGTAATACTGCCGACTCTAGTATTTTCTACGGTATAATGAACTTTTTTTATAGGGGTAAACACGCTGTCGAGCATAATAGTTCCGATGGGCGCTTTCTCTTCGGTTTTCTTCTCCGATGCCACGAAGCCACGGCCTTTTTCTATGATAATTTCCGCCTTAAGAACCCCACCTTTTTCTAGGTGAGCTAATACGTATGACGGATCTATAATTTCAACTTGGCTATTTGGCTTGATGTCAGTGGCGGTAACCTCCTTGGGTCCTTTGGCCTCAATTGATATAGTAGCGGGATCGTCATTGTGAAGTCGTACTGGTAAGTTCTTTAAGTTAAGTATGAATTCAACTATGTCTTCACGCATATTTTCTATGGTAGTAAACTCGTGGTTAACTCCGTTAATCTTGACTGAACTGACTGCACTTCCTTCAAGCGAAGCCAACATAATTCTTCTTAGTGCGTTACCGACGGTAACACCATATCCTGGGCTAAGTGGTTCTATTACAAAAGTGGCCGAATTTGCATCCTTCTGTGTTGCCGAATTAATTTTTATTAATTCTGTCTCTGGTAGTATATACATCTTATACTCCTTGTTACATTAATCTAGAATAATATTCAATAATAAGCTGGGCGTCGATGCTACTTTGCGCCTCGTTTGGTGTAGGTAACGAGACAACGGTAATTTCGTTTGCTTTCTTATCGACGTCTAGCCAAGAAGGTACATCAGGTCTTTTTCTTTGTGGCTGTGTGTCTGTCCCTTTGGTCGAAACAGATATCTTCGTTTTGGGAGTCACCGTTAGCGACGGAATAGAAACTTTTTGTCCGTTGATTTTAACGTGTCTGTGAGATACAAGCTGTCTAGCATGCCTCCGGCTTTCGGCGTAACCAGTAACATACATCACATTATCAATACGACTTTCGAGCATTTGTAGCAAAACTCGTGAGGTATTTTCCTTTGATCTATCGGCAATTGTAATGAGTTTGCGCAGTTGGGTTTCTGAAAGGTTATACAAATAACGCAATTTCTGCTTTTCTTTGAGCTGTCGCGAATAGTCGGACGGTTTACTGCGTCTATTTTGGCCGTGCTGGCCCGGTGGGTAGGGTCGGCGCGTGGTGGCACTTTTCGGACCATCGTCTCTCGCGCCCTTTAGGAAAAGGCTTTCACCTAGCGACCTGCTAATCTTGCTAATTGATTTAATTGGTTGTGACATAGGATAGTTACAAGGTTTGAAATGTTATAAGGTTTATCAAATTAGACTCGACGAGGTTTTTTTGGCCTACAACCATTGTGAGGAATGGGAGTTAAGTCTTTGATGTCGGTAATATTGATACCGGATCCAGCGAATGCTCTAACCGCAGCTTCTCTACCGTTACCAACACCACGAATATTTATTTTTGCCTCTTCTAGCCCTAAGGCCTTTGCCTTGTCTATTACAATTTTAGCGGTTTGTGTGGCAGCGAAAGGTGTCGCCTTCTTCGCGCCTTTAAAACCTGCGTTACCTGCGGATGCCCATGCGCAGACATTTCCGTTGGCATCAGCAAGTGTAATAACTGCGTTGTTAAAAGTTGACAGAACACTGACTATTCCTTTTTTGACAACCTTGTTAACGGCGCGTCTTCGTTGCCTCAACACTGCTTTTTTGTTTACTGGTGTTCTTTTTTGCATTATGTCTTCTCCGCTGCTTTCTTGCGACCGCTACCGACTGTTACCTTTTTGCCTCTTTTGGTGCGAGCATTAGTTTTGGTGCGCTGACCGCGAACGGGCAGGTTTCTAGTGTGTCGTACACCTCGCAATGTGCCAATTTCCTTCAGTCGTTTGATGTTTTGTGAAATGTCGCTTCTTAAATCACCTTCTACGGTCATATCTTCTATTGTTTTACGAATAGTTAAAATATCTGCATCGGGCACATCTTTAACTCTCGTGTAATGCTTTATTCCAGCCTTGTCGGTAATCTTCTGGGCCTGGTGCCTGCCGATGCCATAGATTGTCGATAAAGCCGATACTATAGTTTGGTCTGGCTTTAATATGATTCCTGCTATTCTAATCATAAATTAACCTTGCCTTTGTTTGTGTCTTGGATTAACACATTTAACATACAGCTTGGGTGTACCTGTTTTGCCACGTCTGCGAATAATTTTACATTTATCGCAAATTTTCTTAATCGACGCTCTAACTTTCATGATTTCTTTCCTGATTTAGTCTGTGAACAATACGTCCCTTTGTTAAGTCGTATGGGCTCATCTCTACTCTAACGCGATCACCAGCAACCACTTTTATGTAATGCATTCGCATCTTGCCCGATAAATGGCCCAATATTGGCGAGCCGTTATCTAAGACAATTTTAAATAAAGCATCGGGCAATGCTTCTTCAACCATGCCCTCTGCCTCAATTACACTTTTACTCATTTAAATATTCACAACTTATCCGTAAATATAATATAACAGATCCATAGCGTAATGTCAACATTATTTTAATCGACGTACATAATGTTATTATTTTGTCAAATTAATCACCTTTTCTTCTAGGATAGCGAATGTATCTTCGAAGTGTGCGCTTAAGCTACCATCTTTAGTAGCTACACTCCAACCGTCTTTGCCTACACCGACCTCGTGGGTACCTAAGGTCAGCATTGGCTCGATAGCGATAGTCATACCGGGCTTAATTAACCGTCCCAAGCCTTTCTCGCCGAAGTTGGGAATCGACGGTTCTTCCTGAAGTTTTCGGCCTATCCCATGACCAGCAAGGTCGCGGACTACGCCAAGATTATATTTTTTTGCAACGCCTTCAATTGCGAAACCGATATCTCCAACTTTCGTAACATTAGGTATAATTGAACCTGACCCAGCACCTAGAGATTCCCGTGTTCCTTTGATAAGCCTTGATATCTCTTTATCGGGCGTTCCGATGTACTTTGTTCTTGCGCAATCTAGGCAAAATCCGTTATAAATAATTCCAAAATCTAGCCCTACTAAGTCACCCTCTTGCAGTGGTGTATTGTTGGGTATACCGTGAACAACAATGTTATTTATAGATGCACAAATCGAGGCCGGATATCCATTGAATCCCAGAAACGCAGGACGGACGCGATACTTCCGACAAATCTCGTTAGATAGGTCGTTGAGTTGGGCTGTAGTGACGCCAAAAGCAACGGCATCGATAACCTCTTTCATAATCTGCGATATTATCTTGCCACCGCGTGTCATAATATCGATTTTTATGGCATCGTTCTTATTCATTTCAGTACCATCCAATTATTTTATCCGCCTTGCCTATGTTCTTTTTGTTACCATCTGACAGATTATATATTTCGATAGTGTCTTGTATCTTGTAGGCAATTTGTTTCGAGTCAGGGCTTACGACAATATCAATACAATCTTTATTTGTCTTGGTCAAAATAGTTTTCTTATTACTAATATTATAAACTTTGATATTATTGTTTGCCTCGTTTGTTGCGATAACCAGAATTTTGTCATTGGCAGAGAGAGCCTGTACGGTATTGCTATTTGTTGCGATATCAGAGACCTCTTTATCTGCGATGTCAAGTATTTTCACGACGCCTTCATTATTTGTCTCTAAAAAAACAATATGACTATCGTCCGACCAGCGTAGGAAGTTTACAGGATGTTCTGTGCTGTATACCGAAGAAGTGTCGCTACCCTTCGTTATCATAATATTATATCCAAAATTACGCTCAGCGTTGGAGTAGGAGGAATGTGCGATACTACTTGCATCGGGAGATAGCACGGGTGACGCATCGTAGGTCAGTTCAACATTGCTAACATCAGAAATCTTCTTGCCCTTGTTCCATTTCTGCTGATTGTCTCCCATTAAAAGAATCGTTCCGTTTAGCGATGTCGAACTGGATATATCCGATGTGGTGATGTTGAACTCCTCTTTGCTGTCACCGGATAAGGCTTGGTATATTAACTTATCGCCAATTTTATAGACCAGAGTACCAGTCGGTGACCAGCTCTTAAGCCCAGCGACCTTACTGACTGTATTTTTTATAACCGATGTCGTGTTGTTGTAGTTTTCTGTATCGCAAGCAATTAAAACCGCAATACTAACAGTAAGTGCAATAAGTAGTATCAGAGTAAATAATTTCCAGGCTTTCTTCTTTCTCATCTTCTATAAGTACTTATCGTATGTTTGCGTTGCCATATGGGATTTGATTTGGTTCATGGTTTCTATAGCAACAGCAACAATTATTAATATGCCGGTTCCACCAAGTGCAATGGCCTTAAATTCGGTAGTGGTAGTTTGTAGGATGTATGGCACAACGGCGACACAGGCCAGAAAAAGAGCGCCGATTGTGGTAACCTTGTAGACAATATTTTTTATATATGCTGATGTCTCATTGCCAGGTCTGACGCCCGGAATAAAACTACCTTGTTTTTGAAGATTATCAGCCATTTGATCTGGTTTGATAATGACAGATGTATAAAAAAACGTAAATGCGACTACAAGTAAAAAGAATAATATTGCATAGTAATAATTGTTATTAATAAATCGGTTAAGGGCGTTCGCGGTATTAGCAAGCCACTGTGACCTAGCGTTCATAAATAATTGTGCTAAAAGGCCAGGGAACACTAACAGACTTGTTGAAAAGATTATCGGAATTACTCCGGGGGTGTTTATTTTGACCGGTAAATATGAGTCGACCTTGGACGGGTCGCGCATGTTTCTAAAGCGCCTTGCGTAAGTTACTGGTATCCTTCTTTCGGCTTGAGTTACCCAAATAATAAAGACAATCATCGCTATAATGACTAGTCCGTATAAGGACGATTTGATTATCTGGAAGGTGTCGCCTGAAGAAATTTCTATAAGACTCTTAATGCTCGGAGGCAAGCCGGCAATAATTCCAAAAGCGATTATCGTCGAGATGCCATTACCTATGCCCTTTTCGCTAATTATCTCGCCGATCCACATCAATAGTACGCTACCTGCAACGGCAATGGTCAACATTAAGACGTAGTCCCACGTGGTCAATATCGATATTATTCCTTGGCTTTGGAGCAGACGCGCCAATCCGAATGCTTCAATAAAGGCCAGTGGAATCGATGCATATCGAGTATATTGGTTGATTTTTTTTGTACCGTGTTCACCCTCTTTTTGGAGAGCTTCAAGGGAAGGCACAACCATTGTAAGAAGCTGAAACATAATCGAGGCAGAAATGTAGGGTCCAACGCCAAGTAGAGCTAAGGAAAAACGACTGACCGAACCCCCGGAAAATAGGTCCAGCATTCCGAATACTTGGTTCGATTCGAAATATTGTTTCAGACCGGTAATGTCAACACCAGGCAATGGGATGTGAGCTAAAACCCTGAAAACAACAACCAATAGTACCGTAACAAGAATTCTTTTGCGAAGATCTTTGTTGCTAAGAATTAGATTAAGCGATCGTATGGGTTGCACGGCAATAAGTTAAATGTTGAAAGTATAAAGTTTAAGGTCGAATACACGAGCGATCATTAATTCTTTGGTGCCAGCTTCTATTGGGTGGTTTTGCTTAACGTGCATTGAGTCAGGTCGACTTTCTTATTAAGGTCACCACCAGAGAGTATTTTAATCTTAGTAGCCGGATTAATAATTAATTTTTTATCAATCAGCAATTTAGCGTTTAGCACGTCGCCGTCAGAGCATATTCTCTCAACGTCGCTTAGGTTTAGTGCGATTTTTGGTTTTTTCTTCAAAAACTTACTACCCTTGACCTTGGGCAGACGCGCGAATAGAGTCGATTGGCCACCTTCAAAACCAAGGCGAAATTTGTAGCCCGAACGTGATTTCTGTCCTTTTGTACCCCGACCGGCTGTTTTGCCCTGACCGGCACTTATACCTCTTGCGACGCGTTTGCGTGGTCTGGTGGTTTTGGGAAGATTGTGTAATTCCATAATAATCTCTTAAAAAGATGTTAATGCTAGCATCGTAGCTTTGGCGACGTTGATTTTATTAGCGGAGCCAAGTGATTTTGCTACAATATTTTTAATACCCGCAGCTTCAACAATTGACCTAACTGTGCCACCAGCTATCAGCGACGACCCTTTTGGTGCCGGTTTAAAGTATATACGCGCGCTACCGTATGTTTGAAGAATGTCGTGTGGAATTGTGTCGTTGACAATCTTAATGGATTGTCGATGTTTCTTTGCCGAGGCGGTTGCTTTTGTAATGGCTTGGCTGACATCGTTTGCCTTGGCAACGCCAATAGCCACTGTCCCTTTGAGGTCCCCTATAACCACCAGTGCTCTGAACCTGATACGTCTGCCACCTTTGACTGTACGTGAAATTCTGTCAATTTGTATGACTTTCTCGTAGCCCTCTTTTCTATGGCCTCTGTTAACTTCTTGACTGTTCATATAGTGATACCTTTCTCTCTTATGGCTTCAGCCAACATCTTTACTTGACCAGTATAAATATTTCCGTTTCTTTGCAAGACCGCCTTTTTGACCTTTTTATCGGTAGCAATCTTATGTAACATATCTGCCATCTGCTTCATTTTATCGGCAGATTGTAGTTTTGCCAATGTCTTGTGTTTGCTCGAAACGCCTCCGACAATCTTGCCATCTATCTTCAAATAAACTTCAATGTGTCTTAAGCTTTTGTTCACAACAATTACTGCAACACCTGACTGCAGGTTCATTTTAGCCTTGGTGCGAGTAATTCTTTTATTTTTCTTAATCAGTTTGTCTGTCATATTTGTATATTATTTTGACGCACCCTCGGCTGCCTTGGCGGCCTTACCGACTTTTCTTCTGATAATCTCATCGGTGTACTTTATCCCCTTGCCTTTATATGGCTCAGGCGGTTTAAGACGTCTAATTCTTGCTGCAGTTTCTCCTACTAGTTGTTTGTCGATACCGGCAATTGATATAGTATTTTTCTTAACTTCAATGCTGATGCCATCTGGTATCGCAAAGTTTACAGGGTGAGAAAATCCAAGTTGTAAAACAAGAGTATTCTCTTGCACTTCGGCTCGGTAACCAACACCTTTCATTTCGAGGGTCTTAACGTAGCCCTCGGTCACACCAGATACCATATTTTGGATTAATGTTCTTGTTAATCCAGAGATACTTCTCGATTTTCTTGAATTATATTTTGCGTTAACTTTAATTATATTGTCTGCAATATTGACATCAATTTCGCGAGTTAACTGCAAGTCAAGATTGCCACCTGTGCCAGATACACTAAAAATACCATTGTCGTTTTTAACGGTTACGCCCTCTGGAATTATAATTGGTTTTTTGGCTATACGTGACATTAATATACCTCGCAAACTAATTCACCACCCAACCCTTTTTCTTTTGCTCTGGACCCGGTCATTATTCCGCTACTTGTTGAAATAATGATTAACGACAAACCGCCCATAGGCCTTGGAATGTTGTAGGCCTTCCGGAAAACTCTCTGTCCCGGTTTGCTAATCCTTCGAACTTTTGTAATTTTTTTATCACCTAAAGACAAGGAAAGTTTTTTAAACCCTTCTTTGGTTACAATTTTGCACCGACTTAAAAATCCGCTGTCAACGAGCACGTTTCCTATCGATTCCTTCACACCCGAATATTCCACGGTTGCATCCGCTCGACCCGCGTCTTGCGCATTTTTTATTGTGACTAACATATTTGCTATTGGATCTGTTACCATGATGATTTTGTTACTCCGGGTATTTGACCTTTACTGGCTAACTCCCTGAAACATATTCTACATAAACCGAATTGTCTCATAAATCCGTGCTTGCGTCCACACTTTACACATCTATTTGACTGTCTAACTGAAAACTTCGGCTTTTTTTGCGATCTCGCGATGATAGATTTTTTGGCCATTATTTTGCCTCTTCTTTTCTAAATGGGAATCCAATGGTTTCGATAAGTTTCTTCGTCTTAACTTTATCGGTATTGACAACACGCATAGAGATTGAAAGACCGTGTACTACCTTTATTTTATCGTATGGAATCTCAGGAAATAGATTCTGTTCTCTAATAGCTAGCGTAAAATTGCCTTGCTTATCAATACCTTGCTCCGGCAAACCTTTAAAATCCCTAATTCTGGGTAACGCAACCTTAAGTAGTCGTTCTAAGAAGCTATACATTTTTTTGCCACGCACTGTCACCATAACACCAACAATCGAGTTTTCTCTCAACTTAAAACCAGCAATAGACTTTTTCGCTCTCGTGTTTGCAGAAGCCTGGCCGGTAATTGTTGACAGTGAATTTCTGACCTCCTCCAGCTTGGCCTTATCATTTTCGGCATCACCAACACCGACGTTTATGACGACTTTTTCAATTCGTGGCAAGGCATTGGTATTATTGATACCTAACTCCTTAGCTAAAGTCTCGTTTATCGATTTAATATCTATCATTTTATATTTGATTATTGCACTTCGTACATTTCTTGGTCTTGTTGCTACCCGATAATTCGTAATGTACGCGCGTAGGTTTGGAGCATTTGGGGCATACCAGCATGACATTAGATAATTGAACTGGAAGAGTTTTGTCTGCGATGCCTCCGTGGGGGTTACTCTTACTAGCTTTTAGGTGCTTTTTTACGACGTTGACGTTTTTTACTATAACTTTGCCACTTTTCTTATCTACGCTTAACACCTCGCCAATCTTGTTGCGATTATTGCCTGTTATTATTTTTACACTATCGCCTTTTTTAATTTTCATTATAAGACCTCGGGTGCTAAAGAAACAATTTTAGTATATCCTCTATCGCGCAATTCTCTGGCTACGGGGCCAAATATTCTGGTGCCTTTTGGTGTCTTGTCGGCATTAACAATAACAACAGCATTTTCATCGAATCTAAGTACGGTACCATCTTTTCTTCGCACCGGTTTGGTTTGTCTAACTATGACTGCTTTCTGGACCTCTTTTTTCTTCACTGTTCCGTTGGGTGTTGCGCTTTTGACGGACACGGTAATTACGTCACCAATTTGAGCAGTGCACCTCGTAAGCGATTTCAGCGTATTAATGCAACCGACCGATTTTGCTCCGGTATTGTCAGCTACTTTTAAAAGTGTACCTGGTTGAATCATAATAGTTTATCGTATTTTTGTTAGTTTCCAGTGAATGGTCTTTGAAAGTGGCCGTGTTTCTTCAGCTTCAGCAATGTCGCCTACCTTCAATAAGTTTTCTGGGTCTTGGATGTGCATCTTTTTGGTCACTTTATATTGCTTGCCGTAGATGGGATGAGTAATTTTTCTCTGTGTAATTATTACGGCTCTACCAATACCTTTCTTAACGACCTCTCCGATTATTCTAGTTTTCATTTGTATCCCTAGCCGCGAATGTGTGCAGTTTCGCGATTTCCCGTTTGATAATTTTGATTTCTCGGACGTTCTTTATTTTACCTTGAGTTGCGTCAAATATCAAGGTGTTAACCCTTTTCTGGCGATCTAATATCTCTTTTGAAATTTGTTCGCTCTTTGCCTGTGCAAATTTCTTGTTAAATTCTTTATTTTTCATATGGTTTCGTAATGATAACTGTTTTTATCGGCAGTTTATACTTACCAAGAGTTAACGCTTGTTTTAAGGTAGCGACGTCTAGTCCATCGCACTCAAATATTACAGATCCTGGTTTTACCGTGGCTACAAAATGGTCGGGTGCACCCTTACCGCCACCCATACCTACCTCGGCGGCACTTTTTGAAACCACTCTGTCAGGAAATAATCTAATCCACACTTTGCCACCACGTTTCATATAGCGGGTTATGGCTCTTCTGGCAGCCTCGATTTGGCGAGATGTTACCCATCCTCGTTCCAAGGCTCTAATGCCCATAGTTCCAAAACTCAAGGCATTGGCTCGTGTGCCGATTCCTTTTCGTTTGCCCCTGAAGTGTTTGCGATGTTTTAGTTTTTTAGGTAAAAGCATAGTAGTTATATCCTGCCTATATATATCCAAACTTTGACGCCAATCGTGCCAAAGGTTGTAATAGAATGATAAACGGCATAGTCAATGTACGAACGTATTGTCGATAGGGGTATCTTTCCATCTGTAAATTTTTCATTTCGTGCAATTTCGGCGCCGTTTAGACGACCAGAAATTGTGACTTTTATCCCACTGGCGCCAGATTGCATAACTTTTTGCATAGTCATTTTAACGGCTTTACGGTACGATACGCGTCTTGATATTTGTTGTCCAATATTCTGGGCGACTAAGTAGGCGTTCAGATCTGGTTTCTTAATTTCGACGACTTCAACATCAACCTTACCTGAAACTAGTCTTTTTATGTCTTGAGTTAATTTTTCGACTCCTTGTCCAGACCTTCCAATTACGACGCCCGGTCTGCCAGAATTGATAATCATCTTGGTTCTGTCAACAGTACGCTCAATGTTAATATCGGCTATAGCGGCTTGCGGGTTATAGTTTTTATTGACGAATTCTCTGATTAAAATATCATCGCGCAATTGCTGGCGATATTTATTTTTATCTCCTGTAAACCACATGGAATTCCAGTTGTGGTTGGTGGCTAAGCGGTAACTCTTGGGGTTAACTTTTTGTCCCATATATTTATTCCTTATCCTTCAATAATGGCTTTTTTACACTGTCTTTTTCAGTCTTGTTAATAATACGCCGATTATCACTCAGTGTTAATGTGATATTTGATGTCTTGTGTGTATATTTGTTGCCATATCCGCGAGAACCGGAACGAAACCTCTTGAAAACTGGTCCTTTATTAATTTGAACGTCGATTATAAATGGATCTGTCGTTACTGAGCCCTTATCCTTAAGCGCTGCGCTAGTGTTGGTTATGGCATGGTTAAAGTATTCACCGCATCTGAGAGCTGATGATTTTATAATCCAAAGCGATTGCGAAACGCTCTTGTGCCTTATGGCGTTCGCTAAAAGCATGGCCTTTTTGGGCGCAACCTTGGCATACTTTATTGTAGTTGTTGCTTTGATCATTATTTGTCTTTTTTTGACGAGGCAGGTACTGGCGAGGCCGTTGCAGATGCTTCTTGCTCTTTCGCCATTCTTCCGCCGTGTTTTCTAAATTTGCGTGTTGGTGAAAATTCTCCGAGCCTATGTCCGACCATATCCTCTGTTACAAGAAAGGTGATGTGGTCTTTCCCGTTATGAACCGATAGTTTGACTCCAACAAATTCAGGTGCAATCACGGAGCTTCGTGCCCATGTTTTAATTGCGTTGCTCGAATTATCACGTTGAGCAATTTGTACTTTCTTTAACAGGTTCTCGTCAATGAATGGTCCTTTTTTTAACGATCTGCTCATTTGTTTCTCCTCTTGGGCCTTCTTTTAACAATGAATTGGTTCGGCTTTTTGTTTGTTTTGTAACCCATAGCAGGCTTGCCCCATGGTGTCTTAGGGTGCTTAAGCCCAATTGGGTTGTTGCCTTCTCCGCCACCATGTGGGTGCGAATTAGGGTTCATAGCTTTACCGCGTACTGTGGGTCTTATGCCCATGTGTCTCTTTCGGCCAGCTTTTCCAAACTTCACCATATTATTCATTTCATTACTCAACGTGCCGATTGATGCTAAGCAGTTATTGTGAAACTTTCTAATTTCGCCTGATGGCAATTTGACCAAAGTGTAATCGCCTTCGTGAGCCATAACTGTGGCTTTTGTTCCAGCGGCTCTTACCATTTTTGCGCGACTAACCGGTGTAATCTCAATAGCATGAATATTGATACCCGTCGGAATATCGCCGATTTTGATTCTGTTGCCGTCGCTTATATCGGCCTTGTCTCTGCTTGACAATACGTCGCCTGTTTTAACTCCCTTGGGAGCTAGCACATAATGCAGACTTTCACTCATGTCTTTTATTAAAGCAATATACGCGCTTCTGTTGGGGTCGTACTCGACACGAATTACTTCAAAATCTCCCTGAGTGTGTTTGTCGAGCGTGGTTACTACGCGTAATTTACGTTGGTGACCACCACCTTTATGGCGAACTGAAATATGACCCAAGTCATCTCTACCGAGCGAGCGGGAATTTTTAACAGTCAAAGAGCGGACGGGTTTCTCCTTGGCTAATTCCTTGCGTATTACAAATGAAGCCCCTCTGGACCCAGAGTTGGTAGGTTTGAGTAACCTGATTTTATTTATTGTCTTTTTCATTTGGCGTTTCGAATCCATGAACCTTAATATCTTTTGGTAACTTTACGATCATGTATTTTACTTTCTTCATTTTCGATTTACCGCGTTTCTTTCGAATAGTTTTAGTAACTTTGCTGTTGATCTCTATTGCTTTACTAGATACTTTATTCTCAATGAAACTTTTGAACTCCAATTTGGTAACGGTCATAGGAACAATAAATGTATAGCGATTACCGTTACTTTCTGTAAGCGATTTTTCTGTCAATGCCGGCTTGTGTAATATTGCGTGGTTCATGTTATTTAAAGTAAGCATTCAGTGACTTTAATGAAAATAGAATGTTTTTATTTTTTATGACATCGAAGGCGTTAATACTATTGATGCCTACGTTTTGAATAAATGGAAGGTTACGTGACATTTTATATAATTGGGGCTCGTTATCTGTTATAAATAAAATGCTTTCGCCCAAGTTGATATATTTACTTATTGCGGCTACAAAATCTGCCCTTTTAACATCTTGTTCGTATTGCAGTGCAAACGTTTTTTTAGATGTGATTTTGTCAGTAATAGAAACCATAGTGGCTATCTGACGCATTTTCTTTGGTACCTTGAGCAGGAAATTATTTTCCTTATTAGGGCCAAAAGTTACGCCACCGCCTGTCCAGATTGGCGATCTGCTAGATCCTACTCGGGCGCGTCCTGTGCCTTTTTGTTTCCACGGTTTTTTCCCGCCACCTGAAACCTGCGATCTGTCTAACGTGTTAGCAAAAGCAGAGTGCTTCTTGCTTCTATGAGATTTTACGACCTGGGCAATTAGTTGGTCGTTTTTAGCCTCCACTAAAAAAGTGTCGCTTATTTGCGTCTCTGTGAGCTTTCTGCCAACATTGCCGACACTTATTACTTGTATTTTCATTTTGCTTGAATTTTAAGCCATGTGCCCTTAGGACCAGGGAGGGATCCTGAAAGTAGTATTACGTTGTCACTTTCTAAAATTTGATGCACAATAGACTGGCATTGGCTGGTAACTCGTCCCAAATGGCCTGCCATCTTTTTGCCCTTGAAAACTCTTTGCGGATAAGCGCTACCTATGGATCCGGGCGCTCTGTGGTGGTCGGAACCGTGAGTGGTGGGTCCTCTGTGAAAGCCATGACGTTTAATGTTCCCTGCATAACCTTTGCCTTTAGTTGTACCGGTTACCAGTACGATATCTCCAGTTTCAAATTGACCGACATCTACCTTTTCACCCGATTTAAGATTACTGTCGTTAGCCTTAAACTCATTAATTAGTTTTGGCGACGCACCAGATAATTTTAGTTGACCTGTAAGCGATTTATTGATTTTCTTTGCCTTTTCCTCGCCCGCTCCTAATATGGTCGCGCTATAACCATCCTTCTCGTCTGTACGAATGGCTATGACAGTATTTGGCATTGCTTGAACCATTGTTAAAGTCTCCATACCTTTTTCGGTAAATACTCTTGTCATGCCTATTTTTCTTCCGATAATTATTTTACTCATAATCTGGTTTCCTGATCCTTCCCGGTAGCGGGATGATATCGTGGAATTGTTGATGTTATTATCTTAGCTGTCTCTTATGTTTTAATCTCGATGTCCACACCGCTTGGCAAGTCGAGGCTCATAAGCATATCGATGGTTTGCCCTGTTGGGCTGAGAACGTCAATAAGGCGTTTGTGTGTTCTCATTTCGAACTGCTCCCTAGAATCCTTGTGAACGAACGTGGACTTCAATACGGTCATCTTTTTGATTTGAGTGGGTAATGGTATTGGTCCGGCTACAGTTGCACCAGACCTAATTACAGTATCGATTATCTTGGCACATGCCTTGTCGATAATTCGATGATCATAGGCCTTAAGCCGTATTCTGATCTTTTGCTTAGTTTGTGCAGATGTTCTGCTAGTTGCCATTATTACTTAATAATTTTGGTAACGATACCCGCTCCAACTGTTCGGCCACCTTCTCTAATGGCGAACTTCATGCCTTCTTCAATTGCCACTGCTACGATCAATTTTACTTTGAAGTTAATAGTATCACCTGGCATTATCATCTCAGTGCCTTCGGGTAATTCGATCTCACCGGTCACGTCGGTGGTTCGGATGTAGAATTGTGGTTTATATCCCTTGCTGAAAGGCGTGTGTCGTCCGCCTTCATCCTTAGTCAAGATGTAGACCTTTGATTCAAATTCAGTGTGAGGTGTAATTGATCCTGGTTTGGCAAGAACTTGACCACGTTCAACATCTTCTCTTTCAATGCCACGCAGGAGCACACCGACATTATCGCCAGCTTGTCCTTCGTCGAGTAATTTATTGAACATCTCGACGCCGGTAACAACCACTTTGCTGGTTTTTCTAATACCGACAATTTCAACTTCATCGTTTACTTTAACAATTCCACGATCTATTCTACCGGTAACAACCGTTCCCCTTCCCTTAATAGAGAAAACATCTTCAATAGGCATTAGGAATGGCTTGTCAGTGTCGCGAACTGGTTCTGGAATTTCCGAATCAAGTGCATCTGTAAGTTCCAATATTGCCTTTTCTGCCTCTGCGTCGCCCTCAATAGCCTTTAACGCTGAACCTCTGATGATTTTAGCGTTTTCGCCATCATATTCGTACTTTGTCAGTAATTCTCTAATCTCCATCTCAACTAAATCTATAAGTTCAGCATCCTTGACTTGGTCAACCTTGTTCAGGAAGACAACGATTTTTGGAACGCCGACTTGGTTAGCAAGCAAAATGTGCTCCCGCGTCTGAGGCATTGGTCCGTCTGCGGCGCTAACCACCAATATTGCTGCGTCCATTTGAGCTGCGCCGGTAATCATATTCTTTACATAATCAGCGTGGCCAGGACAGTCAACGTGGGCATAGTGACGTTTCTCGGTTTCGTATTCGCAGTGGCTTGTTGCAATCGTGATACCACGCTCTCTTTCTTCGGGAGCGTTGTCGATACTATCAAAAGGACGCTCTTTAGCTAAGCCCTTTTTCGCTAACACCTTTGTGATGGCAGCGGTAAGGGTCGTTTTGCCGTGGTCAACGTGTCCGATTGTTCCAACATTCACGTGCGGTTTGCTTCTTTCGAATTTATCTGTCGCCATATTTATCTCCTTTGGCATTTTCGGCACAAAAAAATGTGCCCTTCTTATATTTATTGTTTATAACAGTATTATTATAATACAACTGAAACTTATAGTCAACAGTTTTTATTATTTGCTTATTTATTGCGTCCCGCGATAGTTTCGGCAATATTTCTCGGGGTTTCGGCATAATGACTGAATTCCATAGTGTAAGACGCTCTACCTTGAGTCATGGACCTGAGCGTTGTGGCATAACCAAACATTTCAGCCATTGGCACTTTGCAAGAAATTGCCTTAGCCTGAACTCTATCTTGGGTTTCTTCAATCTGTCCGCGTTTTGAATTTAGGTCTCCCATAACATCGCCAAGGAAGTCTTCGGGCGTGACTACTTCGACCTTCATGATGGGTTCCAGCAATACAGGGCCTGCTCGGCGGACGGCTTCTTGGAGAGCCATACTACCAGCGATCTGGAAAGCCATTTCAGATGAGTCAACATCATGATACGTACCGTCATACAGATTTACCTTCATATCAACAAGCTGATAGCCTGCGTATACGCCTTTTTGCATTGCTTCTTTGATACCCTTTTCGGTTGGTGCAATAAATTCCTGTGGGATTGAGCCACCTTTAATACTATTTACAAATTCATAACCGGCACCACGCTCAAGTGGGGCGATATCAATAAACACATGTCCGTACTGTCCACGACCGCCTGATTGTCTTATGAACTTACCCTCAGCTTTCGCCGGTGTATTGATCGTTTCCCTGTAAGCTACCTGCGGTTGGCCGACGTTAGCGTCAACACTGAATTCTCGCTTCATCCTATCGACGATAATTTCGAGGTGCAATTCTCCCATACCAGAGATGATTGTCTGATTTGTTTCTTCGTCGGTTTTAACTCGGAACGTAGGGTCTTCTTCGGCCAACCTGTTAAGAGCAATGCCCATTTTCTCCTGGTCAGCTTTTGTCTTAGGCTCAATTGCAATTGATATAACTGGCTCTGGAAATGTAATGGATTCAAGCGCGACAGGGTGTGATGGGTCGCAAAGAGTGTTGCCAGTTGTAGTGGCCTTCAGCCCTACAGCCGCTCCGATTTCTCCAGAATAAATTTCATCGACATCTTCACGGTGGTTGGCATGCATTCTAAGAATTCTGCCGATACGCTCTTTTTCACCGGTTGACGCATTCAATACGTAAGAGCCGGATTTCAATGAGCCCGAATATACTCTAAAGAACGCTAACTTGCCGACAAATGGGTCGGCTGCAATTTTAAATGCAAGGGCAACGAATGGTTCGTTGTCATCTACTTTAATATCAATTTGAATATCTTCGTCCTTGGGGTCATGAGCGACGAGCGTAGGTACGTCTAGCGGGCTGGGCAGGTAATCTGTCACTGCATCCAAAAGAGGCTGCACTCCTTTGTTTTTTAGAGCGCTTCCAAGGTAGACGGGGTATATTTTACCGGCAATCGTGGCCTTTCGCAAAGCAGACTTAATAGTATCAAGTGGAATCACTGTACCTTCGAGATACTGGTTAAGCATTTCATCGTCGGTCTCGGCTATTTTTTCAATAGCCTCCATTCTTTTCTTTTCAACTAGACTCTTAAGATCATCAGGAACCGCAGTTTTCTCAATCTCCTTGCCTAGATCGTCGCTGGAGAGCAATGCTATTTCCTCTAGTAGATCGACTACGCCCTTGAATCCGGATTCCGACCCAATTGGAACCTGCATTAAGACTGCTTTACTATTCAAGCGTTCAATAATGGAGTTAAAGCTTTTTTCATAGTCAGCACCAGTTCTGTCTAGTTTGTTTATAAAACAAATACGTGGCACATTGTACTTATCAGCTTGTCGCCATACGGTTTCTGACTGTGGTTCAACTCCAGCAACCCCGTCAAATACAACCACGCCTCCATCGAGTACGCGCAGTGACCTTTCCACTTCAACCGTAAAATCTACGTGACCCGGGGTATCTATAATATTGATTCTCTTGTTGTTCCAGAAACAGGTAGTAGCGGCAGATGTGATAGTAATGCCACGCTCTCGCTCCTGTTCCATCCAGTCCATTTCAGCCTCACCTTCATGTACTTCTCCGATTTTGTGCTTTTTCCCAGTATAAAATAGCACACGCTCTGTAACGGTTGTTTTACCGGCATCGATGTGTGCAATAATACCTATATTGCGAGTATCTTCTAGGCTAAATTCACGTGCCATAACTTCTCCAAATCATTTGCTTATAATAAAAAAACTCCCCTGTTAATCAGTATTACAAAATAACTACACAATGTAAATACCGCTAAGCTATTGGCCTACGACTATTGACACCATGCTTATATCTAGCAGCTATCAGGTAATATACTAATGTGATGATACCGCATATACCAATAATCGGCGCCAATACATTTATATATGGCACATAACCAATTCCGTATGAAACGGGCCATATTAGCACAATTGTCCAAAGCCAAGCAGTGTGCGCCTTAGCTCGAGCGAATTGTCTGTGGGTAATATCGACTATGCACCAAATCCAGAGTAGAAGGTAAGCTATCCCGGCAACGCCAAGTACCGATATGAGTTTCATACCCGAGTCTGATATTGTAGTCATTATCCTCCAATGTAATGTATATTCAATGACATTATATCATACTTGGCTCTTGTATCGGCATCTTGTTATCGCTTGAAGGGTGTGTTTTAATCGATGTCGGAGGTCGAATTGAAAATATCAATAATTGCAACAATAATTTGTATCGTAGCATTGGCTGGTTTGACGGGTTGTAGCAGTACTAAATCAAACAATAATCAAGGAGATGTAATGGTAACTTCATCAAACGCAGGGAACATTAAGTTTCCGGGTAAATTGCCCGACGATCAAATCCAAAATAAAAAAGCGGTCATCAAAACCGAAAAAGGCAATATCGAAATTGAGCTCTGGGCGGATAAGGCGCCACTTTCAGTAAGTAACTTTATATATCTGACTAATAATGGTTTCTACAATGGATTATCGTTCCATAGAGTCGAACCTGGGTTTGTTGTGCAAGGTGGTGATCCGTCTGGCGATGGCACAGGTGGTCCAAATTATCAATTTCCAGACGAACCGGTACAAGGTGAATACATGGAAGAGACGGTCGCAATGGCCAACTCAGGACCCGACACAAACGGCTCGCAATTCTTCATCAACCTAGTCGATAACTCACAGGGGCTGACTAAGTCATATAATCTCTTTGGGCGAGTCACAAAAGGTATGGATGTTGTAAAACAAATTGCTGTCGGCGACAAAATGGTCTCAGTCTCCATCGAACCCACCAACTAATCTATTCTGCCACCTACGAGGTGGCGGTGTGGTGGCCGGGAAAGAGTTGCTTGATTCGATAGAGGGTGTATACTTGAGACAAGTACAAACATATTAATGAAGGAGTATTATGAGCGATGAAAAAGTGATGGCGCGATGTATGAGGTGTAAGGAAAACAAGGAAATGAAGGGTGGCGAAGAGTCCACAATGAAAAATGGTGGCACTATGCTCAAGGGCGTGTGCGCTGACTGTGGATGCAAGATGTGCAAAATTCTTGGCAAGAAGAATAAAGATACCGACAGCAAACTTCAGTGATAAAAAAAACGCCCCGACTAATGCTCGGAGCGTTTTCTTAATTAGTATTGATTCCTTGTATCAGAATCTGGTAAATTGAGCGAAGGCCCAACCACGTAAAGCTACGCCACGTGGTGCACGGGCCTTTGTTTAAAACCTTGCGAAGTGCGCAAAGGCCCTATTTGCTTCAGCCATGCGGTGAATGTCTTCGCGTTTCTTAAGTGACGTGCTTGAGCCCTGCATGGTGCTAATAATTTCATTAGCTAATTTTTCAGCCATCGGCTTACCTTTCACGGATCGTGCCGCATCTAATATCCATCGCATACCCAGAGCGGTGCGACGTGGTTCTTTAACTTCTATGGGCACTTGGTAGTTAGCGCCACCGATACGCTTTGATTGCACTTCAACTAGTGGGGCTACCTTGGCGATAACTTCGTTAATTAGATTTTCCGGGTTTGCGAATTTAAGTTTTTCCGAAGCGATGTCTATAGCTTGGTACACAATTTTCTTAGCAATTGATTTTTTGCCATTACGCATGACGTAATTAATAAACTTAGCTACCGACACTGATTGAAACTTTTCGTCGGGCTTAATTGCTCTTGTCTTAACGTTTGATTTGCCTCTCATAATTATTCCTTGGTGGTTGTCTGTTTTTTAGTGCCATATAGCGACCTAGATTTAGTTCTGTCGCTCACTCCTTGGGTATCAAGTTGCCCTCTAATGATGTGATATCGCACACCCGGCAAGTCTTTGACGCGACCTCCACGAATGAGTACCACAGAGTGTTCTTGAAGGTTGTGCCCTTCACCTGGGATGTATGCAGTAACTTCTTGACCACTGGTTAGCCTGACCTTTGCGATTTTTCTTAGCGCTGAGTTTGGTTTCTTAGGAGTCATGGTAGTGACCTTGACGCAAACACCTCGCTTGAAAGGGTTGGATTTAGTGGCCTTGACCGGTTTGTTTTTGAGGTAGTTAAAACCACGCGCCAAAGCTGGGGTATTGCTGGTTTTAACCATACGCTTACGACCTTTGCGAATTAATTGATTAACTGTTGGCATATTATTTATCCTTTTTGATCTTGACTGGCTTGTAACCAGTTCCGGCCGGAATTAGCTTACCTATGATAACATTTTCTTTCAAACCATGCAACCTATCGACGGCTCCTCGGATAGCGGCATCAATCAATACGTTGGTTGTTTCTTGGAATGATGCAGCCGAAAGGAAACTATCTGTTTTAAGAGCGACTCGAGTTATACCTAGTACAGCTGGCACAATCGCCGGCGGAGTTTTTTTCTGCGATTTAGAGTTCAGGATAGCTTCCTCGCATTCCGATTTGTCAACAATTTGTCCTGGGATATAGTCACTGTCACCTTCGTTGACAATTGTTAGTTTGCTAAACATTTGTTTAACAATAATTTCAACGTGTTTATCGTTGATCTCCTGTCCCTGTGAGGCATAGATTTGTCTTACTTCCGAAATGATATAGTTTTGAGTAAACTCTGCACCATTTAGACGCAGGCTTTGCGCAAGGTCCAAATGGCCTTCTGTTAATGCCTGTCCCGCGACAATTTTTTCACCCGGCTTTATTAACAATCTAGCATCTGGATGCACCTCGTAGTCTTCGCAACGCAGTTC
>Ga0172369_10000159_pt1 | contig 95516 bp, 71 predicted proteins | sample LakKiv25m_FD_114539 | JGI IMG/M metagenome (GOLD analysis project Ga0172369, IMG submission 114539) | Freshwater microbial communities from Kabuno Bay, South-Kivu, Congo - kab_022012_11.25m | ecosystem: Environmental > Aquatic > Freshwater > Lake | place: Democratic Republic of the Congo... | reverse complement strand
TATATGATTCTTTAGATGATATGATGGATGCCGTATGCAACGAATTTAAAAAATTGGATGCAACAGCATTGAAAAAGCTATGTAATTGCAATTATTTGTCCTATTACATTTAGGATTTGATATAATACTATGGAGTACCGATTTCCAATACTCCTTTGTTTTCGAGAGTAGCAGAGTTAATAACATTGCTGAGAACTCTTGCGGCATCTATATTATTAATTAGTAGAACGGCACTATTTGAAACAGTAAGATTTCCAAAAATGGTTAAAGGAGTATTTATTGTTTTTGTACCGATTAAATTGATTAAAACATTTCCATCATATTGTGCTAAACCGAAAGGATTTGGCGGTAAAATCTGTGTTCCATAAAATTCAATAGTTGATGTAGGACCAACAACATAGTTGCTGAAATTGAGCATCGTTGTTAAATTGCTTGGGATACTAAGGTCAGCGAAGCTGATTGTACCATTTTCTGATAATCTAAACAGTCCAGAACTCGGGCAATCAAAGCAATTTACCCGATTAGTTAACATATCCAGTTTAGAATCATGTTTAATTTTTAAGGTGTCTATTTTTGTTTCAGCAATGTTCAAGGTAACAACATGAGTAAGTCCAATCTCAACATTGTCATTTAGTTCTGATTCATCGAGGTTGGGATAATCACCATCAGGAGCAGCGGGCCCAACATGGCTGGGGTCAAAAGTCCATGTTAAGTAATCGTTCCAATTGCCGGTTTGTCTGCTATAAAAAGTTCGAGGTAATTTTTCACCAACGTAGAATTCTCCCAAGCCGGGCCACTGTGCTGTTGGTAATGGACTAAGTTCAACCGATGCAGTAACAGCATTCCATACTAAATCACCACCCCACCTTTGAGACCAAAGAGGGCTCTCAGCAGGAATACTTTTTCTTCTGACAGCAGCTTTTGTAGTATTCACAGGTACTAATTCTGCAGGTGGAAATTGTAAATTCAAATTGAATTTTCTTGAACCTAGAACAAATGAAGAACCTGTAGGTGCAGTCATTGACCAGTATCGGGGTATGCTTTTTGCCGGATCTAACCTGTTGCCTGATGTTGGTTCAAATGGAACCGGACTGAGATTTACACCGTCAATTCCACCTGCGGATCCGCCTGCACCGGCATCGAATGTTATTGTTGCAGGAGTATATGCATTTCCGTTGCCTATTTCAAATAAATACGAACCTGCACCTGCACCGATTGGTCTTTGCAGAATGCCATCTATATATCCTTTATTCAGCGTTCGGGTTAAAGTTGCTCCGGGCATAATTACTACTTTTCTTGAATTATCCCTGACGTTGATTCTTTTATCTGTTGCTGCCGGGAACAGAAGGTTGTTCTTAATATAAATATGTGAATTAGTTAAATCAATTGTTGGTGCAGTTGTAACTATTAAATCAACTTCCGGAATTTGAAGATTATAGAAATTGGCACCTAAAGAATTTCCTAACACCAATCTGTTAAACGGAGGAGAATTGGTACTGTTTTCAAAATACACAATCCTCGACAAAGGGTCAAATTTTGCATTGTTAAGCATATACATATTACCATAAATATGGATATCCCTGTTACCACAGTTTAATTCACCGAAATTTATATATAAAGAATCAATTATTTCAATATCAGTTGCTCCTGCAAAAGTTGAAATAAATACTCTGTTATTTGGGGCAGGGGATGTATTATCAATTAATAATGATTTAATTAATGCAGGCATTCTTTTTCCAGCAATCTGTGGTCCATAACTGCTATAATAAACATATCTTGATACACCATAAAGTGGATTAACAGACATTCTGACTGCTCCGTTATTACCGGCTCCCTCTATTCCTGTTAGATTTTGAACACCGAGAGTACAACTGTCATTAAGAACAAAAACATCACCTTTAATATAACCTATTTCACCTCCAATAAAAAGTTCACCTGGCAGACTGTTATAGACCTCAACTTCAACGGCTTTTAAAGTAGGATATGGTCCACCTGGTGGAAGAGTTATTCTTTTACCATTGCCAATTTTGACAAAATCATTTAAACCTTCACCGGGTAGATGGTCAATTGGCGTTGTTTTTGTCGTATAGCCATCCAATGACCATGAATTTGCATTGTACCAATCTCCATCATTATAACTATAGAAGAATATACCAATTGGTTCACCAACAATATAATCTCCAAAAGTAGTGTTATTGACGGTTGTTACAGTTGTATCATTCCTTGATAGAACCTGTGGATAAGTCCACGTTGAAGGTGGTAATGTTGATGGTAGAGGTGGAGAATAAAATCCGTGTTCAAAATAGAAAAGGTTTGGACTATTTCTTAAATCCCCTGGGTTAACAAATTGAGTAGTTATTTTATAAGTTCTGGTTCCTAAATCAAAAGGTGCCAAATACGAGACATTCCAATATCGTGGAACATTGGTTGTTGGTTTAATTGTTGAATTATTTAATTCAGCATGGTCATAATTATAGGGCATTACACCGATAAGACCATCTGTTCCACCAGCTCCCATTGTTTCTATTGTTACAGGTCTGAAACTGCTTGCTGCAGTATCTCCTCCAACAAAGAATTTTTTTGAGCAGTTTCCAGCAATAAAATATCTGTACATTAATCCATTAACATGACCAAGACCATTTCTTGATACAAGGGGGTTACTGCTCCCAATGGGGCTAAGTTCAACATTTTGAGAATTTGTGGCAGCATCTAAGACAGCATTATTATTCATAGAGAACTCTAACGTATTCCTGACTTTAATAAATGAATTATCACTACCCAACAATACTTTGCCACCGGCTTTGTCTAGCCTAAGATTGTAGAATTCCAGTCCACCAGCATCTTCATTGTATATAGTTTGAGTATTGCTTGAACCCGTGAGAACCAACTGTCTTGCGTCAGTTGTTACAGCAGCGGTATGTATGTTGAAAATTCCGTAATTTGTTAAATTGCCTCCCAAAAAAACTGTATTATCATTAACTTCTGCTTCATGAGCATCGTCAACAGTCCAATCATTATTAATATATAAATTTTGCTGAGTAATTTGAGTAATTGAATTTCCAACATAATGCAGATTATACATAGGTGTAGTGCCAGCGATTTTATAATTCTGTGCAGGAGGGGCAATGACTGAATCACCAATTTGAATTGTAGCTCCGTTTATCATTCCAAGACCAAATCCTGAACTTACTTCATAGTCATTTGAGCTGCTGTTTGAACTTTGTGAAATTATTACTCTTCCGCCATTCATTGAAAATGTGGAGGATTCATTGCTAACGTTGAATCCTTTATTAGCAATGTTTGTATTGCCTTTATTCAATACTCTGAAAACGCCCTTGTTTCCTATGTCGGAGTCAATGACATATTTATAAGATAATTTTTCGAAGCAACCAGCAACATCAAGTAAACCATCTATTACAGAAATTTTAGTACCTGTTTGATATAGCAAATGTTCATCAACTTCATCTCCAACCTCAAAGATACCTCCATTATCAACATTGACAGTTGTTATAACATTTGTATTTAATGTTTGTTTTGTTCTCATTAAGCCGTGTAAAACATTGATTCCTGATTCTGGGTCAAGCGATACTTCTTGAGTACCGCTGGATAAAGTAAATGTTGCGTCGGGTAAACTCAATGTAGATGATGACTGGTTTAAAGTCAAAACACCTCCTGAAAAGTAGAATAGAAAGGGATTTGTTCCAGTTGCAGCAGCAAAACTATTAGACATGCAAGTTAAGGTATCAAATAATCCGTCATTTTTATTCAAATGAATTTCAACTAAAGGATTACCCCAATTGCCTTCACCGGTAACAGTTGAACTTTCAGTTCCTGAAAATTTCAGAATGACATAATCATCATTTCCCTGATTGAAGAAAATTCCACCATCGTAAAGCGGATTGCCATCTGAATAATTCCAGATACTCCCATTGACAATCAATGTGTCTCTTCTTCCTGAGGCGGCTATTGACGAACTATTAATTCTGCCGTCTATATCAACTTCCAGATTCCTGTTAACTTCCAAAGTTCTCCTGTCAACAGCTGTACCGGTAAAATCAAGTACCCCCTTTCCAACTGCTGATATTCCCTGGAATGTTCCACCAATTTTCAATGTATCTATTTTACCATACTCGATATTATAATCAATAATATGGCTGTCAATGATAACCGAATCCCTTATATATAATTCTGAGGGATAATAAGAAGATGGAGCTCCAAGGTGTTTTAACACCCTGTCGTTTGACCAGTTTGCACCTACATTCCAATTACCTGTATTTCTGCTGTAAAATATACGACCATTGAAGAATACTTCAGCTTCACCGGCTGTCCAATCTCCTTCTATATAGGAAGTATTTGTAACTTCAATTGGGGTTGGATAAGCTTTTGGTAAAAGACCAACATTTATTTCCCAGTCATTAATTGGAGGAGCTTGATAAAGAGCCACAATATATCTTGAATTATCACCATTGACATCTATGGCATTATACCAGAAAGTGAATGAATTTGAGGTTACATCTGTTATTCCCGTCAAATCGAGATTCCAATATTTGGATAGCATTTCATCCCTTAAACGTGCTGGATGCATTCCTGAAAACAATGAAATTGCTATAGATGGTGTTCCTGAATAAGTACCATTGACTTTAATGTTACATGGGTTGTAAATATTATCAACACCTATTGGGAAGAAGTATTCTTTATCACCTGCAGCTGAACTGAATTCCTTAATAACACTACCAACTGTTGAAGAATTTTCGGATAAAATCATTCTTGTGGAAGAAAATACTCCTGAGAAAGGTGATATTGCCTCTGCTACTGTCCCCATGATGAGATCGTAGGTATTAAGTTCTAAGAAATTGTCTCTTTTAAAAGTCAGAACATTGTTGATTTTCTCATTGTTCATAAGTACTATACTGGAACCATCGTTGTTGAGTAAAACATTATAAAATTCTGTCATAAAGCTTCCACGCATATCCTGATCGCTATCTCCATTAAATTCGATAGTACCTTGAGTTCCATATCCCATAGCTGATTGGGCAGAATTATTAGTGAAATCCCCCTGTAACTTCAGGGCTGAGGATCTTGGTTTAAATCTGTAAATTTGTCCTTCATCAGGTTTTGTACTTAAATTATTTGTTGAAGTACTTGTGCTCATTCCCGGGGCTATTCCAGTTCCGTCTAAGCTTAGAAAGTTCCCAGAACCTGTCGCTGTGGCAGTTAATCCTATTGATGCTGTTCCGGCATTCACTACATTTGGTCCTTGTGAATACTGAAAATCAATCTCACTTGTTGCTTCATATAATCTGACCTGGAAAGATATTACTGGACCTGCTGCTACACTGTTCCATTCGACATTGTTCCATTCGGCAATGAATGTTCTGTTTGGACTTATTCCTTCTGTTTTGTAGGAAAATTGTCCCGAAGTTAAATCCAGATCATCCCATAATGGTGCTAATAATGGTCTTGCTGCGCCACCAGCAGCATTCAAATCATTTGCGGGTTCTGCTGCTGCAGTTCCAAAGCTTAGAAAACCATTAGTGCTAGCACCTATAGTATTATAAGTATTGCCATGGTAAGCAAAATTGAAGCCAATCGGGATTCCTGAATAATATCCTTCGTCCGGGGTTCCACCACTGAGTGCCGGTATGGTAGCTCCGCTTAGGTTTGTATAAGGATTGTTGAGGCAAATCAAAGAATATTGGGTGAAATCTGTTGTGCCACCAGTGAATGTTGTTGGAATAAATGTTCCATTTGAAAGTAATATTTCATTTGCAACAGATATACCTGATGATTGGGAAACAGTAGATAATGAGTTGTCGGCGTCAACTGTCAATGATGCAATTTGTTCAGGTACCCCACTACCGGTAACCTGAGTACAGACATAACCTGGTTGAGTAATGAAGACAGTATAATCTTCAGCTTCTCCATTATTACCTCCATTGTTTTGGCAAGGAGTTGCCGGACTGTTTGTTTGTCTGAGTTTAAATCTCATTCTTGTTGTACCTGTTGGAGTCGCAGCAGGAACTGTAAAAGTGATGTCAGCAATGTTTCCAACTAATCCAACCCCACCGACAGGGAATTCTTCTGTTACTGCATCATTATCAAAAGTTCCATCAAAATCTGAATCTAAATACATTACTACAAAATATGGTACACCGGCTCCACCAGTGTTTACTCTGACTGTATATTGGTTTCCAGCCGTTAGTCTAATTGTTGTGTCGCAAAAATATCTGAAACCGAAAGAGTTATCAGATCTTTGATTACCAGTGTTCTCATAAGAGAATACATCGGGTGGCGCTGCATAGGCAGCTCCATTGTCAATATAAATATCATCAATATATCTGGAACCTCCTGCATTACCGTAATTTGTTTCCTGGCAATAGTTTTCATTAGTACCTGCTTGCAAATATGTTTCGGAAATTCTACCTAAGGCAGTAAATTCAAAATTACCGTTATTGTGATTTTCGTAATTAAGGTCTCTTGCAATAGTTGTTGTACTATATTGCCTGATTATGTTACCTCTGCTCAGGACTTCATTAAATCCATCTTCAGCACCCGAAGACAGAATTCCTCCGTCTCTCAGTTCAAAAGCACTGGCACGCATTTGGAAAGTATTTAATATTAATTTCCCTTTTCCACCTGCAGTTTCTTCAACCACACATGAACCTAATCTCTGTTCATAAAACCTATTTGAACCGGCTGCTCCTGCATATCCCGAACCGATATTGCAATTTAAATTTACTGTTTTGCCATTTCCGATTTTAGCTACATCCAATCTTCGCTTGGGCCATGAATTTGTGGAATTGATTGCACCACTATATCCGGCATCATTGTCAAAATTACTGGTAACCCAGGTGGTGGCACTATTCCAAGGACCATTGTTTTTACTGTAATAATATATAATTGCAGGTCCTTGCTGTGCCACAACAAAGTCACCGAGAAGAAACCTGTTATTTGTTGCTAATCCTAAATTAAAATTGGCTAAAGTTCGTAAAGCTCCATTTATACTGTGGGCTGTTGTGGAAGTATCGGTTCCAAAAGTCCTGTAAGTTGCTTCACCTGCATTGATGTTTCTATCTCCACAAGTTGAAGCTGAAGCATCATTGAATTGTGCACTTGGAGGAGAAAGTCTTTGCCAATTACTATTGAGACCTCCTTTCCAGTAAGTTATATCGAAACATCTTTTAAGTGCACCTCCCGGGATGTCCTGTGGGTCTCGATATCTTGCACGGAAATCCATATTTCTTCCACCCTGAGTAAAACCACTTGCCGCAGGTCTTGTCATTCGCCAATATTTTTGTACCATTCTGGCTTGCTGATAGTTGAATGCAGCATCGTCCAGATAATCACTTTGCAGATGTAGCATAGGTATCACCTGCATTCCAATAAATCCTGCTGTACCTCCTGCATTATCCAAATCAAATGCAAAGGGAGAGTATGCACTGTCATGACCTATCTCAAACATTCTTTCAGTAAAATCTCCAGCAGTGAGATATTTTCTAAGTTCTCCTGAAATATGTCCTTCTCCAAGCCGGGTTACACCCGGTGCTGCTTGAGCTATTGTCATCACCCACTCCCCGCTGTTGTAAGCGGGTGCCTGTGTTGTTGTGCTGTTGGTTGGACTGAGGTCAATATAAGCTCTATTTGTTGGTGCAAATATCAGATTATTATTTACAGTAACATTCCTCATTCCGGTTAAATTGGTAGGAACAAAACGAATTCTTTTATTTACACCGGTATTTATTAGCGTTAAATCATAGAAAGTAATGTCAACCATTGATGTAACAGTTTGAGAATTAGAGCTAATAAAAAAGAATTCACCCTGATAAGGATCAAATTGTCCATCTGTGCCGATATTAAAATTACCATTAAGTTCAATATCCCTGGCAACTGCTGTTAAAGGTTCTCTTGCCAATAAAATTCCACTGGCTATCGAAAGGCTGTCAGTTATACGAATATTTGTTGTTAACCTTAAATTTGTTCCTGCAGTTTTATTTACTGTTAAAGAAGCAACCTGATAAGGAAATCCATTACCGGTTGGTTGATTATCGGTACCATTTGTATAGATAAAATGGCCTCTGTTATGAGTTCCGACATTGTAGTCCCTGTTTGTAGTTTGTATATTGCCTGTTGCACCGGCTGTAGTTATTCCATCTGCATCACCAACACCTAAAGCACCATCTTTTTGTAGGTAAAAACTTCCCAAACCTGAAAGAATTGAAGTGTTTGTTAAAAGAGTTCCTACTGAATCTATCCAAACAAAACCATCAACAGTTTTATTACCATCAACGGTTATTGTATGGCTATTACCAACATAAATGTAAGCATCATCAGTTGGCACCATAGTTGTAGGTACTCCAAAGTAATGCTGTGTTGACCAATTCGATGCTGTTGACCAATTACCGTTATTAATACTGTAAAAGCTAAGGTGTTCAGGTTCGCCAATGATAAATGTACCTAAATCGGAAAGCAAAGAGAACTGTGTGCTGGAGGCAGTTCTGTTTCCTGTTCTGGGAGTGCCGTATCTATCAGGATGAATCCAAGTTGAACCTGTCCACAATCGTATGTCAAATTGATTAATATCTCCTCCTCCTCTGACATCCCCGACAGGAGAGTTCCCTGGAATAAAACTGCAATCTGCATTATAAGTTCTTGTTGTTCCTAAAACAAATGCACTGTCTGGAGGAATTGAAACAATCCACTGTCTTCGTACATTTTTACTGTCCATAATATTGCTTCCGGCTGGAACAATAGCGGCTCCTGTAGTTGAAATCGGAGTAGTAAGGGTGGTCAGTGTATCACTTAGAATGTTAATTAAGCCAGCAGTACCTCCAGTACCATTGAATTCTAAAATAACTGGTGTGTATGATGTACCATAACCGACAGAATATGATTTCGTTGTCGTACCAATTGGTATATTTCTTCTTAATGAACCATCTACATGCCCTGGACTAGCTCCATTCCTTACCACATCATTTACAATTTGAGCAAATCTTCCTCTGATATATAAAATACCGCCGCTTAAATCGAGATAATCATTAACAAAAACACCATGTGACGAACTCGTACCTACTCCAGTAGCATATAATCCTTCACCACCATTATCAACCATCAAAGTATAGAAATTCTCACTTGCGGATGTATTAGTCATTGTTTGTGATGTAACACCCGAAAATGTTACTGTTGAACTTCCAGGGGAGAATACACCTCCAAGATTTATCCAATTGCCATTAATATCCATAACTACTAATGAAACAGTTGACGATGGCATGGTTAATCTGGCTCCATTTAGTATTTTCAAGTCTTTATTTATTAAAATATCATCAACCGGCTGAACCTGTCCGACACCTGAAATCACAATATCATAGAATGGATTTTCATTAATATCACGCGAAGTAATTGAATTAGTATAAATTTGTATGGGAGAATTAAATATAACAGCATCGTTATTCGGTTCAAAAGCACCGCCGGTGTTTGTCCAATTCTGGTTTACTTCCAAATTAAAGCCATTTGAAGTCAAAGTACTGCTTTCCAGAGTCAAGTCATTAATTATTACAAATGTTGGAGTAAATGGAGAAGCAAGCCGTTTTACACCATTACCTGATATAGTTAAGTTATAATATGAAATATTTTTTATTGAATCAGGAACAGAACCCGGAGAACAAGGGATATCCTGAATACCACCGTCCTGATTAAATATTACTGAAGAGCCGTCCATATTGAACCTTGGTATCGGAGTATCAAAGTCAAGTTGGGATATATCAAAAATACCATTTATAGTAGTTTCACCTGCATTGGAAAATGTAACTGCACTTGCTCCGGTTCGGTTGCCTTTAATCACTAAATTCTTATACTGAGTAACAGCAGCCGGTGTTGATATTGAACTTGGAATATTAACGAAAGTATTATTTCCATCTTTCCAAAATGTTATTGTCCCGGATGTAAATACAGATGCTTCATAATTTACAGGATAAGAACCTCTTACTATCAATTCTCCATCACGCATATGAAAAGGTCTGTCACTACTTTTTCCGTTAATCGAGTAACTACCTATGTCCAATGAACCAGTGCCTATTACTAAAGAATCTTTTATTTCAATTATTTTACTCATAACAACAGAAGTTCCGTTTGGTTTTTCAACTGCAAGACATCTGATGTTGTTTGGCAGACCATCGCCTGTAACCTGAGGAGTGAAAGTACCTGAATACTGATAAATTACATCCTGACTGAAATCCCTAACCAAACTTACAATATTTCCATCATAACCTGATTCAGTTATGCCATTCTGATGCGCAATCACAACTTTTGAATCCGCATGTAGTCTACAGGTATCACCGTGAACAAAATCATTACCGGTAAATACAAGTTCGGCACCTGCTTCCACTGAAACTGTGTTTGATGCTGCAACAGGTTCTGTTATAGTAACTGAGTTATTGGAGATTCTTACAACATCAGATTGTTTGTTCGGATAGGAATCAGAAACGGGTCCTCCGAAATTCACTTTTGACCATGTGTTTACATCGTTATAATTTCCATTTGCTCTGCTGTAATAAGTTGAACGGGCAGCGACTTCTTCACCCGCAGTCCAATCTCCGTCAATTGAATCTGTTTCCTGAGTATAGAACCTGTAATTACCCCACCAGGCTACTTGGTTAGACAGTCCGGGGTCAATTCTCCAATACCCTGTAGGATCAGGTAGTCCGGGTTTGAAATTCATTACTATAAAAGCACTTTCATTACCATTTACTTCAGTAGGGTCATAATAGAAGATTAAATCGGCTCCATTGTCAGAAATCTGAATATTATTCGAAAAAACATTCCAATACTTTGTTAAAGAAGCCGGCGAAGTTTCAACACGTGGGTGTTCAATATCAATGGCACGCATGCCGAAATATGCTCCTGCAGTGAAATCACAGTTGTTTAAAGTGATTTTTCCAGGAGTATAAACTCCGGGAGTACCCAATGGGAATGTCCGAATCTCCTGAATCGGACTACCAGCATTAATTTCATAGATTAATGCACCCCCAAAAGTTCCGGAACTATTGGAAATACACCTTGAAGCAGTAAAACTCTCGCTGTTGTTATAGTCGGTAAATATTCCTCCGTCAGCATCTACAGTTAAATTGTTAGAGAATAGTTCAATCTTACTGCCAGAGAGCATATACACATTATTATTGACATGTAAATTATTATCAAGTTCCAAATCTCCACCGGACTTGTCAAGTATGAGGTTTGCTGTAAATATTTCTTCGGGACTTGAAAAAGTTTGACTTGTTGCTCCATTTAATAAAAAAGTACCAGCCCCGGTATTGAAAGTACTTGAATTGTTAATATTCCCTGATAATGTTACCGTAGATGAGCTTGTAAATGAACCGCTATTGTTTAAATTGCCTTCAATAAGCAAATTGTTGCCGCTATTAGTTAAAATAGCGTTATTTGCTATATTAAGATTTCCTCTAACACCAACTTCAACATTTGAATTAATATGGAAAATAGCATTTGGTGAAAGATTTAACACATCCTGAGCATTAACTTGAATACTCAGGATTGTCAATAACAAAGAAATTATGAAATTCCTTCGTATCTTAAACCAAAATTCTAATCTATAATTCACTCTATTTTCTATCTTCTGATTTCTGATTTCTATTTACTCGTCTATTCGTTCAATATTAACTTGAGAATTTGTTAAAATATCAAAATCCTCTGCTGTTGTACGTTGAACCTGTACTCGCAAAACTGAGCCTGCTCCAATTTGAGTAATAAATGAATTTGCAGTGTGACCATAATCATGATTATTGTTATCTCTTAACAAAACCATTGACCGGCTACCTAAGATTTCTGTACCATCATCAACTACCCATGCTTGAATTACAGTCCAGTTTCCACCGTTATTCTGATAATTCAAATTAAAAGATATTCTGTACCAACCACTCTTGACTACAGTAATATTTGCGCTACCGGATGTATGAGTAAAGAAAGCCGGAGAATCCACTCTTATTTGTCCATTCCATGTTACGTCATTTACCAAACTGTTAGTTACAGCCTGTGCAGAAGTTTTGTAAACCATAAGCCACCCATCCCTGAGAACTGCACCCTGAACGTGAACCTTATCGCTTGGTGTATTAGTACCTACACCCAATCTCCCATTAGTGTCGTCCCAGAATAATTGAGTATCATCACCACCGAAAGCTCCACTATTGTTATATTGTATTGCCCCATCATCATCAGCAGGAGAACCACTGGCACCGTTAGCCCAGCTTAAATTACCTGCACCATCTGTAACTAAAGATTGTCCGTTTGTTCCATCGGAAGTTGGCAATGTCCAGACGATGCTTGTTGTAATAGCTGAGGGTGCCTGAAATCCTACATAATCACCCCCTGCAGCATCTACGAATTTCAATGTGGTTGGTGTCGAAGATGCATTTGGATTGATAATAATAGCGTCTGCACCGCTTGGTTCAATCTCTAACTGTGCATTTGGATTGGTTGTACCAATTCCAACATTTCCAGAGGAGTTGATAATAAAAGGATAGCTTGTTGCACCGCTTTCAAGATACAGTCCGTTTCCTGTACCGTTGTTATCTAAATATAATGTACCACCATTTGCAGAATTTGAAACACTTAGAGTATAGTTAGCTACATTAGAACCTTGCAAATCAACAGAACCATTGTCAACTGTTATAATTCTACCAGCACCTGCACCACCAAAATCATAAGCACCATCAAGAGTAACACCACCCGAAGTTGTCCAATTTAGAACTCCGCTACCATCAGTTGTAAGTACCTGACCTGAAGTACCGTCTGAAGCCGGTAATGTCCATATAGTACTTGTTGACACAGTTGCTGGAGCAACGAATCCAATATATTCACCACCAACAGCATCAACAAATTTTAAATTGGTTGGGACCGCTGTAAGATTAGGATTTATAATAATCGCATCCGTAGTTTGTGGAATAATATCGAGCATTGCAGAAGGAGCAGATGTACCTAATCCAACCCTGCCGTTATTCGTAATAACAAATGGATAGTTTCCTGAACTTTCATTAACCCTCAGAGAATTTCCTGTTCCGTTGTTGTCTAACCGGAGAACTCCACCATTGGCGGAATTACTGAGTTCCATTGTAAATGTACCGGAGTTTGAACCGTATAATCCAACAGTACCGGCATCAACAATAATAAATTTTCCAGCACCGGCACCTCCCTGGTCATAAGCTTGATCTAAAGTGTTTCCTGTTGGAAAAGTTGTCCAGCTTCCACCGTCATTTCTATATTTCAAAATCCCGGCATCATCCCAAATACCATAACCACCGGCACCATCCACATCCCCAAAATTAATGTAACCCCCAGCATCTAACCCAATATTGCCTGCAACATCAACCGTATGGTCAGGAGTGTTATCACCAATACCAAGTCGAATATAACCTTCGTCAAAGAACAAACCGTTATTTCCAGTTATTGTACCTGAAGTTGACCAATAAGCAACCTGACCTGCAACACCAGAACCAACTACATTACCTCCACTTGAAATTGTTATCCAAGATAAATCCCCTGAACCATCTGTAGAAAGCACTTGTCCGTTAGTTCCATTGTCCTCAGGTAAGGTATATGTTGTAGATTCTGTCATGGCAGGATTAGGAATGAACATCACTTCGTAATCAGTTGCTCCTTGTTCGGAAAACAAACTAAATGCACCATCAGTGCCATCCTTACCTGCTTGAATTGTTCCAACTACATCTAAACGATTTTGAGTGTCATTCCAAAATAGGTTATTGACACCGGTAATTGTACTTGAGGAGTTCCAAAATGCAATTTGTCCGTTTGAACCATTCCCATACACATTTCCACCGCCACCGCCACCTGAAACTGTCGTCCAGTTAAGCAATCCATTACCATCAGTAGTCAAAACCTGACCGCTTGAACCGTAATCCGGTGGTAAAGTATATGTAGTAGATTCTGTCATCAATGAATTAGGGGTAAAAACTATATCGTAATCCGTGACACCCTGTTCTGAAAATAATCTAAAAAAGCCATCGGCACCATTCGAACCTATACTTAGCATCGAATTGTTATCGTCCCAGAATAAATTACTTGAGCCGGTAATCGTACTAGAGGTAGTCCAAAAAGCTACTTCTCCGGCTGAACCGGTACCTCCGCCGTAAACATCACCTCCACTTAGAGCAGAAAAATTTTGCCAGCTTCCACCACTATTTTTGAATTCTATCACACCTGCATTGTCTCTGAAACCATAGCCAGTCGTACCGTCAACATCGCCAAAATTAATATATGCACTAGTATTTAAACCTATATTTCCCCCAACATCGAGCATGTGATCCGGTGTATTATCACCGACCCCCAATCTAATATTATTATTATCCCAAAATAAGTTAGCCACTCCCGTTATTGTACTTGAACTTGTCCACCAGGCAACATGACCTACAGTACCATTACCTGCACCAAAAACATCACCACCGCTGAGAGCATTGAAGTTACTCCATGACCCGCCAGAATTTTTAAATTCTATTACTCCACTGTTGTCCCGGAAACCATAGCCGGTTGTTCCATCTACGTCAGTGAAGTTAATATAACTGTTTGCATCCAAACCCAAATTTCCGGCAATATCTACAGTATGGTCAGGTGTATTGTCACCTATACCCAATCTTCCAGCTACATTGTTCCAAAAGAAATCATTAGAACCCATTAATGTAGAAGTACTGCTCCAAACAGTAACCTGACCGGCAGTACCAGAACCTGTTATTGTACTGCTTCCACCACCACCACCACCACCGGTAGTTAATGAAACCCAGTCAGAGCCGGTATATCCATAGAAATCAAATCCATCCCATTTAATAGCACCGGTATATGATGAACTTGTATTACCAACAATCAATGCTCCATCACCTGATAAATCCTGTAAATCAAGTCTTTCCCTTGGACTAGACCTTCCAATACCAACATTTCCAGTTAATCTATAGGCATCAGCACCGGATTCTTCCCAAATACCCCCAATATTTTTCCAAATTGAACCATCATAAACTTTAACATTATTATCAGAATCATTATAATAGATTTTTCCTTCAGCACTTGTTGGTGCAGAAGAAAGAGGATTAAGTAATAAAGCTTTTCCGGATATCTCATCACTAACTTCCAAATTATTCTGAATTAAAACATTGCCATTTACATCAAGAGTAACAGTTGAAGAAGGTGTATTAGTGCCAATACCCAAAATACTGTTTGTTGCATCCCAAAAGAGGTCATCATTGCCTGATAGAAGTCCGGCACCCGACCAGTACGTAACCTGACCGGAAGTACCAGCACCATTTATGGTTGAGCTTGCAGTAAACGACAACCATTGAGAACCATCATACCCTTCAAAATCACTTCCGTTCCATCTTATTGTTCCTGTAAATGATGAACTTGAATTACCAATAATCAAAGCTCCGTATCCCCCGGCATCTTCCAAGTCCAGTCTTTCTCTTGGAGTATTGTTACCAATGCCCAATCTTGTATTCGTATAATCCCAAAAAAGGTCGTTACTACCTGTCAACGTAGTCGAACTATTCCAATAAGCTATCTGTCCGTCAGAACCTGAACCAAAAACATTTGATAATCCTGCTGATGATGCTAAAGCTATCCAACTCGGGGAGGCAGGAGTACCAACATTGTACTCGTACTGACTGTTTGAGGTGTTATAAATTAATAAACTTGTAGCTGGATTAGTAATGGCATCTCTTTCTGCAGTTGTCAGTCTGGGAATTAAAAGTCCTTTACTCGTCGTTAGCAATTCGAGAATTGCAGAATTATCCGGTGTTGTTGTTCCAATACCAACATTACTTGTTTGCCCTGGAGATGAATTGAGGCAAAGCAGAAAAATTGTTATTAAGAAAAAAACATTTTTGGTAATCAATTTTTTCATATATCACATTTTTTTTATTAATTATTAACTTTAATTAACTTTGAAATTTATTATTACTTAATTTATTAATATCATATCAAAAACTTAACAAAGAAATTTCTTTTTTAATAAATTCAATATTTAAATAGCAATAGAATCATTTTTAAAAACAATATACGAAATACATTAAATTTTATTAATAAAAATTTTATTATAATATTAATATTGTTTATAATAACATATTACTAAATTAAGAAAATCTAACTAAAAAATAAAATAAAATTCATTTTTCATCACTAATTCATAAATCCGACTTTAATATTTTTGTCTTGTTTGACTATCTTTGGTAATTTTAACTAACTAATAATCAATTACTTAATGAGATATTTGTTGCAGAAAATCTTCCATTTCTGGTAAAAACTTAACCTTGTAACGAAATTTCAACGAAAATTATTTATGATTTATCCAATTTTACGAAAAAAATATACTCTCAATAAGAAAAAATATGATAATATGCAGACACATTAACTGCCCCCAAAAAAGTGGGGCACTCCAACTTAGCTTAGTTTAGGATTAAGGACATTCTTTCGACTTAATGCAAAACTATTTTTTAAACAAAATTATTTTTTTCAATCTACAGGCAACCAATAGCTCATTTTCAGTGCAATGGAATTATTTCCTTTGGCTTTGTATGAATCAATAAATGTATCGAAGTCAACTTTACCTGTAGCATTTTCAAAGTTGTATTTGTTTTGCTGCCAGACTAAGTAAATAGTGCTTCCCGGGAGGTATTCCCATCGCAAAACAAGATTGCTTCGGAATGACAGAATATTGAAATCAGGATTTGAAAACCCGAAATTTGAATTTCCGTCCTCTACCCAATAGAACTTACCCTCACCAAATATTGTCGTACCTTCTTTGCCGTAATATTTCAAGTCGTGAGTTTCTGCTTTTCGCAATTCACCGAATCTGGAGTAATCACCATTGGAGGCAAATGGCTCGGCATAATATTCAAAAGTAAAATCGCTCGTGATGGCGAAATTCAGACGGAATCTTGTTAAAAGAGTATATTGCTTTATTTCTGAAAATATGTAGCGGTTTCCAAAAGTTTTGTTACCCTCATTTTCTATTGTTAATACATATTGCCTTGGATTTACACTTGAAAGAAAGACTGGCTCAATTGAGAACTCGAAACGACTGAAAATTTTGAATGCGACTTTAGCAGAGCTTATCAAGCTCCATCCGTCCAAAAGGTTTTTGTTCCCTTCAAGATAAAAAGTATAGGTGTTATTTGATGACCAATCGCTGTTGTATTGAACCATTACCCCTCCAAGAGCCGCAGTAGCCATCAATGGACCTCCACGGGTTATACTGTTACTCAAACCGGGAAGTTCATACCAACTTCCGATTGTTAAATTCGAGCGGTCATGAAATTGTGAGCTTGCAAAAAAAGATATTTTTTTTGTAAGATAGTTCCCACCAAAATCCCATGTATTGTATGCTGATAATTTAAAAGAATAATCGTAGAAGAAATCACCGGGAACTGTTTCCCTGTATTTCAAAGCGGCACCTGAATAAATTTCATCGCTTGCAAAAAGTTGTCCAATGTCATTAAGTTCCAGCCCCGGAGTTTCAAAACTGCCAACAACCTCCCAAAGCCAGTGCTGACCAGCTATTTTGCTGAATTTCACAAGTCCAGCCAAACCTTTCATGTCGGTTGCATTGCTGTCAACTTCTACATGAGATGCATCAGGCCTTTGGTAGTAATGAGAACTGTGCCTCTGTAAATTTGTAATTGCATCCTCATCACCATTAACATAACTGAAACCGAAGTGTCCGTCAATCTGATAAGTTGAACTGTCAAAACGATAGAGCCAATCGAAATCACCGGTTGTTGCATTTTTCAGATAGATAGATGAAAGATTATCGTCATTTGTTATATCTCTGTAAACATTCGTCAGCAAAAATCCGATGGATGAGATATCTTTTCCGAATTCCTGTTTGAGCCGTATTACGCTGAAATTTGACAAAGGTCCAACCAGTTCTTCTCCGGTTGAATCATTTGCTGAGAAATAGTTCTTACCAAACTCTTTGCTTGTGAGGGCATTCATCACTCCAAGGGAAAGTCCGTTCTTTGTCCTTCCTGTAATTTTTGCCGCACCGAGAATATTTGAATTTTTAGGTATATCAACAACATCTCCGGGTAACCCAGCACGAGGCATTTGCCCTATCCTTCTTGAATAAAAAAATGATTCGCTGTAACCCTGAAGCAGACTTTTTCCTTCAATAAAAAATGGTCGTTTCTCATCATAAAATGTTTCGTAAGCAGTCAGGTTAACAACTGCCGGGTCAGCTTCCACCTGCCCAAAATCCGGATTGATTGTTGCATCTACAGAAAAATCAGGTCCCAATCCCATTTTGAAATCGAGCCCTAGCCTTCCATCATACTGAGTTTCTTTTTCAAAAGGATTGTTTTTATTAAAATCGGGATTGTAAAGTACGTTGCTCGCAACATAAGGAAGAAGCTCTATTCTGCTCGAAGGTTGAATATTTTTAATTCCAACAAGCGAGCCCATTTTTGATGACCATCCTGTTTCATTTTTGGGAATAAGAATCCAGTAAACATCTTCCCTAAGCGAAGGTATCCACCAGTTTATATTAAGTCCCCATTCCTGTTCTTGTGCTTCGTTAAATCGTAATTGAGAAAATGGGATTTTCAATTCTGCGTGCCAGCAATCTCCAGATACATTTGCCTTTCCTTCCCAAACAGGGTTGAATGAATAATCCCTGTCATATTCACTGTCAGTTGAGTGATAGTAATCAAATCTAACGTTGGAGGAAGTAAGACCAAAAGTGTATGCTGTCCTGTTGTCATTGTAAGAGTCAAGTGAGATTATTATTCTTTCGGAATTTCCCGATTGGTCTCTGCGGCTGACAGTTGCACGGATTTCCTTATCAAGATTATGTAGCATTGCCGCACCAATGTAAAGATATTCATCGTCATAAAGAAAACGAACTTCAATTACGCCGCTTGGCTTTTGACCTTCCTTTGGGTCTTTTTGGAGAAAATCTTCCAAGGGAACAGCCGTATTCCAGACTTCATCACTCAAATCACCATCAAGAACCGGTTGTTTATTTGTTATTCTTTGAGCATAAGCTTTCTTTTGAGGCAAATCAACTGCACAGAGAGAGCTCCTACAAAAAATTAATGTAACTAATAATAAACTAAAAAATAATTTCATAAATTCTAATTTTCAATTGGACAATTTTGAAAATACGAAATTATTCAGAAAAAGTTGAAAATTAATATTTTTTTAAATGATATCTCCAGTAATTATTAACTTTGTATTTTATTTTTAAGTAAGTAATAAATATAATTCTTATGGTTAACATAAAGATACCAAATATTGATGATATTTTGAAAGCGGCTGAAAGGATTGAACCCTTTGCCAAAAAAACTCCTGTCTTAACCAGCAGAAGCATTAATGCTATTTGCAACGCTGAAATTTATTTCAAATGCGAAAATTTTCAAAAAGTCGGGGCATTCAAATTCCGTGGTGCTACAAATGCAGTCTTTTCTTTGACTAATGAAGATGCAATGAAAGGTGTTGCTACACATTCATCGGGAAATCACGCACAAGCACTTGCTCTCGCCGCAAAAATAAGAGGAATAAAAGCATCAATCGTAATGCCTGAAAATTCCACTAAAGTTAAAATTGATGCAGTTAAAGGTTATGGTGCTGACGTTATTTTTTGCGAAGCAACACTGCAGGCAAGGGAATCAACATTGGAAAAAGTAATTAATGAAAAAGGAAGTACGTTCATACATCCTTATGATAATTACAATGTTATTGCCGGTGCCGGTACTTCAGCACTGGAACTATTGAAAGAAATTCCAAATCTTGATTATGTAATAACACCCGTTGGTGGTGGTGGATTGCTCAGCGGAACATCAATTTCTGTAAAAGCACTATCTCCAAATACAAAAGTTGTTGCCGCTGAACCCGAAGGAGCCGATGATGCTTATCGCTCTTTACTTGCAGGAAAAATAATTCCATCTGTTAAGCCAAAAACAATTTGCGATGGATTGTTGACATCTTTAAGTGAAAGAACTTTCAAAATAATCTCTCAGAATGTTTCTGAAATTGTAACAGTCAGCGATGATGATACAATCAGAGCAATGAAATTGATTTGGGAAAGAATGAAAATTATTGTCGAACCGTCATCAGCAACTGCTTTAGGAATAATTTTGGGTGGTAAAATTGATTTAACCGGAAAAAGTATCGGGGTAATAATTTCTGGTGGAAATGTGGATTTGGAAAGATTGCCCTGGTAAACAGAAACTAAAAAAAGTATAAAATAAATTAATTAAATATTTTAAAGAAAATATCGTCCAACAAATAAAATTGATTTTAAAAATTTTAAGGAAGAATAATGACAATAAGAGAAATTTTCGATAAGTACAAGACAATTGCAGTTTACGGAATGTCAACAAATGAAGTTAAGCCGTCGAATTATGTTCCTGTTTTCCTGATGAATCAAGGATATAATATCATTCCCTTAAATCCTGTTGCGTCTGAGATTGCAGGTCAGAAAGTACAAAAAAACATATTGGATATACCTGATAACATTGATATATTAAACGTTTTCAGACCGTCGGAGCAGGTGCTTGAAGTAGTGGAAGAAGCTGTTGAAAGAAAAAAACAAAAAGGCGATATTAAACTAATTTGGCTTCAGGAAGGCATCATAAATGATGATGCGAAAAAACTTGCAGAATCTCATGGCATAGAATTTATTCAAGATAAATGTATGCTAAAAGAGTATAAGGGATTATAATACTAAAATATTCTATTTATGTAATTTTCTGATTCGGAAAAGTTCAAGTATCATCATTGTCGAATCTTTGATTGGATGAACCGTACTTCTTTTGTCATTATACCATTCGACGGGTACTTGCTCAACTTTAAAGCCATATTTTTTTGCGAGAAAGAGTAGCTCGACATCAAAGCTGAAACCGTTGATTTTTTGCTGTGAAAAGATTGATTCGGCTGCATTTTTCGTAAATGCTTTAAAACCGCATTGAGTATCGCTAATGCCTTTGAAAACTAAAAACTGTACGAATTTGTTGTAGGTCTTCCCCATGAACTCGCGATAAAATGGCTGATGTTCTTTAACCATACTTCTATCTAAGGCACGGCTTCCGATGCAAACGTCAGCGCCGGATTTTATTTTATCAATTAATTTATGGATTTCATGGATTGGAGTTGAAAGGTCTGCATCGCTGAAAAGCCGTATATCCCCAACGGCAGACAACATACCCTTTCTTACAGCAGCACCCTTCCCTAAATTCTCTCCAAGAATTAATGTCTTAACATTTTCATTGTAGCCCTCTAATACTTTTACAGTATTATCATCTGAACCATCGTCAACGACAATAATTTCATATTTGAATTTCTGCTTATCGAGGTAATCAATGACTTTGTTCAATGATTTGATAATCCTTTGCTCTTCATTAAAAGCGGGTATTATGATGGATAATTCTTTGCTCATTCGTGAAATTTGATTGTGTAATCTGAGTTAATCCTAAATCCAAAAACCACGGGCAGGTACCCGTGGTTTTCGCATTGAACTTATTTTGCTGACATGGTATCAGTCAGTTTATTTTTTATTTTTATATCCTCAACTTTCTTTTCAATATATTGTTTCATATATTGTAAATTAGGGTCTTGTGAACTCTCATATTGTTTAATTATTTGAGCACCTTTCTCAAGGGCTTCCTTTATTTTACCCTGAACAGCGAGTTCATCAACCGAATATTCATCAATTTTAGCACGAATGTCATAAACCGAATAATACAATTTTTGTGCCTCTTCTCTCATGTTTGGATTATTACCAATACTTTGCAGTCCTTGGTTAACAACCGTCAGTAATTGTTGAAGCATCTGTTTTGCTGATACAAAATCACCTTTTGCCTCATACATCGTTGCTGCAATACGGTGAGGACCGTAATATGATTTTCCGGTTACTTCATCATAATATGCTTCATAGTACAATGCAGGTTTGGAAATTATATCATTGCATGACTTAATCGTCATTTCAGCCCATTTGTCAGCTTTATCCTTGGCTCCTGCTTCTCCGTAAATTCTTGCTAACCTGAATTCCAACTCATAGGGCATCGGGAATTGTTTAGGAGAAATATAATTGTTCATCAAGTCAAGAATTTTAACTGCTTTCTGTTTATCCCTTCCCGGTTGCAGATAAAAAGCCGCATAATTCGTGTATAGCGACCTGTAGTTTGTCATCAAACGACGATGTACCTCATCGTAAAAGACAGCTTTATTATTCAAATTTCTAAGTTTAAAACCATGGTTATATTCCTTAGAATAATTATTGCTATTGTCAACATCAAGCAGACATGCTTCCATTTTCTTTTCGTCAATAGCATCGGAAGAATTTGTTCTTTGCTGAACTGGACAAATTCTCATAACCATTCCTTCGTTTCTGAAAAACGGCTCAAGTCCGCTGAAAGCATCTTGACCAACGGTTGTCGAATAATAAACAGGTCTGGTCCATCCAATTTGCCTTAGTATATCCAGAACTAACTTATCCTGTACTCTGAATAAATATATCGGCTTGCCATCCTGCTCTGAATACGGTTTTCCAACAAATGTGAAATCCATTGTCCCTTTAGCTATTAATGCAGAATCTTTTGTGTACTTCATCATAACATCTTTTGGAACGGGAATGGATATTTGCTGTGCCGGACCTCCTTCCAGCCGCAATGCTCTTTCATCATCTTCTTTTACCGTCAGACTTTCATCGCTGAATGAAAGTGGAATTTTCTTGGCACCCCATGGCTCTCGATGCTTTAGTTGATGAATATACCAAAGCGTGTTTCCTAAACTCAGATTGACGATTCTCACATCTCTCCTGACTCCGGCTACGTCTTGCAACCACCAAAGTGGAAATGTGTCGTTATCTCCATTTGTAAATAATATTGCATTTGGTTCACAGCTTTGAAGGATATTATATGAATAATCGAAAGGAAGGTAATTACCTGCTCTGCTGTGTAGCTTCCAACCGCCGTATGCCATGTTTACCGGTACTAAAATCAACGATAATAATATTATTGCCACCACAGGACCGGTCTTGAATTTCTTTTTCGCAAGCCAATCAATCAGGAAGTAAACACCCATCCCTATCCAAATACACCAGACAAAGAAAGAACCTGCATAAAAATAGTCTCTTTCCCTCGGTTGTGGCTCCTGCTGATTTTGAGCTATTGCCGCTAAAACCCCCATTAAGAGAAACATTATTAAATATATAAATGCCATTTTAGGGTCTCTCCAAAAATGGAAGAAAAGTCCAAACAGTCCGAAAAGCAACGGCAAAGCATAAAATCTAATTGGATAAATATCTTTATAACCCATCTTGTAATTTATCAAATCGGCATCTTTCTTTCCGTCAAAAGCTTCGGGTGAATCCTGAATGTCACTTGTTCTACCCATAAAATTCCATAGAAAATATCTTATATACATGTGATAGACCTGATACTTCATCATGTAAGCAATTTCTCCTGAGAAATTAGTCCTGTCGAAATCAGGTATCTGATACGATTTCCCATCTTTACAAGTAACATCTTGACGAACCGGAGGATACCATTCACCATACTTATAATTTCCTTTTTCATCTTTTTCTACATAATATCTCGAATAGTATTCATCGGCTTGATATCTTCTGGGCCAAAACGGTGCATCTCCGTATTGCTCCCTACCCAAGTATGAAGTTAAGGCACTTAAGTTCTTCGGTTCATTCTCATTCATTGGAGAGTTGGAATTTGACCTGATTAAAATCTGAGTATATGTGCTGTAACCTATAATCATCAGTAGGAATGCAGAAGATACCAACTTTAAAATATCTAGATTTCTTCTTATTGAATACCACAAACCGACAATTGCCAGCAAAATCAATCCAATGCCCATTAATGTTACAATTGGCGAACCTTCGATAACATATTCTTTGCATTCATTTTTAAATAATAAAGTACCGTTGAGCATCGCCGGTAGCCATTTAACAATAAAAGGATAAATTAAACCAAATACAGAAACGGCAATGATTCCCATTATGATAAATGATTTTATCGAAAACTCGTATTTTCTGAAGTAAACAAGCATTATAATCGAGAAAATAGCTAAAACTGCAAGTAAGTGCACACCTGTTGATAATCCCATTAAATATGCAATAAGAAGTAAATACCTCTCATGCCCGGGTTTATCTGCTTCTTCATTCCATTTCATCATCAGGTAAACAACTACTGCTACAAATAAAGAAGACATTGCGTAAACTTCGGATTCGACAGCATTGAACCAGAATGTATCGCTGAATGTGAATGCCACTGCACCGACAAATGCCGAACCGTAAACTGCCAGTTCTTCCGCCAGATTGTTCAATTCCTGCTTGAAGTTTATTATCACTTTTACCGTAATAATATAAAGAAGCCATATAGTAAAAGCACTTGAAAATACGGACACAAGATTTATCCTCCAGCCATGGTCTCCAAAAGGTAAAAAGATATCGAACATCTTGCCTAACAATAAAAACAAAGGAGCACCCGGCGGATGCGGAACTTGTTGCCAAATTGCCGCAGCAGAGAATTCGCCGCAGTCCCAAAATGGTACAGTTGGTTGAACAGTCATTAGATATGTTACCATTGCAATTAAAAATGACAACAAACCGAATCCCTGATATAATCTTTTATAGTTCATTTTATTAACCGATTAATCTATTAAAACAATTATTTTCAATATAAATATTAACAATTTTATATAAGAACTACAAACTTAGCCAAAAATTTTAAAATTGGAAAAATTTTTTGACAACTGTTATCAAGGATAAATTAACAGTCTTTAATTTTATATAATGTATTTAATAAAAATTCTTAACTTTGCAGATGTTTTTAAGTTTTAAAATGAAATCATGAGTAAAATAGAAGTTCAGGAATATAATAAAGAAAATAAAAAAGAATGGGACGATTTTGTTGAAAGTTCCAACAATGGTACTATGTTCCACAAACAGGTATTTTTAGATTATCACACTCCCGGGAAATTCAGTTTTCATCATCTGATGTTCCGTAAAGAAGGGGAACTTATTGCAGTTCTTCCTGGTGGACTGAATGATGCCGGAAAGTCTTTTTGGTCTCCTGTCGGAGCGAGCTATGGTTCTCTGGTAACTAAAGATGTTCCCTATCATATTTCTCTTGAGTTGGTTGATACATTGCTCGATTATAGCAAAGAAAAGAATTTTAAGGATATTTACCTGATTCCTCCACCGATAATTTATAACAAAGTTTACAATCAGCATATCGAGTATTCGATGCTCTACCGCAGGTTTGATTTTGAGTATAGTTATATTTCCCATGCAATTGATTTGAACATTGGAAAAGATTTTCTGGAACATTTCGATAAAACAGCACGGAAAACATTGCATAAAATTTTGAGGGAAAAGAAAATTACAATCGAAGAAAGTGAAGATTACGCTTCTTTTAATGAAATCCTGATTAAGAATAAGGCAAAGTATAACGTCAAACCCACTCATAGTTTGGAGGATATGCTCAAACTAAGGGAACTGATGCCTGAAAACCTTAAGCTATTTTTGGTATATCATGAGGGTAAACCAATTGCAGGTTCTTTGCTTTTTCTTGCGAACAAAAATGTCAGTCTTTGTTTTTACAATATGCTTCTTTATGAATATGAACATCTGAGACCTGTTTATCTGGTAAATTATGAAGTGGTTCGCTGGTCAATCGAAAACGGCTATAAATGGGTGGATATCGGTGTCTCTCAGGATACATCTGCCGAAGACCCGATGACTCCTTCATTGAACCTGATATATTTCAAGGAAAGGTTTCATGCAAGAGGGTTGCTGAGAAGCACATTCCATTACAATCTTGATTGCAAGAAATAATTTCTTTTCAAAAAAGTCATGCAATTGTGAAATCAACCGGTGAAATAATAAGATTCGATGTATGCCTGTTCACCATGTCTCTGTTCAGGCATGATGCGCGTTCAATCAACATAGTCAGAACTTTATTGAAGAATAATAAAACTGTATGTGTGATTGGCTTCGGTGATGAAACAGAAACATTTGAATTTGCTAATCAGAGTTTTAACTTTCTAGCAATACCCCACCATAAATTCAGCAGAGCATATAAGCAGTGGAGATATTTCCGGAAACAATGTAGGAAATTCATTTCAAACATTTCAGCAAATGTGTATTGGGCATCCGACTTTTATTCACTGGCTATAGCTTCTAAATTTTCAAAGAAATATGGAGCAAAGCTATACTATGATTCAAGGGAAATATACTCTGCAATCGGCTCTTTGAATAAGCGGAAATTCTCTCAGACAATACAAACATATCTGGAGAAACGCTGGGTTAAGAGTGTTGATAAAATAATCGTTACAGGAGAATTTGATAAAGAATATCTTTCAAAGCATTTTGCATTAGATGTTCCAATTTACATTATCAAGAATTTTCCACAGTACAAAAAAACTATCAAGTCGGATAAAATCAGAGAAATATTTAATATTGATTCTGAAAAGAAAATACTTCTTTATCAGGGGATGCTCAGTGAAGGAAGAGGAATTTTGCAGGTTATTAATGCATTGCCTATGCTGAAAGAATTTGTGTTTTGCATACTTGGTGACGGTGTACTGAAAGACAAAGCTCTTCAATTAGCTAAGGATTTAAATGTTAGGGAGAAAGTATTTTTTGGAGGTAATGTTAATTATTCCGAACTTCACAATTGGACTTGCTCTGCAGATATAGGATTAAGTTTAATAGAACCGATATCTTTCAGCTATGAACTTGCATTACCTAATAAACTTTTTGAATACTCTATGGCTGGTTTACCTACTCTGGCAACTGAACTTCCTGCAATGAAAGATGTGATTGAGAAATATGGAATCGGAGATACAGTGAAAACAAATGCAACTCCACAGGAAATTGCAGAAAAGATAATGTATATTTCTCTGAGTGAAAATTATGAGAGATTTAAAAGTGCCTGTAAAATGGCTTCAAAAGAGCTTTCGTTCGATTCTCAGGAAAATGTGGTCATGTCTGTATTTAATTAAAATTGAATCAATTATTTTATGTTATACTATTTTTTAACCTTCATCTTTCAGCTTCAGGCATCAGGTACTCATATTATCGCAAAAAATGTAACTACAATTGTCAATCCTGCAATTCTAATGTTATTGCGTTCGATAATTGCCATGAGCATATATATTATCTGGATGTTGTTCAACCAAAAGAAAGTAATAAAAATTGACAGGGAAGACTGGTCAAAAGTATTGCTTCTCGGATTGTTGAACATCCCACTTAATCAATATATGTTTCTCGTTGCCGCAAGCTTGACCACAGCACCGAATGTTTCGCTTGCATACGCATTAACACCTGCATTTGTTCTGATTTTGGCAATATCCTTTTTCGGAGAGAAAGCTAATTATAAAAAAATATTGGGTATAGTGATTGCTTTCGTTGGAACATTGTTTATACTTTTTGAAAGAGGACTCGATTTCAGTTCTGATAATTTCTGGGGCTTTCTTATTGTATTGACAGGTTCATTCTGCTATGCTCTTTATACAATAATTGGCAGGGACTTTTCTTTTAAATACGGACCGCTTTACACAACAGGTATTACGATGATAGCTGGATTTTTTCTATATATTCCTGTTTTTTTAACGACAGGAGTTCCACTCGAGATAGAAAGTATTTCCGGTACGAGCTGGCTTCAGATTTTATATTTAGGATTAATAACTTCGGGGCTTGGTTACGGATTATGGTATATACTGTTAACGATGAAAGATGCAAGCAAAACAGCAGTTTTCAACAATCTTCAGCCGGTATTTACGACAATACTTGCTGTTATAATCTTCGGGCAGATGCTGACTTTCCCATTTATACTCGGAGGAATTTTAATTATCCTCGGCGTGTATGTAACGCAAAAAGGATAGAAAGTTAAGAACCATATTGTTGTTTTTCCAATTCGATGAAATCTTCCCTGACCGGAAGAAAACAGTCAATCACTCTGCATTTTGTCAGTGCTTTTCCTGAGTGTAAAGCATTTGATGGAACTAAAGCACACATTCCTGGATTAAGAATTGTTACTTTACCTTCAATATTGAATTCGAGATTACCTTCTATAACATGCGACCATTGTTCATGTGGATGACTATGCTCAGGCAAGTCAACTCCCTCATCGAGAGTAAAATATCCAAATGTAATTTTATCGGAATGAATTATAGGTCCTTTGATTCCATCCCAAACATTTACAACATTTCCTTTATTAAAGTCGAGATAAGCCATAAAATCCTCTGTATTTGATTAAAATTACTGCAAAATAACAAATTTGCGACAGAAAAATATTAAAGAATTTATTTTGCAAATCTGAAAAATAATCGTAATTTTGTAAGCTAAATAATTGCCATCATAGCTCAGCTGGTAGAGCAGCTGATTTGTAATCAGCCGGTCGGCGGTTCAAGTCCGTCTGATGGCTCAGCTAAAAAATCCCGATTTCATCGGGATTTTTTATTTATAATGGTCAATGGACAAATGATAATGATTTTACTCATCAATATTACACTTAAAAAAAGATTTGAGTATTAAATTCCTTATAAGAATTAAGAAAAATAAATTTTAGGATTTTGAAATAAAAAAAGATAATTTAATTAAAATTAAAACTTATGCTTTTGCTTTGAGAATTGTTAAATTATTCAAATATTTAAGCAAAGGTGGAGAATACATAATTTCAAAACAAATTTTGAGGAGCGGAACAGCCATCGGTGCTTTGGTAGAAGAAGCCGAACAGGCAGAATCTAAATCCGATTTTATTCATAAAATGGGAATTGCCTGTAAGGAAGCAAATGAAACAAATTATTGGATAAGGTTACTAAGAGATTCATTATACCTTAAAGATAACGAGGCAAACTCTATTCTTAAAGATTGTGAAGAAATTCAAAAGATTCTAATCGCTATTATTAAAACATCTAAGCAAAATAAATAGTGATTTCATTTTCAATTTTCCATTGTCCATTTTCCATTACCTACATCTCATTCCAACTCTTAATCGCAATGTCCTCTATCTTCATTTTGCAGAAAGCATAGATGAATGCACTTGCAAGACGGGCATTTGTAATAAGAGGGATATTGTAATCCACAGCATTTCGTCTTATCTGGTAGTCTCGGTCAAGCTCTCTTTCGCTAAGGTTTTTCGAAATGTTGATGATTAAATCGAATTTCTTTTCGCGTATCATATCAATTACATCGGGCTTGTAATTTTCATCAGGTCTAAGAACTAGAGTTGTTATTACCCCTGCATTCTTTAAAAACTCGTAAGTGCCGAGTGTTGAAAATAGCTTAAAGCCATTTTCAACCAATAGTTCTGCGGACTTGACTAATTCTACTTTTGAGCGTATTGCACCAGAGGAAATCAGAATGTTCTTTTTGGGAATTGTATAACCGACAGACAGCATTGCACTCAAAATTGCTTCGTAGTAATTTTCACCAAGACAGCCAACTTCTCCTGTGGAAGCCATTTCCACACCGAGGACAGGGTCTGCCTTGTGCAATCTTGAAAATGAGAACTGCGGAGCTTTTACGCCAATGTAGTCCAAATCGAAAAGCGATTTATCAGGTTTTTCAATCTTTACATCGAGCATTGCATTCGTTGCCATCTCTATTAAATTTGTCTTGAGAACTTTTGAAACAAACGGAAAACTTCGCGATGCGCGGAGATTGCATTCTATAACTTTAATGTCATTGTCCTTTGCAAGATACTGAATGTTGAAAGGACCTGTAATATTCAAAGTTTTCGCAATTTTGCCTGTTGTCTTCTTGATTTTTCTTGTTGTCTCAACATAGATTTTTTGCGGAGGAAAAAGCATAGTTGCATCGCCTGAGTGAACACCTGCGAACTCCACATGCTCAGAAATTGCGTAGGCAATGATTTCCCCGTTTTTAGCAACGGCATCCATTTCAATCTCTTTGGTATCTTCAAAGAATTTTGTAACAACAACAGGATATCTTTTTGAAACATTTGCGGCTAATCGCAGAAACTTATCAAGCTCACCTTCATTTGAAACTACGTTCATAGCCGAGCCGGAAAGAACGTAAGAGGGACGAATAAGCAAAGGATATCCAACTTTTTTTGCAAACTCATGAACTTCTTCAATTGATGTTGACTCTATCCATTCCGGTTGCTCAATATTAAGTTCATCGAGAAGAGCAGAAAATTTGTGTCTGTCCTCTGCATTGTCAATCGAATCGGGAGATGTTCCGAGAATATTGATTTTCTGGTCTTTCAACCGCATCGCAAGATTGTTAGGAATTTGTCCTCCCATCGAAACAATAACACCATCAGGAGATTCAAACTCGATAATATCCATGACTCTTTCAAAAGTGAGTTCATCAAAATAAAGTTTATCGCATATATCGTAATCTGTACTTACGGTTTCAGGATTGTAATTTATCATAATTGATTCAATGCTCTGTTTTCGCAAAGCTATGATAGAGTTTACGCTACACCAGTCAAACTCAACACTGCTTCCGATACGATAAGCACCAGAGCCAAGAACGATAACAGATTTCTTCTTTTTTTCCGGCAGGTAATCATTCTCATCACCTGAATATGTCATGTAAAGATAATTTGTCTGTGCAGGATATTCAGCCGCAAGAGTATCAATCTGTTTGACAACGGGTCTAATGTTATTTTTTAGCCGATGCTCCCTGACTTTCAGCAAACTATCATCAATGTGAGCATCATCATCTTTTAAAATAAATCGTGCAATCTGAAAATCTGAGAAACCTAATTTCTTTGCTTGCTTTAATATAATATTAGGCAAAGATTCAAGAGAATTAAACATCAATAATTCTTTTCTCATTTCAAAGATATTTTCGAGTTTTACGAGAAACCATTTATCAATTCCTGTCAATTCATGAATTTCGTCAATGGAGTAATTGTTATTCAAAGCCATTGCAATGACGAAAATTCTCATGTCAGTAGGTTCGGAAAGTTCCTTGTGGTAATCCTCGATAACAAGATCTTTATTTCCGACAAGACCATGCATTCCCTGACCAATCATACGCAAACCTTTTTGAAGGGCTTCCTCGAAAGTTCTGCCGATTGCCATCACCTCGCCGACTGATTTCATACTACTTCCGATTTGCTTAGATACCCCTTTGAATTTATTCAAATCCCATCGTGGTATTTTACAGACGATATAATCAAGTGCAGGTTCGAAGAAAGTTGATGTTGTCTTTGTAATAGCATTTTTTAATTCATGCAAACCGTAATTCAAAGCAAGTTTAGCGGCAACAAAAGCTAATGGATACCCTGTTGCTTTCGATGCCAGAGCAGAAGAACGCGATAAACGGGCATTCACTTCGATAACTCTGTAGTCTTCTGATTTCGGGTCAAGAGCATACTGCACATTGCACTCACCAACGATTCCGATATGACGAATTATTTTAATTGAAAGACTTCTCAATTTATGGTATTCGCTGTTTGATAATGTCTGCGAAGGTGCGACTACAATACTTTCACCTGTATGAATACCGAGCGGGTCAAAATTTTCCATGTTGCAAACAGTAATGCAATTATCGTAACAATCGCGGACAACCTCATACTCAATTTCCTTCCATCCCTTTAGTGACTCTTCTACCAAAATCTGTGGTGAATGAGCAAGAGCTTTTGTTGCAAGTTTTTCCAGTTCTTTTTCATTTGTGCAAAATCCACTTCCCAAGCCACCAAGAGCATAAGCAGCACGTATAATAATTGGGTAATTTAATTCTGCTGCTGCTTTTTTTGCATCTTCAAGTTTAGTTACGGCAATACTTCGTGGAGTAAGAACATCAATCTCAGCGAGTTTTTTTACAAATAGTTCCCTGTCTTCTGTGTCCATGATAGCTCGTATCGGAGTACCAAGGACTTTCAGGTTATACTTTTCAAGAATTCCCTGCTCGAACAGCTTTATGCCGCAGTTAAGAGCGGTTTGCCCACCGAATGACAGTAAAATACCCTGAGGTTTTTCTTTCTTGATAACCTGCTCAACGAAATACGGAGTTACAGGTAGAAAATATATTTTGTCTGCTATGTTCTCGGATGTTTGAACTGTAGCAATATTAGGATTGACAAGAACTGTTTCGATTCCTTCTTCTTTAAGAGCTTTGAGTGCCTGAGAACCTGAATAATCAAATTCTCCTGCTTCCCCGATTTTTAAAGCACCTGAACCTAATAATAAAACTTTCTTCATGTTTTCCGTTTTCAGTTGTCCGTTATCTGTTATCTTTTTTGAATTATTCATTTTTTGTTTTTCATTAGGAATTAGTAATTGGTAATTAGTAATTATTTTTTATGCTTTTTCACCAGACTTAAAAATTCATGAAATAAAAACTCGGTATCGGTCGGTCCACCTGCTGCTTCAGGATGAAATTGAGTCGAAAAGAAGGGCTTGGTTTTGTGCCTGATACCTTCATTTGATTTATCATTTAAATTAATAAAATACGATTCCCAATCACCTGAAATAGTTTCATCCTTAATTGCAAAGCCATGGTTCTGCGAAGTTATGAAAGCCCTGTTTGTTCCAACCTGTAAAGCGGGTTGATTGTGGCTCCTGTGACCATATTTCAGCTTATATGTTTCTGCTCCTGACACAATTCCCAATAACTGATTCCCAAGACAAATTCCGAATATAGGAATATCTCCTTTGATTGATTCTCTCAAATTTTCAATTGTAACATCGCACATTTGCGGGTCACCCGGACCATTAGAAATAAACAATCCGTCATATTCTTCCTTCCTGAAATCATAATCCCATGGAACTCTGATAATAGTTGTATTTAGTGTTACAAGATAACGGATAATGTTATTTTTAACACCACAATCAACAAGAAGTATTTTGTAATCACCATTTCCATAAACTATCTTTTCCTTACAGCTTACCTGAGCAACAAGATTGACTTTGTTTGGGTCATAAAAATCAATTTTTTCATTATCATATTCAATCTTTCCGAGTGAAACACCTTTTTCACGAAGTCTCTTGGTTAAAGCTCTTGTATCAACACCATAAACTGCAGGAACTTTATGCTCTTTCAGCCAGTCTCCAAGACTTTTCTCAGCATTCCAGTGATTGTATTTTTCTGAATAATCAGAGATGACCAAACCCGATATATGAACCCTATCAGATTCAAAATTCTTTACCAATCCATCTTCGATTTCATATTTTGGCACTCCGTAATTTCCTATAAGCGGATAAGTAAGAACCAGAATCTGTCCTCTGTATGAAGGGTCTGTCAGACTTTCTGGATATCCGGTCATTGCCGTATTAAAGACAACTTCTCCGGCAACTGAACCCTCATACCCGAAGGATTTACCCTTTATCTCAGTTCCGTCTTCAAGTGTTAAATTTATATTATTTTTATAATCCATAATCTTATCAGTTTATTTTACACACCCCTAACCCCTCTTTATTGAGGGGAACAAAAAAAAAGCGGTTCAAAAATGAACCGCCTATATAAATAAAAATATATCTTGACCTTTGATTTCAAACCTGACTTTTAATTTCCCTTTTTGCAATTTTTCCTCACTTCATTAAAATATTTTTTGCAATTTATGATGTTTGGAGAAATTAAAAAAATATTTTCAGTTTTTGTGGAAAAGTAATCAGTATAAATTTAATTCTATATAAGTTTTCTATACTCCCCAATCATTATCCCTACATTCCTTTTCCATGAGTATTCATTGATTATGAACTGTCGGGCTGACTTGCCCGTTTCCCTTGCTAAATCAGGATTGTTAGCCAATTGAATTATTTTTTTTGCGAAATCTTCTTTGCTGTCGGCAATGAATAACCCTTTGCATTCCCTTGATATTCCTTCTGCCGCTTGAGATGTAGCAACTACAGGTAGTTCCATTGCCATTGCTTCAAGTATTTTTATCCTGATTCCTCCACCTACGAACAGGGGTGCAATATTTATCGAGGCAGAATTATAATATGGTTTTACCCTGTCAACATAACCTAAAACATTGACTCCTTTGGTCTTATAATTTAAAAGCCAGTCTGGTGCTTCCTTACCAATTAGAGTTAATTTAATATCATGTATCTCTGATTGAATAATTGGAAATACATTATTTAAAAACCACTTCAATCCGTTAACATTATGCACCCAATGATAAGTTGTTGCCAAAATTATCTCTTTTGAATTTCTTGCAATGGTTTCATCCGGTTTCCATTCTTCGGGATTTACTCCTGCACTTGCGACAACAACATTTGCATTTGGAGCAAGCGAAAGGGCTTTTTCCTTATCAGGTTGGGTAATAGCAAAATTCACATCGACCTTGTTTATAATGTCTGCTTCTGCTTTTTTTAATATTGATGCTTGTTGCAGGACATAATACTTCTTAGGATTGAACACCAGCAAGTCTTCGGCATATCTTTGCCAAATGGTATGCTCTATATTGTGCAGACGCAATCCCACAGGAATTTTTGCAATTCTGCCTGCATACAACCCCAAGGGAGCCATGCAGGTGTGGTCAGCATGTATTATATCGAATTTCTTGTGACTAATTAGTTTCTCAAGTTCATTCCTGATTGATTTATTGTTATGCTTCTCAAGATATATTGATTGCCAAAAAAGTGCAGAATTTAACATTCTTGGGAATGTATTTTCGGTGTTTTGCTTGAAAATGTGAACCTTACCATATTTTTCTGCCTGAGCCAAAGTTTCTTCTGTTATCTCTTCATCGCCAAGCGAAAACAAGGTAACATCAGTACCTTGCTCGGAAAATTCTCTGTAAATATTTGCAATACCAATTTTTCCTCCGTCATCGGGAGGAAACGGAAATCTTGGTACCAGTTGCAATATCCTTAGCTTTTCCACAATCTTCTGATTTTATTTCCAATAACTTGCTTGAAAAATCTGTATTGAGTGTGAGCTACGGATACTCCAAGTGTAATATCGTTAAGTTTCTCCCTTGGAACGACTGCTCTTTCATTTCTGTAAGTATAAAACATCATTTCGAGCATACCAAGCATACCCTCGATAATTGCTATTAACGGTAATCTGTTAATCAATGCAAAAACAATCTGATAGAAAAATATCTGAGTAGAACGACCCAATGCCTTGCTAAACGGAAAATATCTCCAGTTATACCTTATATGCTGCTTAGACGCTTTCACCCATCGGTTAGGATTATCCCTGTCATGTGGCGAAGCATAATGTAGTGTCCTGATATTTGGGAAATACCTGACATTGAACCCTGCCACTATTGCCCTTGTGCAAAAGTCGAGTTCTTCAAAACCAAACTCCCAGAAACCTCCTATAGTATCATATACTTTTCTTTTAATTGCGGCTCCTGTACCCGGAAAAAAGTTTGCTTTGAATCCGTCAGCAGGAACATTATTTTTATCTATGGGCAAGGGATACCATTCCCATGGCTGATTGCCTTTCCTTACCTCAATATCCTCAGTAGCAATAATATCAATATGCGGATTATTATTGAAAATTTCCAGCACCTGCTCAAACGCAAGTTCACTTTCGGGGTGAGAGTCACTGTCGGTACGCCAGATTATATCACTTGTTGACATTTCGATACCGATATTTATAGAGCGAATATCAAAATTATCGGGTAGCCAAAGATATTTTATATCAGGATAACTCTTTTGCATCATCTCCCTCGTCCCGTCAGTAGATTCATTGTCAACAACAATAATTTCCTTCTCGGGATGGGTTTGTTTTAAATAACCTTCGATGGATACTTTTAAATCATCCTTCCTGTTTCTTGTAACTATTATAACGCTGAATTTCATTAATTAATTCATTTATTTAAAAAAATAAAACTCAAATATATGAATTTCTGATTGAATATCATGTTTTTGGGACTTCGGTTTACTTTAATAAAAAAATGTCATTTTCAATGAACGAAAATGACATTTTCATTAGAACATTTTTTATTATTTGTCAATAATTATCGGCAACACCTTATTTTCCTTACCGTTATTGACATGAATAAAGTATTTGCCGGTTACAAGATTTCTTAAATCAATCTTGCTCTGAATTGATGATATTTTGATTTCGGTAATCATTGAATTTCCAAGTAAATCATATAGCTTAATCGAATAATTTTCCGAAATTTTCCTTTCGGGAATCTGTACAAATGCAAAGTCCTGAGCAGGATTTGGATAAACCGATATAATTGTGCCATCTGTACTATTCTCGTTTACATCTGTTACTGTTCCATCCAAAGCGTTTACAACAATCAGCAAAGTGTCTGACTCATCAGTCATTGTTACGAACCAGTAGGGTGTATCAGGATCAAGATTTGCATAATCGGCATACCCAAGGACGATATATTTAGGAATACCATCGGGATACGAACTCATGAAATTTGTATAAGGCACAGATGATTTCAGATAAGGAAGCATCTCATTGCTGTTCAACCATTCAACATCATCCAAGGATTTGGTTAAAGCAATATCTGTTAAAGCACTTAAATTGTTAACAAATTGGGTTACATTGACTGGCATAACACCAACCATAGTCCAAGCAATTGTTATTGCCTGAATATTCTCCGGTTCCGCAATATTATTGAAAAGATAAATCCAAACAGTAGATTTCCCTTTACTATCCGTATCAGTATTATCGAACTGGATTTTTCCTACTAATTCCATACCGGGTAATGTACCCGTCAGTGTTGCTACTGCAACTAATTTGGGTTCAGTTAGTATTGAAGCCGCTTCTTCTCTTGCTTTAGCTAATTGTTCGGTTGGAAGATATGGCAGAAACTGTGCTAAAGCAATGGAAGAAAATGCCATCAGGCAGAAAATTATTGTAATTAATTTTTTCATAATTTATCCTATAATTTGTTAGACATTGTTATTATTTTTATAAAAATAAATGAAATTATCATAATAAACAAAAAGATTTACATAAAATTCAAAGAATTTATTAAAAAATTGTAAATTAAATTTTTATAATTAGTAAATTTTAAAGAAAACCTTGAAAAAAATTATTCTGAAAAAACCTGATGATGTCAGGGTTAAAAAAAGAATCGGTTATGCAATTGATTATGCAAATGAGCTTAATCCTGCTCAATTTGAAGCTGTTATGCACAACAACGGAGCCGCTTTGGTCATTGCCGGTGCAGGAACCGGTAAGACCAGGACTTTGATTTATCGCCTGTCGCGACTTGTCGAAGATGGCGTACCACCTGAATCAATTTTGCTTTTGACATTTACAAGAAAAGCCGCATCTGAGATGCTGAGGAGGGCATCCCTTCTCCTCGATGGCAGATGCGAAAAGGTAACAGGTGGCACATTTCATTCTTTTGCTTTGACAGTTCTAAGAAAATATGCTGAAAAAATAGGATTTGAACAAAGTTTCAATGTTCTCGATTCGGCAGATTCGGAAGATACTATCAACCTTGTCAGAAGCAGGATTCTCTCCGGAAAACCAAAGAAAAGATTCCCCAGAAAAAACACTTTGCAAAAAATATTTAACCTTTCGATTAACCGTTGTTTAAACATTGAAGATGTTATTCTCAAGGACTTCCCTTTCTTTCTCGATGATATTCTTAAAATTGAAACAATATTCAACGAATACCAAAGCTATAAAAAACAGTTTAATGTAATGGATTATGACGATATGCTCCTTAATCTTTTAAAGTTGATGAAAGAGCATAAAGACATTAGAGAAAAACTGGAAAACCGCTTCAGGTTCATCATGGTTGATGAATATCAGGATACGAACAAACTTCAGCATGAGATTGTTTATCAATTAAAAGGAAAGACAAATAATATCATGGCTGTCGGCGATGATGCACAGAGCATATATGCTTTTCGTGGTGCAGAATTTCAAAATATTATGAGCTTTCCTGACAGTTTTCCCGAGTGCAAGGTATATACAATAGAAGAAAATTACAGAAGTACTCAACCGATACTTACATTTGCAAATGAGATAATCAAAGCCGCTCCTTTCCGATATGAAAAGGAATTGTTTACGAGAAGAGTTGATGACATTCTTCCGAAAATCATAACAGCAGAAAATGAAAGACAACAATCAGAGTTTGTAGTACAGGAAATTCTTGAATTAAGAGAGCAGGATATACCTTTAGATGAAATTGCGGTCTTGTTCCGTTCTGGCTTTCTGTCATTCGATTTGGAAATAGAACTGAATAAAGCAAATATTCCTTACAGGAAGTTCGGAGGAATGAAGTTTATCGAAACGGCACATATCAAAGACATGCTGAGTTATTTCAAAATTCTATTCAATCCGAGAGATGCAATCAACTGGCACCGGCTCTTATTGCTTCAGGAAGGTGTTGGTCCGACAACTGCAACAAAGATTATCGAGCATCTTTCGAAAATAATTACATCCTCAAATAAATTCAAATTTTCGTTTGAAGGTACAGGCAAAAAATCATTAGACATTTTATTTAAGTTTTTAAACGATATTCTTTCATCTAATCTGAATATCGGTGAAAAAGCAACATTGATTGCCGAAAACTACAAACCGGTTTTAAAAAATAAATATGACGACTGGCGTAAACGATGGAAGGATATTGAAATGTTTATTTCAATCGCTGAAAGGTATAAATCTTTAAATGATTTTTTGAATGACATGGCAATAGAACCACCCGTCGAATCAGTTGTTGAACTTGAGGAGGAATCAAAAGAGGAAGAATTTTTAAATCTTTCGACTGTACATTCTGCAAAAGGGCTGGAATGGAAAGCGGTTTTTATTATCTGGGCTTTGGATGGTCGTTTTCCTTCCTCAAAATCGGCGGAGGATATTAATGCAATGGAAGAAGAAAGACGGCTTTTTTATGTCGCTGCAACAAGGGCTAAGGATAAACTATATATCACATATCCTATAAGCATCTATGACAGGGAATCGGGAACTGTGCTTTCTAAGCCATCAAGATTTATAGAGCATTTTGAAGAAACTTTAGCAGAAAAATTCGTTCTTCAGGAATGGGAAGCAAATGAAAATTAATATTACCTATATTTTTCTATTTTAATTAAAAACGTCCCTAATTCAGAATCAGGAACGTTTTTCAAAATTCTAAATAAATTTCATTAATTTACTGCAGATACAACCTCAGTAACTTTCTTTGCGGCATCAGCAAAGTTCTTAGCAACCTTGAACTGCATACCTGATTTTTTCAAAGTTTCTGAACCCTCTTCTGCGTTTGTACCATCAAGTCGCACTATTACAGGAATATTCACTTTCACTTCGTTTAGTGCCTGTACGATACCGTCAGCAACTTTATCGCAACGGACAATACCGCCGAAAATGTTAATCAAAACAGCTTTGACGTTTGTGTCGCTCATCATTATCCTGAAAGCATTTGCAATTCTTTCTGGATTTGCACCGCCACCTACATCGAGGAAATTTGCTGGTTCGCCTCCGGATAATTTAATTAAATCCATTGTTGACATTGCAAGTCCTGCCCCATTGACCATACAACCTACATTGCCATCGAGCTTAATATAGTTCAAATCAAATTTGGATGCTTCAACCTCAAGAGGGTCTTCTTCGGAAATATCCCTCAGCTCATCGTAATTCGGATGACGATAGAGTGCATTATCGTCGAAATTCATTTTAGCATCGAGAGCAATCATTTTGCCATCAGCTGTCAAAACCAGTGGATTAATTTCGAGCAAACTGCAATCAAGCTCTTCGTAAGCTTTTACAAGATTTGTAATAAAAGGAATAAAGTTCTTCATTGCTTCACCGCTCAAACCAAGACCAAAAGCAAGACGTCTTGCCTGATATGTCTGAAATCCAAGTTTGGGATTGATTGATTCCTTGAGAATTTTTTCGGGTGATTCCTCGGCAACTTTTTCAATTTCAACGCCACCTTCTGTTGACACCATTATCGTATTCATTCCTGTCTGGCGGTCGAGAACGATACCTGCATAAAACTCTTTAGCTATATTGCATCCTTCTTCTATCAACATTCGTCGAACAACCGAACCTCCGGCACCTGTTTGAATTGTTACCAGTTTGTTATCAAGCATTTTGTCTGCAATTTCAAATGCCTGATGTGCAAGGTCGCCTTTGAAAAGTACATTAACTCCCCGCAAAGGTTTTTCGTTAAATTGAATTTCCTTGTTTGTTGCAATGTCATGCACAATGCCTTTTCCTCTTCCACCAGCATGAACCTGTGCTTTGACAACGATGGCTGTGTTACCCTGCTGAACAAAATTTTCGTAAGCTGTTTTGCCAGCTTCTTCTGCTGAAAATACTACCTGACTTTTTAAGACGGGAACATTGAATTTCCTTAAAAGTTCTTTTGCCTGATACTCATGAATTTTCATAAAACTACTCTTTTCTATTGTTTATTATACTTATTACTAATTATCTTTAGCTAATGTTTTACCATTTGAGAAAACTGATAAAAATGCAAATTTATGCAAAGCTATTAAATATTATCTAAAAAATCAACAAATTCACCATTTTAATTTTATTGCTTTAATTAATGTGTTGCAAGAACTTGAATTTACAAAATTATTGTTTGCAGTTAAATAAAATTATAGTTAAGTTTGAGAAATATGATTATTAATATTATTTAATTATTTACTTAGGCATTGCCCATACCGGAAATTCATTGGGGTTTATTCCAAGCATAAAGTCGCCAAGATAATAAAAGACCACAGAGAGGATGATGATACCAATCAGGTCTAAGATTATTCCTGTCCTAAGCATTTGTTTAATGGTAACTTTGCCCGAACTGAAAACAATTGCATTTGGTGGAGTACTTACCGGCAACATAAAAGCTAAAGATGCAGATAATGTGGCTGGTATCATTAAAAACATGGGATTAATTTTCATAGCCACTGATAAAGCTGCAAGTATAGGAAGCATTGTTTGTGTAATGGCAGTGTTGGAAGTGAATTCAGTTAAAAAAGCCATCGTAAAGCAAACAATAATTATCATTAACAACGGATGAATTCCTTGAATGAATTCGAGCTGATTGCAAATCAAAACAGATAATCCCGAAGATTGGAAACCACTTGCTAATGCAAATCCACCCCCAAAAAGTAATACTATTTCCCAAGGTATTTTCCCAAATGATTTTAAATTCAATAATCGTTTCTGTTCATTTGTTTTTGAAGGAAGAATAAAAAGAAGCAGGGACATGAAAATTGCAACAGTCGAATCATCAATGAATTCCGAACTGCCAAAGAAATTAATCCATCCCGGAATTATGGTGAATCCAAGATTAAGGTCTGTACGGAAAATCCAGAGAAATGCCGTTACTATAAAAATGACAAGAACAATTTTTTCCTCGTAGCTGGGTTTGCCGAGTGCATTGTATTCATCCTTGATTAAAGATTTATCTAATGCATTATTCCCTTTGACTTTATATAAAATTTTTGTCATGAACAGCCATGTAATAAAAATCATTATTATTGTAATTGGCAGTACAAGTAATGTCCATGTGCCGAAACTGATTTCGGGTGCATCGGGGAAACTAAGATTGAAAATCCTGATAAATGCAAGATTTGGCGGTGTACCAACCAAAGTAGCTATACCACCTAAGGAAGCTCCATAAGCGATACCTAGCATAAGAGATACTGAAAATTTATCTGACTCCTTATCATTATGTGTTTCTTGCATTTTTTTTATAACGGAAATGCCAATAGGCAGCATCATAAGTGCAGTAGCTGTATTGGAGATAAACATGGAAAGAAAAGCAGAAGCAATAATAAATCCGAGAATAATGCCCGATGAATTAGAGCCGAGAAACATGATAATAATCAACGCAATTCTTTTGTGGAGGTTCCATGTTTCCATGGCAATTGCGATTAGAAAGCCGCCAAGAAATAGAAATATCGTACTGTTGAAATACTCGGATGCCGCCTGATTACCTGTTGAAATACCAAGCAACGGAAAAAGAATTACAGGTAACAGCGAAGTAGCCCCCAAAGGTATTGCTTCGGTTACCCACCAAGTAGCCATCAGCAAAGCTACAGCAGACATATTTACGGCTAATTGATTTTTAGTACTTGTACTTACAAATAACAAAATAATAAAGAAAAGTAAGCCCGCCAGCAAACCGGTTAATTGTGATTTAGTGTAATTCAATCCTTTCATCATTTAAAAAACTATACTCAAATCAACTATTTGGAAAAGCTATGATTTTTTATACTCCAAAATAAAAAATTTTCCTTAAATTGAAGTGTTGGTTTGATATTTTTTTTAAATTTAATTAAGGTGCCGTTATGAGTGAACATGAAGAATGCTGTCCAAAGTTTGAGCCCGAACCATGGGACGATAAGTTGTTTGAATGGGATAATAAAAAGTTTATCAAGGATAAAGTTTGTACTTTGTTCTATATGCCAATGAATTTTGGCTCTGTGATGAAACGTCTTGACAAGACAATAAGGAATGCAGGTGCGACAATGCCTGACTATCTTTGCCTTTCTGACCATACCTCCAAATGGAATATGGATATTTACCTTGCTGTTGATAATGAAATAGCAGGGGCAAGCAACGTTGCATTAAGCGGTAAGTACTTCAGCAAAGTTTATGAAGGACCATTTAAAGATTCGGGAAAATGGTGCAAAGATTTTGAAGCTGTCGCAAAGTCCAAAGGATTAAATATCAAGAAATGGTATATGTGGTACACAACCTGCCCAAAATGTGCCAAGAAGTATGGGAAGAATTATGTTGTGGTTGTGGGGAAAGTGGAGTAGAATAGATAATAAATTAATAAAATTTTAAAAGATTTAAGTTGATTTTTGTTCCATTATTAGTTAACTTTGAGGAATGCAAAAAGAACGACAGATAATATTTTATCGGAATTATTTCAAAGAGTTCTTTGATACTCAAACTGAAAAGGTCAAAGATAAAATTGATTATGTCTTATATCTAATATCGGTAGCTGAAAGGATACCAAAAAAGTTCTTTCAATATATCGAGGGAACTGATGGATTATTTGAGATAAAAACAGAATTTGAAAGTAATATATACAGGATATTTTGTTGTTTTGACGAAGGTAATTTGGTTGTGCTTTTTAATGGATTCCAAAAAAAATCACAGAAAACACCAGCTAGAGAAATCGATAAAGCAAATAAAATTAAAAAAGAGTATTTTGAATCAAAAAACAAGAAATAAATATTATGAAAGATATAACAACTTATGAAGAGCATCTTGACCGGAGACATGGTAAGCTAGGAACTGAAAAACGGACAGATTTTGAAATAAAAGCAAAAGCTTTTGCGATAGGTGAAATATTGCGGGAAGCAAGAAAAGAGGCAAATTTGACGCAAGAAGAATTAGCTAATAAGACAGGTACAAGAAAAAGCTTTATTTCAAGAATTGAGAACGGACACAGTGATATTCAATTATCAACTTTATACAGATTGGTTGAGATAGGATTTGGAAAACAAATTAATCTTACAATTAGTTGATTTAATATTTTACTGGGCTCTTAGATGAAGTATGCGAAATTGTTGGAATGAAAAATTCTAAGTTATACGCTTATGATTTATTGAGCATAAAAATTTTGATTTAAGTATAAATTTTAAAAAACACATTATGAAAATATCAATATTATTTTTTTTGATTTTCTTTTCCAATAGTATATTTGGACAAGATTTACATGAAGAGGTTAGTAGAATTTATAATTTCATACCTCATAAAATGACAAGTGATGAACAAAAAGCATTATTTCCAAAACTGGATAAGTTTTTTGATTTCGTAAAAAACAATAAAGACAAATATCTTGAATCACTGAGAAATGAATTAAAACGAGATGATAATAATCCATATTTTTATTATGATGGTGGTTTATTATTAATGGAAATTAGTCAAACAGAGTCAGATCTTCAATTAGTCGCTAATGCCTTATTAAAATCAGATTTAAATGATTTGCCTCCCAAAATATATTTGGAACATATATTGCGACTATCATTAAAAGGTGCAAATGTAATAAATGCAGCATTACATATTTTAGATGATTCAACATTTCAAGTTTTTATTCCTCAACATTCTTTAACTTTAAATTATGGGGAAGCCCTCAAATTTATTCTGCCAAGGTATCAATATGATTTATATTTAAAAGAATTGATATCAAAGTTTCAACAGATAAAATCTGTAAAAAATAAAATTACTTGTTTGGATTTGTTTATTTATGCAAATTGTTGTGAAGCAGATGATTTTCTATTATCATTAAAAACAGATAATCAGCAAACTAAAGAAATCCATGACAAAATAGATGAAACAATTAAGTTGACAACAGTATCACAGAAAGTAAATGCTGAGGAATACCTAAAGTATTTCGAAAAGAGAAAAGAAGTATTAAATCGTATATCGGATGAAGCTGAATATGAACTTAATGATTTAACACTTAAAATGAGAAAAGAATACAAATGTAATAAAAAATAAAAGTCAAAAATATTGACAAACTTTAACTTTTTTTAGACATTAAGCGGAAAGTACTTCAGCAAAGTTTATGAAGGTCCATTTAAAGATTCCGGAAAATGGTGCAAGGATTTTGAAGCCCTTGCAAAGTCCAAAGGATTGTATATAAAGAAATGGTTTATGTGGTACACAACATGTCCGAAATGTGCAAAGAAATACGGGAAGAATTATGTTGTAGTTGTTGGGAGAGTGGAGTAAAGGAAAGAATAATATTTACAATTATTTATCGTTATTAATGTAAAATAATAATGGGTACATATATGAAAAAAAACTTTACGGCATCGGTATGGAACGAAGGAGAGTGGTTTGTTGCACATTGTAATGAAATTGAAATTGCAAGTCAGGGGAAAACAGTTCCTGAAGCACTTTCAAATTTACAGGAAGCAATAGAATTACATTTCGAGGAGCCAACAGCAACGATATTTCCTTCCATTTATTCGTTTGAAGCTGAAGTTTATGCCACCGTTTAAGCCGATTAAATTCAGTATAATCCGAAGAAAACTTGAAAGATTGGGTTTCGAGTTAGTTTCACAAAAAGGAAACCATATTAAATTTGCTAAATATACCGATAAGGGTGTAATAACAGCTATTGTTCCTAATTATCGAGAAGTTTCACCCGGCACTTAAAAAAAGTATATTGAAGCAAGCAATGATATCTGATAAGGAATTTGATGAGGCATAAAATAGTTAATATTTATTAAATTTAACGAGTTATTTATGAGAGTATTTAAACTTTTAATATCATTTATTATATTAACATCATTGATGTCATTCGACCAGTGCTCGCAAAACTATGGCTACGAGGAATTGCCTGAACTTTTAGAAAGAGCTAATTTAATTCTGATTTTACCAAAACAATATTCAATGGTACCAATAATTAAAAATAATCAGGTAAATTATCATTTAGCTTTTAAGCAAGAAGATGGAATTGAGATTAGGTATACTATTTATCCTTACGATAAGGAGATTGAAGAATATAAAGCATATCTGGATAGAAAAGAAAAAGGCATAAAACCTGTTGACCCGGTTAAGGGAGAATATGAGGAATGGATGTCAGATCCAAACAAAGGACATTTTGTTGCATTTCAATCATTTGTTTTTAATTTATCAAAAAAATCAGATACACTTTTTCAACATATTTTAAAAATTATTAAAGAGTTCCCATCGGACGCAGTTAAAAATGAATTTAATGCAGATTGTGGTTATTATGCTTGGTGTGATTTGGACAAAGAATTTGGACAAAAATATAAAAAATGTCTTGCTTATGGAATTCACAAGAAAGATTATGGCATGATATTTTGTTTTAGGATGTTTAAAGATATGAAACAAGTTAATATGTTATTAGATTCAGGAAAAATTAATAAAGATTTCTATTGTATTCAATTCTTTAAATCACGACCTCCGCTTCTTGAACATCCTAAAGGAATGAATAGAATATTTAGAAATGGGTGAAATAATGAGATTAGAATGAATGTCATTTTTTCCCTCCTTTTTTGTATTTTTGATTCTTCATTGATGATAGATTTTTAATTACTTAATTTGTTCTTTGGTTTTTGAAATATTTGGAATAAAATAAATTATTAAATAAATTTTCCAGTAATTTCAAGGTGATGAAATGAAAAGTCTTACTCGTACTTGTTTTGTTCTTTTTTTAATGGTTCTCTTATTTTCTTCAGTTTCGGTGAATGCTCAGATTCCTGATAATACTGATGGCCGTTTGTATCGCTTATGTAAAGTTTGGGGCTATCAAAAGTATTTTAGCCAGCATGGTGGTGAGTATTTATGGGATTCATTGTTAAATATTGCAATTGAAAAAGTATTAATTGCCAAAAACCAAAATGAGTTTAACAAGGCACTGTTATCCATGCTGAATGAAGTGCCAAACAATGTTCAAAAAGAACCTTTGGGGGCAATGCCCGATACAAATCTCAATCTGGATTTGAACTGGCTGGATGACGAATACTTTTCTGCCGAAGTAAAAGAATATTTGACTACTTTCAGAAATAATGTTGTTCCTGACACGTGCACGGGATTAATCGAATCAAGCGGTGGTATTACAAATATAACCAAAGAATCTGTCAGAATTGTTAACGGTCCTCAAAGCTGGAATTACTTAACAGAATCACATCGTTTAAATATTTTCTTTTATTTGTGGAATATCATTAATTATTTCTATCCTTATAAAAATTTGATGGATGTTTCATGGGATACAACATTAATGAACTTCATACCCAGATTCAGGGCGGTTAATAGTAAAAGAGATTATCATGTTATGATTCTGAGATTGATGACAAAGCTAAACGATACTCATGGTTTTGCATCAAGTTCTCAAATTGATTATTTCTGGGAGGGCAATTATATTCCAAAGATATATTTTGCAAGAGCAGAGAACAAATGTGTTGCTGCAAAAGTTTCTGAGGACTATCCTGAAATCCAGCAGGGAGATATATTGCTCAAGATAAATGGAAGACCTGTGGATAGTATTGAAACAGAATTCAGAGAACTTATACCAGCATCGAACGAAGCAGCATTTTACAGGGACTTTTACTGGTATATGCTCAGAGGTATTATGGATACATATATTGATTTAACACTTCAGGACAGAAATGGACAAGAGTACGAAAAGAGAGTTTACAGGGATTTCGACATGTTTGCTATGGAAGATTGGGTGATTGAAAGCGGGAGACCTGAATCATATTATATAGCAGATTGTGGTTATGGATATTTGGATATGTTTAAGTTAAAAACTGAAGAACTGCCTCAGATGTGGGAACTACTGAAAAACACACCTGCAATAATTATTGATTTGAGAAAATATCCGATGGTTAACCTTCGTGATTTATTGCCATACTTTTTTGAGAAACCTATAACGAGTGCAAAAATACTATCAGCCGCTCTAACTTCTGTATCAGATAGTATGTACCATTATCCCGGTTGGTTTTATATTTGGGACGACTCTGAAAACTACACACCTTGGCAATCCACGGATATATACCAAGGCAAAATTTTGATTTTAGTAAATCAAGCTACACAAAGTTACATGGAATATGATTGCCAGTATTTAAGTTTTCATCCTCGTGCTAAAGTAATAGGAAGTCAAACAGCCGGTGCTGATGGTAATGTTTTACAAGTATATCTTCCATATACCTTTTTAACTGGTTTCACTGGCTTAGGCTGGTACTATGCTGACTGGTATCAACAACAAAGAAATGGTGTCAGGATTGATACTATCGTAAATTTGACGATAGATGGAATCAGGAAAGGAAAAGATGAGATTTTGCTTGCGGCTTTGGATTGTATCAACGATGTTCAAAATGAAAATTTTAAAGGTTATGTTGAAATTTACCCTAATCCATTTACCGATAAAGCTAACATTGAATTTAATCTTACAGCTGGAACAAATATCAACATCGTAATATTTGATAACGAAGGAAATTATATAAGAAATATTGGGTGCGATGATTGTAAAAAAGGGTTGAATATTGTTGAGTGGGATGGATTGGATGCTAAAGGGAACAAAGTACCGACAGGCATGTATTATTGTGAAGTATTGGATGGATACCACAGAATAAGCAGAAAAATGATAAGAATGAAATAGAAACCTGCTTTAATTTTGATAAACTTTCCGAAAGTTCTGAACATTCGTAAAGTTCTTGTTAATTTAATCTCACATTTTTTGTAATTTTGATTTTTTTATCATAATAGATTTTATTAATGAGTATTCCCGGGAAATGGACAATTGAAGAAATTTTGAGTTTGACTTATTTCAAAAAAGTTAATCTTGGATTGATTTACCGTGCTGTTGAGTCTTTCAATTGTCTCGAGGATTTGCTCAAACCAAAAAAACTAAGTGAAATTTCAGAATTGTTTTCAAAGAATGAGCTTTTTGAAACTAAAGTCAATCCGCTGGAAGAAGCAAAAATTCAACTTGAACTTTGCGGGAAAAGAAATGTAAACATTGTTTCACTATGGGATGAAAAATATCCCCAACTGCTTTCCAAAATACATCTGCCACCCATCATGCTTTTTGTTAAAGGACAACTTCAAAATGCTGATTCGGTTTCGATTTCAATGGTTGGCACAAGACAATGCACGCATTACGGCAAAATGATGGCTGAGGAATTTTCCTCATATTTTGCACAAAATGGAATTGTTATAACAAGCGGTCTTGCTACAGGCATTGACACAATTTCACACATGAGTGCTATCGAAGTAAAAGGCAGTACTTATGCTGTCCTTGGCTGTGGCATTGATGCTCTGCCCTCTGCTTACCAACAAATAAATGCGGATAAAATCTTTGACAACGGAGGTGCTATTATTAGTGAGTTTAAATGCGGAGTTACTGCAAAACCCGGGTATTTCCCTCAACGAAACAGAATTATCAGCGGAATTTCTAAAGCAACTCTCGTTGTAGAAAGCGATGTTAAAGGTGGTTCGATGATTACTGCAAAGTTCGCATTTGACCAGGGAAGAGAAGTATTTGCAATTCCGGGACATATTAAAAGCGAAAAAAGTAAGGGAACAAATTTTCTAATAAAGAAAAACATTGCATCGCCGGCACTTTCTCCAGCTGAGGTTATGGAGGATTTGGGATTGACGACAATGTTCGGAGCAAAAAGTCAAAAGCAAACATTTACATTTGATAAAATTGAACAAATTATTTATGATATTCTCGACCACGAACCGACTCACATAGACGAGATAGCAAATAAAGCAAATTTGGATATTACGGATACCATGGTTAAATTGTTAAACATGGAATTTAACGGAAGCATTAAACAGCTACCGGGGAAATATTATATCAGAACTTAATTTTGGAAAACATGGAAGCTTTGGATTACGAAAATTTATACACATCATTTCTGACAAAAGTATCAAGTCGGATTGAAGAATACATCAGACCGGATGAACCGGTTGGTCTTTACATTCCTTTTAAATATATAATGACAGCAGGCGGCAAAAGGATAAGGGCAATTCTTCCGATGATTGCATGCGGAGCAGTTGGAGGAAATCCCAATGAAGCCCTTGACTGTGGTGTAGCTTTGGAAATCCTGCACAATTTTACTTTAGTGCATGATGATATAATGGATGAATCGCCGATGAGAAGGAATAAGCCGACAATACACGCCAAATGGGATGAGCCGACAGCTATTCTGACCGGTGATGTTATGATTGGTCATGCTTTGAATTTATTGCCTGATACGAAGAAAAACAAAAATTCCTGCGAGATAATAAAAACTTTCAGTCAGGGATTAATCGAGGTTTGCGAAGGTCAGGCATACGACATGCAGTTCAATAACAAGAAGGATGTTACTCTTGAAGACTATATCTTGATGATAACAAAGAAAACAGCAAGGTTGCTTGAAACATCTGCGATAATCGGCGGCTACTGTGGCAATGGGAATGAACAACAAATTTTATCCTTAAGAAATTATGCAAATTCTCTTGGACTTGCATTTCAGATTCAGGATGATTTGCTGGATATATCAGCTGTTCAGTCAGACTTGGGAAAAACAATCGGGCTCGATATAGTCGAAGGCAAGAAAACTTTTTTAATTATCAGGTCATTAGAAAAAGTTGAAACTCAGTCAGACAAGAAATTGTTGAATAAATTTATGAACGGGAATGGACTTGGCAAAGAGTATATTCCAGATATGCAGGATTTATTCAGCAGACTTGGTATCTTCGAAGATACTCAGCAAAGAATAAATGAGTATTTCTCAAAAGCCGAAGTTGAAACAAATAAACTTCCTGAAAATGATTTTACCGGAATGCTCAGATGGCTTATCGTCAGGTTAAATAAAAGAAAATACTAAAGTGGAGTTTTTTTATGGCTCAGATTATCTACAACTCCTTATTCAAATTCGATTTTCCATTTACTGCTAATGAATTGCTACAAAATGCGATAAACAATGATAATTTGGATTCGATAATAATTGTCGTGCCAACAGACAAACTTGAAAGAAGACTAAAGCAAAATACCATAAGGCAATATTATGATAAATACAAAAAGCCGCTCCCTTCAATTAACGCATTTTCATTAAGCAGTTTTATTGAATATTGCTACGATAAAATATTCACGGACAGAAAAAGGAACAGCATATCAGAAGCATATCGTCTGGCACTCCTGGATGAAGCCGTTGTAAAAGCAGATTTGAAATTTTATTCTACAAACCATGACCGAATTTCGCCGGTTTTGCTAGAGAGATTGGCAAATGTAATTTTCGGTTTGAAGGAAGACGGTATGACTATCGAAGAACTAAGAAAAGATATTCAGAATCAAAATGACCTTATTTTTTATGATTCAAAAAGACTTGAAGATGTCACAAAATTATATCAGAAATATGAAGAATTGCGAGAAGAAAAATATCTCGATTCTACAGATATAACAAACAAAATTACAGATTATCTGCATAATAATTCAGACATTGATTATTTATACAACCAGATTTTAAAAGGACAAAAGTTTGTTCTGTTTAATGGATTCAGTGATTTCAAGATGCCAGAAGTAAAGTTCATCTCTTTGTTTGCTAAATCCAAATGCCCATTCGCGCTGCATATTGACTATTCGACCAACAATGGACCTTTATTCGGTAATTTAGCAGAATGTATTGAAAATTTCAATGCTAACGGATTACTTATCAATTCTCCGGAAGATTTATTAGAAAAAAAATATCTTGCTCAAACAGATTTTAATGTAGAAAATACTGAATCAAAGGATTATCCGAGAGAACGATATTTAAGGACACGGCTTTTCAATACAGATACTGATTTGGAAAATAAAGCTTTCTCCAAGATAATTAAAATTCTTGAAGCAGAAAACAGAACAAATGAAGTAATATATCTCGCCAAACTATCAAAATATCTCTTATTGAAGAAAGATTTTAAACCGGAAGATATCTGTATATGTATGCGTCAACCTGAAATATACTCACACTTATTCAGAGAAATATTTTCTTCATATAAAATTCCTGCAAATATTAGCGACAGATACGAACTTTCTTCATCCCCTGTGGTTACTTCGATTTTTTCTGTACTGGATGTTGTTAATTACGGATACCTCATTAATGATGTTCACAAAACCTTATTAAGCAGTTATATTACTATTGGTGATGATAAATTTGAAGCACAAAATCTTTTTGCCATGGCACAAAGGTTCAGAATTATTGGAGGAGATTATAGAAAAGGTGGGGATTACTGGGAAAAAGTTCTGCGGTCAAAAACAGAATCAGCAAAAAACCGCTTGCAAAACTTGCAAAATAATATAATCGAGAATAAAGATGATATTGAAAGAGCAAAGCTTGATTTATCGTGCATTGAAAAAGCATTGGAGGATTTTAATACTTTGAGAAAAATTCTACCGGACAAGAAATCCTCATACTCTCCAAAAGAATTTAATGATTTAATTAATATTAATATAATTGATAATTTAAAAATTAAAAGAAATATTTTAGAATCTTATAATGAATATCTATCGAAAAAGAGTGGATATAATGAACCTGAGAAAATCATTTTTGAAGAAGCAATCGAAAAGGATGCAAGAGCTTTATCGGCTTTCATTGGTTTGTTAAACGAGTTAACCTATATAACTACCGATAGAGAACCGGGAAGGAAGTTTAAGTTAATTGAATTAATCAACAAATTGAAAATTGCAGTTACCGGTGAAAAATACCAAATAAGAGAAAAACAAAATTTTGGTGTAAATATTACTTCAATTGAGCAAACGAGGGGAATTCCATACAAGGTATCGATATTATGTGGCGCTGTTGATGGAGAGTTCCCGCTAAACTACAGACCGGAAACATTTTTGGGAAAGGAACTGAAAGATACAATCGAAAGACATATTCAGTCAGAAAGAATTCAATTTTACCAATTTTTAACAAATGATAAAAATGCATTAGACAAATCTGAAAAAATGATTTTTATCACTTACCCCGTTAGGAATGAATCCGAAGATTTAGTACGTTCATCATTTGTTGATGCTCTATTAAAAATCATGTCCTTGAGAGATGATGGTAAAGTATATAATATTTCGAAAATAAAAAATGCTTTAATAAATAATAATACTCAAAAAAATCCCCCTAATCACCTTCGACATGCTCAGGATGACAAACTTCGGCAAGTTCAAATTGATTTCGATATGCTTTTGAAACAAGCAGAAGACTTGCCATGGCTGAATTTGATTGAAAGCGAGAATGAACTTTATTATGAATATGGTAGTCTGGGTAGAGAGAATATCATCCTTCGACAAGCTCAGGATGACACAGCTCGACAAGCTCAGGATGAAGATAATAAGAAGACAATAGATTTTATTGGATACTATTTGAATCAACTTGAGCGAAACAGCGGATTAATTGATTTAAATAAGTTAGATGAAACTGCAAGAAAAAGATTGGGAAGATACAAGGATAGCCCAATATCAATTACCGATTTGGAATCTTATGCAAAATGTCCTTTTCAGCTGTTTGTCAAAAAGATTCTTAGAATACCTGAGCCAAAAGACCTTGAGCTGGAGCTGTCTCCACTGGATTTAGGAAACATCTTGCATAACATCCTCTATCAGTTTTATACCGGTAATCAGTCAATTATTCACGATGATAATTCTTATGAATATCTTTTTGAATCATCAGTTAATCAACGTTTTCCAAAAATAATCCCAGTAACTTTAAAAAAAGAAAATTATAATTCATATTTACAACAATTGAAGGATATAGCACATAGAGAATTTGATTTATTGCGTTTCGAACATCCATTTTTCGATTTGGAAACAGAAAGAATATTGGGAACCGATGACACACCCGGAAAACTTGAAAAATGGCTCCGGTACGAGTTTGACAGGATTAGTAATTGTGATATATTCAAACCTGTTTTATTTGAATTTGTGTTTGGTGCCGATTATTTCGGGAAAGGCAAGTCTCAGGTTAATTCAATCGAATTGGACGGTCTTAAAATTCAAGGTAAGGTTGACAGAATTGAGTTGGTAAATAACGATGGACAATTTGGATTTATGATTGGTGATTACAAAAATAAAATGTCCAATGTTGCAAAAAATTCTGATATTAAAAATGCAATCTCCTTCCAAATGCCCCTTTATATTTTAGCAGTTCGAAAAATCCTTAAGGATTACTATGGCATTGATGCAAAACCAATGGGTGGAATTTACTACGGGTTCGAACCTGAAATAACCAAGGATGAAATAATTTCTCATAAATTTGTTTTGGTTGAGCAAGGCAATCCAAGAGTTCCCGAAAAATTGAAGTATTCATCAACTCAGGTAATTAAGAAAACTGAAAATTTGGAAGATATCTTAATCAACTCACTTGAAAATGCCAAACAAATTGTAAATAAAATCAGCAATGGCATATTCCCAGTTGAACCATTAGATAAATCATGCAACTTTTGCGGTTATGCCTCGATTTGCAGAATAAAAGAGAAAAGAGATATTGAAGAAATATCAGAAGATAATGATTAAATCCATTCTCCGCTATTGATTTTTTCCAACCATCCTTCCTTATTTGCCATCAAATATCCCTTTGCGGATTCATATTCATTAGGTAAAATTCCGTCGAGTATCGCTTCTTCGATAGCTGTTTTGATTATGCCTACTGCCCGTGATGGCTCCAAACCACAAATATCCATAATTTCTTCTCCGCGGACAGGAGATTGAAATTCCCTAAGTTTGTCCTTTTCCTGAACAGCTATAACCTTCGCGGTAACCCTATCATAATTATTCATGTATTGTTTGGATTTCGATATATCCTTAGTAGTTATATCCGCTCTGCAAAGTAAGAATAAATCTTCGATAGCATCACCTGCGTGATAGGCAAGCCGCCGAACGGCAGAATCAGTAACTCCATCATCAACGAGAGCCATCGGTCTTTGATGCAATCGAACAAGCTTTTCAACATAAGGTAAATTATCAAGTGGTAATTTCATTTCGCGGAATATTTTTTCCATTCGTCTCGCACCTAATTCTTCATGACCATGAAAAGTCCAGCCGATATCCTTAACATATTTCTTTGTAACTGACTTGGCAATATCATGTACTAATGCCGCAAATCTAAGCCATAGCTTATCCGATTCTGCCGCAACATTATCCACTACTTGCAGTGAATGTCGAAATACGTCTTTATGCCCCCAATTTCTGTCACCGTCTTTGATGACCTCAACACCTGCAAGGCGATATAAATCAGGAAATATAATTTTCATAAGACCTGTTTCATATAGGATGCTTAAACCTATGCTCGGCTTTGGTGATTCGAGGATTTTAAGGAATTCGGAAGTGATTCTTTCCTGTGAGATTATATTTATTCTCTCGCTCATTTGCTGAATGGCTTTCAAACTTGCAGAATCAACAGTAAACAATAATTGTGATGCAAACCTGGCGGCTCTCATCATTCTTAAGGGGTCGTCGCTAAAAGTTACATAAGGGTCAAGTGGAGTTCTTAGAACATTTGCGCCGATATCACGTTTTCCGTTGAAGCGGTCAATCAAATCACCGAATGTTTCTTCGTTGATAGACACAGCCATTGCGTTAACAGTAAAGTCCCTTCGTTTTAAATCGTCTTCAAGTGTGCCTTGGGTAACAACAGGTTTGCGTGAATCTTCAAAGTATTCTTCTTTGCGGGTGCCAACAAATTCACATTTAAAGTCGCCGATTGGAACCATAGCTGTACCGAATTGCTCAAAGACTACTGCCTTCGACTTGAATTGCTTTGCCAATTTTTTTGCAAATTTAACGGCATCACCAATGACAGTGAAATCAAAATCAGTCCTTAGCCGGTCTAAATAATAATCACGTACGTATCCCCCGACGACATAAATTTTAACCTTCTGCTCGTCGGCAAATTTACCGATGTCCTTAATTATGCTTTCAATAATCTTTATCTTTTCAGTTTGTATTCTGAAAGAACCAATAATCTCAACCTTGGGAGCAATTCTTTTTCGTTTTTTTGGAATTGTAATTTCTTTTTTCATATAACATTGATTAAATCTTTACAGATTTCGTAAAATTTAAAAAGCAAACATAAGAAAAATTTTTCGGGTAGCGAAAAAAAAATTTATTTAATAACCATACCTCTGAAAATATATAATTCAGCTTTACTGTCTTTATAAGAGTCTTTCGATAGACCTGCTTTTCTACCTAATTGTTCAAGAAGAGTTTTTCTGTCCCAATTCTGTTCTGTCGCAACTTGTGGCAGAAACAAACCGGAATTATAACCCAATCTCAACAAAACACCATCTCTTCCCGGTTCAATTTCTTCTATGTCAATCACTCTTTTCATTCTCGAAAGAACAGTTACTTCGTATTCAAGTTCATCCAGTTCTGATACTTTCACAGGAGAGAATCTCGGGTCTTTCGAACAGGCAAGCTTTGCCGATTCTTCCACTGCCGCTATCAAATTATTGTCTGCAATGGTATGCCCCATACATCCCCTAAGTTGTCCATGCTTGTGAATCGTAACAAATGTTGCATATTCGTCAGAAAGCTCTCCTGCAGGTATATCAATATTAATTATTTCTTCCTTTTCCTTAGCAGTATTGATTATTGTCGCTTTCGCCACTTCCAGCAGTTTTTGACGATTTTCATTTGAGATTAGTGGAAGTAAATCATCTGAGATATCATCTTGATAAATTATTCCTGAAAAGTAACCTACGACGCTCTTGCTGTCCCCTTTGATATAAGGCGAATTTGCAGAATTTGAATAAATCACAGATTGCGTTTTATTGGCACCTAATTGTTCAGCCGCCATCATGGCAACAACTATTGGTCCTCCACCGCATGCTTCCCAACGTCTGGAAAATGAATTAAGTGCAATTCTAAAATAATCAAATTTATCGAAAGCTTTAACAAGCCGCTCATCCATATCTGTTGCGGTTGCTTCATCGTGATAATGTGATAAGTCTGAACTAGCAACAATTAGAACTTTTTTATTCAACTTTCTAACGGAATTTACTATTGCCTTCATTAAAGCATCCGCAGATTCAAAATCCTGAGAGCCCATGACTATCGGGACAATTTTCGTTTTGGGAAGAACTGTTTGAATAAATGGTAATTGCACCTCAAGCGAATGTTCGGCTCTGTCGCCCTTCCAATGATGCCCTTCCCTCGACATTTTAACTAAATCATTAATCTTGACTATTTCTTTCGAAAGTTCTTTATCAACCAACACCTCTCCTAATGGAGTCACATAAGCATCTCCGTCAAATACCGATGAGCCGCTAAATGCCTTTGTATGACTTGGAGCTATGATGATAACAGCATCATATTTTTTTCCCTGAACTTTTTTATATCCCTGACCTGCTATCCAACCGCTATAGACATATCCCGCATGAGGAGCAATTATTCCAATAATATTCTGTTCTTTATTCGATGGTTTGCCTTTATCAAGATATTGCTTAACCCAAGTTTTCAATTCTTCAGGGTCACTTGGATAAAAAGCTCCTGCTACCGTTGCCGGACGATAAGTTACCTCATCCGATGAAGGAGCATCTTGAGAGCAGAGTCTTGTAAAGGAAATCATAAATATTAGAATTAAATAAATCATGAATAATAATTTCATTTTTTCCGAAATTAACTAATAATATTCGGTAAAATAAACAAAAATTCATCAATTGTCAATATTTTTTAAAATTTTTTTTTAAATGTGTGTTTTATCATCCATTTTTGTTAAGTTAATGATTTAAAAAAAGAACAATTTATGTTAAAAATTTTTGTGGAGATTGTCATGAAAAAGAAATTACTTTTCAAAATTTCAGTTATCTTTCTGATAACATTTATTGCTTATGAATATTCTTATACCGAGCAGTTGCTCACACCGGAAAAACTTATGTCTCTTAGAAGAATTTCTGAACCACGGTTATCTCCGGATGGTAAAAATATCCTTTTTACTGTTAGTACACCGTATGTAAAAGAAAATTCTAGTATTTCAGATTTGTACTTAATTCCAACAGCAGGTGGTGAAATGAAACGATTGACCTACTCAGGTAAACATAATAACAGCGGTTTTTGGTCACCTGATTCAAAAAAGATTTCTTTTATATCAGATCGAAATGGAACTCCACAAGGATTTATTCTTGACCTCGAGGGCGGTGATGCAAAGCAAGTAACCGATATGGAAAATGGAATTTCATTTTTATCATGGTCTCCTTCTGGTAAGCATCTTGCTTTCGTATCTGATGTAAAAATGGATAGAACCATTAACGAAATTTACAACGATATGGCAAAAGCTAATGTTCGTGTTTACGACAATCTACCTGTGCGGCACTGGGATGAATGGACTGATGAGAAATTCAGACATCTTTTTTCAATTCCTGTCGCTGGAGGTGAACCAGTTGACCTAATGAAGGAAGATGAATACGATACACCGCTTAAACCATTTGGTGGAGCAAGCCAAATTGCATGGTCAAGCGATGGTAATGATATTGCATATACATGTAAAAAAGTTGATGACTTCGAAGCAAGTACAAACTCTTCAATCTTTACTGCACCTGCTTTTGGCGGTAAATCAATAAACGTAACAAAGGGAGAACCCGGCTTCAAGTTCGAGGGATTTGAAATGGACCCGTTGTATTCTCCTAATGGCGTATTCATAGCTTTTAAAGCACAAAAACGAGGAGGATTCGAATCCGATAAAATCAGCTTGATGACCTATTCTCTGAAAACAGGAAGATATAATGACCTTACAACCAAATTCGATTACTGGGTGGCTAATATAACATGGACTGACGATGGCGGACATATTTACTTCACGGCTGATAAGGAAGGAAAGTCACAAATCTTCAAAGTTGGTGCAACAGGCGGAGAAATTGAAACAATTTTATCAGGACCCTGCAATTACGGAGACAGGTTTATCGCTGTCAGTCCTGACGGGAAAACCCTATACTTCAGTAAACGTGATTACAATGGACCGGATGAAATCTTTTCAATGCCTTTAATAGGAAAAGAAAAAAACATCAAACAACTAACAAATGTAAATACAGATGCTATGAAGGATGTCAAGAAAACAACCTTTGAAGAGAAATGGATTACCACACGCGATGGTAAGAAACTGCATAGCTGGGTTGTTTATCCTCCTGATTTTGATAAAGGGAAAAAATATCCGGTGATTCTATATTGTCAGGGAGGACCTCAGCAGGCAGTTACACCGAATTGGAGCTATGGATGGAACTTTTTATTGATGGCATCCAAAGGATACATTGTGTTAGCTCCAAACCGAAGAGGATGCCCTGGATTTGGACAAGCTTGGGTAGATGCAATTTCTCAGGATTGGGGTGGAAAAGCTATGAATGACCTTCTCGATGCTACTGATTCCATGGCAATTCAGCCATATGTAAATAAGGACAAAATGGCGGCAATTGGCGGCAGTGCAGGTGGTTTCACAACATATTGGCTTGAAGGTAATCATAGTAAAAGATTTAAAGCATTTGTTTCTCATGCAGGTGTTTTCAACATCGAAAGTAAACACGGTTCGACAGAAGAGCAGTGGTTTCCCAACTGGGAATTCGGAGGAACTTTCTTAAGCCAGCAGGCAAGAGCTCAATACACAATGCACTCACCACACATGTTTGCAGACAAATGGGACACACCCATTCTGATTTCCACAGGTGAAAAGGATTACAGAGTACCTTATGACCAAAGTTTGCAGGCATTCACTTTAGCACAAAACAAAGGGATTCCATCAAAACTCATATATTATCCAAACGAACATCACTGGATAGTTCATCCGCAGGAACAGATTGTTTGGTACCGTGAATTTTTTGGGTTTTTAGATAAGTATTGTAAATAAAAATCAGCCCGATTGAAAATGAAAACGGATAATATCGGCAATTGCTAATATTATCCGTTTATATTTAAAACCAAAATTAATTTTTTACTTTTTCAGCACATTTCAGTTTGTTTTCCAACTCCAGAACAGCCATTTCAAATTCTGCCGTTTTGTTGCTTTTGTATAATTCCTTTGCTTTTGTCAATTCAGTTCTAATTTCATCTGAATTCAGTTCTGCTGAACTGAAAGCATTTTCGACGAGAATGGATATTTTATTTCTGTGAACTTCAGTGAAACCTGTACCTGTAGCGTATAAATGCAAATTGCCTTTGTCGTCAACAATCTTTGTTAAACCGACATCGAGTGTTGACACAATTGGAGCATGATTGTTCAATATCTGAAAAGGGTTTTTGCTTCCCGGTACCGAAACCGATTGAGCTTTTCCCTCAAATATTATCATTTGTGGTGTTACTATTTCAACATCCAATATTTTTTCCTGCTCCATCTAATCCTCTATCAAAATTTTCAATTTTACAATTTTCAATCAATTTTTAAATTCAAATTCTCAAACTTTAAGAACTTTACAAACTTTCAACTTCTGAAAGATTAGTTCGATTGCTTCTTCGCCCTGTCAAAAACTTCGTCAATCGTACCTGCATAGCTGAACAAAGACTCGGAAATTTCATCGCATTCACCATTGATAATCGCTTTGAATCCGGAAATCGTATCATCAATTTTAACATACCTTCCCTCGAAACCTGTGAACTGCTCGGCAACTGCAAAAGGTTGAGAGAAGAATTTTTGAATCTTTCTTGCCCTGTAAACAGTTAATTTATCCTCTTCGGAAAGTTCATCCATACCGAGAATGTTGATAATATCCTGTAAGTCTTTATACTTTTGAAGAATTAATCTAACGTTCATAGCAGTGTTGTAATGTTCCTGCCCAATTGCATGCGGGTCCATTATTCTTGAAGTCGAATCCAACGGGTCAACTGCTGGATAAATACCCAGGTTGGCAATATCTCTTGAAAGAACCGTTTTTGCATCCAGGTGAGTAAACGTATTTGCCGGAGCAGGGTCAGTCAAGTCGTCAGCAGGAACATAAATTGCCTGCACCGAAGTAATTGAACCCTTTTTTGTAGATGCAATTCTTTCTTGTAAAGCACCCAATTCAGTCGCTAATGTCGGTTGATAACCAACAGCCGAAGGCATACGCCCAAGAAGAGCGGATACTTCGGAACCTGCCTGTATGAAACGGAAAATATTGTCAATAAACAGAAGTACATCCTTACCCTCGGCATCGCGAAAGTATTCTGCAATTGTCAAAGCTGTCAACCCTACTCTTGAACGGGCACCGGGTGGTTCATTCATTTGTCCGAAAACAAGAGCGGTCTTGTCAATAACACCCGATTCCTGCATTTCGATGTAAAGGTCATTGCCTTCTCTGGTACGCTCACCAACACCACCAAAACAAGAATATCCACCGTGATGCTTTGCTATGTTATGGATTAACTCCTGGATTATAACAGTCTTACCTACACCGGCACCTCCGAATAACCCAGTTTTTCCACCCTTTGTAAATGGCTCGATAAGGTCAATAACTTTTATACCTGTTTCGAACATTTCAGTTGAAGTACTTAAATCTTCGAACTTTGGTGAGGGTCTGTGCAATGAATATTTCTCTTTGGTAACAATCGGACCTTTCTCGTCAATAGGGTCGCCGGTTATATTGATTAGCCGCCCCAAAACCTCAGGACCAACCGGAATCATAATAGTATTACCTGTGTCAATCACTTCCATACCACGTACCAGACCGTCAGTCGAATCCATTGCAACAGAGCGAACCCTGTCTTCTCCCAAATGCTGTTGTACTTCGCAAACAAGTTTCTCTTCCTTACCTGTATCGGCATTTTTCCTCATAATATTGAGTGCATTTAAAACTGCAGGGATGTTTCCCTCGGTAAATTCAACGTCAACTACCGGACCGATGACCTGGACAATTTTTCCCACATTCATGTAATAATCCTTGAAATAATTTAAAATTAATTTTATTAATCACTTTCTGACTTTAAAAAATTCAAAAATACAAATTTGAGCGACAAATTTAATGAAATAATTCAAAATAGACAAAAAATACTAAGCTTTCATATTAGAATTAACTAAAAGCATTTGGTTTTTGTAATCAAAAAGTAGAAGGAAATTAATTTTGATTAACAATTATTTTACAGCTTATTTAATAGAAAAAAGTTTTAACTTTTAATAAAAAATTTGTAACTTGAATTTTATTAAAATTATATTTATTAATAAGTAATAAATACGAAAGTAAAGGAAATTATGGAAAATTTGAAGTTTTACTCAAAATATATAATTTTTTCTTTATTTTTTGCTTTAACTCTTATTGGTTGCAGTGAAGAAAACACAACACTAGTTGACAAGAATGAGTATCAGGTAAAAATTAAGAATGTAAAACCTAAAAATTACAAGATAGGTGATACAATAACCATTATTGGTGACAATTTTGGTGATACTCAGGGGGTTAACTATATCGAATTTAAAGGCAGCGATGTCTGGGAAGACGGCTACGCTGAAGTTGGAGATTATCTCGAATGGAGTAATAATAAAATAGTTATTGTAGTACCTGAAGGTGCTATAAAAGGAAATATCTATATTAACAGCAGGATAAGCAATGGACACAATTTTGAAGTCGCAAAATCTTTGTTTACTACGATAATCGAATTTTTCATTAGAATTTCTTTAGGTATTACTGTCGTTTTTATTTATCTGCAAATCAACAAGATATGGAAACGTAAACATGAACGTGAAGTTGCCGATTCTCAATCACTTACTGGGTTATTTATTTATGTAATGAATTGTATCTTATGGGTTATATATTATGTATTTGTTGAAGACGATTTTAACAGTACGATTGATACCACTGTCTATATATTTCAAGGTTCGTTGTTGTTTATGATAGGAACAGGAATATTTGTGAAAGGGCAACGAAAAGAAAATCTTTGGGTTTTAATCCGACGGGCATTGAAGTTGGAGCGTAAAGAAGCTGATTATTTGTTGAAGAAATGGTTCAAGCCACAAAATGCTGAGTCAATATTGCACATTTTGCATCAAATTGCAATGATTGATGAAGAATTTGACCCGAAAGAACAGGAGATAATACAAACATTTGCAAAAGAATGGAATATTGATTATGACTGGGATAAGCTGGAAAAAGAAAGAAAGGCAAGCAAGGAAAACAGTTATATGCGTTTGAGAAAAAGTCTTGAGGACTACCTTTTCCATGAACCGCAAGATGAACAGGTAGCACAATTGAAGGATATGATTACAACAATGATAGAAGCCGATGATAAAGTAACCGAAGAAGAAGCGTTAATTAGTTCGGAACTTTTACCTATGATAGAGAATTATCTGAAACAAACAAAAGAAGTATATGAATTCAAAGTATTGATTGTTCCTCAACATCCTAATCAGGAAAATGCAATTAAAACAATAATCCCTCAAGCAGAAAAGATTAATACTTCCGGAGGAGAGGCATTTTCCGTAGGAACTTACTATTCACATAAATATGCGGAAATGATGTGTGAGCAATATCGCCAATTGCAGTTTTTCACAATAGTAAATACTCCTCCCGGAGCAGAAGTGGAAATTAAATAGTCGTTAGTACTTAGTCATTTGTTATAAATATTGAATTTTATCGCCTGAATTAGTATTTTAAGCAAAATTTTACAATGGTTAAAAACAATAAAACTTATTTTTAAAATTTCCAATGAGTAATAACTCTTGGTCATTAGGTAATGAATTAGTGAATTTTTTTTGAATTTTTTATTTTTTTACAAATGAAAAACAAAATTACAGTAACTATAATTGGATTTCTTATTGCATATTTCCTTTTGCTGTCTCTGCTCGTTTGGCTGGAAAGTAGCTCGGAAACAAGCTCTATTAATAATCTTTGGGATTCATTTTGGTATTCGATTGTAACCCTGGCTACTGTAGGTTATGGGGATATAATTCCAAGAACAACCGGAGGAAGAATTGTAGGTTTGGTATTTGTCTTAGGCAGCATAACGGTTTTGGGTGCTGTAATAGGAAAAGTTACTGATTTTATTTCTGATATGAGGGAGAGAAAAAAAATGGGATATAACGGAACTAAATTTGAAAACCACGTCGTTATCATCGGGTTGAATTCTTTTGTCAAACAGATAATTAAGACATTGCTCGATGCACATCAAAAGGTTGCTGTGATAACAGACAATAAAGCTGAAGTTGATTTGCTTTATGAAAGATACGGAACAGAGAAATTTTTTGTTCTATATTCCGACCTGGATGATTATGAATCATTCAAAAAAGTTAATATAGAAAATTCAAAGATTGTCCATCCTGCTCTCGATACTGATACAGAAGAATTGGTTATGATATTAAATCTAAGAGACCATTTTCCAGATATTAAATTCATTGTTGTTCTGGAGGAAAGTAATCTTAAAAATACTTTTCATTCCGCAGGAGTAACTTATGTACTCTCAAAAAACGAGTTTGCTTCCAAACTGATGGCAAGTTTCATTTTCGAACCTGCCGTTGCCGATTTAACAACCGATTTGATAACACCAAACATCAGCTTTAACAATATCGAAGAATTTGACATAGAGCAATACCTCGTAACCGACCATAATAAATACCTTAATAAGAGATGGGGGGAATTCTGCAATATCATAAGAAACAAATGCCGCTCCATTCCAATCGGGATAAAGAAAAATGACGGCAGATTGATAAAAGTCCCACCCGATGATGTAATCATTGAGAAAGACGACTATGTAATTTTCATCAACAATGCACAATCATCAAAATATATTACCGAAGATGTTTTTAAAGTCGAGCAAGGCGAGTTATAGTCGGCAGTCGGCAGCATCAGTGGAGAAGGGAGAAGGGAGAAAGGAAGTTTTAAGTTTTAAAATTGAAATTTTTAAATTAGCTTACAGCTAACATCTAATAACTGAAAAATTTAAATAATTGCATAACTTATAAATATTTCATATATTTGAATTATGAATAACGGACAATACACAATGGATAAAACATCTTTTTCGGTCGGTTCTTTTAGTGAAGAATCCGATGAGAAAATTTATTGGCTTTCCCAAACACCAAAGCAACGAATACAAGCATTAGAATATATGAGGCAAATGATATATGGCTACAACTCTGCTACCGAAAGACTTCAAAGAGTTTATTCAGTTGCTGAATTCGAACTCGGTTGAATACCTTATTATTGGTGGTTTTGCTGTCGGCTATCATGGCTTCCCGCGTGCTACTTATGATATTGATATACTAATATCTTTCAAATCAGAAAACATTGAAAAAGTAAAAAACGTTCTTAGGGAATTCGGTTTCAGATTTCCTGAAATATTTGCTGATAATTTTTGGGAATACGATAAAATTTTTCGCATGGGTAATCCTCCGCTACGCATTGAATTAATGTTCAAAGCATCGGGAATTGAGTTCGATGAATGCTTCAAAGACAGGATTACTGATGAACTCGACGGCATTCAGGTCAATATTATTTCTCTCGATGACTTGAAGAAAAACAAGCTCAAAGCCGGAAGGCACAAGGATTTGAACGACATTGAGAACTTACCCGGTTGATAAAATCTTATTCCCGATTTTTATTATTTATTTTGAAAATAACATTTAATAATTGTTCTAAGGGGATGAGATATGACTGTGTATAATTTTATTCTGGCTTTTCTTTCCGGATGTATGATGATTTTCGATTTGTATTATCTGTTTACAGTCATTTTCATACTTAAAAAAATTTCTGATAAAAATATATATTTTGTTGTTGTCTGCCTATCCGGGACATTTTATAATTCTATTTGCATCATTACTTGATTTCTTAGTCTCACATTAATATATTAATGATATAATGTTAATTGAATATTGCTTTTTTACATTAGTACCATTTATGTTTATAGATTTCCTATTTTAGGTTCGAAAAACTTACTTAGCTGTAATTGACCTTTCTAAACAACTTAGCAGAGAAAAAAACGAAGCCATCCGTCGCCTTAAAATTACCGAAATCTACACTCGTCGCTCGCTTGTCGAGTCAATCGAAAAAGGCGAAGACCCGACAAAGTTTCAGCCGAATAATATTCAAATAGCTACTTTATTTACAGATATTCCCGATTTCACAGGCATCTCCGAAGGATTGGAGCCACTCGAAGTTGTTGACTTGCTGAATTCATATTTCAACAGAATGAACAGCACAATTATAAAGCACGAGGGTGAGATTGACAAGCTGATGGGTGATTGCATAATGGCATTGTTCCACAATCCCGATGATGCTTTGAAGTCGGCGATAGAGATAAGGGTAGAATTGGAAAAATTCAATTCTATGATGAATAGTCATTCTGAGCGCAGCGAAGAATCCAGTATTAATGAGGTTTCTGGATTCTTCACTCCACTGCGTTCCGTTCAGAATGACAAATTACTGCGTCCACTCGATAACGGCATCGGTCTCAACTATGGCGAAGTAATCATCAGAAACATCGGCTCGGAATCCAAGATGGATTATACAGTCGTCGGCGATATTGTCAACACCGCATCAAGGCTCGAAGCGCTGACAAAATATTACAAAGTACCATTGATTATTTCAGAAGATTTGAAAGGTCAGTTGAAAGATAATTATCACATACGTTTTCTTGATGAAGCATTCATCAAAGGCAAATCAACACCTGTGAAGATTTACGAAGTCTATGATTTTGAATCTGACGAGAACAAGGAAATGAGAGAATGGAATGAGAAGCCAATGCAGGAAGCATTTGCCTTGTATCAGGTAGGAGAGTTTTTGAATGCGGTTGAAATTTACGAGGGTTTAGGGGATAGGGTATCGGGTTTAGGTGAAGATGATCCCAATACCCAAAACCCTAAACCCTATACCCTTATTGACCCGGTATTGTCATTTTTCATCAGTCTGTGCGAGAAGTTGCAGACACAGAAGGAAGCGGGCTTGCTCAAGGATTGGAACGGGGTGTTTGAGTTTATGGATAAATAGTCGTAAGTTGACTGTCGTCAGTCAGTTTTTTAAGTTTTGAGTTTTAAGTTGAAAATTGATTGTAAATTTTAAATTGATATTTTTTAAATTTACTTTCTGCCTTGAGCTATAAGCTTTAAGCTAATTTCTTACAGCTAACAACTGATAGTAGCAATTGTGCATATTGTTAAAAAATCCAAACAATGAATTATTATTAATCTATATTGTAATAATTTAGAGAAAATATAGAAATAATTTGGCTTTTTAAACATACTTTTTTAAATTGTGTGGAAAATATTACACACTTTTTAAGAATTGTGTAAGGATTTTTAATTCGGTTGGTACCGGTTAGATTTTATTATAGTAATTTTAATGAGGTTCAATGTTAATAGCTTTACTATCGGGTCTGATAATTGGTTTTATTTTGGCGATTCCTCCGGGACCGGTGGCATTGACCACAATAAGACTAAGTCTTGAAAAAGGTATAAAGCATAGTTCACGTGCTGCAATTGGAGTAGGATTAATGGATTTTATCTATTGTCTTGCAATCATTTTTGCCACATCTGCAGTACTAACATTGATTAATGGTTTCTTCGACGACTTTCCACTGATTTTTCTGGCTTTTCAAATTATTGTTGTTATGGCTCTTATTGTTTATGGCTATATGAACATTAAGCTCAAAGACAAAATGGTAAATCCAAGAGCAAGCATAGCTCCAAAGCCATTTCGTTATCTCGAAAAAATTTCGCATAAAGGTCCTTTTCTTTTAGGTATAGCCGTTGCAAATGCAAATATAGCAAATCCTTCTTTTCTGACTGCTTTGGCATATATTACACTCAATGTTCAGAAATTCATTCTACCTGAGAACAGTGCATTATTAAATGTTATATTTGCAGGTACATTCGGTGTTGGTAATTTCTTATGGCTTTATTTAATATCAAGAGTTCTTGTTCACTATAAAGACAGAATGTCTGCCAATACAATTGCAAGAATTCATCAATTTGCAGGTTTCACTCTGATTGGATTCGGAACTATTCTCGGTTACAGGGTAATTACTTTGACACATTGGCAGGAAGTCTTAAGGTTTGCCATAGCTTTTTAATATTCCAATTGAAACATCAGAAAATACTTCCTTTTTTAATCAGAATTTCTATTATTAATTTCTTTGTAATGCTTCGAGCGCTATTTCTTCGATGTATTTAAATTTCCTCGGTTTGTAATAGCTGAAAGTATCGAGTATCGAATAAACAAATTCTCCTGATTTGAGTAACCATATCTGAGGTAATGTACTGATAGTAATTTTATCTTCAAATGGATGCTTGGATTTAATTGAACCCATGGCATAAATTTCGTAATAATCTGAACTGATATTTGCCAAATCGAGAGATTTGACCAAATCTGCCGGTTCTTTAACAAGCTCCCGGCAGGAACAGGATGCTTCGACAAAAATAATAAATTTATGAGTATTGGAATCAAAAACAGGAGCTATCTGTTTTGTTATGTTCGTATCCGGCTTATAAATAGTCCAGTAATTATAAAACCATTCATATCCAATGGTAGTTTTCAATTCTTCCTTTGTCATCTTAACAGCATTTTGTTCGTGAACTACAGGGTCCTGACAAGAGATTAATACCAGATTAACCAGAATTGTCAATATTAAAATCTTTGAATTTGCCATTTATTACTCCAATAATTGTAATGTTCAAATAATCACATTGTCATAATGCTGTAACGGAATACTAAAAAAAATATTGAAAAAGATAAATAATAATGCATATCTCAATTAGATAAACGGAAGATAAAAGTAAGTTTATGTATTTATTTATTTGACTTTCTCTTTTTTATAATAAATATTATTAAAAATCTGATAAGAATTATCAGTACTAAGCCAACGACAGCAGGTAAGATAAATTTTTCGTAAGCTTCCATGTATTTCTCGGCTCTACGCCAGTTTTCACCCAAAACGACTCCAAGATAGATTAGTATGAAATTCCAGATTAAACCGCTTACTCCTGCCAAAGAAATTGTATAACCGGGCTTTAACTCAGCCATCCCGGCAAGAAAAGAAACAACTCCCCTTGTACCTGACAAAAAGCGATTTATGGCAATGATGAAATATCCGTATTTATCTATCCATCTTTTCGGACGTTTTATATTATCTTCATTTATAAAAGTAATCCTTTTTGATTTGATTACTCTGTGACCAACGAATCTTCCCAAATAGAACATTAGGACAAAGCCGATTATAGACCCTGCAGTTGTTACGAGCAACAATGGAACAAAACTGACAGTACCAATCCCAACCAATGTACCCGTAAATATTATAACCGAATCACTTGGTGATGGCGGAAAAACATTTTCGAGAATTGTGATAAATAATGCAGTAATCAGCACCAGATACCATGGCACTGTTTGGAGATAAGCTACTACTTCATTTAAAAATTCAAGCATTATTTAATATTTTTGAGTGAAAAAATCTGACATTTGGCTACTTAAATCTCACAATTAGAAAATTCATTTCTATAAAATAGGGACTACATCTTCAATGGCAAAAAGATTTTTTATTATATAATCTGCTTCTAAACAATCCCCAGCTTTGTAATTCCCAATTAATACCGTCCTTAAACCCGCTCTTCTTCCAGCCTTAGCATCGCTTGGAGAATCTCCGATAACCCATGAATTTTCCTTGACAATGTTCCATTTATCTACGGCTTGTAAAATCATTCCAGGATTTGGTTTTCTGAAATAGCTTCCGCTATCTGCTAAATCAGTGCAATAAAATATCTCGTCGAAACCTTTGCCAAATTTTCCCTTCAGTTGATTTTGCATAAACGACAGCACCTCCTTCAATTGCTCTATTGTCATTACTCCTTTTCCTACACCTTGCTGGTTTGTTATCAAAAATGCCAGATAACCAGAATCAATAACTTTAGGAAAGAAATCCAAAAAATCTGGCAGGAACTGGAACTCGTCTTCACTTTTAATATAGTCCTTAACGGCTCTCATATTCACTACACCGTCTCTATCGAAAAATACCGCTTTATTACTTTTATTCATCTATATTTTCAATAACACCAAATTCTAAAACTTCTTCCATAATACAATCCAATTCATTAAAAACCGAATCCCATGATAAATTCCTAACAATCAAATCTCTCGCATTTTTTGATAAAGTATCAGCAAGTGCTTTATCCCGCAGAATATTAATAGAATGCAATGCAAGTTCCCTGTCATTACCGCCAATTAATACTTCTTTGCCGTGAGTAGCATTAATTCCCTGATTTCCTGTTGGAGTTGTTACCACCGGACAACCCGAAGACATTGCTTCAATCAATTTATTTTGAATCCCCGAACCGCCGTTGTGCGGATGGAGAAAGACTGCGGCAGTTTGCAAATAGGGTAACATCTCTGGCACATTAGCATATAATTGGATTTTATCAGATTGTAAATCCATAATATATTTTGGAGGGTCAGCCCCGACAATCTTCAATTTTGTATCGTGTAACTCTTTGTGAATTTCAGGTAAAATATCATTTATAATTTTTTGAATCATCAGCTGGTTAGCCCAAACATCCAGTTTGCCAGCAAATAAAATATCCTCTCTCTCAATTTTATTATCCGGTTTGAAGTAATTAATGTCTGTCCCGTTTGTAAGCAGTTGATATTTTGCATCAGGATTTTGCTTTCTCATTGCCTCAATATCCTGATTTGAAACAAGTGTAACTGCATCAAAATAATCAACGATTTTCGGCTCGTACTTTCTCAGCATTCTGTACTCCCAAAACCTGACAATTTTCTGAATGAAATTTGAACTTGTCTCATAAGACCTTTTCTGGTAAAGTGTTCTGCAATCTTCTGCTATCAAAATTTTTTTTATTTCCTTATTTTTCAGATACTCAGCAGTACGCATAAAAAATGCAAAAGATAAATCATATTGCTTTGATTTCAATAATCGTTCGACGGTTTCAAAATACTTTTTACTTGAGTAAAAACCAATTTCCAAAGGCTCTTTAAATATTTTTGTGAATGCTTTTAAACCGGCACTGATTGTATGTAAAGGGATAACACAAAGCTCGACACCTAAATCTTTTATTGCCTGTTTGTTTTCCTCAGGTGGTTCACCGCCATGGTAAAAAGTTACTAAAGTTAAATTATGGTGACTTGCAAGGTATTTGATTAAATTATATGGCTTCAACCTGTCTCCACCTATAACCGGAAACGGAAACCTCGCTGTTAAAAATAAAATATTTAATCTCTTTCTTGTCATAATTCCATTAAACCTGTGAATAATACACAGATAAAAGGTTCAAAGTTAAAATGTAATTTCTCAAATAATGAAAATTCCTTATAAACTTTCAAAATTAATGAAAAAAAATCACATAATTAAAGAAATGACACTTTTAAGATTGAAAAATCATCCATGAGTTTTCTACCTTTTCTTAATTTAAGTGCTTGATTATAAGCATCATCCATTTCAAGAGCAGTACCTTCCTCGCTGTTTTTTTTCGAAGATTTGATTAAAAATTTATAAAATTCATTCAAAGTCCACCGGGTTCTGTCGGCTTTCAGGATTTCAAATACACCGTCTGAAAAAATATACAATTTGCTGTTTTTGGGAATTTCAGTGCTTTGTTCCTTAAAAGTATAATCCTCATCAACTCCGATTAGAATATTTTTTGAACTTAGGTACGAATCATGTCCCAATGAATCGAGAAAAAGTGCCGGTGGATGACCTGCCGAGGCAAAATCCATTATCCTTGTTGCTTTATTAAAAACTCCGTACCATATCGAAAAGTACATTTCATTATGGTCAGTCATCTGGAATGTATTATTAAGCATCGTCAGAACCTGAGCCGGCTTTTTGAAATCTGTTTTCCTCAAATTCTGTTGCCTTAGCGTGTTCAGAACAGATATTGATAATAATGCAGGACCTATCCCATGATAGCAGACATCAAGCAAATAAACAGCCCAGTGCTCGTCGTCAATCCAATGGTAACCGAAAGAATCACCCCCCAATTTTGTTGAAGGAACGAACTTCCAGCTTGTTTTAATTGCACCTTTATTTATCGGTTGTGGTAAAATTGAGATAACGTAATCTGAAGCAGTCTGTAGCTCTTTGGATATAATTGACAGATATTTATCCTTCTCAGAATATATTTTTGCAAGCTCACGATTTATATTGTTAAGTTGGATGGTTGTATTTCTCAATTCTTCTCTTGAAAACTTCAGCATCAAATGTGATTTCAATCGGGCAAAAAAGACCTGCGGTTCTATTGGCTTTATTAAGTAATCAACTGCTCCCAATTGAAAACCTCTTAAAATGTCATCTGTTTTTAATTCTGATGCAATAAAAATGATTGGTATTTCAGGATACATACCATTGTTTCTCATGCTTTCACAAATTTTGAAACCGGAAGAAAATGAATTTTCAATGCAAATAACAATAATATCAGGGTTGGATATATGTAGTAAATGATGAAAAGAGTTTGCAGTATCTGCCAAAAAAACCTTGTATCCGGCATCACTCAATAAATTACCGGTTTCCCTCAGATAATCCTGATTTGAATCAAAAATTAGAATTACAGGTGTTCGCGGAAACTCTATATCCAGCAAAGAAATCATAATAATTTTTTACAGTTCTTTGTAACTCAATTAATAACATATTAAACAAATCTACAAAATATTTAGTAAATTAAAGAATCAAATAAATCATAACCCCAATAATTAAAAATATTTTTCCATATCAATTTTATTCATTAATTTTGGTATGATGATAAGTAATACCATAGGAAAAATATGAGAACAGCAAAAATCGCAATCACTTTGGATAAGAATTTACTCTCTGAACTCGACAGAATGGTTTTAAAAAAGAAATTCGCTAATCGTAGCCAGGCAATTCAAATTGCCGTTCAGGACAAGATTGACAGGTTGAAGAAAAGGCGATTGTCTGAAGAATGTTCCATGCTTGATATGACTGCTGAACAAACACTTTCAGAGGAAGGGATGTTTTTGGAGAAAGAGCAATGGTCCCAATATTAAGAGGTGATATTTTTTGGGCGGACCTAGGTTCTGTGATTGGAAGTGAGCAAGCCGGAAAACGTCCTGTCCTTATAATCAGCCATGATATATTCAATGAAAAATCAGGTACTGTCATTGCAATGGCAATAACAAGTCAGCCACAAAGGGCAGGCTTCCCATTAACTTTGGAACTAAAGGATAAGAAATTGCCAAAAAAATCATGGGTTAAAATCAGTCAGATAAGAACTTTATCAACTGAGAGATTAAGCAGTAAAATATGCTCAATAAACAAAGAAATTCTTGATGTAATAATCGAAGGGCTGAACGAAATTGTCAGTGATTGAAATGATATATTATTGAAATTAACTTTAATGGATAATAAAATGAATGAAATTAATCTAAAAAATGTTATTTTAAAAAATATCTGGTGGCTGGGTATAATCGTCATTGCGGCAGTATTTTTCCGTGTTGATATGAACTATAATAATGCGTTTCCATTGGAAAATGCGGCAATGCTTAAAGGTAACCTAATATTAAATTCAGAAGGTGCTAATGTTTTGCACGATAATTATTCGCTTCCTTTTTATTCAGTATTTTTCAGCTTTGGAAGTTTGCTCGTTTCAAGAATAACATCCCTGATTTTATCAATATTCATGCTGTTCTTTTTTTATAAATTTGCTGAAAGATTATTCAATGACAAAAGTGCCGCAATTTTTTCTGTTATTTTCATTGCAATAGAATCGCCAATAATTTTTCTCGGTAAATTCGCAACTGTTGACATACTGTCATTGACCTTATTTTCTACTTTTTTAATGGTGATTGCCGAGATTTTTTCGCTTGAAGACAGAAGTAAAAAAGTACCTTTTATGAATATTCCGAAGCTATATTTCTGTCCCGTGACAGCTTCCGTACTATTTACTTTTGCAGCATTTTCCAATTATATAGTTTTCCTTTATCTCATTCCGGCATCCATTATCATTCTGCTGAAAGACAAAAAATCAGCTTTATACTTTGTACTGACAACATTGATTTTATCAATAATTATTTATATTCTGAGTTATCAATTAATAAACAATCAACTTTCAAATATTTATGGAAATAATATTCAGGACTTTAAATTTTCAAAACTACTCATAAGAATTGCTGAATATTTAGCCATACCGATAATGATTGCATACTCAACATTACAGATACTTTGGAAAACAGATTTTAGAAGCTCCTGGGTTTATACTTTGATTTTATCATCACTTATTATACCGTTATATATAATTATTTCAGATGAAGTATTTAACATCTTCCGTTTAATTCCGTTCAGTTTGATATTAATCTCACCTTTATGCGGTTTGGTAATTTCGAAATTTATAAATATAAATCCAAGTTATAAATATGCTACAATCTTTGCCATTTTTTTTATAACAGCAGTTTCTTACTGGCAGCTGACAAAACTCGAAACAGCATATCCACAAACTGATACAGTTGTTAAATACTGTAAGGAGTATTTCGATAAGAACACAGTTGTTTATAGCGAAGACCCATACTTGATTAGCAATAATTTTTATCCTTTCATTGGAATTAATAATTTCAAAAGCCTATATTATCTCGATTCAAAGAAAAATATCGCTTTAAGGAAACAGGATATAATAAATCAAATAGATAATGGTATGGTTGATTATGTTATTTTAAATGGTCTGTTTCACAAAGAATTGACTGATTACCTCAAGGAAAAAATATTAAAGCAAAAATACATGAGAGTAATGACACAGGAATTTACGATTAATACTTTGATGTATCCCTTAAGTGAGGAAGAAGGAACATTTGATATATACAAAATCGAGCCTCAGTATAAACTTCTAAGAAGGTTTTTAGCTTCCAAATAAGTCTGAAAGTTTAAATATTACATCGTCATTCTGAGCAAAGCGAAGAATCTTATCGTCATTCTGAGCAAAGCGAAGAATCTCATCGTCATTCTGAGCAAAGCGAAGAATCTCATCGTCATTCTGAGTAAAGCGAAGAATCTCATCGTCATTCTGAGCGAAGCGAAGAATCTCGTCGTCATTCTGAGCAAAGCGAAGAATCTCATCGTCATTCTGAGCAAAGCGAAGAATCTCATCGTCATTCTGAGCAAAGCGAAGAATCTCGGTATTTGTATTATAACACAATAGACACTTCTCTGCGTTCAGAGTAACGGCATGTGTTATTCTGTATTCAGAAAGACATTTTAATTTCCTTAAGAATCAATTTAAAAGCCGAATGGGAATATGCTAACACCAGCCAAAAGTGATGTCTTTTCCCAAGTGCCGAAGGAATATCGGTTTTGCAGTGGCAATCCTAAATCAAGATATATTGATGCAAATTTTCCCAAGCCAAGATTTACATCATAGCCGACTTTGAGATTAACACTATATACAAATTTTGATAATCCCAATGGCTCAAAACCAGTGAAATGGATTTCGTCAGCCAGCCAGTCTGCTTCTGATATTTTTCTTAACACAAGTTCTTCTGAAGTATTTGCAACATATCCTGCTTTAATTGACAATGCCGAAAAAAGATGAGGGAGTAAAAACCTCAACCTGAATTTAACTCCTATTTCAACTTCAGGAATATACTCAGTTCTTAGATATTCGTATTCCAAAGTTTTTGTTCCGGCATCAGGGAAATAATAATATAGATTTTCATTTTTAAAACTATTCTGATTATAATGGAAAGCGATTGTTGAAAAATAAGCTATATCTGCAGATTGCCAATACTCCAGCTTTATTCCTGCCGACAAACCGATTGCATTCCCTATCGTGAATGTGTCGCAGGGAATTCCATTATCACAAATATTGAAATCACCGTTCATGAAACCATAGCTTCCTGAACCATTCAATCCAATAAAAAAGCTTGGAACTTCAAATGGTAATCTCGCTGAATATTGCCAGTCAAATCCCTGAGAATATCCGGTATAACTTATTGTAATAATAATTAATATTGTCAGGCATATTCTTTTCATCTTATAATTACCAATCTTTTGTAAGTTGAAAATATTCCTGATTTGAATTGTAAATAATATATGCCTGCCGGGTAATTTCCAGTATCAATATTCAAATCATATATTCCTGATTTTTGAGTATCATTTATCAGGTTTTTCATCGGAATACCAATTTCATTGAATAAAGTTATTTGAATTGGTATTTCATATTTCAATTCATACTTTACTGATGCTGATTCAAAGGCAGGATTAGGAAGAACTTCACCAATCAAAAAGCTACCATAACCCTGAGGTAATAGTAATTCAGTCAGTCCACAGACCGAATCAATTGTTACCAAACCATTCGTATCGAGAGGCAATAGTACTTTATCACAGAAACCATCACCGAACAGCGGCTCTATAAAAGCAATAGGTGTTGATATATCATCACCAATATAAGTTTGAAAATTCAATCTCAACAAAGTTTCTCTTGGAAGGAAAAAGGAACCGTTTGTTGGTGTTTCAAGGTAAATCCCTAATTTTCCACCACCATTTAATTCTCGGATTGAAACATCATTGTCATCAGAATTTTCTGTAGCAGTCCCAATTTTTTCGTAGCTCAGATATTTCAGGATAGTTTTATTATATGTCAGTTCAGTTTTAAATGTTCTTGCTTTTTGGATAAGTTCACGATTAACCATAACTGGCAATGAAACAATATTTCCCGGCTTAACCCTTAACTGATTCGGAATTGATAACCTGACTTTATCTGGTTCTGATTTGGTAGCTCTTAAAATTATTTTGATTGAATCCTGCGGAGGATTGCCATTTGTAATGAAAATCAAATCAGAAAGATAAGTCTCCTGTATGTTTGGTGTAAATACAACTTTAATCGAATCGGTTGACCTTGCCGGTATAAATTCAACTGGTTCGCTGCCAAAATACCCAATTGTAAATGGAAGGTTATTTAAAATCTCTATTAATTGTAAATCTGTATTTCCATTATTTGTCAATTTCAATGTAAAAGTTCTTGAAGTAGGGCATTCAGGATGCCATACTACATTTCCGAAATCAATCGTATCCTGTTCAATTATTAACTGAGGTTCAATACCCTCTCCTTTTAAATAGAAAATTTCAGTAAATGCAGAACCCGGCAGACCCCGTATTTTACGGCTTGATATATCAGATTCAATGATATATCTTGCAACAAACTTACGTTTTTCCTTTGCCGTAAAATTTATTCTAAAAGTATCACCCTGTGTCGGAAAATAATGCCTGTTGTTTAAAATCGGTTGTGTAATCGAAAAATATTCCGATGGAAAATCTCCTTCATTTCCATCATAAATATACTGTTTTCCGGCACCAAAGTTTAAATTACCATTATTACCAAACTGCACCCAAACTTCCTTGCTTTGACCTACCCAAACCCTGCCAACGTCAATTGTATCCCTTGGGTATCCTGAAGCATTTGAATTTAAAGCAATCAAGTCCTGTTCTACTCCGAACCCATTAACATCAAGGTATGTGAAATTCAGGTTATTGTTAAATTGATATCCTACAAACAAAGTTGCCTTGTCTTCACCCCTGTTTCTCGGTGAATAACCCACATTCCATTCTAACGGCTTATCTCTCGATAACATTGGAACAGGAAGACTTTTTGTCTCTATTTCAAATTCAGGAGGAGATAAAGGTACAGTTCTCCATGCTACCCTTTGAGAATCAATTTGTAAATAATTACTTGTGGCATTTGCAATTTTCCATCTAAAATTTATTAGACTTGGAGGATTAACATAAACAGAATCGAAGTTATATGAATTTTGATAACCGTCAATATGCTTCCTGACTTTTGCTACTGTCAAAATGATATTTATCGAAGCAATACAATCATTTAAATTTGTTGGTGGGGCTAATTCAAAATCGTAAAGTCCAATTGTCAACCTGACAAACTTCTGATTAAACGTCCATGTATTTGTATCGTTTTCAGCTTTGTATCTTATGATTAGTGAAGCTGAATCACCTGAAACAATAAATAACTCTCTTGATATCCCGATGTTATCGGAAAATTCTTCATGGTCATTCAGATGCCCCGGTAAACCTGTAGTTTCTAGTGCGAAAGATGGCTTAATCGGTCCAATTTTTAATGTTTTATTTCCTGTATTTTTTATTGTAAAAGTCTTTTGCACATTATCACCAACCATGCAGATGCCAAAATCAAGAGTATCCCTGTAAATTTCAGTATTGATAATTTCACCTGAAAGCTGCGAAAACATTTTTATAGGCAAACCAATAAAAATGATTATTGCTATTAAACGAAAATCCAATTTCACTCTGTTCAATAATTTAACCAATATAAAACATTTTAATTATTAACAATAAAGATAACAAAAATAATTATAAAAAATCAAATAATTGCAAATTCTTTTAATCCAGCTCATGTAAGTAACTGTTATGAATATGTTTAAATAAATATGAAGGACAATAATATCTTATGGGAAAGTATTTCTAAATTCTTAATTTCAGCTTAGTACAAAACTATAATAGTTTCTGCTCTTTGATTTGTAAAACAGATTGAATAATCTCGAAATCTTCGGGTGTATTCATATTTAAAAATATTTCCGTATTATAACCATTTAGCTCTTTAGCATTTTCAATAATATTCGAATTGCAGGAATGCAGTAAATTGTGCACCTTACATTTTCTTTTTCCCTGATGTTCATGCCTTACTTCTGTTGACAGCTCTGACTTAATAATATTCTCGATTGTTGGAATTATGGATTTGTCGTAAATACCGCAAAGTTCCTGTACATAGCCATCAGCCCTGACCACAGTTATATCATAACCTTTTGATTGTTTAATAATTGATTCAATCATTTCAGAGTTCATCAATGGTATATCGCAGGAAATAATGAAATTTTTTTTGGTATAGCTGTTGGATAAACCTGAATGAATCCCTGCTATCGGACCAATCTCCTTATAAATATCCTCATATACTTTTAAACTAATATAACTATATAATTCAGGTTCATTGGTAATTATTAACACATCATTGAACAAAGGTTTCATCAGGTCAATTACAATATCAATGATAAATTTATTTCCCAATTTCAGGAAAGACTTATTCTGCCCCATTCTCGTACTTTTTCCACCGGAAAGAATTATTCCTGTTATATCCTGATGCATTCCACCCATTCTCCTTTGTCTAATATTCTTAATTCTTCAGGAAAAATAAACATGCAGTTAGAATTACTCATTGTTGACATTGTGCCTGAGGACTGCGAACCTGCACTTTCAACAACGAAACATCTGTTATTAAAATCAAAATTCGATTTCGCCATTACAAAATGAAGTCTGCTGTCATGCTTTTTTGCAGATGTTTTTAATTTTGCCTGAAAATGCTCTTGCTCTGTAACACCAAAGTATTTCAAAATAGTGTTTTTTACAAACAATTTGAAATTCACGTAACATGAAACCGGATTACCCGGAAGACTGAATATTGGAATAATTTTATCTTCTTTAGTATAAGTACTGAAAAGCAGAGGTTTCCCGGGTTTAATATTTACTTTCCAGAATTGTATCTCTGCGCCGATTGATTTAATGGCATCCTGCATAAAATCATACTTTCCAACAGATACACCTCCTGTAGTAATTAAAATGTCAATTCCGTAACCGAGGGCTTCCTTAAGTTTTTTTGTAATGTCTTCAGGTCTATCTTTACAAATTCCAAAATCAACTGCATTCATCTGCATTTCCTTGATTGATGCAATAAGCGAAGGAACATTTGTGGAACGAATTTTGTCATCATCGGGCTTTTGTTCTGCAGGGATTAATTCGTCACCACTTGCAATTATTCCTATTGCAAATTTTTTAAAAACCCTGACTTTCATCTTTCCACATGCGGCTGCAATATTGATATGATTCGATTTTATCATTGTTCCGCTACATATAGCAACAGAGTTTATTCTCAGGTCTTCGCCAATCAATCTTGTGTTCCTGAATTTCTTCATGCTATATTCTTCAGAAACTGATATGGTATTTCCAGACTGAATGCAATCTTCTACGGGGATAACTGTGTCTGTACCTTCAGGTAATTTCGCGCCTGTCATTATTCTAACGGCACTGTTATAATCGATTTTATAAACATTAAAATTTCCTGCAGATATTTCACCAACGATATTCCAATTTCTTATATCAGGATTGAATTTAACAGCATAACCATCCATAGCAGAATTTGTAAAAGGAGGTAAGTTAATATCCGACATAATATCTTTAGCAAGGATTCTTCCGAGGGATTCAGTCAAATCAATTTCTTCTGGACCTTTTTTTAATTTTGAAATTACTTCAAATATTTTTTCTGATGCTTCACTATAACTTAACATAATTTACTACTCCAAAATTCTGATTTCATCATTAGTATTAATTCTTCCACCCTTAATCACTTTAGCGAATATGCCTTCCTTCGGCATAACACAGTCTCCGGCTGTCTTGTAAATTGCACATCTCGTATGACATTCCTTACCGATTTGTGTAACTTCAAGCAAACCGGTATCACCGATTTCAATTCTTGTTCCAACCGGAAGTTCAGGCAATTTAATAAAACTTGTTGTTATATTTTCCGCAAAAATTCCCGGCTCTAAATTCTGCAATCCTTTCTCTTTCATTTTATCAATACTTTCCAATGCGAGAAGAGAAATTTGCCTGTGCCAATCGCCTGCATGAACGTCTCCTTCTATTCCCCAATTCTCGACAAGAACAGCACTATCCACATTTGACTTTGGTATTCCTCTTTTCTCACTAACCGAAATCGCTATTATTTTTCCATATTTACATTCTTCACTTTTCACTTTTCACTTTTCACTTTTCACTTTTCACTTTTCACTTTTCACTAAAATAATCGCCACTTTTACCACCGGTTTTTGATAATAACTTAATATCCGTAATTGTAATTGTCTTATCAATTGCCTTGCACATGTCATAAATTGTCAATCCTGCTATGGCAACCGCAGTCAAAGATTCCATTTCAATCCCAGTTTTGTCGTATGTTTTTGCTGTCGCTAAAATCTCGATTGAATTCTTTTCTTTATCAATGTTAAACTGAATATCAACATTATCAATGAAAATATTATGGCATAAAGGAATTAGTTCAGATGTGCGTTTTGCGGCTTGAATTCCGGCAATCTTTGCAGTTGTAAGAACATCGCCTTTTTTTATATTGTTCTCAAGGATTGCAACCATTGTTTCAGGTTTCATCATCACTACAGCTTTGGCTTTTGCCGTCCTCAGTGTTTTAACTTTACCCGAGACATCAACCATTTTAATTTTTCCTGCTTTATCTACATGTGAAAGTTTCATAACAATCAACCGCCAATACTCAACATATTATTTGTTTTCATTTTCTTTAATACTATTTCATTTGGATGTTTTTCCCATTTTGTTGAGACAGTTTCACGAATCTTATTTGCAATTTCTTCATTGCTGATGTTATTTCTAAAAAGATACTTGAAATTCAAGGTTTTCTCATCATCTGCAAACAAACACAAGCGAAATTCTCCGTTAGAACTTATTCTCAAACGATTGCAATGCCCACAAAAATGCTCAGATATCGAGCTTATGAAACTAACAATACCCTTGCTTCCGCTTATTGCAAAGTCCTTAGCTACGGAATTTCCGTTATTGTTCAAAGGAATCAGTTTGAATCTTTCTTCTACGATATTCAGAATATCCCTGTAACTCAAGAATTCTTCAATGTTCCAATTATTATCTGCAAAGGGCATATATTCAATAAAGCGAATGTTGATACTTTTTTCTTTAGCGAACTCTACGAAATCAATTATCTCGTCATCATTAACACCTTTCATCAAAACAGTGTTGATTTTCAGTGGTGAAAATCCAATTTCAATCGTATCATTAATAGCTTTATAAACTCTGTCAAAAACATCTATCCTGGTTATCTCTTTGAACCTGTCACGTCTTAAAGTGTCCAAACTTATATTAATTCTGTCAACGCCGGCAAGCTTTAATTTTTCAAGATTTTCAGATAATTGAAATCCATTTGTTGTCAATCCAACTTCAAAATTATATTGCTTCTTTAATTCATTAACTTCGGATAAAAAATCAACAAACCCTTTTCGGACTAACGGCTCCCCACCGGTGAACCTGAATTTTTTAAATCCAAATTGCTCAGAATAAATTATAATAATTCTGAGTAATTCCTCGAAAGACAGCATTGAACTTTTTCCTGTATTACATTCCTTCGATGTTTCGGGATGACAATAAAAACATCTGAAATTGCATTTATCTGTTACTGATAATCTCAGATAATCATGAACCCGACCATATTTGTCTTTCAATACTTCCATTTCAGATTAACAATGCTAAAAGTCCAACAGATATAACTATGAAAGCAGGATGTATATTTAAATAAGTCATCACAATTCCAGCAAGAAGAAAGATAATAAACTTATATTGAAACTGCCCTTTCATAAGATACTGAACCATAATCACCATTATCATACCGATGATTGCATACTTGATTGCACTGAATGCCTTCATTACCTGGGGATGTTTCCCAAAGTGTGAGATTGTATAAAACATTCCGATCATCAGCATTGCAGGAAACAGCATATTCCCGAGATTTGCGGCAACAGCACCTAAAATTCCGGCACTTTTGTACCCTGTGTAAGTCGCAAACTTAATGCTTATAGCTCCGGGAACAAATTCGACAATGCTCAAAGTCTGCATAAATTCGTCCGGAGTAAGCCAGTGGTTGTTCTTGACGACTTCTCTTTCAATTACAGGTAGTAGTGAGTAAGCACCACCGAATGACAACATTCCCACCTTAAGGAAAGAGAAAAACAGGTTCCACAAAGTTGCAATCATTTTTTATTCTCCAGGACATCGTCAACCCAACTCCATGCCGCCATAGTCGAAGGCAAGCCAAGAGTTGGTAAAGCCATCATGACAGCATGTGTAATTTCTTCCTTTGTGCAACCTGCTTTGAGTGCTTTTCGTGTATGAGAATGAACAGCACCCTCAAGTTTTGCACCTGTTGAAATTGCAAGTTTAATCAAAGCCCTTGTTTTCTCATCCAATGGACCGCTTGAATGCACAGCTTTATTTAGTTCCTCATAAGCATTAGCAGCTTCTGGAAAATTATCCAAAAACTTCTGAAATCTTTTTGGTTTTTCTGACATATTAACCTCAAATTATTTTCATAAAAAAAGCCCACCGAATATACGACGGGCTTATATATTTATATAAACACATTAATATTCTCCTTTGCAAATCGGCAGGCACCCATGTTTCCGCAAGCACCCTATCGGCTTTTTCTTCATATCTTCAGACTTAGAATAAAAGCTCGGAGTTATTTATAAAGAACTTTTTGTAAAAATACAAAATTTTAATTATATCCGCAAGCACCACTAGCGCATGGTGGCATTGCAGGCATATCTGAGCTATAAGACGAAGAAGAACTGACTCCGCAGAAACTTGCAGCACTCATCAATTTTTTAGCTTTTTTTGATTCGCACTTGGGACAAATCACATCATCCGTATTTTCTTTGCTCTTATGGAATATTTCATATTTTGTATTACATTCTTCACATTTATATGCATAAATTGGCATTTCCTAATTCCTTTTTTATTATTCATAATATATCCGTCTGCTTTTTCAACAAACAACCTATAACAATTATCAATTATTTAACAACCCTCTTTCTTCTTTTTGACTGATTTCTTTAATGGAACACTTGCCGGCATTGAAGGTTTTGACATACTTATCTTTGTTTCAGTTACTGCAGAATCAACAACTGACTGTGGCTGACCGCCAAAGAACATACTGACCTCCTTGATTTTATTGAACTCGCTGATTTCGTTAGGTGTCGCATTTGCTGAAATCTTAGGAAATAAAATCGAATTTTCCCATTCCTTGATGCCACCTTCAATAACATAAACAGCTTTATATCCCTTTGCTCTGAGCAATGCCCATGCCTGTCCCGTTAAAATATCATTGTCTGAAATCAGGTAATATTTCTCATTTCGAGGCATATCAATATCATTGAAACCACTCACCATAATATTTTCAGCTGATGGAACGTGATATTCATTAAATTTCTTTTCAGCTCTTAAATCAATCAATCTGAAATCAGCTTGACCTTTGATTATTTTGTCTGCTAATGCTATCACATTGATTCCGTCATTTGTTTGATTAATCTGATTAGCAAGTTCGGCTGTATCCACAACAAGTTGCTGTTTATTGTGAGCATTACCGCCAAATACAGCTATTACTCCAAGCAAAAAAGCTAACAATGCAAGTTTCTTATTTAAACTTAAATCTGAAAATTTCATGATATTTTCTCCTCGTCTTTATAACCAAACTTTTTCTCAACCCAACCTGCTCCTGCAAAACCGCCTACAGCCATAAGGACAACAGCAAATACAATAATCCCAAAAGGTATTCCGGAAATATCCATCAATGTAAGTCTTCCCATATTCGTTGATTTCGCAAAATCACCCATTATTGGATACATTTCAGCATAAACAAATATTCCTCCAATAACACCAATAATAAAAATTAGAGCATCAATTTTTCCGGTTGCCATTGCCACTGTTGATGTCCCGGGACAATAACCACCAATAACAAAACCAATACCGAGAATTAACCCACCTACAATTTGTGGTAAGAGGTATGTGTTGCTGATATAAAGCAAGGAATGGTCTAAGAATCCAAACCAGCTGAGAAAGAAAATTCCAAGCATAGCCGTAATAATGGCAGTAAACATTACTTTGAAAACAGCAAGGTCTTTAAAGTAAAATTGTGCCGCAAGTTTTCTTGCACTGCCAAAGCCGGCTTTCTCCAAAAAGAATCCAAACCCGATTCCGATAATAAATGCAATGACCAAACTTGTGTCAAAGCCAAACATATCAAATTTATAAAATGGTGCTATCATATCCACAGTCTCCTGAAAAAGTAAGCAATAGCATAACCACCCGCAAATACTGAAAGCATAAATGCCCAACCGCCAACGCTCAGTAATGCTCCTCCTGTCAAAGCCATTCCGCTTGTACAACCTCCTGCAAGTTTTGCTCCAAAACCCATCAGTCCGCCACCTAACAAAGCAAATATTAATCTTGAGCCGGTTTTGATGTTAGGACCTTTATCAATATCTTTTTTAATTCTACCTGCAAAAACTCCTGAGATAAATCCCCCGACTATTACACCAAGAACTTCAAATACAAGCCAGTCCTTCAACGGATTCTTCGAGCCATCTCCCAAATACTCCTTATAGAATTCGTTGTTTTGTGCATGTTCAGGTGCTACAACACTTGTCGTATAAGCGACAAGCGAACTCATTGCACCCGATGCTCCAAGCCCTCTGCCCATAATAACAAACGCAGCGAGCAACACCAAACCTAGACCAATCCCTGCTACATAAGGATTCCAGTATGGTTTTCGTTTAAAAGTGTGATTTTCAATATTTTCTGACATTATTCATTCTCCAAATTTATAATTAATCAAATTTAAGGCATAGTAAATGCAGTGTTTATCCAATGGCTGTACTGACCTATATCAACCATTAAAAATCTCAGTAAAAGTCCCCCAAGAATAACCATCATTGGTGCAATGGGGGTATGCTGTACTTTGTGGTTTACTGCATTAAGTTGGATTATGAGCGGGATTACAATTCCAATCAAAACAATAAATACCCAAAACATAACCGTATATTCTCCGCCAAGAATTAATGAAGCCGCCTGCTGATGTGCTTCGGTTGATGTGAAAAATCCTATCATCATAAGAACTAAAATCATCAATTCAAGAATCAAAAAAGCATTATCGGCTTTGGCAAGCATTCTTCTTTCTTCTTCTTCTTTGCCAATCATATGTACCAAAGCCGCTGCCGAAGAAAGTCCTGATACCAAAAACAAAACCCAAAGCATTGAACTGTTCCAGGCAGGTCTTGCCTGCAAAGTCGAAAGCAATACACCGGTGTACATGCCTAAAATACCTCCTGTTATCATACTCGAAGCACCGCTCAACTTAAGTAGGAATGGTTTTTCATTCATTTTAGAGGATAATGATTTTATCTTTGGATATTTATCTGCTAATTCCTCAGGTATTCGTATTAATGCTGTTAATGCCAAAATTGGATAGACAAGCAGTAAAATCCATGCACCCCATGACATTGGCGACATCCATTCAAAAGTTGTATAAAGTCTCCAGACATATAACTTATGTTCAAGGTCAAGAAACAAAGCAAACATACCTGCACTAATCGCAATCAAACCAAGAACCGGCATTCTGAAACATGAGCACTTTGTATTCGGCTTCTTACCGATTAAAATAAAATATCCGGAAATTATCATCATACCTGCTACCAGTCCACCAAGAAAAAGGTAAATTGGTATCTGCCATTCCCAAACTCCCAATATAGGGTCAATTAAATGATTGTGTCTTGTAATAAAAATCTCTTGCATTTCATTTCTCCTAAGTTAAATAAAATATTTGTGGTTTGGTTCCTGCCTCAGGGAGCAATGTATGGTATTTTCTGGATTGCAAAAGTTTGCTTACTTCGCTTTCAGCATCTTCCAAATCTCCAAAATGCATACAATACGTAGGACACACCGAAACACATGCAGGTAATTCTCCCTTTTCAACTCTGTGAATGCAAAAGGTGCATTTTGAAACATAGCCGTCAGGATGAACAAATCTTGCATCATAAGGGCATGAAGCAATACACGCTTTACATCCGATACATTTTTCTGCTGTTACCAAAATAGTTCCACCCGGTTCGTGAATATGACTTGCACCTGTCGGGCATGTATAAACACATGGAGGATTATCGCAATGATTGCATCTTTCAGACCTTATCTCCATGTGTAAATCCGGATTTTTGCCAATTGTTTCGTATGTAATCCAATCACGGTTGAATCCTTCGGGAACATTGTTTTCGGTTTTGCAGGCGATAACACAATCCATGCATCCGACACATTTTTTTGTATCAATAACCATCGCATATCTTGCCATACTACACCTCCACCTCGAATGTTACGAAATTCATATTCATTCCTGTTCCTCCCATCAATGGGTCAACAACATATTTTGTTATCAGCCCGGAATCACTTGCCCCTTTCATATATGTTCCTTTTAAACCTTTGGCAGTATGACCAAAGCCATGAACCATATAGACACAATCAGTTCTTATCCTTTCGGTTGCCTTAACTTTGACTTTATTACTGATTACTCCATCCTGATTTTTTAATCTGATATAATCTCCTGTTTTCATTCCGTATTTATTTGCTATGTCAACATTAATCCAAACCTCATTTTCATCCATCATATCAGAAAGAATCCTGTTCGTCTGAGTCATGCTGAATGTATGAACCGGTGCCCTGCCAAATAATAATCTGAAATATCCGGGAGCTGCCGTTTCATGCTTTGTATATTTTGGTATAGGGTCAAATCCTAATTCTTCAAGAGTAGTTGAGTAAAATTCCACTTTTCCGCTAGCTGTTAAGAACTCTTCAGGCACACCTTCCTCGATATAAATAGGTTCTTTATTTCCCCTAATAATTCCTTTCTTCTTAAATTCATCCCAATTATATCCTGCAGATTCGATTCTGTACCGTAAATATTCCTCGATATTTTTCCAGGGATAATAATGTCCCAATCCAAGCTTTTCAGCCAATTTTTTTGCAATCCACCAATTTTCTTTTTGGTCATCAGGTGCTTTCACAACGGGTTGTCTTATCCCTACAAAAGGAACTTTGAAAGGTGCTGTATTCATTTCATCCCATCTTTCCAGATAGACAGTTTCAGGCAATACAACATCGGCATATCCTGCCAATTCACTCGGAATGACATCAACAACAACTAATAAATCAAGATTTTGTATAGCTCTTAAGGTCTCTTGATGATTTGGCATAGTTTGAATTAAGTTCGTTGCATAAGTAAACCATGCTTTAATAGGATATGGCTTACCTGTTATTGTTGCCTCCCTCACACCGTTTGTTACACCTTCTGATTCATCAACGAAAGGAAATTTTTTATTTGGGTTGTCGGCTTTGTCATATTCCATTGCTGGATATTCGGGATAAGGATATTTTGGTATTGACATTTTCATAGGAACAAAAAATGCGCCCCTGTGATTCCAGTTTCCCAACAAAGCATTTAGCAGTGCAATAGCTCTGCTTCTTTGAGCATCGTCACCATACCATGTTGTATGCCTTCCGGGATGAACAAAAGAAGCAGGCTTATTTTTTGCCAGTTCCCTTGCCGAAACTCTAATTAATTCCGGTTCAATACCTGTTTCGGGGTAAGCCCATTCGGGAGTAAACTGCTGAATATAACTTGCAAATTGTTCGAATCCATAGCCATTTCTTGAAACATAATCCTTATCATATATGCCCTCAGTTACCAGAACATTCATCCATGCAAGCAATAAAGCAATATCAGTTCCGGGCTTTATCGGCAGATAATATTTAGCTTTTCCTGCCGCTATTGAAAACCTAGGGTCAACAACAATAATCGAAGCTCCGTTTTCAATAGCTTTGGAAAATTCCTGAACCTGAGAGTTATGCATGTTTTCACCCAAGTGAGAACCGATAAGAGCCATACATCTGGTATTCTCGATATCTGTTCTTTCCGGTGAACCAATTATCTCTCCAAAAGTAAGTTCAAAACCAACTTCTCTCGGTCCTCGGCATTGAGCAAATGAAGGTGCATAAATATTTTTCATTCCAAAAGCATTGAAAGTATGTTTAAGAAATGTACCACCGGGACCATGACTGAAAAAAGCAAGCGATTGTGGTCCGTATTCGGATTTAATCTTCTTCATTTTATCGGCAATGAAGTTCAATGCTTCATCCCATGTTACTTCCTTCCATTTTTCTTCACCTCTTTCACTCACTCTTATCAGAGGTGATTTCAACCTGTCAGGGTCATAATGTGCCCCAACTCCACCGGTACCTCTTGGGCATAATCTTCCATTACTTAATGGGTCAGATGGATTACCTTCGAGTTTCCAAAGTTTACCATTTCGCACATAACCCAATACACCGCACTTCCAAAAACATATAGAGCAATAAGTCGGAATGATTTCAATTTTATCATCATCCGGGTTCTCGCTCCAGCTGTCGTGATGCGGTTTAAAGCAACTTGTCAGAGTACTCGCAACTGCAGCAGTGCCGATTGTTGCACCACTGATTTTAAGAAATTTTCTTCTTGACAGCAAACTCATTTTTTTACCTTAATTATTTTGTTGTATATTCTTTTATTTTTTCTCTGATTTTTTCGCAATTATTGAAATCAGTATAAATATTGCAATTTCTGCAATCTTTGTCAGAACAACTATTTTCTGAATGATGGTAAGACCAGCATGGACCTTCACTTTTTAGAAATGCCGGACACATGTCTCTTTCATCCTTTGAACATTTTTTAATATCCCAGCATGGAATAAACGAGTACATTGTCTTTATTGCAGGAATAGTAAATTTTTTTTCCTTTATTGACTTTCTAATGCATTTCAATCTTTCGATATCATGCTCGGAATATAATCTATGGTGGGTATCTTTTTTAAATGGTAATATAAGCCCCTCTCTTTCATACATCCTTAATGTATGAACGCTAATATTCAGCATTCTCGCCGCTGAGCTAATGCTGTAAAGCGGTACACTTTTATTTTGTTCCTCAATTACCATATTTTCATTTCTTACAAAACTTCATATTTATAAATATCAAATATTTTATGATTTAAAATTATTAAATATTTCAATAACTACCAAAAAAATTTTTTTCTAAGTACTATAATAATATAATGGTTAAATTTAGTCTTGACTAAAATTAATTTTAGAGAAATATTAAGTTTCAGGGAAATAAAAGGTTAGATTTCAACCCAAATTTAATAACTCCTAATAAGTAAATATTCAGAAATTTTCTTTTGTTGGGATTATTATTGTTTAATCTAATAAGTAAATATAAAAATGAAAATTTGAATGGGAAAAAACAAATTTTTGTAATAATGAAATAAATTAATCGTTTAAATTAATAATTTTATTTTGAATTGAATACATGAAGAATATATAGAGGATTTATGAATAATCAATATACGGCTGTAATATCAAAGGATGGAGATTTTTGGATTGGCTGGATAAAAGAGATTCCCGGTGTTAATTGCCAGGAAAATACTAAGGAAGAACTGTTGGAAACTCTGAAAATTACTTTAAATGAGGCATTGGAATTTAATCAATTCGAAGCTTTGAAAGCCATTGGAGATAATTACACAGAAGAATTGATATATGCATGAAACGATACCAGTTATTAAGTTATTTACAAAAGAATAACTGCTGCTTGCTCAGGGAGGGAGCCAAACACTCCTGGTGGGTGAATTTGAATAACAACAGCAGAAGTTCAATCCCAAGACATAAGGAAATTAGCGATAATCTATGTAAAAAAATTTGTAAAGACCTCGGTGTAAAAGCAATTAAGTAAGTCGGTCAAAAAATATTTTAATTAAATAAAAGGATGCACTTCACTGTTATTTTTTTCTTCCAATCGGACTTATAAAATACTTTTATAAAATTCCGGTTGTCTTCACTATGACATATAAAACAAAAACCAATATTCAATATCTTTTTTTGTTCAGTAACATTAAACGCCCGATTATTTTTTCGTGTTGAACTGTTTGTCAAAGGATTTTTTAAAAATCCTGTCCATGCATCCTCCGGCAGGTTATCATAAATAATATTTTTATACTTTTGAGTGAAATATATTTTCTTATTTTTCTTATCAACTGAAGATTCGCCTCTTCCAAAACCTATTGAATTTGCATTAAAATGACAACTTTTACAATTTCTCGCAACTTTTCTTATTGTATGTGAAAAAGCAGCTGAGTAAAGTCTTTTAAATTTTTTACTATTACCTTCTTGTATAGTTAAAATCATTCCGGGAATATAAGTTTCAATTTTATCTCTTTCTGTGTTAACTCCTAAAACTGGTGGTTCCGGAAGAAAGATTCCATCATATTCAATCCATGCTCCTCTTTCAACTCTGTCATTCAGATTATTAAAACCATATTCATTCCTTTCGAATTGCGTATGACAGCCAATACACTGAGGTGACCATTGCTCGTGGCATGATTTGCAACTTAACCTCTTATGACCTGCAATATCCATTCCGCATTTATTTATTATTGGTTTTGGCTCAAGCAATGTATCTTTATTTTTTGTCTTTAATACCAATTTCCCATTTTCAAAAAATACATTCGAATAAACCAAACCTGATTTGGAAACAAGGAATTTTCTGTTTATGTCATAAAGTCCAAGAATATCTATTATTCTTTGTGTTTCATAATCAATTTCATCATAATGTTTTAGCTTTGGAGTATGATTACTATGACAGTCTTCACATACAATTTTAACCTGTTCTTCCTTGTGAGAATATGATTTTCCATCACCCATCACTTCATAAGACAGATGACAATCTATACAAATCATACCACGCTCAAAATGAATATCCGGTAAATGCTTCTCAAGTATTCTGCCATCCATCAATTTCTTGTAATGCTTTTTATCTGGCATTTTATCAAACTTAGTTTCATGCCAGCCCTCATAAGATAGCGAAATCCTTCCCGAACGGCTATGACAACCGAAACAATGACGATTATCAGATTTAATTGTCAATTGCGGATGAGAATAAATATGATTATTCCTGAATTTTTTACTTTTCTTATACTTTATTAAATCCTTTAATGATGAATCATTGTATTTTAAATGACAGGCATTGCAACCGCCACCTCTCGATAATTCATTGATTTGACCATACAACTTTTTTTCCTTACTCAAATGGCAGGAAGCACAAAGATTTTTCAAATGTCTGTCAGCAGGAGTATTATTCAATTTTTGAATGTTGAATTTATTATTCAAATCATTGTTCTCATCGAAAACCCATCTGTCAACAGCTACAACACCCGACATCGTATTCATCAATGATTTCTCAACTCTTGCAACTTGTTCCGGATGACAACCATTTTTGCCGCATGTCCGTGATGCATCATTCATATTACCCGGAATTCGAATCATACCTTCGTGTGCAGACTTCTTATTCAATGTCATCGGATTTCCTAAATGACAGCCGGAACAACCGAGTATGCTAATATCATGTGATTTGGTAAAACCGGTCATTCCATGGCAATTTAAGCAACCTTCTATCCTGCCATTAATTTTTTTTGATGTAGTTTTTATTGAATCTATAAAGTATGAATTATAACCTGTGAAATTATCCCTTTGCATCTTATTCCATAGGAAATCTAATTCCCAGTTTTCGTATCTGAAATATTGTGCAATTATGATAAATATGAAATACAATGCTAATAAACCAAAAAGAATATACTTGATTTTCCTGTTCAATGATTTCCTAAAATTAGGTAAATAGTATATACTTGCTAATACTATAACAAAAATTAAAATTACCCAAATTGGATAGCTAAGCCAATGTAAAATCTCCTGAACTCCAACAAAATACCATGGTCCTTTAATTACATTACTGTCAACTAAGCTTAGCTCGGGGACGAAAAGAAATGAAAAAATCAAAATCGAAATAATTGTATATAAAATGTACTTTGCTCCGGGTAATATTTTCTTTGCATGTTCGATGGTTGAAAGCCAGACAATCAGTGTAACAGTTGAAACATGATGAATAAAAACAACAGTCAAATTCTCAGCATTTCCAAAAAATATTTTCTTCAGATAATTGCCAATCAAAGGGATTGAATTCAGTAAATTCCCTGCGATATTTCTTGCCTGTATAGCATCACTGTCGGCTCTTAACAAAAATCCTGAGAACATGAGATAAAATACAAAAGGAATTACTATAGTCAATCTCATCCATACACCTCTTTTTATATCATATTCAGATTTTCTGATGAAATGGTCAATGACATGTAAAATAAACAATATCAATGTAAATTGCGCACTCCAGTAATGAACAGACCGAAAAAAGCTACCTAATGGATTATTAAAGAGAATTTCACTAATTGATAAATATGGCTTTGTTACGTCATAACCTGTTGTCAACACTATACCTGAAATAGCACATATAACAAATGATGCAAATGCAAGGAATCCGATTGAAGGAATTTTCGATATTATTTTCTTATACTTTTTCATCGTTTATTCGGAAATAATAATTTTGTCAGATTCGATTAAATAAACAAATTTTTTTAATGGTTTAGTAGCCGGTCCTCTCAAAACATTGCCTTCTAAATCGAAATGAGAACCATGACAAGGACAAATAATTATATTATCCTTATAATTATTTATATTGCATCCCAAGTGAGGACATCTTGCTGAAAATACATTTAAATTATTTAACTTTTTAGTAATGATAAAATTCCCAATGAAATTCACAGGTCTATTTATAGCACTTATATCAATTGAAGTTTTTTTATTATGTCTAATAGAATTCTTGTCAACAAGCGTAGGAATTGCCGACAAGGCACTAAAGCCAAGAGCAGAAGCAAGAATTTTAAAAAATACTCTTCTTTTCATTTATACAAAACTGATTTATTAATTTATACAGAAAACTTTTAAATTAACTAAGTTGCAAAATAAAAAAATTATTATCATATTGTCGTTAAAAAAAGAACGATTTATTGAAGAACATTAAAAATATAATAATATGTGGTTCAAAGAATCACATTTCAATCAACTTCTCTTTGAGAGCAAAATGTGTTAACTCATAATTACTTTTCATATTCATTTTTTCAAGTATCCTCTGGCGGTATGTATTGACTGTGCTTATACTAATACACAGATTTTCGGCTATTTCCTTGAGGTGTTTACCCGTAGCCAATTCGATGAATACCTGATACTCTCGGTTTGTCAATTTTTTGTGTAATGGCTCTTCGGAATTAGAATCGAGATTTTCAGCAATATGTTCAGCTAAAGATTCACTTATGTACCTTCTGCCGCTCACAATTTTTCTTATAGCTTTGATTAACTCGTCAGCAGACGTTTCTTTTGTTATGTAACCCGATGCACCTGCTTTCAATGCACGAAGTCCGTACAAACTTTCAGGATGAACACTCAAAATAATTATTTTTAGTCCGGGTTTTATTTGCAGTATATCCTTAATCAGCTCAATGCCGCTTTTTCCGGGTAAACTGATATCGAGTACAAGAATATCGAATTTAAAATTTCTCACCATTTCGAGCACATTGGCAGAATTTTCCGCCTCCGCAATTACATCAATATCCAGTTCGGGTTTCAGAATCCTCTTCAACCCCTCCCTGATAAAAACGTGATCGTCGGCTAATGCTACTTTTATCATTGTTTTTTATTCCATTTCTATTTTTAAAGTTGTTAGAAGTTAAATGTTTGCTGAAAGCTAAAAGCAGAAAGCTAAAAGAATTTTCAATTAAAAATTTAAAATTTATAATCAAATTTAAACTTAAAACTGTTCTCTCTTATAATCTAAAAAACGACTTCAACTTTCGTTCCTTTACCTTTTTCAGAAAGTATTTCAATCTTACCTTCTAAAACGTTGGCTCTTTCCTTCAATCCGGTAATGCCAAATGATTTTTTATGATTTACCTTGTTAATATCAAATCCTATGCCATTGTCAACTATCGTTAATTTATATCCCGATTTTAGTTTTTCAAAATTAATATGAACTTCCGATGCTTTTGCATGTCTTGATATATTTCTCAGGGTTTCCTGCACAATCCTGAATAAGGAAATGTTCTTCTCATCGCTTAAACTGATTTGCATCGGTTTAATATTATATTCACAATTGACATTGCTGTCTTTCTTGAATTCCTCGATTAGCCATTCTATAGAGTCGAGAATGCTTAAATCTTCAATAACTTCCGGACGAAGATTCATTATGAGTTTCCTCATCCTCCCTACTGTTTTCATAATGAAATCCTTCATAGAAGTTATTTCCAATTTTATCTTCTCGAGATTAAATTTTTTGCTTTCGTTCAAATAATCTCTTTCAAGCAAAGTCAGATTCATATTCATTACTGAGAGTGCCTGCCCAATTTCGTCATGAATTTCTCTTGCTATCGAAGTTCTTTCGTCTTCACGTACATTTTGCAGGTGCGAAGCATACGATTTCAACTGCTGGTGAGTTAGTTTTCTTTCCTGCTCAATTCTCAATTCCTCCGTAATATCCCTTACAATCGCTACATAACGCAATATCTTATTTTCGTTATCATGCAGAGGGAATATAATATATGCTGCAGGGAATAGAACATTATTTATACGCTTCATGATACCTGTCTCAGGTGAGCTTTCTTTTGAAACAGTGTATTTTTTCTCGATATCCTTCAAATTTATTTGATTTTTTTCATGGAATAATTCAGAGTAATGCAGATTTATTATTTCATCGTTGGAATAACCCAAAATACTCTCGGCAGCAAAGTTGCAACCGGTGATATGCTTTGATTTACTATCAATGACGACAATTCCGTCTTTCATTCCCAGATATATTTTTTCCAAAATATCTTTTGTCTCGAAAATTTCCTCATCTTTTTTCTTTCTATCGGAAATATCCCTTATAATAGTCTGGGTAGCAGGCTCATTATTTAATACAAATGGAATAGCAGTAACTTCAACATCAACCGGTGTCCCATCTTTTTTGATGAATTTTTCTTCTATCGTTGGAGCCGGTACTCTCATTTTTTGAATTTCCTGAATTCGTTTAATGGCTAACTCCTTAAAATCCGGATGAACAAAATCAATTGCATTTTTCCCGTTCAGTTCTTCACTTTTTTCATATCCTGCGATTTTTACTGCCGATAAATTGGCATACTTGATAATCCCCTTCTGATGAATTATTATGCCATCCGGTGATATTTCTACAAGATTGCGGTATTTTTCTTCGCTTTCCTTCAATGATAAAGCTATTTTTTTCTTTTCGGTAATATCCTTAACAATATGAGTAAATGCCTTGATTTCATTATTATCATCGAATACGGGCCACGCTGTCAGTTCATATATTCTGTCATTTGAAGAATACTCATTAACGCTGACTTCTTTTGTAGCCAATGACCTTGCACATGGGCATTCCTTAATGGGATGATTGCAATCATGAATTATATTATAGCATTTCTTGCCGATAATATCTTCTCTGTTAATACCAAGATATTGCAGTGCTGATTTGTTGATTTCAATTACCTCATGGTCAGGTTTTAACAATATAACTAAATCGGTGATAGCGTCAAACGTGGTTTGCCAGTTGATTGATGCCTGCCTCAATGCTTCTTCAGCTTTCTTTCTCTCTGTAATGTCTAAAAACATTGTTATCATTTTACCCTGTGAAATCTGGAATGCATGAACTGAAAAAGCACCTTTGATTTGATTGTCTTCATAATC
>Ga0172369_10000158_pt1 | contig 95801 bp, 72 predicted proteins | sample LakKiv25m_FD_114539 | JGI IMG/M metagenome (GOLD analysis project Ga0172369, IMG submission 114539) | Freshwater microbial communities from Kabuno Bay, South-Kivu, Congo - kab_022012_11.25m | ecosystem: Environmental > Aquatic > Freshwater > Lake | place: Democratic Republic of the Congo... | reverse complement strand
TCTAAAATAAAAGGTTTTAGAGCAAACCTAAGAGGCGTTTCTGATGTTTCCTTCTTCCTTTTTAGACTTGAAAAATTATTTGCTTAAAAATATTTACTCCCCAGAAAATAAATCTGATGCGTTTTCATAGGTAAGCACCCTGCTGTATTTTTCAAACAATAATGAATCCTGTGTATAAATATTGCTGTAGTTCCAAGGGTAAATGATGAAGTTGCCATAGGCATGCCAGTTAATGGCTGATTTAAAATGATGATTCGACAGAAAGTAATCTACTGCCTGTGTTTCAGGCTCCGAAAAAGCGCTGTCGCCTCTGTACCAGGGGTGTATGCCAATGTCGCTGCTGCCTATTTCATCATAAGCGAAATAAGAACCATAGTTGCGGTTGAGATCAACACCTTTAAATAGCCCATTGGGTCTGCGGTTTTTACGCCAAGTGCCCCCGCCATTAGGAGACTGTGCCTCGTTATAGGCATAGCCATCGGGATTTACTACCGGAATAAAATAAAATTCCATATTATCCATAAGATAGGTTACTTCGGCATTTGTGCCATAATTTTCGAGCAGGTAATACATAAAGAAAAACATTTGTTGCATACCCATAGGCTCCATGGCATGGTGCAAAGCTGTAAACAATACTTGCGGCTTATTTGTTACTGAGTCGGCGGTATTTGAGATTTTAATAAAAAACAAAGGTCTTCCCTCCACAGACTGAAAAGTACCGATGTTTTGCTTTTGTGTAATGAGGTTGGGGAATAACAGACGCATTGTGTCAAGCTGGGCATATATTTCATTCAAAGTCAGAAAACCACCCATTTCGCCAAGCCTGAAATATTGAGGGGTGACATAATTGCGTAATCGTGAAAAACAAGAGTTGGAGCTTTTAAGTGTTGGTTCTGCTGACTGAATGTTTCTGTTTTGGTAAAATGTATTCAGATTGTCTATAAGTATTTCGTATGAAATATTTTTTTTATCCAAATTTTGCAAATCTTCTTTGGGAAGCTCTGCTACAAAAGAATTACTGTCGTTTTTTCTCAGATAAACAGGCGATAGCTTAGCTTTTTGAATCTCTTTGTAGTTGCTTAAAATCTTTACCCGTGTATAGGATTGGGCATTAAGCGATGCTGAACAGAAAAAGATCAAAAACACAAAAAGCATTTTTATTAAAACTGAATAGTTTGAGTTTTTTCTTGTTTTGCCTGTCTGGCCGATAGCTACTGTGTACCCACCAACATTATTAAAATTTATTATTTCTGTAATTAGATATTTATTCATTTGTTTTAATTATATCATCTGATTAATAGACAGTTGCATTTTTTTCAATACAAAAAGCCACAGATTCACAGATTGTTTTTAGTATGATTTACACAGATTTATTAATTCGCCATGGCGAATTAAAATCTGTGAATCTGTGGCAATTTTTATTTGGAATTCATTTAATTTATTTTAATTCGGAATGTTATTTTAAAGATTAATATTTTTTGTATTTTGCTTTGTGGCCAATTTTATTCTCACTTTTACTTTGTTTTTTACCGACATAGCGCCCGAATCATACATTGCCCCCCTGTAATTGCCTCCATAACCATTGCTGAAACTTTTGTCTTTAAAGCCGCCATTGCTGAAAAGATTGTTTTCGCCATCAATTTCATAGCCGTTACTGCCCGATTTTAAAGTCTCTGTAACGGCTGGAATAATAAAAGTGATGTCTAATAATTTTGTGCTGTCGGAAAGGGAAAGCGATTCTTTTAAAAAAGTACTGAAAGGAATAATGGCTTCGTAATTCATACTTCCTGTGCTGTCCCAGTCAATGTTTACAGAAATTCCCGTGGTGTTTTTCAGAAGCGTCATGCCTCCTATGGGTGGCTTGAAGCCTATCAGATTCATTTGGTTAAGGCCTTTGTAATAGCGGCTTTTAATCATTCTGGCATCAAAACCCTGAAATTGCCCTGTGCTTGATGTATCTTCCTGTTTGGCCGTTTTTCCAGTATGTCCTTCGTATGGCAGAGGGAACATGATACCGTAAGGTTGTTTTGATTTCCCAATGGTGTCAATCCAAAGCTGCATTCCTGCACGCATAATTTTCATCTGACTGAAATCGTCTGTGGCACGCAGGCAAATATAAAGATTGGATGCATCATTGCTGATAGAATATTGCAACCGGCTTTCATTGTCGTAGTACCTTAAAGGGATGCCCCATTCCTGAATATTGCCATCGGCTTTTACTTCTTTACTTTGCCACGTACTGACATAAATAGTTTTAGAGCAAGAAGAAAATAAACAAAATATAAAAAGGACTATAAATAATTTTAAAGATGTCATAATATGATAATTTTTTTGCTGTAAACCATGCTGCCCGATATTATTTGTGTCAGATAAACCCCTCTGTTTAATTTTTCAGAAAGCTGTAAGGTGTTATCGCCCGAAAGAAGACTTTTATATAGAATAATTTTTCCTGTAATATCGAACAATATGATGCTATAGTTAGTCAGTGCGCTGCTGATAATCAGTCGATTGTCATTTTGAACGTAAAAAAGAGAAATGTCTTTATTCGGTTTTTCATTGAGCCCTACGTTTGTGGTGGCTTCAACATGCAATGCAATAGGTCCTGTAATACATGAAGAAGCATCTGTTTCATTTACTGAAACAAGTCCTGAGTTTAACCCCCAGCTTACGGTGATTGTGTTTGTGCCTTGTCCCGAAACAATTACAGCATCTGCTGGCACTGTCCATACATAGGAAGATCCCGCATGTAGCGGCACAGAGAACACATTGTTCTGTTGGTTTATTAAGAGGTTTGCAGGGCCTGATATAGAGTAAGGATAGGTTAATATGTCAAAAAAACGTGCAGCCCAGAATGAGGAATAGAAATTCATATCATATGAGTAAGCACCTGCAGCTCCACCCTGCTGAAAGCATGTGCCCGGATCAACAGAAATGCCGTGCATCATATTGCTTATCATATAGGTTTCAACTACAGTTTTTCCTGAGTTATCATTGTATTGCCTGAGTTCTATAATGCTATTTCCATTGAATGATGCATTGGTCGAATCTGCTATAGTATCTGTGTTGTGAACATTGGTCCATTGTTTCATCAATTCATTAGCATTGACAGGAGAAACCGTATAATCGGCAGTGCCATGAAAAATAGCCACACGAGGGTAATTTCCACTAAAGGAGGGATTTTCATTGCGTACCAGATCGCCCCATTGGGCAGGTGTTTTTGTCACTAATCCATACATGACATTTGAAGCTGCTAAAGCATCTGAGGCTGATTTGTAGGGTGCGCCTGCCATGATGGCTCCGGCTGCAAAAACTTCGGGATAAGCACCCAGCATAACAGCCGTAAAACCGGCGCCTGCAGATAGTCCTGTGATAAATACCCTAGAACTGTCAATACTGTAATTGCTTTTCATGTAGTCAACCATCTGTTTTACAGAAAGGGCTTCACCTTGTCCACGACTGTAATCGGCAGGCATAAACCAGTTGAAACAATAGCCACTGTTGTTGAGCATTGTCTGTTCGGCATAAGCAACGTAGAATTTGTGCGCGTCAGCCATATTATTCCATGCTGTTTGTAAAGAAAAACCTGATGCCGTTTGACCACAACCATGCATCACTATAACGAGAGGCGCATCAGCGCTCATATTATCGGGTGTGTAACTGTACATGTTCAAATTGCCGGGATTGCTGTCAAAGTTAGTTACCGGTGCCCATCCCTTTTGAGAGAATGCTGCTAAAGTACAAGCAATAAAAAGAAAAGTGGCAATATATAGTTTTTTCATTTTTTTAAATATTCTGTTTGTTTTGAATTGTAAGGATAAATACCAAAAAATTAGAATTTATAAAAGTAGTAAATGTTCATTAACACAGAATAAAAACATATTGTTGTTATTTTACCCCAATAACCACTTCCACACTGGCGTTATAAAGATTTTCCCGCCCTCAACCTGCAGCTCCTGTTCATCGCTACCTGCTGTCAAAAGCAGCCCTGTATTTAAGTTATAGTCCTTCATGGCATCTTTTAGTCCTTTTATTTCTCGTTCTTTGTTCTCATCAGTCAACTGGTAACAAACCTGTATAAGATGTGTTATTTGATTGCCTTCACGCACTACAAAATCACATTCTGTCTTATTTGCATGATAAAACACCTCATAAGTACGTCTTTTTAGTTCTACGAATACAAGGTTTTCCAACAAACGACCTGTGTTTTCAGAAAAGCTGAATCCCAGTTTATGCACAATGGCATTGTCAATAAAATAAATTTTCTTATGATTATATATTTGTTTTTTTAATGAAAAATCAAATTTTGACACCTGAAATAAAAGGTAGGTATTTTCTATCAGTTCAAGATAATTTTTAAGTGTGGCAGAATGTTTCAACCCAATCAGCTTGGCTAAGGCACTATGTGAAAAGGGCTTTGCTACATTGCTTGCCAAAAAGTAAACCAGTTCAAGAATTTCTTTCTCGTTGGTGAGCTTGTTTCTGACCATTACATCTCTGTATAAAATGCTTTCGTAAAGAGATTTCAGATAAGTACCATTCTCTGTTTTTAAATATTGAGGAAAGCCTCCTGTTTGAATATAAGTGTTTATAAGTTTTGTTAAGTTGGCTATGCCTTCTGTTGAATAATAATCTGATGGTGCGACTATAATGTTTTTATAAGATAAAAATTCAGCAAAAGAAAATGGGTAAAGCTCATAAGCACAATACCTGCCCGTGAGATGTGTCCCCAACTCCCGACTGAGCATTTTGGCATTGGAGCCTGTTATAAAAACCTTGCAGCCTTCTTCATAGAGGCGGCGTACAAACAATTCCCATCCATTAATATTCTGTATCTCATCAAAATAAAAAGTTTTCTGCTTCCCGAATAACTCTATAAAAACCTCATACAATTGTTGAAAATGTGCTACAGTAAATTTTGTTAATCTGTCATCATCAAAATTGATATAAAAATCTTTTTCTTTTTGTTTTGCTCTTATCTGATTTAATAAAACAGATTTCCCGCAACGACGTATTCCTGATATTACCAGAACCTCATCATTGTTTATAAGTGCTTTAGGGATAACTCTTTCAACGGTATTTTCAAAAGAATATAACCTTTGGTCATAGATAACTTGTTTTATCAGTGCCTTCATTTTGATTATTTTTTTATAATGCAAATATACAATATATTCATTACAAATGAACATCTTTTGTATTATATATTCATTACCAATGAATATCCTTTGCATTATTTACTCATTCTCAATGAGTAAATTTGGCATTATTTATTCATTCACAATGAATATCTTCTGTATTTTATTAAATTGTTGTTAAATATTTTAAAAATATTGAATTTTAAAATTTTTGTACTTTTACATCTCTAATTAAATTAATAATAAAATTAAACATTACATGATACCAACTGATATTTATAAGCCACAGAATCATGTTCGCATAGTAACTGCCGCTTCATTATTCGATGGACACGATGCTTCAATAAATGTAATGCGTCGTATTTTGCAGTCGTCGGGTGCAGAGGTGATACATTTGGGACATAACCGTTCAGTGCAGGAAATTGTTGACTGTGCTGTACAGGAAGATGCACAGGCAATAGCCGTTACCTCTTACCAGGGGGGACATATTGAGTTTTTTAAATACATGTTGGATCAGCTTAGGGAAAAGGGATTTGGAGACATTAAAATATTTGGTGGTGGCGGTGGTGTTATTCTTCCCCAAGAAATTGCTGAATTAGAAACCTATGGTATAGCCAAAATTTATTCTCCCGACGATGGGCGGGCAATGGGCTTACAGGGCATGATAAACGATGTGCTGATGAAATCAGATTTTGCAAGAGGCAAAGTATTTGAATTTACTGTTTCTGATATTGAAAAGCAGCACTATAAATCTATTTCAAAACTCATTTCTGTCGTTGAAAATTTTCCTGAAGAAAACGCCGGCATTATTGACCAGATTAATAACAAAGCCAATAACTCAAAAGTGCCTGTGCTGGGCATAACGGGCACAGGAGGTGCCGGCAAGTCATCTCTTATAGATGAGTTTGTGCAACGCTTCTTACTCGATTTTCCGGATAAAAAAATTGGTATTGTCTGTGTTGACCCTTCAAAGCGCAAAACAGGAGGCGCTCTTTTGGGCGACAGAATACGCATGAATGCTATTAACAATAATAGGGTGTATATGCGCTCTATGGCCACACGTCAATCAAATCTCACTTTGGCAAAATACGTCAAAGAAACGGTTAATATTTTTAAAGTAGCAGGCTTTAATTTGGTCATACTTGAAACATCGGGCATTGGACAGTCTGATACTGCTGTTGTGGATCACAGCGATATGTGTCTTTATGTGATGACGCCTGAATTTGGTGCTCCATCGCAGTTGGAGAAAATCGACATGCTCGAATATGCCGACATTATTGCCATCAACAAATTCGACAAAAGAGGAGGGATGGATGCCCTGCGCGATGTCAAAAAACAATTTCAGAGAAATCATCAGTTGTTCGACCGCCCTTATGATGAAATGCCTGTTTATGGCACCATTGCCTCTCAGTTTAATGATGCCGGGGTCAATCATTTTTATGTGGCATTGATTGAAAAAATTAAAACAAAACTAGGTGTTGAGCTGAAGTCCTCTTTGGGTAAGCATGATGAATTGTCGGAAAAAATATACATTATTCCGCCCCAGCGTGTCAGGTATCTGGCAGAAATTTCAGAAACAGTCAAAGCTTACAATAAATGGGTTGACGAACAAGCCGAAATAGCCCAGCAACTGTACGCTGCAAAACTTTCTGTGGCCTTGTTAAAAGCTGAAAACAAACCTGAAAATGAACTGAATTCCAAAGCATTAGATCATAAGATTAATGAATTAGAAAAAGCTTTGGAAGAAACTAATAAGACAATAATTGAAACATGGGCCAATAAAGTAGAGTCGTATAAAAATGAATTTTATATTTTTAAAGTACGCGATAAGGAAATTAAAATCAAAACGCACACTGAAACCCTTTCGCACCTCAAAATTCCAAAGATTTCACTGCCAAAATACAAAGGTTGGGGCGATATTTTAAAGTGGAGTCTGAAAGAAAATGTTCCTGGTGAATTTCCTTATGTGGCCGGTGTTTTTCCATTTAAAAGAGAAGGCGAAGACCCAACACGTATGTTTGCCGGAGAGGGTGGCCCCGAGCGTACCAATAAACGATTTCATTACTTGTCTAAAGGCATGCCGGCCAAAAGACTTTCTACAGCATTCGATTCGGTAACCCTCTATGGCAATGACCCCGATATCAGACCTGATATCTATGGAAAAATTGGCAATTCGGGGGTGTCTATAAGCTGCCTCGATGATGCTAAAAAGCTGTATTCGGGATTTAATCTGTCAGATCCAAATACTTCTGTTTCTATGACCATCAACGGACCGGCGCCTATCCTTGTGGGCTATTTTATGAATGCCGCCATCGATCAGCAATGTGAAATATACATCAAGAAAAACGGTTTGGAAAAGGAAGTGAATCATAAGATTGATGAGATTTTCAAAACAAAAGGCGTTAAAAAACCTTCATATCAGGAAAAACTTCCCGATGGCAATGATGGACTCGGACTCATGCTTTTGGGTGTTACCGGAGATCAGGTGTTGCCTGCAGATGTTTATGAAGAAATTAAAAAATGCACATTGTCTGCTGTAAGAGGTACTGTGCAGGCTGACATTCTGAAAGAAGACCAAGGGCAGAATACCTGTATTTTTTCAACCGACTTTTCGTTAAAACTGATGGGCGATGTACAGGAATACTTCATCAAGAATGATGTCCGTAATTTTTATTCTGTTTCCATTTCGGGTTATCATATTGCTGAAGCAGGTGCCAACCCTATTTCTCAACTGGCTTTCACGCTGGCCAATGGCTTCACTTATGTAGAGTATTATTTGTCGAGGGGCATGGACATCAATAAGTTTGCACCCAACTTGTCTTTCTTCTTCTCTAATGGCATTGACATTGAGTTTTCGGTTATTGGAAGAGTTGCCAGAAGTATTTGGGCAAAAGCCATGAAAAATAAGTACAAGGCCAATAGCCGGTCACAGCAGCTAAAGTACCACATTCAAACATCAGGTCGCTCACTTCATGCGCAGGAAATAGGATTTAATGACATCCGCACCACATTACAGGCTTTATATGCCATTTACGACAATTGTAATTCTTTGCACACCAATGCTTATGATGAAGCCATTACCACACCTACCGAAGAATCGGTGCGCAGAGCAGTGGCTATACAGATGATAATAAACCATGAATTGGGTCTGGCCAAAAATCAAAACCCCATGCAAGGGTCCTTTATTATTGAAGAACTTACCGAGCTCGTGGAAGAAGCTGTAATGGCTGAATTTGAAAGAATATCCGAAAGGGGAGGTGTGTTGGGTGCCATGGAAACTGCCTATCAAAGAAGTAAAATACAGGACGAGTCGTTGTATTACGAAAATCTCAAACATACCGGCGAATTACCCATCATGGGTGTCAATACATTCCTTTCTTCTGATGGCTCTCCTACTGTCATTCAGGGTGAAGTCATACGTTCTACTGAAAAGGAAAAAGAATATCAGATCAACATGCTTAATAACCTCCACAAAGCGCATGGCGATAAGTCAGAAGGCTTGTTAAATAATTTGAAAAGAGCGGCGCTTAAAAACGAAAACGTCTTTGAACAATTGATAGAAGTTGCTAAGTATTGTTCCATCGGACAAATCACAAATGCCTTGTACGAAGTAGGAGGACAGTACAGGAGAAATATGTAGAGAAAAAGAAGTTTGGAGTGTGGAGTTTGTAGTGCCTAGAGTTAGAAGACCTGACAGCGGTAAAGGTGAATTAAATACTTCTTTGAAATTTTTGTTTGTGTTACTTCGCAGTTGAAATTTTGCTTTACGAATTGAGCAAATCACATAACAAAGTATCTCTTAAATTTCTTTTTATGCACCAGCTTAAGCTCAAAACTTTGCCGAGCACTCAATTTTATTATTATTTGAATAATGGGGTTTGATACCTGAAATTTTATACTTAAAATGATTAAACCCAAATAGTATTAATTTTTCCTTTATCATTTGAACTACAATTTTTGTTATCTTTGAATCGTTAAAACAAGAACTAACTAACACCACCCCATAAATGAAACGACTAGTATTTGTAACACTGTTGTTTATTACATTTCAATGCTCTTTTGCCCAGAAAACAATTTTTCACAACGACCTTAACGAAGAGTACCGCACCGCCATAGATCTTTTTGGCAAGGAAAAATTCGGTGCTGCAAAGAAGAAATTTACCAATGTAATTAAACTTGACAAAAATTCAAAGTCAGAAATGTCAGCAAATGCGGCTTTTTATGCCGGAATTTGTGCAGTAAAACTCTTTAACAACGACGCCGAAAGATTATTGACTGATTTTATTGAAGAAAATCCCGAACATGCCAAAGTTAACGCTGCTCAGTTTTATCTTGGCAGTTTTTACTACTCAAAGAAAAACTACTCCAAAGCATTGAAAGGTTTTCAGGCTCTTGATATTCGGAACTTAACAGATGTTGAACTTGCAGAATATTATTTCAAAACCGGCTATTGCTACTTTGTAAAAGAAGAATATGAAGCCGCTTCCAAAGCTTTCTTCGAAATAAAAGATGTGGACACCAAATACACCATCCCTGCCAATTACTATTATGGTCATATTGCCTACATCAACAACAATATGGAAACAGCTCTTAAAAGCTTTTTAAAACTCAAAGATGACCCTCACTTTGGATCATTAATGCCTTACTATATTGTAAATATTTATTACAAACAAGGCCGCTACAAAGAACTTCTCGAACAAGCCACCACGCTTATTGAAAAAACCGATTCTACCAAGGTGCCTGAGTTAGCCCGCATCATTGGTGAAGCTTATTTTAAAACACAAAAATACGACGATGCCATTAAATATTTTGAACTGCATTCACAAAAGTCATTAACACCCATTTCTCGTTTAGATAAGTACCAATTGGGTTATTGCTATTACAAAGCAGGCAACTACGACAAAGCCATTATTCAATTCAACCCCATCACAACTGAGAAAGACACATTGTCCCAAAATATTCAGTATTTGCTGGCTGATTGTTATTTGCAAACCAAACAACTGCCTTTTGCCCGCAATGCTTTTCAATCGGCATACAAATTAGGTTTTGACACTGTGATAACACAAAGCTCATTGCTCAATTATGCCAAATTATCCTATCAGCTTTCTTTCAACCCTTACAACGATGCTGTGGCTGCTTTGATGAAGTATATAGAAGTTTACCCCAAAGCTGCCGATATTGATGAGGCCAACAACCTTTTAGTGACTGTGTTTTTTGCCACTAAAAAGTACAAGGATGCGCTTAACTCTATTGATAAAATCAGCTTTAAGTCTACAGAACTGAAAAGTGCATACCAGAAAATAGCGTTCTACAGAGGTATTGAGCTTTTTAATAATGGCGATTTTACCAATGCCATTATTCATTTCAACAAATCGCTTGAATACATACTGCACCCTGCAGAAGCTGCTCAGGCTATATACTGGAAGGGGGAATCATATTACAGACTCAACAAATACGACTCTGCAAGCCAGTGTTTTAACAACTTCCTGCTTTCACAAGGTGCTTTTCAATTGCCTGAATATAATATGGCCCATTACAATTTGGGATACACTGCCTTTAAACAAAAAAAATACAATGAATCAGCTGTTTCTTTTCGCAAATTCTTAGCTTCAAATAAAGAAGAGGACAAAAAAATTATAAACGATGCCAATATCAGAGTAGGAGACTGTTATTACATTGTTAAGAATTATGATCAAGCTATCGATTTTTACAATAAAGCCATCGCGGCCAACGCCACAGATGCCGATTATGCTATTTTTCAAAAAGCTATTTGCTATGGTGTGCTATCGCAGTTCAATCCTAAAATAGAAACACTGCTCGATTTGCTGAAAAAACATCCCAATTCCTCATACACAGTCGATGCCAAATATGAACTTGCCAATACCTACCTCATTTTACCCGACAATGAAAATGCCTTGAAATATTTTACCAGTATTGTCAACGAACATCCAACAAGCAGTTATGTGTCTGTCTCTTTGCTCAAATCGGGTTTGATATATTTCAATACCGACAAATATGAACCTGCATTACAAACGTTAAAGAAAGTGGTTGCTGATTACCCCGCTACTAAAGAATCTAAAGAAGCACTCATCAGTATCAGCGATATTTACGTAAATATGAATAAACCTGATGAGTTTTTTGTTTATGTGCAGAACATTCCTTTTGCAAATGTGACTAAAAACGAACAGGATTCTATCACTTATATTGCCTCACAAAATCAATACATGAACGGCGATTGCGAAAGTTCTGTTAAAGGGTTTACAGATTATCTTGAAAAATTTCCCGAAGGCATATTTGTTACCAATGCACAGTTTTACAGAGCCGAATGTTTACACAAACAAGGCAAACTTAAAGAGGCTTTAAAAGATTACTCCAGCGTTATTAAAAAGAAAAAGACAATTTTCACTGAAAGTGCCATGATGAAATCGGCTGCCATCAACTTTAAATTGAAAAACTACAATGATGCTTTAGCCAATTATATCACTATTGAAGATGAGGCCGAAATTAAAGCCAATGTTCTTGAAGCCCAGATTGGACAGATGCGCTGCTACAACCTCACTAACAATTATCAGAAAGCCATTGAAGCATCCACAAAATTATTAACGCTCGAAAAAATTGACGATAATCTCATTCAGGAAGCCCATCTGTCAATAGGAAAAGCCCAATTAGCACTTAATAACACAAGTTTTGCCCAGGCTGAGTTCCTTGCCGTTTCAAAAATGGCTGAAAACGAAATGAAAGCCGAGGCCAAATACAATCTGGCCCTTATTCAATACAACTTAGGCAATTATAAAGAATCTGAAAAAATTGTCTTTGAAATTATCAATCAGATGCCCTCTTATGAATACTGGATTGCAAAGAGTTTCATTCTACTGGCTGACAACCTTGTAAAAATGGATAATATTTTTCAAGCCAAACACACTTTGCAGAGCATCATCGACAACTACGATGGTCTTGACTTAGTGCAGATAGCTTATGAAAAGCTCAATAAGATCAACGAAGATGAAAAACTAAAGCTTCAGAATAACGCTTTAAAACAAGACAGCCTTTTTCAGATAAAACAAGACACCATTTTTGAAATTAAATATTAAACCAACATCACTTCAATATCAGAAGCCATGAAATATATCAAACAAATATCTTTTTTAAATCTTACTCTTCTTTTGATTTTTCTGATTGTCAATGGGGTGCAGGCTCAGGTAAAACCGCCTGTTAAACCACTTGAAAATAATGAGATAATTGTAGTTGCTCCCTATGCACCTTCTTTGTCTGATGCCAATAAAATTAATATCACCCCCGACATCAAAGAAAAAGAGTTGGATAAACCAGATTTGAAATATGCTGTAACCCCTCGTTTTATAAATGCTACATTTGAGCCTGCAAGGATTGTTCCTGCTCGTTTGAGTGGCGAACCAATGACCAAATTATACCAAAGTTATATACGCGCCGGCATGGGTAATTACACCACCCCTTATGCCGAAATATTTTATAATAAACTCCGCTCTCGCACTTCAACTCTGGGTATTAACTATAAACATTATTCTTCTTCTGGAAAAATAAAAGATTTTGCCCCTGCTGCTTTCAGTGATAATATTTTAAATGCTTACGGCAGCTACTTCACCGAATCTCATTTAATTGACGGTGATTTATTATACAAACGCAATGCCTTTCACTATTATGGTTTTAAACCACTTGATTATAATTTAACCGCCAACGACTCCTTAAAAAAAGTGACCTTTCAAAAATATCAAACCCTTGAAGCTTCTGCTGCGATTAAAAGCGACTACAACGACAAAGACAAGCTACACCATGCTGCCGGTATAAAATTTTACAATCTGAAAAACACCAAAACTGTTGAAAATGCCATTTCCTTCAATGCAAATATTAATAAAAACATAAACCTTTTAAGAAAAATAGATAACGAAAAACTTATTCTTGAAGTTGATGCCAATTATTTCAACAACCCCGAATTTTTAGCTTCAAAAGATGCTGCTGAATATTCTGTAAAACCACAGGTCTCTTTCCTTATGAATCAGTATGCCTTAAAGGTTGGATTGAATACCAGCATTGAAACAGGAGACGAATCTTACATCCGTTTTTTCCCAATTATTGAAGGTCAGATTGCTATTGCTAAGGATGTATTGTCGTTATATGGTGCGTTTACTGGCGGTGTGGAAAGAAACAATTACCGCACACTCTTTGAAGAAAATCCTTTTATTATTGCTGACTTCGACAGTCTTGAATTTACAACAAACAAAGTGCTCTTTAAAGGTGGTCTTAAAGGCAATATAGCTTCTGCCTTTACTTTTAATTTGGGTGCAGGCTTTAGAGAAAGCGAAAACATGCCTTTCTTTGTAAATGATACTATTGATTTCTTCAATAAGTTCAATCTGGTATATGATGATGCCACTGTTGTAAATGTTTTTGCTGATTTAACATTTCAGACCTCTGAAAAACTGTTTTTAATGTTAAAAGGGGCGTTCAACCATTACACTATGACTGTTGAAAAAGCAGCCTGGCACAAACCTACCTTAACTGCAAATTTTATGGCCGGCTACAACTTAGTTGACAAAATAAATATAAAAGTGGAAATATACGCACAAGATAAAACAAGTGCCCGGCTTTTTGACGCCACTAAAAACCCTTATGCTGCTGATGTTAAAGCTTTTACTGATGTCAATCTGGGTTTGGAATATCTCTACAACAAAAAAATATCTGCTTTCCTTAACTTAAACAACATCGCAGGAGCCAGATATTACCGTTGGTACAACTACCCTACCCAAAGATTTCATATATTGGGTGGTCTGACTTATGCTTTCTAAAACATAAGACACAGATTCACTGATTTTTTTTATAAAACTTTAATTGAAGCTAAAAACTTAGTTGTTTTTTGAATTTTTCTGTAAATCTGTGGCTATTTTATCTTTATTTTTTTCAGTGAATCTGTTGCTGTAAAATGCCAATTTTTTCAGTGAATCTGTGGCAATTTTTTTCTGATATTTTTTTGCTATTTTTTGCTTTCCTATGTCAATTATTTTCATTACCTTTGTATAGATTGAAAATTTTATAATATATTGATTATGAGTGATTTAGAAAACAAAGAAATCCTTTCAAGCACATACACAGCGGATAATATTCAGGTATTGGAGGGTTTAGAGGCCGTAAGAAAACGCCCGGCCATGTATATTGGCGATATTAGTTCAAGAGGTTTGCACCATTTGGCCTATGAAGTTGTGGACAATTCTATTGATGAAGCAATGGGTGGATATTGCAACCGCATTGATGTAACGATACATAAAAACAACTCCATAACCGTATTAGATAATGGAAGGGGGATACCAACCGATTTCCATGAAAAAGAGCAAAAATCAGCTCTTGAAGTGGTTTTAACTGTATTACATGCAGGTGGTAAATTTGATAAAGGTTCATATAAAGTATCTGGAGGGTTACATGGCGTGGGGGTTTCATGCGTCAATGCACTTTCAGAGGAGTTGATGGTAAAAGTTTACAGAGAAGGTAAAATCTTTCAGCAGGAATACAAATGTGGTGTGCCTTTATATGATGTAAAAGTAGTAGGGACAACAGATAAAACGGGAACTGAAATAACTTTTTTACCCGACAAATCTATTTTTACCACTACAGTATATGTTTACGAAATTTTATCAACCCGCTTAAGAGAACTTTCTTTTCTTAACAGAGGTGTAACTATATCTCTTACTGATGAACGCGACATAGAAGGTGAATCTAAACATGACTTGTTTCACTCTGAAGAAGGACTTAAAGAATTCATCAACTATCTGGATGCTACCCGTGAAAAGATTATTGATGAAATCATTTACATAGAAGGTGAAAAAAATGGTATTCCTGTAGAAGTAGCAATGCAATACAATTCTTCCTTTTCAGAAAACCTGCATTCTTTTGTAAATAACATCAACACCATTGAAGGGGGCACACATATATCGGGATTCAGAAGAGCCTTAACACGTACACTAAAATCTTATGCCGATAAAACAGGCATGCTTTCCAAGCTTAAATTCGAAATAAATGGCGACGACTTTCGTGAGGGTCTCACTGCAGTTATTTCTATAAAAGTACAGGAACCACAGTTTGAAGGCCAAACCAAAACAAAACTTGGCAATTCAGATGTGATGGGTGCCGTTGACCAGATGGTCAGTGAAACATTGGCTTATTACCTTGAAGAACACCCTAAAGATGCACGTAATATTGTCAATAAAGTTATTTTAGCTGCAACCGCTCGTCATGCAGCGCGTAAGGCTCGGGAACTGGTACAACGTAAAAACATATTAACCGGCTCCGGATTGCCCGGCAAATTGTCCGACTGCTCTGAAAACGACCCTTCACAATGCGAAATATACCTCGTCGAAGGTGATTCTGCAGGTGGTACTGCCAAACAAGGCAGAGACAGAAAATTCCAGGCTATACTTCCTCTAAGAGGCAAGATATTAAACGTGGAAAAAGCCATGCAGCACCGGATTTTTGATAATGAAGAAATCAAAAATATGTTTACGGCTCTGGGCGTTTCTATAGGTACAGAAGACGACAGCAAAGCGCTCAACATGGCAAAACTTCGCTACCATAAAGTAATTATAATGACCGATGCCGATATTGATGGCAGTCACATTGCCACACTTATCCTTACTTTCTATTTCAGGTATATGAGAGAGCTTATCGACAACGGTTATGTGTATATTGCCACACCACCCCTTTATCTCATTAAAAAAGGAAAAGAAGAAAAGTACTGCTGGAATGAGGAGGAAAGAGAAGAATTTATAAAAAAACTTACTGCCGATGGCGTTAAGGAAACCAATATTCACATACAACGCTATAAAGGTCTAGGTGAAATGAACGCTGAGCAACTTTGGATGACCACTATGAATCCCGAGTTCCGAACTTTAAGACAAGTAACAATTGACAATGCTGTAGAAGCTGACCGCATTTTTTCTATGCTCATGGGCGACGACGTGCCACCCAGAAGAGAGTTTATAGAAAAGAATGCAAAATATGCTAATATTGATGCATAATTGCTAATTCTTCAATACAGATATCTTTTTGTAATGCTTTATCCCATTTGATTCTATTTCAACAATATAAAGCCCACACATCAATTCAGGCAAAGATATTTTATAAAAGTCGCTATTCATCGTATTAATACGCTCTTCTTTTATAAGTTTTCCTTCTAAAGATCTAATTCTTACAATTGTGTTTTCTGATGAAAAGTTTTTAAATGAAATTTTAATATAGTCTGTTGCCGGATTGGGATATATTTTAACGTCACTAATTAAAATGTTTTCGGCAGCGGTAATAACGCCCGTAAAAAAAATAGGTGATGACCATATATAATCGCCATCTGCCTGAATCGCTCTTATAAAAACATACATGTCAGAATAAAGGGTCAGCGGTACTATTGTGTCGAGGTTGCCTGATGAAGCAAACGACATTACAACACCATTGCTCGTTACCAATTGGATTGAATCCCAGTCTTCAGCATCTCCATCATTCAAATAAATATGAAAAGGCATATTGGTATAACGTATCATTGTTTGCCCCATATTATTACCATTTATATCCGTCCACACAGAAGCATTCTTATCCATAGTGGCAAATGTTCTTCCGGCATTAATTGCATCGAAAAGTGCAGGCCTTGAAAGATCCGTTGCCCAAATACCGGCCCTGCCATCATTTTTAGTACCCCAGTCAGCTGAATGATTATCCTGATTCCAAACCGGGGATAAATGACGTCCTGTGTTCAATGCAAATTCATAATACTCATTACCTTGCTGAGCAAATTGAAACTCAATCAGTTGAAAAGCATTATCATTAATGGAATCAATATATTCAAAGTCATTCCAATTGGTAAAATACGATTCTTCACCCGGATGATTAAACTGAGCTAAAGCAGGTTGATGGGTAAGAACCCAATTATAAAACGCAGGCAAATCTGTTGTGTACCATAAGTTAACTGCATCTGTAATAATACTGCTTGTATTAAACACATTAACATGACCATGAATTGGAGACCCCCATTCCCAGCCTGCAATTCCTACAAACGAGCCATTTACTGTCACATTATCTGCTTCATCTTTTACAAAATACCATTCAAGTGGGTCTATTTGCTCCACATGATCTGTCACAGCATGAAAATCCAAATGGGCTGAATCTCTTGCAAAGCTGAAAGCAACTTCAGGATCATCAGCACCATCAGAATTTCCTGTATGTGAATGCAAGTTGCCAAAATAAACCTGATACGGACTTTGCGCTTTAACATTATAAAAAACAGAAATAAAAACAAATAAAATTAATGTTGCTTTTTTCATAAAAAAATTCTTTCCCCAAATATAATAATTTTTATAAATACAAATGCATAATTAAAAAAGACAACACTCTTACAAGTGCTGCCTTTTAAAATTAAAAATAAAACTTACTATTCTAAAGATCCAATACTCTTTTCAACAGTTTCAAGTATTTCACAGGATTTAACTAAAGCTTTCATCTTATTGTGATCGGGATATAATGGACGGTCGATATCTAAAAAGTCAACATATTTTCTGATGACGTCTTTAGCAATCTGAACGCCTTTACCGGGCTTGTATTCTCTAAAATCGAGAGCCTGTGCAGCAGCCATAAACTCAATACCTAATATACCATAGGCATTATCCATTATCTGTAGATTTTTTAGCGCTGTATTCATCCCCATCGACACGAAATCTTCCTGATCGGCAGCAGCAGGTATTGATTGAATGGATGCCGGTGTTGAAAGTATTCTTTGTTCTACAATCTGCATATCTGCTGTATATTGACTCAACATCAGCCCAGAAAACATGCCGGCTCCTTTGGTCAAAAACGCTGGCAAACCAACACTCAAAGCAGGGTTCAACAATCTGTTCAACCTTCTTTCGGACAACACACACACCATAGTAATAGCAGCACCTGCCATATCCATGGGCAAACTAACAGGAGAGCCCTGGAAATTAGCACCTGTTAAAGTCAAATTATCTTCAGGAATAAATATAGGATTATCTCCTACACCATTCAGTTCAATTTCAACCTGCGATCTGGCATAAGCCAATGCATCGTGGGCTGCTCCAATAACTTGTGGGGTAGAACGCATCGAATACGCATCCTGCACTTTGGTTTTTACTTTTCCTGTCATAATATCCCCTTCACTAAGGCAGTTTTTAATAGCTATTGAACTCCTGATAGCTCCCGCAAAACCACGAATTTTGTGTACCCTTACATCATAAGGTTTCACATTGGCCATTAAAGCGTCTAACGACATGGCAGCAGCAATCTCAGCCTGTTTTAGAAATCTGTTCATATCATACAGATTTAATGCACTGATAGCAGTCAACACGTTAGAACCATTAATTGTTGCCAAACCGTCTCTGGCCATCAAACCAGGTACAGGAATACCTGCTTTTTCCAAAGCTTCTCTGCCCGACATAAATTCTCCTTTATAGAAAGCGTGTCCTTCTCCCATCATCAACAATGCAATTTGCGACATAGGTGCCAAGTCACCACAAGCGCCTACCGAACCTTTATTGCAAACAAAAGGAGTTACTCCTTTGTTAAGCATTTCTACCAAAGTTAGTGTTATTTCAGGTCTGCATCCCGAATTGCCATGAGCATGTACATTAATTCTTCCTACCATGGCTGCTCTCACTTGTTCTATTGGAACTGCTTCGCCAATACCTGCAGCATGGTTATAAACCAGATATTTTTGAAACTCTTTTACCTGTTCATCATTTAAAACTACTTCCGAAAACTCCCCGATGCCTGTGTTTACTCCATACATAATTTCTTTGGCTATAATTTTTTTCTCTAACATAGCACGGCAAACTTTTATACGTTCTAATGCTTCAGGAGCCAATTCAACTTTTTCTCCAAAACGACCTACTTTTACAACATCTTCGATTGTGAGATTACTTCCTTTAAGAACTACTGTCATAATTAATATTTTTTAGGGTTAATAATTTTTTTCTGAGGTTAAAAATACTATATTTTTAAATATCAAGTAAATACAACCTGAAAATTATTTTGTAAAATTTATTACATTTGAAACCGTTTAATATTTTATAAACTTAAAATATGTTTTTAATTTATTTAATTTAAATTCATTACCTTACAGCACTTTTAATAATTTAAAAAAAACAGTCAGTATGAATTCAGAACTTCAAAAAGCATCTTTAATTGCCCTAAGGGATTGCATGGGCCTGCAAAAAGACGAAACACTACTTATTGTCACAGACGAAAATAAAATTGAAATAGGACACGCTTTACACGAAGTTGGTAAAGAACTATGTAAAGAATCTTTACTCATTGAAATGAAATCGCGCGAAATAAACGGTCAGGAACCCCCCAAGCAAATTGCAGATTTGATGAAATGTGTTGATGTTGTGATTTGCCCTACTACAAAGTCTCTTACACATACCGATGCCAGAAGAGAAGCTGTAAAACTTGGTGTAAGGGTAGGTACAATGCCGGGTATTACAGTTGATACGATGGTGCGTTGCCTAAATGCAGACTATGGGAAAATAATTGCTTTAACTGACTATATTGCTCAAAAACTAATAGGAGTAAACAATATCAGAGTAGTTACTGAAAAAGGAACCAACGTTTCTATGCCTGTAAAAGACCGCTTAATATTGCCCAGTAAAGGTGTGCTGAAAAACAAGGGTGAAAGTGGCAATCTGCCTTCGGGAGAAGTTTTTCTGGCTCCATGGGAAGACAAAACCAATGGAAAGCTCATTATTGATGGTTCTATGGCCAGTGTAGGAATGGTTAATACACCTATTGAAATCGATATTATTAATGGTTATGCTGAAAAAATAACAGGTGGAGAGGAAGCTCAACGGTTATCAGTCCTTTTCGAAAAATCAGGCAGAGAGTCGAGAGCTGTGGCTGAGTTTGGAATAGGTACCAATTATAAGGCCCAGCTTACAGGGATGATTCTTGAAGACGAAAAAGTATTTGGAACCATACATATCGCTTTTGGCAACAATATTTCAATGGGAGGCAACATTGCTGTAAACAGTCACCTGGATGGATTAGTAACCGAACCCGATGTTTATTTTGATAATGAACTAATCATGAAAAAAGGAAAGTTGATTGGTTTTGAAATTTAACACTTGAAATTATGAATAATAAAGCCTTTAAATTCACTGTGCTCATTTTTATAATGTTCATTTCTGCATCTTATGCTCAAGAGCCCTGGAAGGTTGCTATAGAAAAAGATGCTGTCAGGGTTTGGACAAGAGAAGTTGCAGATTCCAAGTTTAAAGAATACAAAGGCGAAATGCTGGTTAAATCATCGCTCAGCTGTCTGGTATCTTTACTTGATGATGTCCCCAATCAAAAAAACTGGCTTTACGACATAACAGAATCTAAAAGACTTAAAACAATAAACAAAACAGAAGGTGTCAACTATTTTGTACAGACAGCGCCATGGCCTGTTACCGACAGGGATATGATTGTAAAATACAAATTGTCACAAAATCAAAAAACAAAAGTGGTGTTAATTGAAATGACCGGGGTAAAAGACTATATAGCCGAAAAAGAAGGCAAAGTTCGTGTTCCATCTATGGAGGGTAAGTGGGAATTCACACCCATAGGAAAAGGAATTATTAAAGTTGTTTATCAGATGCACAGCGAAACAGGTGGCTCTGTGCCGGCTTCAATTGCAAACGCTTCTTGTGTAGATATTCCCTTTAACACCTTAAAAAACATGAAAAAAGAAATAGAAAAACCTGTTTATAAAAATGCCGTTATTGAAGAGTTGCTTGAGCCTTAATATTTTTTGAGCCTCACACCGGACTTGAACCGGTGACCTACGCATTACGAGTGCGTTGCTCTACCAACTGAGCTAGAGAGGCAAAATTTTCTATTTTCCCGACATCAAAATTAATATACAATCAGCTTCTTTGTTTCAACTTTATTTTCTGTACTTACCCTGATGACATATATACCGCTTTTTAAATCCCTGATATTTAGCATATACGTTTGATGTTCGAGAGTTGTAATCTTTACTAGCTCTGATTTGACAACTTTTCCAATATTATCCGATACTTCAATCATAAAATTATTTCCTTTGGCATTATTAATATAAATAGAAACGAAATCACTGGCCGGATTAGGAAAAATAAATACATTATCCACAACACCCGGGGTTTCATTAACATTGCTCGCTAAGTTGTTATATCGGTCCTGAGCATTTACAACACTTTGCGAAATATCTGAAAGATAATCACCAAGTATAATAGCAAAAGCCACTTTTACAGTGTCTCCTGCATTTAAGTTAAAGGGTCCGCTGCTAAACAAATTGGCAATATCATTATTAGCATTCGATTCTCCCGCCTGAAATTTATTTGTTCTTAATGCATTGTATTTTTCATAATTTGAAAAACCATCATTTATATTAATTCCATTTATATTATCAAAACCGTAAAATTTGTAATTCCCTGTTGTAAGTAATTTTATAGCTGCATAACTGCTTCCCTGAGTAGAGTATGAATAACCCATTTTGGTTGTCAAATCAAAATCTGTTCTGTGATATTTACATTCCTCAATCTCCCAGTCCATAAATAAGCCGGCATACATATTATTAATCTGTGTCAGCCCTTTGTTAACTATATAATATTCAGTAATAATAAATTTCTCATCCTGAACATTATTCCACGCAAACATATTATTGGTTATTTCAATATTTAACTTATTTACCCCCACAAGACTGTCGTTGAAAATTGTCTGCACATCAAAATCCGAAAAAACAGTTGGCATGACCCTATGAGCTTTAACTAAACTAAAAAATCCGTTATTCAAACTTCCTGCTGTACTCCCGTAAATATTGTCTGACACCTGTGTTGGAGATGCGCCTACTATCAGCCCGCCATAACCCAATTGCGAAATCGGTGAATTTGTATAAAGCAAACCAATGCCCTGATACCTTGAAATATCGTTATATCCTATTCTGCTTTTACTTGTAAAAGTCGTTTTAACTTTATTGGTATCTATATTTAAATAATCAACATTAAAGACTTTCGAAAAATATTGTTTTTCAGTGTAATTAGTATCACTGAAAAGCAGTTTGAAATCAACACTGTAACTTACAGGCATATTTGTTTTAATTAAAATTTTGAAAGGAAATGCGGCACTGTTTGCAGTATCTAATGTATTTATTGATGTTGGAAAAGATATGATTGAGTCTAATACTTTACAATAGGGTGATAATGAAGTTAATGTGCATTTTAAATTGGTTGTGGGGGCCAGATAATTCACAAAATCTCCCGATATTAGAACGGTATCTCCAGCGGAAAACTGTCCAAAATCTTCATCAGTATAATTAAACGAAATCATATTTACAGAGGGAATATCATCCATAGTCAAAGCATTGTACAAATTCACTCTCCCTGAACCAAGCTTGTTGGCATAAATTGAGTTTGTAATAATTGTATCAATAACATCAGCAGTCACTTTCAATCGTTGTGCAATTTGTGCCGAAGAGTAGTTGGGAAAATGAGAGGCCACAATGGCAGCACATCCCGAAACAATAGGTGCAGCCATAGAGGTTCCATTACTGGTAAGATACGAATTGCTGGCCCATGTAGAAAATATTTGATAACCGGGAGCAGATAAGTCAACATGGACATTATATGATGATCCCGACCATTTTATATCATACTGATCAGTGGCTGCTACACTGATGACATTTTCATAAGATGCAGGAACAAACAACTGTTCAGTGTTATTATTCCCTGCGGATGCTACAATTACTGCGTTTTTATTATAGGTTGCATAATTGACAATATCCTGCCCAAACTGTCCGTCACCTCCTATTTTTCCCCATGAACAATTTATTATCTTGCACCCTTTATCGGCAGCATATACAATGCCTTGATAAGCCATTGTTAAAACACCAAATTCGTTGGTTGCTTTAACAGGTAAAAATTTACATTTAAAACCAACACCGGCTATACCCATGGCATTGTCGGCAGTAGCAGATGAAATTCCACACACATGTACACCATGTGGCACATTAGGTGAATAAGACGGATTGTTATCTCCTTCACCCATATCCCATCCGTTAAAATTATCAACAAAACCATCATTGTCGTTATCCAATCCATCAATCGGATCATCATAATTGTATTTAATATTACCCATCAAATCAGGATGCGTCAAATCTGTTCCTGTATCTACTATTCCGATATAAACATTTACCGAATCTCCTTTTTCAATATCCCAGGCTTCGTAGGCTTTAATTCTCTGTAAATAATACTGATTGTTTATATTGGGATCGTTGGGTGTGTAAAGTAACTCGGGTATGAAGTACGGTTCTGCATATTCAAAATAAGCTGTAGCATAAAGTTTGTCAATAACATTTTCAACTGATTCTTTGTCATCAAAAGTTATTGTATAAATCAACGATAAATCAACGAGTTCCTGCCCCATACTGTTTTTGAGCGATTCTAATTTTGATTTCTCGGGAAACATTTTTTCGGCGCTTAAAGCAATATCATTAAACAATCCATTTATTACATCCATTTTAGAGTTCAGAATATCTCTTTTATCCGATTTAAGTTTAACAATAATGACATTGCTCAAATAATCTGAGCCTTTAACCATGCTTTTCAGATTGAACTTATTGGAATATTTTTCACTCTGAGCCTGAACAGCATAAAAAGCGAAAAAGAATATAAATACTAATAAATAGGTGTTTTTTAATTTCATATTGTTAATTTATTAAAATATAAATTTACAAAAATTTTACAAATTATCATACATTGGCAATTCATTTAAAAACTCTACGGTATTATTTTCATAATTTATCCGGCCATAATAATGCAGAAGTCCATTTGTGACAACAAGATAGGTTGTTTTTAATTTGCTGTTATATCTGTTAAGCTGCTCAAAAACAGATGCATCTAACTCAACTTCAGGAGATTTGAATTCAATAAGGACAGCCGCTTCCATTTTTTTATTATACACAAGCACATCGGTTCTTTTATTTAATTCGTGCAATTTCAACTGACTTTCTGTGAGTACATGTGATATTGGAATTTTTTTTTCATTCACTAAAAACATAATAAAATGCTGTCGCACCCACTCCTCTGGTGAAAGATTTACAAATTTTCTTCTTACACTGTCGAATATTTTAAGTCTATTATTTTCTTTTATTATTTTAAAATCATATTCAGGAAGATTTAACTTAAGCATAACAATATGTCATTTACCGTATAACAAAATTAGCTAATTTTTTATGATATTTTACATCTTTGTTTTTGAAAATTACATTAACTACGGAACTCCATTTTATTATTACGCATAATTTTCTATCTTTGCAGACTTAAAAAAAAATTATGAAAACCAAAGAAGAAATTGTAAACAACTGGCTTCCACGATATACTGGAACACCGCTTAAAGATTTTGGTGAATATATTTTACTTACAAACTTTAGCCAATACATTAAACTGTTTTGTGAAAAATACAATATTGAACCAAATGGCACCGACAAATCAATGCCCAGTGCCACATACGACAATATTACGATAATTAACTTCGGCATTGGTAGTGCAAATGCCGCCACTATAATGGATTTATTAAGTGCCATTAACCCCAAAGGATGTTTGTTTCTTGGTAAATGTGGCGGTTTAAAGAAAATAAATAAAGTGGGCGATTTAATATTGCCAATAGCTGCTATCAGAGGTGAAGGAACATCCAACGACTATTTCCCTCCCGAAGTCCCTGCTTTACCTGCATTTAACCTTCAGAAGGCTATTTCAACCACTATTCGTAATCACAGTCAGGACTATTGGACAGGAACAGTTTACACAACGAACAGAAGGGTATGGGAATATGATAAACAATTTAAAAAGTATCTGGTAAAAACCCGATGCATGGCAATAGATATGGAAACAGCCACACTATTTAGTGTGGGTTTTGCCAACCGTATTCCTACAGGGGCTTTACTGCTTGTTTCTGACCAGCCAATGATTTCTTCTGGAGTAAAAACAGAACAAAGTGATAAAAAAGTCTCTGCCAATTATGTAGAAGAACATTTAAATATTGGCATTGACGCCCTCCACGAGCTTATTGACAATGGCTTAACAATAAAACATTTGAAATTCGATTAAATTTAAATTATATCTACCATGGCTAAAATAAAAAGTTCAGAAAAAAAAATATTTGTTCTCGACACTTCTGTTATTCTTCACAATCACAATGCAATCAATAGCTTTGAAGATAATGACATTGCAATACCAATAACCGTTTTAGAAGAATTAGACAATTTTAAAAAAGGAAATGACAATATCAATTTCGAAGCAAGAGAGTTTGCGCGTATTATTGACAAGCTTTCAAATGATTATACTTTAAGGGATTGGATTCCTATCAGTGATGATCCAACCCAGGGAAAATTCAAAGTAATAATGAGTCAAAACAGCAAAATAGATGCTTGTGCTGTGTTTTCTGAGGATAAACCCGACCATCGCATTCTCAATGCAACCCTTTCTTTAATTGAAGAATATCCTAAAAGAAAAATAATTCTTGTTACCAAAGATATTAATCTAAGACTTAAAGCAAAATCTTTAGATATTCAAGCAGAAGACTTTGAGACCGGAAAAATTAAAGATTTAGAAAAACTTTATACCGGAAAAACAACTATTGAAAATATAAATTCAGAAGTAATAGATAATTTATACAAAAATGGTTACTGTAACCCTTCCGATATAGGTGTTACAGACCCTATTGCCAATCATTATTTTATTTTAAAAAATGAGAGCAAGTCCATTCTTGCTTTTTACAATCCACTTTCACAGCTCATTGAAAGAGTTGAAAAAAGAGTATGTCATAAAATAACACCCCGAAATGCCGAACAAATCTTCGCTTTACATGCAATTCTGAATCCTAACGTAAAATTGGTTACTCTACAGGGTGTTGCTGGTACCGGTAAAACTTTATTGGCTCTTGCAGGCACTTTGGAACAGAGAAATGCTTTTAACCAGATATATTTAGCACGTCCTATTGTTCCCTTAAGCAATAAAGATATTGGATTTTTGCCCGGCGATATTAAATCTAAAATCAGTCCTTACATGGAAGCATTATGGGATAATTTAAAAATGATTCAGAATTTATACAGCTCCAAAGACAGAGAGTTTAAAGTTATAAACGAAGACCTTGAAGACGAAAAATTGGTTATTACGCCTTTGGCTTATATCCGTGGCAGAAGTTTATCCAATATTATCTTTATTGTTGATGAAGCCCAAAACCTGACGCCTCACGAAGTAAAAACGATTATTACCCGTGCAGGAGAAAACACTAAAATTATCTTCACCGGCGACATCTTCCAAATTGATACCCCATACCTTGATTCTCAAAGTAATGGTTTATCGTTCCTTATAGATAAAATCAAAAGACATTCTATTTATGCCCATATCCGATTAGAAAAAGGAGAACGTTCTGAATTGGCCAATTTAGCCAACGATTTGCTGTAATATATTTGAATTTATATTTCTTTAATTTTAAGGTGCTCGGCTAAGGCTCTACTTCCGATAGATATCGGAAACGGTCTATCCTTACAGGCTCCAGCCTGAATCTGTGTAATACAATAAGTGTATTAATCCCTCTCAAAATAAAGTCTTTGTCCTTTTTCTTCTTCGTGAAATACACCATTTTCATATACCAGATGGCCATTAACAAAGGTATGTGTTACCTTTGAATTAAAAGTTTCGCCCATCAAAGGCGACCATTTGCATTTATATAAGATATTATCATAAGACACTGTCCAGGGAGATTTCATGTCAACCAAAACCAAGTCAGCATAATAGCCCTCCCTAATGAATCCTCTTTTTTCTATTTTAAAACATACAGCAGGGTCATGACTCATTTTCTGAACTATTTTTTTTAATGAAATCTGTTTTTTGTGATATAATTGCAGCATAGAAACCAGCGAATGCTGGACCATAGGCGCACCTGATGCTGCTTTAAAATATGTTTGCTGCTTCTCTTCGTAAGAATGTGGGGCATGGTCGGTTGCTAAAACATCAATGGTATTGTCCTTCAACGCATTCATCAAGGCTTGCTGATCAGTCTTTTCTTTAATCGCCGGATTCCATTTTATCAAGCGCCCATACTTTTTATAGTCATTCTTATTGAATATCAAATGATGAACACACACTTCTACAGTAATCTTTTTATCTTTTAGTGGTTTTTTATTTGAAAATAAGTTTAATTCATCCTTAGTAGAAAGATGCAGTACATGAAGGCGCGTTTTATATTTTTTGGCAAGTGTCACTGCCAATTTGGTTGAACTGTAACAGGCTTCTCTGCTTCTGATTTGCGGGTGATATTCAACAGGCAAATCTTCTCCAAACTTCAATTTATACTTCTCAACATTCTCTTTGATAATTTTTTCATCTTCACAATGCACAGCTACCAGCAGATTTTTAATAGAAAATATTTTTTTTAAAGTAACAATATTATCAACCAGCATGTTGCCTGTAGATGCACCCATAAAAACCTTTACACCACAAACTTTGTGTGGATCGGTTTTAACTATTTCGTCATAGTTAACATTTGTAGAACCCATGTAAAAAGAATAATTTGCCAACGACTTTTCAGAAGCCAATTTATATCTTTCTTCCAACAGGTCTTGAGTAATCGTTTGCGGAACAGTATTAGGCATGTCCATAAAAGATGTAACTCCCCCTGCAACAGCGGCTTTACTTTCGCTGTACAAATCACCTTTGTATTCTAAACCAGGTTCCCTGAAATGCACTTGGTCGTCAATAATTCCGGGGAATAAATACAAACCTGTAGCATCAATTACTTTTGAAAAAGTAACAAAAAAATTTCCGCGTTTTATATGGGACTTCTTATGATGAGGAATGATACTGTCAATTATTCCATTTTTAATTATAACATCTGCTTTATAGACTTTATCTTCATTTACAATGGTGGCATTTAAAATATGGATAGTCTCAGACATTATATATTAATGTTCTTTATAAAAGAATTAGTTATGGCATTTATATTTTTTGAAAAGGCTGCCTAATTTAAGCGTTATAACACCTAATACGGCTTCTTTGAAAATGCCTTTGCTCATTTTAGACTGACCGGCAGTTCTGTCAGTAAAAATAATAGAAACTTCCTGCAAATTAAAACCCAACTTCCAAGCTGTAAATTTCATTTCAATCTGAAATGCATACCCTGTGAATTTTATTTTATTTAAATCTATGCACTCAAGTACTTTTCTATTATAGCACTTAAAACCTGCTGTTGTGTCTCTAATCTTCATTCGGGTTATAAGTCTAACATACGCAGAGGCATAATAAGAAAGCAACACTCTGCCCATAGGCCAGTTAACTACATTAACGCCATTAATATAACGAGAACCTATAGAAACATCGGCACCTTCAACTTTGCATTTATTGTAAAGCCTTATCAAATCAGACGGATTGTGAGAAAAATCGGCATCCATTTCAAATAAATATTCATAATTTCTTTTTAAAGCCCATTTAAAGCCATGAATATAAGCGGTGCCTAAACCTAATTTACCTTGACGTTGTTCTAAAAAAAGTCGACCTTCAAATTCACTTATTAAGGATTTTACGATTTCTGCAGTTCCATCGGGAGAGTTATCATCAATTATAAGAATGTGAAATGGAACTTCTAATGAAAATACCTTTCTGATAATTTTCTCAATATTTTCCTTTTCCTTATATGTTGGAATAATTACAATACTATCAGTCACTTTCTTTTTTTTTTCAAATATAAATAATAAATAAATACTAAATAAAAAAGACTGCAAATTTGCAGTCTTTTTTATTTAAAAATATAACATTAAAAAAATTTAATATTCCCACAAATCATGTTCAAATTGGAAAAGTTCATTTTTGATTCGTTCCGATTCTAAGAGGCAATCTAAACCTTTCGAATACTCATTAATAAATCTGTCATAAACATTTTCTTCCTTGTAAATATAACTGCCAAACATGCGTTTGAAGAAAATATCGTCCAAAGTTCTTCTTTCAGCATTATTCTGCCTGTTGAATACTTCAACCTGAGCAAATAAAGGTCGTGCTTCGGGAAAATAAATCCAAAACAAAGGCTTTTTTCCTCTGGCAATACCTGTAGAAGCATCTATATCATCAATTATGGGACATATTCCTAATACTCTGACATCCATTACAGATCTTTGTTTATCAAAAAACCAATCTTCTTTAATACGTAATTGTTTTACATCACCTGTATTAAATTTTTCAACATAAACTGTATCATACCAATCATAGGGAGGCTCGGTACGTTGCATTTGTTTTTTAATGGTGTCATAAAGAATAGAAAGCGCTTGTTCTGTTGGCATAGGGATTAAAAACTCATCAGAAGTAGCCTCATAAGCTGTCAATGAGCCTTCAGCAATACCATCGAGCATTACCTGCATGATACTTCTTCTGTTATTAATTCTTTCAACAGGATAATAAAGAGGGTGATTTATCTTCTCTCTCATATCAATAATGCGCCAAATTCTTTTACTAAAAAACACATCCGCTTCCCTTACAAAAACATAAGGAACAGGTTGTCTGTTAGTAAGAGTAATTTTGTCGTATATGCCATCTCTGGGTGGGCTATCGAACACTTGACTGAATGAACTTTTTGCTATAAAAATAAGTCCTACTGCAAAAAGTATTATTGATATTTTTTTCATATTTACCTCCTTATTAAGGTTAAATTATTGAATTCTTAAAGCAATTGTTGACAACTGACGTGTAGATCCGTCAGGACCTCTGGCTGAAATATTTTCAAACCATACTCTTTGTCCCCTTCTGGCTCTTTGAAGCATTTGTACCATATTAGGTGTCAATCTGTTTGAAGTGGATCTGTCATCTTGAATATCACCACCGGGAACACTGATAGACATTGTAAACGATGAAATTGTAAAATTCATATCAAATTCAAAGTTTTCAAGTCTTGGTATAATACCTCCTGCTGCTACAAGAGCTGCTGCTGAAACATTACCTTCTCTTGTATTAGCAATGTAAGGAACTGGGTCAGGCACTCTTCTTACCCTAAATTTAGCAACACCCATTGATCTGTTAGCGCCATCAATATTTGCGCTTACCCTTATTTCTGATTCTCTGGCTCCTGCATCGGGTCTTACAATATGTGTCCAGTTTCCTGTTGCATCCTGTCCTCTTGAAGGTTTAATAGTTCCACCTGTCATTGAAGCTGTTACTTGTTCCGGTGGTACACCGGGTACTGAAATAGAAACAGGATTATCAACACCAATATAAAATACATTCATTTTGGTAGGTGCAACAGTTGCAGATGGTTTTTGTACAAAATACTCACCTCTGAATGGGTAACTGATTGTAGTACCGCCAGGGGAAACAACCCTAATCACACCACCATAGGTTTTTTTGCCTTCTGATGTGGCAGGAATATTTAAAACACCTAATCCATTAGCTGTTTCTACTGGTCTTTCTGCACCAGAAATTCTTAAAGTAAGCGTATCAATGTCATCACCAACAACAATTTCAGGATTGTCTTTGGTATCATAAGCTGCCACAAAAATCTGCGCTTCAAAAGCGTCACCAACCATTACAATCTGGCTTTTTGGAACCACTTTAGCAGAAATTTTGTCGAATTTAAAGTCAGAAGAGGTGATGCCTGAATACAAAGCTGACACAACGTCAAACTCGGCATTTCTAACTTCAGTTACCATTTTATTAAGGTTTGTAAACTGAGCTGCATGAATTTTATAATAAAAGTTATACATTTCCCAGTTCATCTTTACACCGGTTTTGTCGGTATAAGTTGAATCTGTACGCATCCCTAAGTTGATGTTTTTTCTTTGATCTTCATTAAGTAATGCATACATGTTTTCTTTGAATTTATTTATTTCAGCCTTTAATTCTTTGGCTTTCCCCTGAGATCCGTCGGGTGAAGATCCCACCCAATAGGTTGTAGGTTTATCATAGTTATCTTTAGTAGCAATATCCTTAAGTATTAATTTTGCAGCTGCTTCTTTACTGACTCCTTCGGTTAAAGCAGTCATCTCGTATCTGCAATCATAGATATATTTAATAAGGTCTTCCGAATATTTTTTGGCTTTCATTGCTTTATCATAAAAAGGTCTAACTTTTTCGGGAGATAAAGCCAATTGTTGTTTAAATACGTTATAGCTTAGTTCATTTTTCTTAGCAAAATTTTCATTTGTAGTCTCCAAACTATCGTTAATAAGTATGAAAGCATCAAGAATATCCTTTGAAACATTAAGTGCTAGTAAAGCAGTTAGTACTAAGTACATCATCCCAATCATCTTCTGCCTGGGTGTTTCTTTTGCTCCTGCCATATTCTTTTAATATTTTAAAATTATAAATTTTTATAAATTATTTATTAACGTTAACATTCATAGCTGCCAACATATTGCCATATACCTTATTAAGTACAGCCATATTATTATTAAGATTGTTAACTAATTCTTGATATTGATTAGAAACCTCAACAGATTTTTCAATATTACTTAAGAACTTATTCATACCATCACTGACTGTTTTACTTGTGCTCAACTGTCCGCCTACACTGGTTAACTGAAGTTCGTAAATACTATTTAAAGCTTCAAGATTCTTGGTTACTTTCAATACTTGTTCTTCGTATGCTTTGCTATCGACTTTAGAAAAAGCAATGGCTTCTGCTGATTTTTCCAAAGAAAGAGCAGATTCATTATATTTAGCTTTCAGGTTATTTACAGAGGTAGCTGCATCTTTAACAGAGTTAACATATTCGCTGGTGGCTGTTAATTCTGATTTAATACCTTCTGATACTTCTTTATATGTACCTGCTAAAGTAGAAGCAGATTGAGAAGCATTTTTAATACTTGCAGAAAATTCACCAACTACATTAATATCTTTAGATAAAATTTCATTAGTTTTACCGTATGTTTCGTTCAGTTGGCTTATTGAAGAAGAAGCTGCTTTAACATTGGTTGTAAATTCGCTAGTAGCAACAACTGTACTTGACAAATCAGACATTTTAGCAGTTGTGGTAGTCAAACTTCTCAATCCGTTGCCCAAGCTTTCAATTAATTCAGGACCAATTTTAGCTTCATCCAACATTTTGTCAATTTTCTGAGTAGCGGTCATTTCCTTTTCTTTAATCTGCTTCTTTGATTCTTTTGGTTCTTCATCATGCATTCCAGCCAATTCGGGATATACCAAGCTCCAATCTGGTTCTGCGTGTGGTTTTTCAAAAGCAGAGAAGAAGAAGATAATGGCTTCTGTACTCAAACCTAAGGTAAGCATTATACCTGCACCTGTCCAGTGCTGTATTTTAAACAATGCTCCGACAATTACAAGAGAAGCACCCCAGCCATACAATCTGGCCATAAATGTTTTAAAACCCTTTTTTTGTGAAAATTCAAACATAGTTTTTTAATTTAGTAGTTAGTAAAATTTAAATTTGGATAATAAAAAATTAATTTTGGTTATATAATATATAATATATTAATATACATTTGATGAACCTGGGCCATCACCTTTCTGACGACCAAGATAAGTTTGAACGCATCTGAAGCCGATATAGCATTTTGAGGTATCTTGATATTCATAAGAACGTGTACCTACTTGCATAAAATAACCTATATCTTTCCAAGAGCCGCCTCTGATTACTTTTCTTTTCATTGCTTCTGGTTCTGAGTCTTTGGCTTCATAAGAGTAATCCATATTAAAGTCATGGGCAAAATTGTATGCTGATTCATCGTAGGCATTGCTTGTCCACTCAGCGACATTACCAGCCATATCATACAATCCGAAATCGTTGGGCGCATAGTGCGCTACAATAACTGTATGAAAACCACCATCATCAGCATAATTACCTCTTAATGGTTTGTAGTTTCCTAAGAAACAGCCATCGCTGTTGCGGATATAATGGCTACCCCAGGGATATGTGCTTAAATCGAGACCGCCACGAGCTGCCCATTCCCACTCTGATTCGGTGGGTAATCTGAAATTATTAACAATAGTCTGATCTAAAGTTTCGAGATATGTGTTGAGTAAAAGTGTTCTCCAAATACAAAAAGCTCTTGCCTGTACCCAGTTAACCCCAACTACAGGATAATTATCATAAGCGGGATGCCAAAAATAATTCTGTGCCATTGGTTCATTAAATGCATAAGTAAAATCTCTGATCCATGCCAAAGTATCGGGATAAATATTTACCACACCTTTAACAATAAATTTTGATCTGTCAACCATACCTTGTTGCCTGTTGGCAGGATTTGCTGCTGATTTATAATCTATCCAATAGTATTCATAATTAAATTTTCTGGTATCAAGAACTCTTTTTCTATAGTATCTTTCATGTTCGGGCAAATACAATTCATTTAAAGTTTGTCTCACTTCTTCATCTTTAGAATCCCATTTAAGTTTTTTACTCCAATCTAAATAAGGAGGGTCAATAGGCTCCTGATATTCATCTTCTGAAATTAAGAAAGTTTCATCAACTGTTCCTAAAAGCCTTCTTGCTATTGAGTCTCTTACCCAAAATACAAACTGCCTGTACTCATTGTTTGTTATTTCTGTTTCGTCCATCCAAAAAGCCTGAACGGTAACAGTTTTAGATTGAGTTACATGAGCATAGGGCACATCCTGATCGTTATTTCCCATATTATAGCTTCCGCCTGGTATATTAAGCATCCCGAAAGGATCGGGTTGATACCATTCTTCGCGGCCTTGAACGCCGATAAGGTGTCCTCTGCCTTTATCACCACAACTTGTTAATATTGTGATAACTGCTAATAACAAAAAGAGTTTTTTCATATTATGATTTTTTTGTTCTCTAATTTTAACTTAGGTCGTTTAACGCTATTTTAATTTTTAAGTTTCAAAATTTATATTATAAAAATCTTACGTTTCTATAGCTTTGTGGTATTCTTTCTATTTCAACTTTAAAGCAATATCCAAGCATAATCTCGTGACTTCCGCTGCTTCTTTTATTTTGTCCCATTGCAGATGTGGTGATGTCGTAAGCATAGCCAATGTTAATATCTTTAAATGTTGCACCTACTAAAGCTACAATGGCGTCGGTTTGTCTATAACTAACGCCACCCCAGAACTGATTATTGTATTTCATCAAAGCATTAATATCAAATTGAGTGGAGGCACCATCAGTCTTTATCAATACAGAAGGGAGAAGTTCGAAGGTTGGATTCATTGGCAGCGGATATGTATAACCACCTACTATGTAATAATGTCTTTTCAGGTCTAAAGTTGCTTTAGAGACGCCCAAAGTGCCATCAGACTGTAAAAGCTGAGATGAAGATAAACCGAAGTACAATTTTTGAGGAATTTGATAAAATGCGCCAAAAGAAACGTCTGTAATCATCGTAGATTGTTTAGCACTAGACGAAAGTAAAGGATCTGTTGCATCAATAGGTTTGAATTTTGAAAAATCGATTTCTTTATTGAGGAAACCTACTTGTGCTCCAATGCCTAGACGGCCTGGACCAACGAACAAATGGTAAGCATAACCGAATTTCACACCAATATTTTTTTCAAAGCCCAGTTTATCAGAAATGATGGTCATTCCTAAACCTCCTCTAAGAGGTTTAATGCCGGCATCGAGAGAAATCAGATTGGTTTGGGGCGCCCCTTTATTGCCTTCGGGGTCAGTAAAACCTACCCATTGTTGCCTTAATATTGCTGTTGCACAAATAGCATCACGTGTACCAGCGTAACCCGGGTTAATAGCCATGTTATTAAACATGTTATGACTGACTTGAGCTTCCTGTTGAGCAAAGACTTGCGTAAATGTCAGAAGAAAAAATACAAAAACGAAGTATAATTTTCTCATATTTATTTATATTTGTGTTTATTCCGTTGAAAAAGAACAGTAAAATAACAATTAATTTTTTTAAATACCAAATTTTTTGCAAAAAAAATATTTTAATCTAAAACCTTTGTAATTTGCTGATTTTCAGTTAATTTAATTTTTATCATCCCATTTAAAAGCAAGTAGCTTATACCTAATAATTTTTATTAGGTTACAATTTAGTCGAAAAAATTAAAAAAAAGAATAAAAAAAAGCAATTACATGAACTTTTGAAAAACTTGCCACCATCTGTCGGGCATTTCATCTTTAAGGGCTGATAGATAATCATTGTAAGAGCAAGGTACGAGGTAGTGACGCTGATAGTTTTTATTGACATCGGTAGGGCAAGGTACTTCCATCCACCATCTGTCGCTTTTTTTACTTTTAAAAAAAACTATTTCAGGTTTGTTTTCTTTAGAGGCCACCCTGTATTTATAATATTCATCTTTTTGAATATGAGGAAAATCATTTTTTCTGTTGTAATAGCCATCAATAAAATACCAGATTATTTGAGAAATAAGTGAAGCTGTTTGTTTTCTGTTGTCAAATTTTGGGTTATAGTCATAAAAACCAACAGAGGTAAGCTTATCGCTGATACCTGCATATCGGGCAATCTGGCAGGCTTCTTCTCCGTAGAAACCATTGGGCAACGCGTAAGCATTGCCGGGAGCGTCGGACATTCTAATAGCACCGATGTCAAAGCTGAGCATGTCAGCATTTCTGATATAGGGTTCAACTTCTTCAATTTTTTCTCTGACCTGCCCCAGCCTGTAAGTATCGAAAAAAAGATTGGACATCAGATCAATGGCTTGTTGATCGACCAGATATGTTTGATAGCCAATGTTGGTATAATTAAAAAGATAGCTGGGTTGATGCAAAATAATTTTACTTAGAAAAGATTTTGAAGTTATATCGGTATTTTCATATCCGACATCGAAAGAGGCATCGATGGTTGCAATATTTATGATTTGCCCCAGTTGCTCGTAAGCTCTGTAATTGGCGTAAGTAATATCCTGGCTGCCGCCTATTATAATGGGAACAATTTTATTTTTTATAAGTTCGGCGATGACGTTACTCACTGCAAAATAGGTGTCTTCAAAGGTATGACCGGAAATAATATTGCCCAAATCGGCAATTTTATTATTATAATTACCAGGGAAAAGCTCATAAAAAAGGCTTCTGATAACATCGGGGCCATCAGCACAACCTTCATTGAGAAGCGCATTCCTGTCTTCTTTCACCCCCACAATTGCGATATTAATATCGGATAAATCGGGGAAACTGCCATCTTTTACATACTTGACAATTTTATCGCCCATGCGTTTAGGCAAACTATCGTCGGTTGTTTCTACAAAGTTGCCATTGATAGGTTCAAAATATATTTCAATTTCCATTATAAGATAGGTACTTTAGAATTGTTTTGTTGTTCAAATTTATTGCAATCGGTTTCAACTTTTAGGGGAGCCGTTGGTTTTTCAAAATCACCTTGTGAAACACGTAATTTTTTATCTGCATACACATTTTTCATGTATAACGCCCATATAGGCAAAGCCATGTGCGCGCCCTGTCCATAGGTTATTGAGCGAAAGTGAATGCTGCGGTCGTCGTTGCCAACCCACACACCTGTAGAAAGTTCGGGGGTAAGACCAATAAACCATCCATCGGAATTGTTTTGAGTAGTACCTGTTTTACCTGCAATGGGATTCGTCAAGCCGTATTTATATCTAAGTCTGACGCTGGTACCACTTTCTACAACACCTTTCATAAGTTCAATCATAAGGTAAGCCGTTTCTTCGCTCATTGCTTCCTGTGTTTTGGGCACAAATGATTCTATCACATTGCCGTGTTTGTCTTCAATGCGGGTTACAAAAATAGGTTCCACGTACACCCCTTTATTAACAAAAGTACTGTAAGCACCGACCATTTCATAAACAGACAAATCCGTTGCTCCGAGACATATAGCAGGAACTTCATCGATAGGACTTACCACGCCCATTTTGCGGGCAATCTGAACTACAGCATGGGGAGAATAACGTTTCATCAGATAGGCAGATACATAATTTACAGAATTGGCCAAAGCCCACTTTAAAGTTACCATTTCACCTTCTCTGGCATCGTTAGAGTTGCGTGGTGTCCATTTACCGCCATCAGGGGTTTCGAATGTAACCGGCACATTGGGGACCTTGGAGCAGGGAGAAAATTCGCCTTCCTGCATGGCTAATGTGTATAAAAACGGTTTAAAGGTAGAACCGACCTGCCTTCTGCTTAACTTGGCATGATCCCATTGAAAATATTTATAATTGATACCCCCCACATAAGCTTTTACATAACCGGTAGCCGGATCCATAGATATTAAGCCGGCATTTAAGAAAAACTTATAATATTTTATAGAATCGAGGGGACTCATAACGGTATCTTTTTCACCATTCCATGAAAAAATGGTCATAGGAACGGGCGTTTTAAAAACCTGCATTATCTGAGCATCAGAAGCGCCTTCTCTTTTTAAAAGCTGATAACGTTCGGTTCTTTTAATTGAAAGATTGAGGAGTTTTTGAATATCTGCTTCGCCGAAAGTACGATCGAAGGGTGCATTTTTGACATTTTTCCAGTGTTCATAAAACTGGGGTTGCAGTTCTTTGCCAATGTATTCAGTAACAGCATTTTCAGCATGTTTCTGCATGCGCGAATCTATGGTCGTATAAATTTTCAAACCATCTTTATAAAGATTATAATTGCCCCCGTCGGGTTTTTCTTTTGTGTTGCACCATTCTATTAGTTGCAAACGCAAATATTCTCTAAAATACGTTGCCAGTCCGCTTTGATGGTCAGTAACTCTGTATTTTGAAATATCAATAGGCAATTTTGAAATAGAATCGTATTGTTCATCAGTAAGAAACTTGTATTTGTTCATCTGGGCCAATACAACATTTCTTCTTCCAAGTGATCTTTCGGGATTTCTTACAGGACTAAACCACGAAGGCGCTTTAAGCAAACCAATAAGGACTGCGGCCTCTTCTACTTTAAGAGAATCGGGAGAGGTGCCAAAAAAAGTGGCAGCAGCTGACTTTATGCCGAAAGCATGGCTTCCAAAGTCAACAGTATTGAGATACATGGCCAGAATTTCTTGTTTACTGTAATTTTTTTCGAGCTTAATAGCAGTGACCCACTCTTTGAATTTAATAAGAATGATTTCAAATTTTGATGCGTTAGGTTTTCGGGGAAAGAGGTTTTTGGCTAATTGCTGAGTAATGGTACTGCCACCTCCTGAAGTTTTATCGAAAAGTATCAGGCTCTTAACAATAGCTCTGAAGACGCCTCTATAGTCAACACCGGCATGGTCTTCGAACCTGATGTCTTCAGTTGCAATAAGTGCATTAATGACATTGGGACTTATTTCAGAATAGTTTACATTAGAGCGGTTTTCGATATAATAGGTACCCAAAAGCACATTGTCAGCAGAATATATTTGTGAAGCCAGATTGCTTTTAGGACTTTCAAGTTCTTCGAAAGAAGGCATAAAACCTAACCATCCAAAAGAAATTAAAGTAAAGAGTAAGACTATTAAAAAGAAAACGCAGGCATTAAATATCCAAAAATATTTAATGTATTTTTTTGCATCAAACTTGTTCTTTTTTGCATTCATTTTTAGTCTTGTCTTGTTTTTTCGATTCTAATGCCAATATCGGTTATATTTTCGAGAGTATCTTTTCGCATGGCTTGTTCGAGTTGAAATGTGTAAGTGCCTTTTTGAGGAAAACGTATATTTTTGCCAAGCTGCAGGTTTAAGAGCCTGTATTTGCCCCAACCTTTGCCATACCATTTGCCATTTTTATCAGCAAGAATACATTCTATGGTATCTCTGGATACTTTTTTATCGGGGTAAATAGTATTCATAAACAGATACAGATTGCTAAAGGCATAATCTGTATTATTTCTGATGTTCAAATACAAATTATATTTTGTAATTGTATCTTCGACGGGCACCTCAAAGGAAATCAATTCGAGTCGGCTCCACAAAGAATTATAAATATTAGTATTTTTTTCAAAAAGTTTATTTGAATCGCAAGCCAGCAAAAAGAGCAATAAAAATGAAACCGAAAGCAATTTCAGTTCAGGGATTAATTTTCTTAAGTTACTTATGATCAAACCTATTGATGTCATCTTCCTCATTTGAATAATTTAAAAACTTCGCTTTTGTAGTGTGTTCTACGGCTTCTTTTTGCAGTTCATCAGCTAAAACACCTTTTTTATTCATTTCAATTATTTCATATACTTTTTCAAGGGGCAAAGAAAAAAGGTTTTCAGGTTCTTTTTCATAGGCATACCAAAGGACTCTTTTGAGAACATCCAATTTTTGGAATACCACATCCCCGCTTTTGGTATTTAACTTAACATTTGAAGAGGGAAATTCCTTTAAAGCTTCGAGATACAAATCATTTTCAAAATTAAGGCAACACTTAAGTTTAGAACATTGACCTGCCAGCTTTTGGGGATTTAAGGAAAGCTGTTGGGTGCGGGCCGTATTTGTAGATACTGACTTAAAACTACTAAGCCATGTAGAGCAACACAGCTCTCTGCCACAGGACCCTATACCACCAATACGACTGGCTTCCTGCCTGACACCGATTTGTTTCATTTCAACCCTTACAAAAAAGGCTTCAGCAAAACATTTTATTAATTCTCTGAAGTCAACCCTTTCGTCGGCAGTGTAATAAAAAATAGCTTTTGTTTTATCGCCCTGATATTCGACATCGCTGATTTTCATTTTCAGATTCAGGTCAAAAGCAATGGCTCTGGACCTTATTTTAGTGCCTTCTTCAGTCTCAACAGCTGAAATCCACTTTTCGATATCAGAAGTTTTGGCTCTTCTGTAAAGCTTTTTAATGTTATCAACAACAGTTACTTGTTTATTGTTCTTGACTTTTATTTTTACAATATTGCCAATGGCATTAACAATTCCAATATCATGACCAGGATTTGCTTCTACTGCAACAATATCACCTACTTCCAAAATGAGGTCGTTGGGTTTAATAAAAAAATCACATTTATTATTTTTAAATCTGACCTCAACAATATGATAATCGTTTGTTTTAGGACATTTTGATTGGTTGTATGGAGCAAGCCAATCATAAGAACTCATCTTACAACAGGATTGGGAGAAAATTTTTTCGTTTTTGACAAATGACTTGGGGACGTATTTACAGCCTCTGCTTTCAAAAATATTATTCATTTTATTGCTACTTAAAATACTCCTATTATATTTGGTTTAAATAAACTTCAAAATTACAAATTAGTTGTATTAATTTGAAATAAATATTAATATTTATGATTTTAATAACTTTAATATATTAAAGGAAACATCCATCAAAACAATTTTTGGGTTGAGATTTCTTTCAATATGATAAAGGGTTTTGTTCAGCTCTTCAACTATTTGAAAAATATTTTTTTCATTTATAAAAGGCGCAAAATTTTTTAAAAATTTAATTTCTTCCTGTGAAAAATTAAGCAATTCGTCGGATTTTGTATTGTTAATAAGCAAACAGCACCGTGCTGATTTCAAAGCATAAATAAAAAAGCGTTTTAACTTTTCTCTTCCAACTGAAGCCTTAGACATTTCTTCTATCCATGAAATAATCTTAGCATAATCCTTAGCATAACATAAGCGCATCCAGCTTTGAAAATTCTCGAAATTAAAATGGGTTTCATCTGCATTCTCTAAAATTCTCAAGGCTTCACTAAGGTTGCCGTTGGCAATTTTAGCAATTTTAGAAGCTTCCTGAGCGTCTAAAGCATTATTTAACTGCAAATAATTGATTATTTCTGCATCAGATTTTTTGTCAATTTTAATTAATTGTGTGCGTGAAATAATAGTATTAAGAACCTGATCGTGATTTTCAGTAATTAAAATAAAGAGTGTTTTTTCGGGTGGTTCTTCAAGCACTTTGAGCAGTTTGGGTGCGGCAGCATGATACAATTTTTCAACCATGTAAATGATTATAATTTTATAATCCGACTCAAAGGATTTGAGGTTGAGTGTTTTAATAATATCGAGACAGTCATCTTTATTGATAATGGCTTGTTTGTTTTCTATCCCTATAAATTCAAACCAGTTTTCGATGGCCACATAATAATTGTTTTTAATTAAAAATTCGCGCCATTCGGAAGTAAAAACTTTGCTTGTTGGCTTGGTCATTTTTTTTGTGGCAGCAACAGGAAAGAAGAAATGCAAATCGGGATGAACCAGTTTGTTATACTTGATGCAAGAGCTGCAAACGCCGCAAGAATCATCGTTTTTCTTGTCGGTGCATGAAATATACTGAGCGTAGGCCAATGCCAAAGCCAGTTTTCCAGAACCTTCCGGCCCCCAAAAAAGCTGGGCATGGCTTACCCTGTTTTCTTTTACCGAGCTGATAAGCTTTTCCTTAATACTTGCCTGCCCTATAATATCTTTAAATTGCATGATTTGAGTTTAAATGCATAGGCAAAAATAATAATTTTCTGACTAAGTAGGGGAGGAATATTTGAAAATGGACAATTATTAATGAAGGGACGAGGGGAAAGGGACGAGGGGAAAGGGACAAGGGGAAAGGGACAAGATAAAGAAGGTATAAGGAAATAGGGTATAAAGGTAAAAGGAAAAAGAGAATAAGGAGAAGAGGGTATAAGGATATAAAGGTATAAAGGAATGAAACAATTTGAAAATTTGAAAATGGAAGAAAAAGGTATAAAGGAATAAAGGTATAAGGGAAATATTGGAATATTGGAAAATTGGGATAAGGGAAATAGGATGATGTGGTAATGTGATGATTAGCAGATTAAAATGTTAACTGTTAACTGATAACTGTTAACTGAATTGATGTTATAAGGAAAAAGCATGCACAATACATAACACTTTGTGCAACAAGGAACAAATAAATGCAGAATAAGTAAAAAAAAATTAGGCTTCACATCTGCTAATACAATCAATAATCTGATTGATGGCATTGTGTTTTAAGAAATAAAAAGTGTTTTTGCCTTCTCTTTTTGAGCTCAGCACACCTTTGTTTTTGAGGAGGTTTAAGTGATGAGAAGCAGAAGCCTGCTCAATGTTAAGTTTATCGTATATTTCGGTTACATTTAACCTTTTATTATCCTGCAACAACTCTATTATGGCAATTCTCATGGGATGAGCAATAACGCGCAATTTACTTGCTGCTTCTTCTAATTTTTTAATATCTAATGTTACTTTATTCATTATTTTGAACTTTAAATGATATCCTATAATATGATATGTTTTTTTTAATAATAATTTAAAATGCAATAATACTATTTATTTATTAAAAAAAAAATAAAATTATAAAATTTTAATAAATATTTTTTTTGATTATATATCTGTAGTTTTTTTAATTAGTCTATATTTTTTCATTTAGGTCTTAAACTGAAAGAGGTCAAGTTCCATGTCTTTTTTTCTTTTATATGGTTTTTCTCTTTTTCTTTTAAAAAGGCCTTTGGTTTTTGTTACTCTTTTCTTTTTTTTGTTATACACATTGTCCTTGTAATGCTTTTTTTCTACATTGGGCCCAAAAGAATCTTTTGTGATGGGCTTAGGAATAAATTTATAAATCCACTTTTTTTTAACTGATTTATTTTTATTATTAAAAGCAAATCCGCCTTCTTTTGCCTTTCTGCTTCCTGAACTAAAGGAATCTGAAAATTTTAATGCTTCATACTTGGGTGCTGACAACACAAAAAAGCCACTACCGGGATTGTTAAATCTGTCGCTTTTCAGGTTAGATCGGAAATCGATAGCCCAGCCTTTATTCTTGCAATGTTTGTCAAAATCTCCATGAGAACCTAAGTTGGAAGCCCAGCCATCAGATTTATTGAAACGTTCTTTACTTAAAGGTGATTGGAAATTAGAAGCCCAGCCTCTTCCCGAACCCATGCCATTATATTTTTCTTTATCAAGTGCATATTTAAAGTTTTCTGCCCATCCTTTTTGCTTAAAAATACTGCACGAGGAAGAGAATAATGTAAGGGCAAAGATTAATATGTAAAAAAGCGGTTTCAACAAAGACAAAATTTGAAATAAAGATACAACATAAAAATACAATATTTTAATCGAAAAAAATCATCTAAAAGTCTAATTTACAAATAAATGAATTTTTGTTGTCATAAAAATTATTTTAATTTGCATATACATAAATATATATAAACGAAAAATATTAAAAAATGTTCAAAAAATTTCTGTTTCTGACAATTATTACAGCTTTATTTTTTTCGACCCAACTAAAAGCTGACGAGGGCATGTGGTTGTTACAACTGCTTGAAAAAAACAATTATAAAGACATGCAGCGCCTTGGATTAAAGCTGAAACCTGAGGATATTTACAGTATTAACAAGTCGAGTTTGAAAGATGCCATCATTCATTTTGGCAGGGGTTGCACCGGTGAAATTATATCGCAGGAAGGGCTCATACTAACCAATCATCATTGTGGTTATGCTTCAATTCAATCGCACAGCACCGTAGAAAATGATTATCTTAAAGATGGTTTTTGGGCCATGAATAAGAATGAAGAAATACCAAACGAAGGTCTGACAGCAAAATTTCTGATAAGTATAGAGGATGTGACAGCAAAAATTTTATGTCAATTAAGCGATACCATGACCGAAACCGAACGGAACAATAAAATAAAAGAACTGAGCAGCAAAATTGAAAAAGAAGCTGTCGCCAATTCTTTGTATGAAGCCAGTGTTTCAACGTTTTTTGAAGGCAATGAATTTTATCTGCTCATATATGAAGTATATAAAGATGTGCGCCTGGTAGGCGCTCCGCCTTCATCGATAGGAAAATTCGGTGCTGATACCGACAACTGGATGTGGCCGCGTCATACAGGTGATTTTTCATTGTTCAGAATTTACATGTCGCCCGATGGAAAACCGGCAACCTATTCAAAAGACAACATTCCTTACAAACCAAAATCATTTCTGCCAATTTCTATTAAAGGGGTTGAAAAAAATGATTTTGCCATGATAATGGGTTATCCCGGGAGAACCAGCAGATACATTTCATCATTTGGTATAAAACAAGCTATAGAACAGACAAACCCATCAATTGTAAAAATTCGGGAGAAGAAATTATCCCTTATGAAAGAAGATATGGATAAAAGCCCTGCCATCCGTATTCAATATGCTGCCAAATATGCACAAACTTCTAATTACTGGAAATATTATATAGGACAAACCCGAGGTCTTAAACGGCTTAAAGTTTTTGAAAAAAAACAAGCTATTGAAAAAGATTTTGACAACTGGACAAAATCAAACCCCGAAGGTATAAAAAACTATTCGGATGTATTGGGCAACTTAGAAAAAGGCTTTAACATGTTGAATGATTATAACTTAAGTCGTTGGTACTTTATAGAAGCTATAGCGCGTGGCGGAGAACTCATCGCTTTATCGGCCAAATTCGAATCTTTGGTAAAAGAACTGAAAGAAAAAAGTCCAAATCAGGAAACCATTAAAAAGTTAACTGCCGGTTTGCAAAAAAGCCTTCCCGATTTTTTTAAAGATTATAATGTGGGCACTGACAAAAAAATATTTGCAGCCATGCTTGAAATGTTTTACAAGGATGTACCTAAAGAGCAACATCCTGATATTTACAAACTTATAAACAAAAAATTCAAGTGTGATTTTAATCAATATACAGACTTTGTGTATTCAAAAACATTTTTTGCAAGTAAAGAAAATATTGAGCAATTCTTAGCAACACCATCATTGAAAAAAATAGAAAAAGATCCAGTATTTATATTGATGCGTTCTTTTTACGGCAATTACAAAAATATTATGGAAAAAATGCAGAAAGGCACAGATCTATTAGCTAAAGCCAACAGACAGTTTGTAGCTGGATTGAGAGAAATGAATCCTAATAAAATTTATGCACCTGATGCTAATTCTACCATGCGTTTTACTTATGGACAAGTACTCGATTATAAAGCGGCTGATGCTGTAGAATACAATTACTTTACGACCCTTGGTGGCATAATGGAAAAAGAAGACCCCAAAAATTGGGAATTTGTTGTACCGGCCAAATTAAAAGAACTTTATAAAAACAAAGATTATGGCCGCTATGCAGCGAAAGATGGAGAGATGCATGTTTGTTTTACATCAAATACCGACATTACAGGGGGCAACTCGGGCAGTCCGGTAATTAACGGCAACGGAGAACTTATAGGTTTGGCTTTTGATGGCAACTGGGAAGCCATGAGCGGTGATATAGCCTTTGAACCTCAATTGCAAAGAACAATATCAGTTGACATTCGGTATGTGTTGTTTATCATTGAAAAATATGCCGGTGCTAAGAATATTATCAGTGAGTTGAAGATTGTGGAGTAAAGGAAGTGACTAAAGTGAACTAAAGTGACTAAAGTTTAAGACCTGCCGGCGGAAGAAATACAATTACGAATTATCAATTACGAATTACGGGGGTTGCAGGTCAGAGTTTCACTGTACTTTGGGTTTTGTGATAGCGGTGAAGTCCTAACTAAGAAGAGGTTAAAACCTGTGTAGTAGAATAAATTTACAATTTAAAATTTTCAATGCACAGCTTAAAATTTTAAATAATTGGCATTTTAGCTCTACTTTAAAGGATTGAGGGGTTTGGAATGACAAAGTAAAAAACATGTTTTTTTGAATATCGATTAACGAATAATGATTTCAGAAGGGTTAAAGACCTGCGGCGGTAACGAAGAATATCGAATATCGATTAACGAACCGATGAATTCAGAAGTTTTAAGACCTGGCGGCGGTGGGGAAAGTTTGGAGTGTGGAGTACTTAGAGTTAAAGACCTGGCGGCGGCAAAGAGTAACCACAGAGTTATACACGGAGGGTTCACAGAGTTACACAGTGGTTCGCAGGCTCACTGAGGAGAAGAATAGAACGCTGATACTTCGACAAGCTAAGTACAGGTAACACAGATTTTGTATGATATATTTGTATTATCTGCGTTTATCTTATTAATCTGCGTTAGCCAAGGCGGATCAGCGTTCCATTCTTAGAAAGCTCATTGAAGAGAAGACTTCAATGCACCTGCTTTCCTATAGGCAGGGATGACGCATTCTATTCAGAAGCCCCGTGATTTTTTGCTGTTTCGATCCAGTGTTCAGCAAGGATTTGAGGGTTTGCTCCCAAGCCGCGGGCAAGATGCAAAGCCACACCCATAATTAAAACAGAAGCTTCATGCAATTCTTTATTTGTTTGCAGGGATCCAAATTTTTCCTGCACTTTTAACATGAGTAAATCATTGTGTTTTTGAACAAATAAAATGGGATCTTCTATGTCATCAGAAACTTCGGGAAGTATCAAATAATCTATCCACTCGGGTCCTATCCTGTCTGCTAATACTTCAGGCAGCCCGTTGCCCATTTTTCTCCACAGCGACAATGTTTTCTTATCTCCTGACTTGGCTAAGCCGGTATCAAGCAGAAGTACGAATGCTATATCAGCCAGATTCTGCATGAGTTCTAAATATGCATCCTGAGCCTTTTCGAACTTATCAGTTATCTGACCCTCAAGGTATTCACCTACAGTCAGAAGTGGTAATTCATTAACTTCGGGACATCCTTCCAGACAAGGAAACTCAACGCCCTGATACATAAAGTGTACTTCTTCGCTTTGTATCTGACGACCAAGGGGATATAAGCGACACGCCAGCGGGCGCCCCAAATGCACGCTGCATCCAAAATTGCCGATATACTGACTACACGCCTGCTGCCCCTTCCACCCTGCTTTTCCGTCGAACCGTAAACGGATTCCTCCAAACTCACAATAGCGTTCACGAAATTCTCTGGGCGTTTTTTTCTTCTCCCTGGCAAGGCAGTACAACTCCCAGGGGTTTATCAGTACCAGTTTCCCATGACAGCAGGTTCCGCTTCGGGAGCAGGTGAGAGGTAATTTATCGTTAAGATTGAGTTTGGTTGTTGCTTGTTTCAAAGTTTCTTTTCAAATTTAAGATGATTTGTAAGGGTAAAGCTAAGTTGGAGTAAGCAAGCGTAAATTGTCAGTGTTTTAATTATTAAATATCATAACTATCAAATTCTTCAATTTCAATATTGTTGCCATTAACATTAATGTCTATGTACTTAGTTTTCTCATTTCCATTCTTGTCTGTTAAATGTATTTTACGACAAAAAACTTCTTCCCTAAATTCTTTGTTTCTAATAAATATATTATATAAGTTATCATAAACATATGCTTGCTGGAATAACCTGCTGTATTTAAGTCTTTCAAAAAATCCCAGATGTTTAATTTCATCAATTTTAAAATTCTTGTCGGAAAAATATTTATCAATCAAATTATTTAGTTTTTCCTTGTTCATAAGGAATAATATTTTTTTCTTCAAATATAAATATTTTAAAATAAATGAATAATTTTAATAGAAGTAAATCCTTCAAATATGATTTAAGAAAAACCTAATTTATGTCACAAATTTTTATATCGCCCATTCAGGGCTTTATTTACGAAAATGTTTTTACTTAATTTTATGTTTAGCGCACCTTCATAAATGCTCGGATTTTATTTGAGTACTTCTATTCCAAGCAGTTTGCAGGCTAAGTACAATAAATCTTTACAATCGCCCGGGTAAATGAGGTGGTGGTTGCCAAGGGGATTTTCTCTGAGCAGTTTCACTTCATTTGCGGTGAGTTTGACTTCGATTTGGGTGCGGCAGGTTGTTTTTGATTTGGGGCGGCCTGTTATGTTTGCAGTGGCAATAAATGCTTTGCTGAGCTTATTATCGAAGCGGAAAATGGTAATTAAATCGCTTTTAAAATAGCCTTGTATGGCAGTGCCTTTATTTGTTTCAAAGTGCGTTTTTATTAATAATCCGGAGACCAGATCGGGTGCTATTGTACAATGAGAAAAAAGACAAACCTCATCAGTAACTTTGTTTGTGTTGGCAATCCAGGGGATGACTCCTGTAAGTTCTTTGCATAGCATCATTCCTGCAACGGCGGTCAGATCGCCTTCGCAACCGGCAGGGATGCCTTCGTTGTTGAATTTTGCCAGTGGCAAACAGGCAGTGACACCATCTTTTTGTACCATTGGGAAACATTCAACAGTAATAGCATCGAGATGCCACTTTTGAATGGTATCAGTCAACATTTCATTGACTCTGGCAGTATCGGTCAGGTCAAACTTTTTATTAGCTGAAAATGAAGCTGAAAAATTATCTGAAGCTTCAAATTCAGAAAAATGAGACAGTTTATGCCAGGGGATTTTTATCAGTTTAACACCTAAATTTTCTTTTAACAAACCTGAAGGAATGGCAGATGAAATAAGCCAATCTGAAACTTGTCCGATAAGCCCGAGTTTTTTACCATTTAAGCTTTTCAATGCCTTCTTTACTAATAAAAAGTTATTCAGAATTACTTTGGTTACGGCTTCTTCTTCATCTAACAGCAGTGAAGAAATATTTATGGCATTCAAATAAGCTTTAACTTCAGTGGCAGAAGCATAAGAATTATCGTGTCGGGAACCTATAAGCACATAAAAACCTCCAGTAGAAACTAAGTTCATGGCCGGTTTTTCAGATCCTCCCGACAGAAAAAATAGAATATCAGGATTGTTTTCATTAAGTTTATAGTTATCGGATGAAATGAGTTTTTCGATTCTTTTGGTCGCATTTTCAAAAACACTATCGGGTGCACCCTGAAAAGCTAAAAGTTTGATTTTAAATTTTGTCACGGATTATAATTTTTTATTTAATATCGGGTTCAAATATTAAAGAATCTGCAAATCTATGATAATAATTTTATAATAAAAACTTCTAAAGCTGATTTACAAAAACAGCAATTCTCTGTATTTTGGCAATGTCCATATCTTATTGTCTATAAGCACCTCCAGTTTATCCACATGGTATTTGAGCACATCAAAAAATGGTAATATATTGCGACAATAAGCAGCCGCTTTTTCCTGAGGATCTTCTATCCGGTTGGTGATTTTTCTCTCAAGCGACATGATGTGCACATTATGATCAATGGTATTGATGTGGTTAGAAATTCTCTTTATTATACCTCTTTGAAAAGCCGTTTGCATAAGAAAATCATCATCATTCAGCATTTTTCGGAGACCATTTACATTTTCAATGAGTATATTCTGATAACGGATGGCTGCCGGAATGATATGGTTGATGGCTATATCACCCAGTACTCTGGATTCAATCTGGATGACCTTTGAGTAATTTTCGAGTCGAATTTCCTGACGGGCTAAAAGCTCTCTGTAAGTAAAAATCTTTTGGGTTTCAAAAAGATTTTTAGTTTTTTCTGAAAGATATATTTTTAAAGCATCAGGTGTGTTTTTCAGATTTGAAAGTCCTCTTGCTTCTGCTTCTTTAGCCCATTCGTTGCTGTAACCATTGCCTTCGAATAAAATTTTCTTAGACGCCTTGATGTATTTCCTTAAAGTTTGAAAAATAGCTTCATCTTTATCGAAATTCTTAGTCATTAATTTTTCAACATCATCTTTAAACTGTATGAGCTGAGAAGCAAGAATAGTATTCAGCACAATGTTGGAGGCGGCGCAATTGGCAGAGGCACCTACAGCTCTGAATTCAAATTTGTTGCCTGTAAAAGCAAAAGGAGAGGTGCGGTTGCGGTCGGTATTGTCGAGTATAATCTGGGGAATTTTACCAATATTCAGTTTGAGTTCAGTTTTTTCATCGGGAGTCATTTTGCGGTCGCTCACTTTATTTTCTATTTCTTTAAAAATGTTGGATAAAGTGGTTCCAATAAAAACAGAAATTATTGCCGGCGGGGCTTCGTGAGCACCTAACCGGTGGTCGTTGCCGGCAGATGCAATACTGGCTCTTAACAAATCGGCATGGTCGTGAACAGCTTTGATAATATTGACAAAGAAAGTAAGAAACAACAAATTGTTTTTGGGTGTTTTGCCGGGACTTAAAAGGTTTTTACCAGTATTTGTAGCCAGAGACCAGTTGTTGTGTTTGCCAGATCCATTTACGCCCGAAAATGGTTTTTCGTGGAAAAGGACTTTGAAATGATGTTTCTTTGCAATCTTCTGCATAAGTATCATTATCAATAAGTTGTGATCGATTGCCAAATTTGATTCTTCAAAGATGGGGGCTAATTCAAATTGATTGGGGGCGACCTCATTATGCCTTGTTTTGGCCGGAATTCCCAGCTTCCAGGCTTCAATTTCGAGCTCTTTCATAAATAAAGAAACCCTGTCGGGAATGGCACCGAAGTAATGGTCTTCAATCTGCTGGCTTTTGGCCGGCATGTGACCGCACAGTGTTCTTCCGGTAAGCAATAAATCGGGGCGGGCATTGTGCAAGGCTTCATCAATCAGAAAATATTCCTGTTCAAGGCCCAATGTAGAATATACCCTTGTTATATTTTTATCGAAATACTGACAAATATCCACAGCCACATCGTTGATAAGGTTGATAGATTTGAGCAGGGGAGTTTTAAAGTCGAGGGCTTCGCCTGTATAAGCAATAAAAATAGAAGGAATACAAAGTGTGCCATCCAAAACAAACGCCGGAGATGTTGGATCCCAGGCAGAATATCCTCTTGCTTCAAAAGTATTGCGAATACCTCCGCTCGGAAAACTTGAGGCATCGGGTTCCTGCTGAATTAGCTGAGCCCCTTCAAACTGTTCTATAGGTAATGTTCCTTCGGCATAATTAAGAAAAGCATCGTGTTTCTCGGCGGTGGCGCCATTTAAGGGTTGAAACCAATGGGTATAATGGGTTGCACCTTTACTGATGGCCCATGCCTTCATAGAGGATGCAATCTGGTCGGCCGTTTTTACATCAACTTCCAAACGCCTTTCTTTCAAAGACGTCAGCTTATGATATACATCGGAAGGCAAAAACTCACGCATGAGTTCTTTTCCGAACACATTGGCACCAAAATATTTGGAAGGTTTATCGGACTGGTTTTCCTGATTTTTTGGTTCTCTATTAGTGGCAATAAGCACAGATTGCAATCTTAAATCTTTCATTTTATGTTTTTTTTTGCAAAAGTACCTGTTTTTTATGCATAAAAACAAAATTTATATAGTTTTCATAAATATACCCCCCTGTTTTTTCGATTATATTTTAAATATATTTAATTATTTAATAATTCTATAATCTTTTTGTATTTTATTTCACCTATTCAGTGTTTAATTTTTTTCATGTATTTCAAACATTGGACTGCGGGTACTGTTAATTATATTACAAACATAAGAGGCTGTATCAAAAGCTTAAAATGTATCATTCTGAGTGAAGTGAAGAATCTAATTATCAATATGTTGAGATTTTTCACTTCGTTCAAAATGACAAAAACACATGCTTTTGAGACAGCCTCTTTGCGCAAGAATTACAGACTATTGAGTTTAATTTGTCTTAATTAAGCAATTGGCCAACATCACATAATCTTCTACACCAAGTGTTTCGGCTCTTTTATGGAAAATGTCGGGCGGAACCTCTTGGGTAAACTGAAATTCACCCAGGGCATTACGTAATTTTTTTCTTCTTTGATTGAATGCTTTTTTTACAATGCGAAAATAGTCTTTTTCATCGCAATTCAACTGGTAGCATTCTTTGCGGGTAAGTCTGATGACAGCTGACCTGACTTTAGGGGGTGGTGTAAACACATTGGGTTCTATGGTTTTGAGATATTCCACATCAAAAAATGCCTGAATCAGCACGCTTAAAATACCATAAGTGCGATTTCCTTTTTTAGCGCAAATTCTTTCAGCCACTTCTTTTTGGAACATGCCCACAATTTGAGTAATCAGATGTTTGTTTTCCAAGGCTTTGAACAATATCTGTGAAGAAATGTTGTAGGGAAAATTTCCAACAATGCTGAAAGATTCATTAAAAACAGATGACAAGTCGTACTTTAAAAAATCACCTTCAATGATATTGTCTTTAATTTCATCAAACTCCGATTTTAGGTATGTTACAGATTCTTTGTCAATTTCAATTAATTTTAAATGTATCTCTTTTTTAATCAGATGTTTTGTCAGTATGCCCATACCAGGGCCAATTTCCAGGACATTTGCAGAGGCAGGAGACAAATAATCAGTAATTTCAAAAGCAATGGTATCATCATTAAGAAAATGTTGACCCAACCATTTTTTTGGAAAGACTTTTTTCATTTAGAAGCAGAATTAAATATGTGAATCAGTTCAAAAGTACAAAAAAAAGATTTTGAACATCTTAAAGTTGAAAAATTAAAGAATTCAAAATACTTTATTACAATGTTTTTTTAATCAAAAAAAATCGATTTATTGATTAGATAAATCAATATTAACTACTTTTACAAATAAATATAATGTTAAACTAAAAACATATTGTTATGAAAAAATTTTTACTTTTCGCATTAATGTTAAGCTTTGGGCTCTCTTTATGGGCTCAGAATAAGACGCCAGGGATATCTTCACAACTGGCAAAACAATCAATCACAGCTAAAAGAATAAAGCCCAATGACAGACAGCCCACGATCACAAATCAGGTTTTACCTTTAAAAGCATCGCCTTTGACATTATCAAACAATCAGATTGGCACTACAGAATTTGATGCACAATCGTATGCCTGTGTGCAAAACCGTTTGGTAAAACATGCCGACGGTACATTTTCAGCCGCATGGACAATGGGAACTGCATCATTTGCAGACAGAGGAACCGGTTATAATTATTTCGATGGTAGCGCATGGCAGGCTTTTCCTATAGCAAGAATTGAAACTTCAAAAAGCGGCTGGCCTTCAATGACAGTTGCAAGTGGCAATGAAGTAGTGGTGAGCCATTCATCAAATGTAGGTTTGATAATGACAACACGCACAAAAGGAACCGGTAGCTGGACATCTGTCGGCATTCCATTTTCACTTACTACCGATCAGGCATGGCCAAGAGCCATGGGAAAAGGCTTAGGCTCAGGCACACTGCATGTGGTTGCATCGCGTTACCTTAGTTCAGCTTCAGGTGAAATGCTGTATTCACGCAGCCTTGATGGTGGTGCTACATGGGACAAGCAAAATGTAATTCTACCGGGTGCCGACCCTGTCACTGAAATGCTTCCCACCGGAGCAGACTCATACTATATGGATGTAAAAGGAGATACAGTAGGTATTGTGTTAGGAGACATGACCACTGATGTGGTTTTAATAAAATCGTTTGATGGTGGTACTACTTGGAATAAACAAACAATTTGGCAACACCAGGTGCCTTTATGGAACACTTCACTTGTGGGTGGTGCCGGAATGTCGGACGGAGACGGAGATGGCATGCCTGACACACTGACTGTTACTGATGGTCGTTATGCTTTAATCATTGACAATGATGGCGTTTTTCATGTCTTTATGGGCATTACTAAAGTAAAAAGAGACAGTGTTGCTGCCGCCGATAATTTCAGTTACTGGCCTTATACCGATGGATTGGTTTATTGGAACAGCACACAACCTACAATAGTACCTATATCTGATTTCTATGCCGACACTTTATTAAACAAGGTTGGTTATATGGTCGATGTCAACGGTGATGATTCAATCAGCTTCAACACTGTATCAGCCGGATTGTACCCCTGGGGTGAGTACGCATTTACTTCATTGTCTTCAATGCCTAGCGCTGCCATAGGTACTGATGGAGCTGTTTATTGCACCTTTTCGAGCCTTGTAGAAGGAACAGATATGGGAGATGGCAGAGGATACAGAAATATTTACGCCATTAAATCAACTGACCATGGCACAAGCTGGACTGAGCCTGTAAACATCACCAGAGGTGACTATGCAGAATGCACTTTTGGTTCACTCAATCGCACTGTAGATTCAGACCTTTATATGGTTTACCAGGAAAGCGACGATCCCGGTATTTATGTTGTACCTACCAGTGATAACCCTCACCCTCAAATGCTTACAAGAATTAACTTTATTAAAATAAGCAATGATTTGGTTAATGACTTAAGTGTCAATGAGGTTTCAAAAAACAATATTTCTGTTTCTCAAAATTATCCTAATCCATTTAACGGCACTACTTTAATTGACATTACATTAGCCAATCCTACTGCTGTTGATATTGAAATAGTTAATTTGCTAGGTCAGCGCATCGGCAGTTCAATAAGGCAATTGTCAACAGGCACACATACCGTGGCTTTAAATACCGAAAATTTAAAAACAGGTATTTATTTCTATACAGTTAAAACTGGTTCAGCCAGTGTGAGTCGTAAAATGATTGTAGAGTAGTAAACATTCAATTATAAATTATAACCTGTTGAGAAAGCCGGACTTTTTTGTTCGGCTTTTTTTATATGCTCTGTTTAAATACAAAGTAGATATCTTTATTTCTACTTATGAAACAAACCATTATAAAAGGCCTTTGGTCTTAAAAAATTTTTTTTTGATATATATCAATTATATTTATTATTTTTGTCAACACAATGAAAAATGTTAAACTAAAATTATTAAAAAATGAAAAAAATCTTACTCTTAACTGTGTTATCAGTCGCAGTTTTAACGATGCAGGCGCAATTGGCCAAAAAGCAACCTGTGGTATCGAAAATTTCAAAAGATCTCCAAGTTCAGAAGCTTAAATTAGATCAGGAATCTACGAATATTTTACCACACAAACCTTATAATGATTATACCAATGCAAAAGGCATTCAAAGTGTGAATAAAGTATTGGTTGGTTCATCAACTAATTGCTATGGTATTCTTACAGCTGAACAAAATTGCTTGACAGCCAATGCTGATTTAAATGCCATTATGTTTACCCATCGTAAAGATTATCCTTTAAGTGGCACAGAAAACAGTGGCTATATTCAAGGACATTATTCAACAGATGGTGGTTTGAACTGGAGTAACAATATTGTTTACCAACACGCTACTAAATTAGGCCGTTATCCTTCTGGAGTTATTTATAACCCCGCAGGCAACACTACATTGAACAATGCTTATCAGATTGTTGCAGGTCCTTTTACCGGTGGTTCGGGCTGGTTGGGTTCATATCAGGCCAGTATGAAATTTGACGGCACAAATGGCAACACAAATTACATTGATGAAGATGAAACCGTTGTGGGTTATACCAACTTACCAAGAAGCTGGATGCAAGTTGACAACACTGGAAGAATAAGATTAATGGGTGAAAAAAACACAGATGATGGCACCAACTATACAAGTTATAAAACAACTGTTTACACAGGTGTTTTCAACACAGGCACCAGTGCTTGGGATTGGACATCGGTTGATTTAGTTCCTGATTTCACACAAGGTACAGGTGTAGGTCCTGACGGCTTAAGAACACCAGCAATGGCTTTTTCTGATGACGGACAGACCGGTTACCTTATCTACAGTGGCAGAAATGTTAATGCAGTTGAACCAGATGCTTACACACCTATGATTTACAAAACTACAGATGGCGGCGTGGCATGGACACTTCAACCAGCATTTGACTGGAACAGCATCACTGCTATCACAGAAAATCTTACTGAAACAAGTACACCCGGAGTAAGCAGACCATTCTTTGGTTTAATTCAGGATGCAATCGTAGATGGCAATGGCAAATTACATTTCAGTGTGTTTATTAACAGCGCTTCTTCTACACACCCCGACTCATTGGCTTATTCATGGCAATACACCAGCATACAAGGTATAATGTATCACTGTTGGCAGACTACAACAGGCTATGATGCACTTCCAATTGACATTCAATACGGACAAGATGTAACAGCTACCGAATCTCCAATTACAGGAACAAGTGGCTCACCAAATGTATCCTGGGACAACAGATTGCAGATGTCTAAAACACCAGCCGGCGATAAAATAGTATTTGGCTGGATGGATACAGACACTACTTTCTCTACTTTCAATTTATATCCAGACCTTAAAGCTCAGATTTTTGACATTAATACAGGTCTTGCTTCAGTAACATATAACTTAACAACAGGAACATCTTACGATGCCAATAATTATTTCTTGTATTTGTCAAATGTATCATTCTTCAACTCAGCTACCAACGAAGTAACCCTTCATATGACCACAAGTGAGTTTGGTGCAACAGATGCTGACCCAGTAGACCATTATTATCTTACAGGAGCTACAGTAATGGCAGGTATTAATGAACCAGGTAATGGCAACATATCTTCTGTATCACAGAATTATCCTAACCCATTCAATGGTACTACCTCTATTGACATTTCATTAAATAAAACATCACAGGTTAACATTGATGTTATCAATATGTTAGGCCAAACAATAAGCAGTTCTTCAAAACAGCTTACAGCAGGCACACATACTGAAACAATCAGTGCTGATAACCTAAAAACAGGAATTTATTTTTACACTGTTAGAACTGACAACGGTTCTGTAACAAAGAAAATGATTGTAAAATAAATTTTCAATCTTAATTATATAAAAGCCGGGCTGTTTCAGTTCGGCTTTTTTTTATTACTAATTTTATAATGATTATTATCTTTGTTTAAATAAAATTCAAATACCATGAAAAACAAACTCATATTCATTCTCTCTTTTTCCCTTGTAATTATTTGTTTGGGTATCATCATCTATATCATGAACAATAAAATAAATGACGGAGACAAAAAGATAGCAGAACTTGAAAAGACCTTATATTCTTCTAAGAAAGATTATTTTCAATTGTTAAACACCAAAGATTCTCTTTTTGAAATCAATGCATTTCTTTCCAAATATAGGGCTCTTACAGTTGCTATGACTTACAGAGACAATGTTCGTATGCCTTTAAAATACAATGTAGGCAGTGAGGTTATTTTGAAACGGGATTCATCTAAAGTTATAGTTACTGATATTATAGTTGGAGGTGGAAAATATGAATACTATATTAAATATAAAGTAATGCTCAGAAACGGCAAAGAAGAAGAGGTTGTGCCTGAATTGCTGTATTAGATTTAATATTACCAAAAAAAAGAGTCTGACAAAAATGCCAGACTCTTTTTTTGTGTTTAAAGTATTATGAAATTATTTTACAATAACTTTCTGAACTCTGTTTTGTTTAGCAGTTTGAACACTTACAATGTACATACCTGTATGTAAAGCTGACATATCAACTGTGTTTACACTTTCAGCATTAATAACAACCTGACCTGCGAGATCCACAACTTTAATGTTGGCATTTTCAGAAACTGAAAATACATTTTTAACGTTGTTGAAATTAGAAGAGAATAAATCAACATTTTCGTTAACGCCCAATGTGCCTGTTAAAGTAATGTTATCAAGTTGAACAGTTGTAGTGATACCTGTACCGCTACCTGCATATTTGAAAGCAAAATAAACTGTACCAGTATAAGAAGAAGCGTCTAAAGTACCGGCAGAGGCTAAAGTATTGTAGCTTGTTGCTGGACCAGCGGGTAATGTAAAGCTTGAAGTGATGTTATTCCATGTAGCAGTAGCAATACCACCTTCAGTACCATCGTAATTATTTGAATAGTAAACTGTTAAAGCAGCGCCATTGTCATAACCTGCATTGTAGAAAAATGAAAAACTTTCACCAGTAGTAAGATTAAAATTTACACCAGGGGTAATTAACCAGGAAACATTTGTTGCATCAGTTGAATTAAATGCTGATAACTGAGCATATTTATTGACAGGTGTGCCATAACTTCTGGCCTGCCATGCTCTTGTACCGGCTTCTTTATAATTTACCCAATTAGCAACAACGATGTCATTGTAAGGAGCAGAAGCAGGAACAACCTGAGATTCAAAATCTTCGGTAAACTGTGCGAAACCGAATGAGCTTAAAAATAAGCCCACAAAAACTAAAAGTAAACTTTTTTTCATAAAAATAAATTTAAGTGTTAATTAATAATATAAATGGTTTTAAAATGCATGTAATAAAAATATAAGCTTATTAAAAAAGTATGCAAAGGTAATTCATTTTTAGATACATATTAATTTTTTATTAAAAATTTATATTAATTATTAATTAAAAATCAAAATATTGACACAATTTAAATTTAAAGTATCAAATAAATAATCTAATTTTGTATAAATTTTTAAAAAATAAAAAAAATGAGAAGAGTATTTACATTATTAGCGGTGATTATAGTATTTTCTATGAATCTACCAAAGAGTATAGCACAAGTGACTATATCAAACGGGCAGACCATTACTCAGGTTTTTGACGGTATAGGTTTGACAACCACAGCCACATTGCCTTCAGGTTGGAAAGTAAGCAAAGACACTTCGGTACGCACAGTAGGATTATATAGTACAGCTTTAACAGCCACAGAACGTATTGGTGGAAATTCTATGAGCACAACAGCATCAAACGGCATCTATAATTATGGGGCAGGAGATGCAGCTACAGCTCTCGACAGGGCAGTTGGTTTCTTATCCTCAAGCAGTTCTACAAAAAGTGGAAATTTATACCTGATGTTACAAAATAATGGCAGCGCCAGCATAAACTCTTTTAAAATTGGTTTTGATGTAGAAAAATACCGCAGTGGAAAAAATCCTGCCGGATTCACAGTGCAGTTATATTATTCTACAGATGGCACAAACTGGACTAATGCAGGTGCAAACCTTAAAACAGATTATCCTGCAGGTGATACCGCCAATACAGGTTTTACTTCTGCTCCGGGAGCAACTATGTCAGTTACAGCACAAGACCTCAATGTGGTTGTTGCTGCGGGAGGCAATTTATATTTGGCATGGAACTATTCAGTTACATCAGGAACAACTTCTTCAAATGCACAGGCTTTAGGTATTGACAATGTATCTATTCAGGCTGCTGCTGCTTCAGTTGCAGATGATGCAACACTTTCAAACCTGACAACAAGTGTAGGTGTATTAAACCCTGTTTTTTCTTCATCAGTATTAAATTATACAGTAAGTCTTCCTTTTGGAACAACAGCCACGCCTACAGTTGTTGCTACAACAAGCAATCCACAGGCAACAGCTGTTGTTACTCCTGCAGCTGATGTTACATCAGCAACAATTGCTGACAGAACGACCACAGTTGTTGTAACATCACAAGACCTGTCACAAACAAAGACATACACAGTTGTTTTCAATGTGCCCACAGCGCCAAGTACAGATGCGTCACTCAGTTCATTGACAAGCAGCGTATCTTCTTTAGCTCCTGCTTTCAATACGACAGTTTATTATTACACAGTTTTGTTACCTTATGGTTCAACTGCAACTCCCACTGTTACTGCTACACCTACAAATGCATTTGCCCAGGTAACAATTGTACCAGCTGCAAATGTTGCTTCTACAGATTCATTATTAAGAACAACTGTTGTTACTGTAGTTGCAGAAGATGGTACAACCACACTGGTTTACAAAGTTCAGTTTAATGTTTCTCAGTTGACAGTTATAGATGTTGCCGACATTGCAGCATTGCGTGCAGGTTTGACTGACGGGACAGTTTACCGTTTAACAGGTGAAGCCATACTTTCATTCCAACAATCTTACAGAAATCAGAAGTTTGTACAGGATGCTACTGCAGCCATTCAAATTGATGACGTAAACAATGTGATTACAACAACCTATGCTATTGGAGATGGAATTACCAATCTGATAGGTACGCTTTCACTATACAATCAGATGTTACAATTTACACCTACTGTGAATCCTGCCGCTGCAACCTCAACAGGAAATGTTGTTGTAGCTCATCTCAAAACAGTTAGTCAGGTTGTTACTGCCGATCAGGCAAAACTTATCAAAATATTAAATTCAAATTTTGTTAATCCTACAGGTAATTTTGCAGCAACCACCAATTACAACCTAAGCGATGCCACCGGCACAATTGTATTCAGAACAAACTTCACCGGAGCTGATTATATTGGCACTCCGGTTCCTACTTACGCCGTTGATGTAACCGGTATCTTTATTCAATATATTGCAACCATGCAGATTACATCACGTTTTGCAAGTGATATTACACAATCAACCTCTGTAAATCTTGCCAATTACGAAGATTTTACATTTGAAGCTTATCCCAATCCTTCAACCGGAAATATTAATTTTTCATTCAATTTGGATAAATCAGAAAAAGTTGTTTTCACAATAAAAGATATAACAGGCAAAGAAATCTATAGTTATTCTGACAATCTTGGTGTTGGCTCACAGCTCATCAGCTGGAATAATTCAGAAAATGTAGAAAGCGGTGTGTATTTTTACTCAGTAACTATAAACAATATGGTTAAGAACGGTAAATTAATTGTCACAAAATAATTTAACTGATTACACTAAAGACACTTGTGTTTTTAGTCTTAATCTATCTTTAAATAAAAAAAAGAGCCTTGAAATTTCAAGGCTCTTTTTTTTGTAAAAACCATACAATCCTAAACATTATCTCCTAAGTCGGCATGAAATCTAAAACCTAAGCGTTTGCCAGTTTTAATTTTAAGATAATTATTATTATCAATAATATCCTGAACTGTTGTTTCCTGAACCAACTCATAAGGCGGAGTTAACAAGTCAAAATTAATACAATACAGCAGGGTGCTTTCGAGAATTTTTTTAAGTTTTGGTTTATCGAGAGGTCCCACACTGAAGAAATTATAAAAGAAACCCACTTCTCTTTTCCCTTCTACAAAAAAGTACTTGTCTTTATTAATAAAAAGGCGCGCAATCAGATACCCTGAGTCATTAATTCTATTGTATCTGATAGAATCATTTAAAAAATTATAAAAATGAATAATGCCGCAATATGATCTGTCTTTGTCTTCTTCAACATAAGATGTTTTCATTACATCGTGTGTTCGGGGGAATTCGAACACATTGGTATGCATGGTCATAATCAAAAGGTCGGCAGCCATTCTTATTTCTGCTTCAAACTCACCTTTATCTTTAAACTCCACTTTAATACTGTTATTTTTGTCATTTATTGCTGTTTTTGTTTCCAGGGCAATTTCCTCAGCCATTTGTTTAAGTTCCTGAAACGCATTGTAAGTTGTTTCGTACACCTTTGCCTTTAAGGTGGCCTTCCGAGCTAAAGTATCTATTATATTACTTTCTTTATTATCTTTTATTTTTTCTTTTTCCTTCTTTTTCATAAAAACACATATTAAATTTTAGACTTAAAGACGACTTTGCATGGTCAAATTTATTAATTCTTTTATTATTATCTTTTAAAAATATTTTTTATTATTCAGTATTAACTTTGCGGCTATATATTTTGTACTTTTATTATAAATTATTTGAGTCATGAGAATATATTTAATAGCTTTTTACTTGTTCATATCAAATTTGATAATAGGGCAGGTTAAATTTGAAGATTTTTTTGAAAACAAAACCATGAGGATTGACTATTATCATTCGGGTAGTGCCATACATGAGTACTTTACACTTGACAAAGTTATCACCGAAAATGAGTGGTCGGGTTTAAAAACAAGTCTTGCAGATATTTTCGATTATGGCAATCACCGTTTTCTGATATATGACTCGACGAGCAATAAGCTTATTTTTTCGAGGGGTTTTTCATCCTTGTTTGCCGAGTACCGCAACTCACCTAAGGGCAAAGACTGTGGCAACTTTTCAGAATCATTCCTGATGCCTCTGCCCAAAAAGACTGTCAATGTAGAATTTTACACGCGCAACAAGAAAAACGAATGGGAGTTGATTAAGGCTTTTTATATCAATCCACAAATAGACATCGTTCCCAATACTAATACCTATAAATTTGACACTGAAAAAATAAAATACAACGGAGAACCATCAAAGAAACTGGATATTGCCTTCGTAGCAGAAGGATATACAAAAGAAGAGATGGGTAAATTTATTAAAGATTGTCAGAAAATAGCAACTTCATTACTCAGCATTGAGCCTTATAAAAAGAATGCAAAAAAGATAAATATCTGGGCCGTCAAATCAGTTTCGGAGGAATCGGGTGTCACTATTCCGACTGAAAATAAATTTGTAAACACCGTATTAGGTTCAAGTTACAATACATTTGACATAGAAAGATACCTGACTTCAACAGAACATTTTAAAATAAGGGATGCAGCTTCTAATGTACCCTACGATCAGATTTACATAATTGTAAACAGCAATACCTATGGCGGAGGTGGCATCTACAACTTTTTATGCATGGGAACATCGGATAATGCATTATTTGATTTTCTTTTATGGCACGAATTCGGGCATTCGCTTAGTGGCCTCGCAGATGAATATGTATCAGATGATGTGGCATTTCAGGAAACTTACCCTTTTGACATTGAACCATGGGAGCCCAATATATCAACTTTGGTTAGTTTTGAAAACAAATGGCAACAAGATGTAACAAAAAACACTCCTATACCAACATCTGATAGTATTCCCAAAAATGATGCAATTGGTGCTTTTGAAGGAGCGGGTTATGTAGTTAAAGGAGTATACAGGCCTATGAAAGACTGCATCATGAGATCGGCCAATCAGAAAAAATACTGTACCATTTGCAATAAAGCTGTAGAAAAAGCCATATTATTTTATGCAGAGTAGGAAAGGAAGTGAGCTAAAGTGCACTTCGGCTCCACTTTGTTTCGCTCAGTGACCACCTAAAGTGCACTAAAGTTATTTTTTAAATTTAATCTGTTTACAAAGAAATTTTTTATAATTTCAAACCCTGATTTTTGAGAATTTTTAACCCTGATATTTCATTGTATTAAATTGTAAATAAATAAAATATGCTCACTAAAATTTCCCAACTGCATGAATTAGCCACCAAAGCTTCTAAAAAGAAATTGGTGCTGGCTGCTGCTCACGACGACAATGCCATGGAGGCAGTATATAATGCTTACAAAGCCGGTATTATAGATGCCATTCTTATAGGCGATGAAGATAAAATAAAAGCCATTGCTGCCAAGAAATCTTTTGATTTAAGTAATTTCCGCATCATCAATGAAGCTGATGTTGACAAGGCTGCAGCTCTTGCTGTAAGATTGGTTCGCGATAAGGAGGGTGATATATTGATGAAGGGCAACCTGGGTACTGCCAATTTGCTCAGAGCGGTACTAAACAAAGAGTGGGGGCTAAGATCGGGAGAATTACTATCGCATCTGGCATTATTTGAAGTGGCTGCCTATCATAAAATTATAGCTCTTACCGATGCGGCTATGAATATTGCTCCTGATTTGGCAGGGAAAGTTGCTATTATTAAAAATGCTGTTGAATACCTGTCGAAATTAGGCATCAGTAATCCTAAAGTAGCTGTTTTAGGGGCCGTTGAAACTGTCAATGCAGATATGCCGGCAACAATGGATGCAGCAGCCTTAGCAAAAATGGCAGACAGGGGTCAGATAAAAAATTGCATTATAGATGGGCCTTTGGCATTTGACAATGGTATTGATAAGCACAGTGCAGACCACAAAGGTATTATAAGCAAAGTGGCCGGTGATGCTGATTTGTTGGTTGGGCCCGACATTGAAGCAGCAAATGTTTTGTACAAATCTTTTATATTTTTTGCTAAAGCCCAGTGTGCAGCTGTTATAATCGGTGCTAAAGCCCCTATTGTTCTTACCTCAAGAGCCGATTCTGACGAAACCAAATTAAACAGTATTGCATTAGCTGCTGCTGTAAACTAAGAATTTAAATATATTTATGACATTAATTTTAGCCATCAATCCCGGTTCTACCTCAACAAAAATTGCTGTTTTTGAGAATTCAAAACAGGTTTTTGTAAAAAACATAAAACATTCAGCCGAAGAACTTGTTGGGTTCAAAATAATAACAGATCAGTATGATTATCGAAAAAAAATTATCATGCAGGAGCTTAAAGATGCGTCCATTGATTTGTCACGAATAAAGGTAATTGTTGGAAGAGGAGGCACGGTAAAACCCATCAGATCGGGTATATATTCTGTCAACAAAGCGCTGAGAGATGACTTGAAAGTAGGTGTTTTAGGTCAACATGCCAGTAATCTGGGCGGATTGATAGCTGATGATATAGCCAAATCGCTTATAGATGCAAAAGCCTATATTGCCGATCCTGTTGTTGTAGATGAGCTGGAACCATTGGCGCGCATATCGGGGCATCCCAAGTTTGAGCGTGTATCCATTTTCCATGCTTTAAACCAGAAAGCCATAGCCCGGTCACACGCCAAGTCTATATCGAAAAGATATGAAGACATGAATCTTATTGTTGTTCATTTGGGAGGGGGCATAAGTGTGGGTGCTCATAAAAGAGGAAAAGTAATAGATGTCAATCAGGCTTTGGATGGAGAAGGACCATTTTCACCTGAGCGCAGTGGTACTTTGCCTATGGGCGCTTTTGCAAAGTTATGCTTTAGTGGAGAATACACGCTTGATGAAGTAAAAAAAATGATTACAGGTAATGGAGGATATGTGGCTTACTTAGGCACCAACGATGCTTATGAAGTGGAAAAAAGAGCTGAAGCTGGAGATGAAAAAGCCGCACTTATTCAGCAGGCTATGGCATATCAGGTAGCAAAAGAAATTGGAGCCATGTCAACAGTGCTTAAAGGAGAGGTTGACGCTATTCTTTTAACAGGGGGTATTGCTTATGGGAAACCTTTTATTGAAGCTATTAAAGAACGCATATCGCACCTTTCCGAAGTGTTTATTTATCCGGGAGAAGATGAAATGCGGGCTTTGGCTATGAATGGATTGATGGTGCTGGAGGGGGAAGCGGAGGTGTTGGAATATAAGTAGGAAGTGACTAAAGTGCACTTCGGCACTTCGATATACTCAGTGCATCGCTTCACTTTGTTTCGCTCAGTGACCACCTAAAGTGAGCTAAAGTACTTAAAGTTGGAAGACCTGACGGCGGCAACTAGGAGTAAACACAGAGGGACACTGAGTAAAATTAAAGACTTTGAGATGCACTGAGGTTCGCAAGCTCACTGAAGAATAGAAGTGTGGAATACTAGGAGAGTGAAGTGTGGAGTTGAAAGACCTGATGGCAGGAAGAGGTTTGTAGTACTTAAAATTGACTAATGGCAGCAAAAGAAAATAATGTCGAATATCGAACATCGAATGTCGATTTCAGAAGTATTTAAGATATTTGATTGGGGTTTGACGTTTGGCAATTAAAGCCTATTTTCTATTTAATATCTTCTATTTGATATTTTCTATTAATTAATAAAAAGTGATTAAAAAAGTTGTCATTCTTTTCCATCCTGCCATTGAAAATCAATACTATAAATGCATACCGTATTCGGTATTGTACCTCGAAAGGATGGTGCGTGACCTGAATGTTGAAATTGTAATTATTGATGAAAATGTTGAAAAAAGCTATGAGGAGAAGGTTCATAAAGTAAAGGACAGATTGCTGTTTGTGAGTATAAGTTCTATTATAGGATCACAGATATTGGGAGGCATCCGCTTTGCGCGCTATATAAAAAACGTAAACCCCGATAACATTGTGCTCTGGGGTGGGTGGCATTCGACTATTTTACCAGAACAGACGCTGAAAGAAGATTACATAGATTATGTTATAACCGGACAAGGAGAAAAGCCTTTCAGAGCATTTACAGAGGCTGTACTCAAAAAAAGTGATGTAAGCATTATATCAAATTTGTGTTATAAAAAAGGCTCTGAATTCATTATCAATCCAAGGGAAGATTTTTGCGATTTTAAAGTATTTCCTCCCGTTGATTATAGCTTGGTGGATGTCAACAACTACCTGTACTATCCTTCATTTGCCAAAAAATCAATTGTGTATTTTGCCAGTCATGGGTGCCCCTACAACTGTCATTTTTGTGCCATGGCAACCTTTTTCAAACAGCGATGGATACCACAAAGTATCGATGTTATTATAAATGATTTAAAGTATTTTAAAGAAAAAGCCGGCATCGACAGTGTTTTTTTTCAGGATGATAATTTTTTTACAAATAAGGAGTTTTGCATCAGGTTAAGTCAGGCTTTTATTGAAGCGGAATTAGATCTTCAATGGGAAACATGGACACATGCGGGTGGTTTTTTAAAGATGTTTAACGATGATGAGGTAGCACTTTTTTATAAGGCGGGGTGCCGGCAGATTATATCAGGCAGTGAGTCGGGAAGTCAGAAAGTACTTGATATGGTCAATAAGAAGTTAAAAGTCAATGACAATCTTGAATTTGTAAAGCTGCTCAAAAAGCATCAAATAACACCTTTCTTTTCAATCATGCTGTGTTTTCCCGACAATACAGAAAGAGAGCTTGACGCCACATTTGAAATGATACGCAAAGCTAAGCTCATAGATGAAACGCTGAAAATATATTTCAGTTTTTACACCCCTTATCCTGGCACAAAAATGTATAGTTTGGCTGCCGACCATGGTTTCAAAATGCCCGACAGTCTGGCTGGCTGGGCAGCGCACACCTTTGATGATTTTCATGCCCCCTGGTGGACTGAGAAGTTTTCAAAAAAACTCGATTTGTATGCCCATTTTTATATTCCTTTTTCAAACCCTTATAATTACAGAAACTTTCCACGCCCACCTTTAGTAAAGACAGTTTTGTATGTCCTTAATAAATTATTTTATCCTTTAGTTAAACTCAGATTCAGAGCCAATTGGTTTGGATTTCCTGTGGAGGCAAAGGTGTTTTTGTTTTTGCTTAATTTATATAACAGGGTTTTTAAAAAAAAGTATAAATTGTATCCTTTTTAAATGCATTTTATATAGCTAAAGCTATAAAAATAAAGACGAGGCTGTCTCAAATGTTTGAAAAGCAATGTTTTTATTGTTTTTTTTATTTGGCCATCTTTACCCCCAAACCCCCTAAAAGGGGCTATCCAACGCATGTTTGAGGGAGGATTCCCTTCAGGGAAAAGAAGGGTGTGGGATGGCAAAAAGCAAAGCAAACAGAGTAATATATTAATTTTGAGACAGCCTCGAACGGTTTATTGGAAAATAAAATGATGATTTGTTGGAAGAAAAGAAATGACGAAGCAGATGCTTCGCAGAATATGGAGCAACAATAAAAAAAATAACGTCAATAAATATTGTATATTAAAAAAAAATATTACCTTTGCAACGTTTAAAGCGAAAAAAAGAAAGAAGGGGGCTAATAAGTCCCCTCTTTTATTAAATAGTGTTTGACCGTAAAGCCCATTTTCTTCGTTACGCTTGCGAAAATGAACTTTTCGCATCAAACACAAAGGTTTTGTTTGAAAAATTAAATAATTGTCGACATGATCAGTACAGAAAATATTAAGAAATTTTTATCAGAAAACATTATAGATCCTGATATTTTCATTGCAGATATTCAGATAAAGCCGGGCAACAGAATTTTTGTTTATCTGGACAGTTTTAAAGAAATCACCATTGGCGATTGTGTAAAGACAAACCGGCTTATAAGTGCCCATTTCGACAGAGAAGTTGAGGATTATGCGCTTGAAGTTTCTTCTGCAGGTCTTACTTCAGCATTTAAAGTGGACAAGCAATATATTAAGCATACAGGTAAAAAGGTGAAGGTAAAGACAGTTGAAGGCCTGATAATAAAAGGACAGCTCAAAGAATATAAAGATGATACTGTTATAATTGAGTCAACATCAAAAGTAAAAGGAAAAGAAACATTTACAGTGCATCAAATAGCATTAAAAAATATATCAGAAATAAAATTAGACATTAACTTTTAATAAAAACATTAAAGAATAATAAATTAAACATTCAATGGAAAATATCAATTTAGTTGAATCCTTTTCGGAATTTAAAGAATTTAAGAATATAGACAGAGAAACCTTAATGAGAATATTACAGGATGTATTGCTCATAGTTTTAGAAAAACGCTATGGCAATGCAGATAATTTTGAGGTAACTGTCAACATCGACAAAGGAGACCTTGAAGTATGGCGCATAAGAGAAATTGTTGAAGACGATCAGGTTGAAGACCCCAACCGTCACATAGCATACTCGGAAGCCATTAAAATAGAACCCGACTTTGAAATCGGAGAAGAAGTGTCGGAATTATTTGACATGAGTAAATTTGGTCGCAGGGAGATATTATCTATCCGCCAAAATCTTGCTAATAAAGTACTTGAGCTCGAAAAGGATGAAATTTACAAAAAATACAAAGACCGTGTAGGTGAAATTATTATTGGGGAGATTTATCAGATTTGGAAAAAAGAAATTTTAATTCTTGATGATGAAGGCATTGAAATGATGCTTCCTAAAACTGAACAAATTCCAACCGACAAATACATAAAAGGAGACTCGCTGAAAACCATTGTTTTAGAAGTAAAAATGGAAAACAGCACCCCTGTCATTATTCTTTCACGCACTTCACCTGTGTTTTTGGAAAGATTGATGGAAAACGAAGTACCTGAAATTTTTGACGGACTGATAACCATTAAAAACATAGTAAGAATACCAGGAGAAAGAGCAAAAATAGCTGTTGAATCTTATGATGACCGTATTGACCCTGTGGGTGCATGTGTAGGCATGAAAGGACAGAGAATTCATTCAATAGTCAGAGAATTGAACAGCGAAAATATTGACGTTATTAATTTTACATCCAATACCAAATTGTATATTTCAAGAGCTTTAAGTCCTGCAAAAATTATTAATATTGAGCTCAATGAAGCTGACAAACGTGCCATCGTAACTTTAAAAGCCGACCAGTTGTCGCTTGCAATAGGCAAAAACGGACAAAATATTAAATTAGCTTCCAAGCTCACAGGTTACGAAATAGATGTTTACAGAGATGCAGATGTGGATTATGAAGATGTGGATTTACAAGAATTTTCAGATGAAATAGAACAGTGGATTATTGATGTGTTTAAGAATATTGGATGCGATACGGCAAAAAGCATTCTTCAGCATAATGTGGCAGACCTCATCGAAAGAACTGATTTAGAGGAAGAAACAATAAAAGAAGTGATAAGAATATTAAAAGAAGAATTTGAATAAATCAGGGATTTCCTTATATTTATTCAAAGAAGTATTATAAAACCTAAAAACCAATTATGAGCGAAAACTTAGCACAAGTACGATTAGGCAAATTTGCAAGAGAATTTAATATTGGTATTGCAACCATAGTTGATTTCCTCAATAAAAAAGGAATTAAAATAGACAGCAATCCCAATACAAAAATTCCTGTAGATATTTATGAACTTCTTTTAAAAGAGTTTCAAAGCGAAAAACAAGTTAAAGAAGAATCTTTAAAATTAAAACTTGATATTGAAGAGAAAAAGACAATTTCAATAGAAAAAGCAAAAGTAATTGAACAGCCACCTGTTCAGGAAGACAAAGAAGAGCTCCTTATTAAATCAAAAAAGATTGAAATAGAAGCAAATGAAAAGACAGTACCTGAAACGACAGTAAAAACAGCTGAAGTAAAAAAAGAAAAACAACCAGCAAAAGAAGAAACCGAAGCTGAAACTACAGAAATAAATGAAAAGAAAAGCAAAGCTGCCAAGAAAGAAGCTGAAGACACTTCGGAATCTGTTAAGAAAATTGATTCTAAAAAATCAAAAAATGATTTACACAATGATGAGGTTATAGCTGAAAAAGATGAAATTCAAGAAACAGAAGTTTTAACAGAAGAAGAAGTTACAGAAGACAAGGAACAAGGTAAGATAAAAATTGTTGGGAAAATTGATTTGGATGCTCTTAATTTAAAGACCAAACCCACCAAAAAGACTAAACAGGAAATTGAGCTTGAGCGTCAGCAGAAAAAGAATGAGCGCGATGAAGTAAAACAAAAAGAAAAAGACAAAAAACAGAAAGAAAAGGAAGAAGACGTAAAAACATCTGAAAATGCTGAAAGCGAAAAACCAAAATCGACGCTTACAAAAACAGAGGCTAATTTAAAAACACAAACGCCCGAATCTTATAAATTTGAAAAGCAAACTTTAGCATCGCCCAAAATCATTGGTAAAATAGATATAGAAAAAACTAATAAGCCCAAAGATACTTCAACTTTGTCAGATTCAGAACAGGCTAAAAAGAAAAAAAGGAAAAGAATTATCAATGAAAAATCAAGTGGGCAGCCATTTTCTCAAACAGACCCCAACAATAAATTCAATAAAAATAAAGCCGGTCATAAGCATGAGCTTAATGAAGACGAAATACAGAAACAAGTTAAAGAAACCCTTGCCCGTTTAAGCTCATCCACAAAGTCGAAAGGGGCAAAACACCGCCGTCAGAAAAGAGAATCGGAGCGTCAACACCATCAAGAATTAATAGAACTGCAAGAAGGCGAAAAGAGGATATTAAAAGTAACAGAATTTGTTACTGCCAACGAGCTGGCCAATATGATGAATGTTCAGGTGAATGAAATTATTTCTATGTGCCTGAATCTGGGATTGTTTGTATCTATAAACCAAAGATTAGATGCTGAAACGATATCAATTGTAACAGACGAATTAGGTTATCAGGTAGAATTTGTCAGTGCTGAAGAGCATGAAGAAGAAGAAGAAAAAGATGATGAAAATTCACTTAGTGAAAGAGCTCCTATTGTAACTGTAATGGGACATGTTGACCATGGTAAGACAAAGCTCCTCGACTTTATACGTAAAACAAATGTCGTAGCCGGAGAAGCAGGAGGTATTACCCAGCATATAGGTGCTTATGAAGTGAATCTTGAAAGCGGTAAAAAAATCACCTTTTTAGACACCCCCGGTCATGAAGCTTTTACAGCCATGCGTGCCAGAGGTGCAAAAGTTACTGACATTGCCATCATTATAATAGCTGCAGATGATGGGGTTAAACCACAAACCATTGAAGCCATCAACCATGCACAGGCAGCAGGTGTGCCTATAATCATTGCCATTAATAAAATCGATAAACCCACATCCAATCCCGAAAAAGTAAAAGAACAATTAGCCAACATCAACATACTGGTTGAAGACTGGGGTGGCAAATACCAATGTCAGCACATAGCAGCTAAAGAAGGAACCAATATTGACAAATTATTAGATAAAATACTTTTTGAATCGGAATTATTAGATTTGAAAGCCAACCCCAACAGGAAAGCTATGGGAACTGTCATTGAGTCATCACTTGATAAGGGCAGGGGTTATCTGGCTACTATTCTTGTTCAAAACGGCACTTTGAAAGTTGGCGATTTCATCATTGCAGGTTGTAATTATGGCAAAATCAAAGCTATGTACAACGAAAGAAATGTGCCGATTAAAGAAGCCGGCCCTTCTACCCCTACACTCATACTGGGTCTGGCAGGAGCTCCTCAGGCCGGTGATTCGTTCAAAGTGATGAGCGATGAAAAAGAAGCTAAAAACATTGTTCTGAAACGTCAGCAATTGCAACGTGAACAAGGCCTCAGAACACAAAAACATATCACGCTTGACGAAATCGGCAGACGTATTGCCATTGGAGACTTTAAAGAACTTAATGTTATCATCAAAGGTGATGTTGACGGCTCTATTGAAGCACTCGCTGACTCATTGATCAAATTAAGCAATCCTGAAGTACAGGTAAATGTGATTCACAAATCTGTGGGTGCCATTACCGAATCTGACGTTTTGTTGGCTTCTGCATCCAATGCGGTTATTATAGGGTTCCAGGTAAGACCTTCAGCCAGTGCTAAGAGATTAGCCGAAGGAGAACAAATAGACATCAGGCTTTATTCTATCATTTACAATGCAATAAACGAGATCAAGTCTGCTATTGAAGGTATGCTTTCACCTGATATTGAAGAAAAAATACTTTGTAATATTGAAGTAAGAGAAGTTTTCAAAATTACTAAGGTTGGTACTGTAGCGGGTTGTATGGTTCTTGATGGAAAGATTACCCGCAATACCAAAATACGTCTCATCCACGATGGTATTGTTGTTTACACAGGTCTGCTCGGCTCTCTCAAACGTTTTAAAGACGATGTAAAAGAAGTTACATCAGGTTATGAATGCGGATTGAATATTCAGAGCTTTAATGATATTACTGTAGGCGATATTATTGAAGGCTACGAACAGGTAGAAGTAAAGCGCACTTTATAAAGAAGTGCACTTCGGCACTTCGATATACTCAGTGCATCGCTCCACTTTGTTTCGCTCAGTGACCCCCTAAAGTGAGCTAAAGTACTTAGAGTGCCTAGAGTTAAAGACCTGACGGCAGTAAATAAGACTTGAATATCGAACACCGATTAACGAACCAATTATTTTAGAAGTATTAAGACCTATGGGCGGCAGCAGGATACCCTATTTCCCCTATTCCCTATTTCCTTATACCCCTCTTTCACAATCCTAATCTTATTTATACAGCATCATATCTTCAATATAATCGAAGACTTTCGTTTGCAGAAGGTATTTAGCACTTTTCTTTTCTTTTAAAATCTGACGTATGTAACTTGAAGATATTTTCATCAGTGGCGCCTCAAAGAGCTTAACATGCTCGTGGTTTATTAGTGGTTTTTGTGTATCGGGTCGGTCGTAAACATAAATCTGATAATCATTTAATATTTGTTCGTAATTTTTCCATTTGTGCAGATTTTCGAGGTTATCGCCACCCATGAGCAGAACAAACTCTTTTTTGGGGTATTTTTCTTTCAGATATGTAAGTGTATTAATTGTGAACGAAGGCTGAGTCAAGTTAAACTCTATATCACATGCTCTTAAAGAAGGGTTGTCATCAATGGCTATTTTTACCATGTTAAGCCGGTGATGGTCGGCAAGTAATGTTTCCTTTTTCTTTAGTGGATTATGAGGCGAAACGACAAACCATACTTGTTGAATGTCAGTATTTTCAATAAAGTACTGTGCGATGATCAAATGCCCAATGTGAATGGGATTGAAAGAACCAAAAAACAAACCCGTTTTGGTTATTATTTCATTTGCTTTTTTGGTTTCTTTTTTAATTTGACTCATAGATAAAATTTCTTATAAGTATTTCAGCTTTTTCGATGGCATTTTGAAGATTGTCATTGATAATGCATTCATCAAATTCTTTTTCATAAGAAAGTTCCATTTTGGCCCTGTCAAGCCTTTTTTTAAGTGTTTCAGGTGTTTCTGTTGAGCGGCTTACCAATCTTTTTTCGAGTTCTTCAATAGAAGGCGGTTGCACAAAAATTGCCAGAGCCTTTTCTTTATAAATCTTTTTCACATGAACACCTCCCAACACGTCCAGGTCGAAAACAACATGCTTTCCAGCTTGCCAAATTCTTGAAACTTCAGATTTCAAGGTGCCATAAAAACTGCCACTGTAAACTTCTTCCCATTCAAGGAATTCATCATTGGCAATTTTTTCCTTAAATTCTTCTGCCGACAGAAAGTAATAATCTTTTCCATCTACTTCTCCCTTACGCATAGGACGGCTGCAAGCCGACACAGAAAATTCCAACGGTAAGCCTTTAGCCAGAAGTTGTTTTAAAATGGTTGTCTTGCCTGAACCAGAGGGAGCTGAAAATATGATGAGTTTGCCTTCCATTGAAATTAATATTATAGAATAATAAGTTTTTCACAAAAATAAAGAAACGCTGTTAATTTTAAAAATTTAGTTCGATTAAAGACAAAGGGTCGATGCGTTTTTTGTACCATTGCACACCCCAGTGCAGGTGTGGCCCTGTGGAACGGCCCGTGGAACCCACCTCCCCAATCTTTTGACCAATAAAAACCTTTTGTCCATTTTCGACTACAATTTTACTCAGATGAACATACATACTGCTGAGGCCTTGACCGTGATCGATTAAAATAAAATTGCCATTGTAGTAAAATGTGTCAGCCCTTAGAGCTACAACCCCATCAGCCATAGCAAATACTGGAGTGCCTGTGGGCAGGGCAATGTCAATGCCGTTGTGGGGGCTTTTGGCTTCTCCATTCAATATGCGTTGTCCGCCAAACTCCCCGCTTATGCGCCCACCTTCAACAGGCATTTGAAAGCCCGATAAATAATAGGGTACATCTGTTTCTTCAATGGTTTTTCTTGCTTCTGCAACAATCTTCGACTCCCTTTCAATTCTATCGAGTGTATCTTTGGGAGGGTTCACATATTTTTGTTGTAAATCATTGATCTTTTGAATATTATATTCTCTTTTTTTTAAATTTAATTCTTTAACTTCCTGCTTCCCATCGGCATAATAAATCCTTAAAGTTTGTTTGCCAATATCATCCCTGTCAAAACCGAAAATAAAAAAATCGTCATTATCTTTTTTTAGTTTGATATCATTCAGAAAAATGCTGGTGGCATTTGTTGCTTTGCCAACAATTAACTTACCTGGCGCAGCCTCCCCAATAAGCTCCAATTTATTTTTAACATCCTGAGCATTAGTGAGACAAAGCATCCCAAAAAACAAGAAAAAAGAAATAAATAATCTGTTCAATTTAATACTGTGATGTTATTATTAACGTGTTCCGTACCTAACGGCACGACCTATTGCTTTAAATTAATTTATCTACCGTCATTTAATCCCTAAAAGGATTAGCCAACTTGAAAGGTCTTTTTGTTTCAAAAATCATTAATGTTAAGTTAAACGTGTTTTGTCATATTGAGTGAAACGAAATATCTCATTTACAGACATATAGATTCTTCATCCTGACTGAGTACGTCAGTATTCAGAATGACACTTAACATAACATTAACTGTCATCTTTCACATCTTCCTTCTCACTCCCGTAAACTTTCGGAGCTATCGGAAACTTATTTCCATCATTCCACCTTTCCATTATTCCATATACCTTTACACCTTCTCTTCCCCTATTTCCCTTTACTTTTATACCTTTTTTACTTCTCAGAAAGGAACCTCTTTATATTCTCATTAACCCTTTCAATCACATTTTCAGCATCCGATTTTACAAACTTTTCTCCTGTGATATTTTCAAACAGCTCGATATATCTTTCTGAAACTGAATTTACAAAACTCTCATTCATGGGAGGCACCACCTGTCCTTCCTTGCCCTGAAAGCCTTTTTCCATGAGCCATTCTCTAACAAACTCCTTAGAAAGCTGTTTTTGTTGCAAGCCTTTACTTAGGTTTTCTTCATAACCTTTAGCATAGAAATATCTTGAAGAATCGGGGGTGTGAATTTCGTCTATAAGATATATTTTACCTTCATATTTGCCAAACTCATATTTTGTATCGACCAATATCAATCCCATTTTAGCAGCTATTTCGGTACCTCTTTCAAAAAGCTTGCAAGTATAATTTTCGAGACATTCGTAGTCTTCTCTGCTCACCAGGCCTGTACTCATAATTTCTTCACGAGAAATATCCTCATCATGACCAATAAGGGCTTTGGTGGTTGGTGTAATGATGGGTTTGTCAAATTTTTGATTTTCGACCATGCCGTCGGGCATTGTCACACCACACAAAGAGCGTTTGCCTGATTTGTACTCGCGCCAGGCATGGCCTGTCAGATATCCTCTTATGACCATTTCCACCTTGAATGGTTCACAAAAACGACCTATAGTGACCATTGGGTCGGGCGTGGCAATTTTCCAGTTGGGCACAATATCTTTGGTTTCATCCAAAAATTTTGAAGCTATCTGATTCAGCACCTGGCCTTTGAAGGGGATTCCTTCGGGCAATACCACATCGAAAGCTGAGATTCGGTCAGTGACTATCATTACCAGCAACTCATTGTTGATATTATAGACATCGCGTACTTTGCCCACATACAAGTCTTTTTGTTTTTCAAATTCAAAATTTGTTTTTACAATGGCTTTTGTTTTCATATTGTTGATTTTTTAAAATGATTATTATTACGCTTTAAACACAGAGATATTAAAAAAAAGTCGATGTATCAGAGTTCAACTCCAAACATTCCATCACTTCCCATTATACGCATTAATTATCTGAGTGACCAAATGGTGCCTCACAACATCTTTTTCATTAAGATAAATAAAGGAAATGCCTTTTATATTTTTCAAAACGTTCTGTGCATTTATCAAACCTGAGGGTTGGTTTTTGGGTAGATCGATCTGTGTAATATCGCCTGTCACCAAAAACTTAGCAGACTTTCCCATGCGGGTCAGAAACATTTTAAGCTGGGCTTCGGAAGCATTCTGAGCTTCATCGAGAATAACAAATGCATAGTCGAGTGTGCGACCTCTCATAAATGCTAATGGTGCTATTTCAATGGTTCTGTCTTCTATAAATGAAATCAGCTTTTGGGCTGGAATCATGTCATAGAGGGCATCATAAAGAGGCTGCATATAAGGGTCGAGCTTGTCCTTGAGGTCGCCGGGCAAAAAACCCAGATTTTCACCAGCTTCAACAGCCGGACGGGTTAATATTATTTTTCTGACTTCTTTATTTTTTAGTGCTCTTACAGCTAAAGCCACAGCCGTATATGTTTTTCCTGTACCGGCAGGACCAATGGCTATAAGCATGTCGTTTTTTTCAATGGCTTCAACCATTTTCTTCTGATTGGCTGTTCGGGCTTTAATCACCAAACCATTTCTTCCGCTGACGAGCACATCGCTGCCACCATTCTCATTGGCAGACAATACATTAGCTCCTTCATTATCAAGTATTTGCTTTACATCTGAAGTTGTAAGAATGCTGTCCGATTCAATTTTAGACATCAGCAAATTAAACTTTTCTTCAAAAGCATTTATGTCTTTATCTTCTCCTGAGACCTTTATCATATTGCCTCTGCCAACTATTTTTAGTTTAGAAAAAAACTTTTGAAGTTGTTCAAGATGAACGTTGTTAGAGCCAAAAAAATCAATAGGGTTTACATGCTCAATAATAAAAGTTTTTTCAAATGTCATAATAGTTTATTTTAGTTCTTTTAAATTTTAAACGTTTTATTTACTTTTGTTCGATATTGATATAGTGAGTTTGAAGAAAACAAAAATAACATTTTAAATTAAAAATACAGAGACGAAGTTTATCATGCAGGGTAATTTATGAAAATAATAACATTAACGAGTGATTGGGGCTTAAAAGATCATTATTTGGCTGTTGTAAAGGGAACCATTATAATGCAGATACCCGATGCCCGTATTGTGGATATTACCCATTCCATAGCAGCCTTTGATATTATATCCGCCTCATTTATTATTAAAAATTCATTTGCCAGTTTTCCCGATGGCACAATTCATATTGTAGGTGTAAACACTGAAGCAACGCTAAAAAACCCTCATGTTGTAGCTCTTTACAGAAAACATTATTTTATAGGCACCGACAATGGCATTTTTTCTTTAATTTTTGATGAGCCGGCTGATAAAATTATAGAAATTGACATTCATCAGGATTCAGATTATTTTACTTTTCCTACCCGCGACATATTTGTTAAAGTGGCCGCGCATATTGTCAACAAAGGAGAGATAGACAGCTTGGGAGATATAAGAACAGAACTGAACGAGAAAAAATTTATTTCACCTGTTGTTGTAAACAATGTTATAAAAGGAAATGTTTTGTACATCGACCGTTACGAGAATGTTATTACCAATATCAAACAAGAGCTTTTCAGAAATGCAACCAGAGGAAAGAAGTTTTCAATTAATTTCAGAAGCTCGAGTTATGAAATTACCAAAATATCCAATTCGTACAATGATGTGGAACCCGGTGAAAAATTAGCCATTTTCAGCACGACAGATTTTCTTGAAATAGCCATCAACCAAGGCAAAGCCAGTAGCCTGCTGGGACTTTCTCCAAGCGACAGTATTAATGTGTTTATTGAAGATTAAGGGAGGGAAGATTGAAGGAAGCAGCTCTCAGGGGTAGATCCAAGGCCGAGTTTTTTAGCAAACTTTCAATTACCGTAGAAGAGGCTGATGAAACCGAAATGTGATTAGATCTCTGTATTTCATCTAATATTTTTAACGACAACGTTATCAACGACTTACACGAAGAAAGCTTAGAATTACTTAAGATTTTATCAAAAATGAGAAAAAACGCAACAACCTCATTCAATCTCATTCAATCTACATCAATCTCAATCAATCTCAATCAATCTCAAACCTCAGGTTTTCAATAATAAAGTTTTGCCTTTCGGGTGTGTTTTTTCCCATGTAAAACAGGAGCAGGTCGTTGAAAGATATTTCTCTGGTTAACAGTACAGGGTCTAATCTTATTGATTTTCCAATAAAATGTTTAAACTCATCAGGAGAAATTTCGCCAAGGCCTTTAAAACGCGTAATTTCGGGGTTAGCACCGAGAGCGTTCATGGCATTAACCCTTTCTTCTTCAGAATAGCAATAAAAAGTTTTTGTTTTGTTTCTTACCCTGAAAAGTGGTGTTTGTAAAATGTACAGATGGCCATTTTTTATAATGTCGGGATAATACTGTATAAAAAAGGTAATCAATAGCAAGCGGATATGCATGCCATCCACATCGGCATCAGTGGCTATAACGATGTTGTTATACCTTAAATTATCCATTCCTTCTTCAATATTGAGCGCCGACTGAAGCAAATTAAATTCTTCATTTTCGTACACCACTTTTTTCGACAGGCCGTAGCAGTTGACGGGTTTGCCTCTTAAGCTAAAAACAGCCTGAGTGCCAACATCTCGCGATTTTGTTATAGAACCGCTTGCAGAATCGCCTTCGGTAATAAACAATGTTGAATCTAAGCGTTGTTCGTGGTTTGTATTATAATGAAACCTGCAATCGCGCAGCTTTTTATTGTGTAAACTGGCTTTTTTTATGCTGTCTCTTGCAATTTTTTTAATATTGGCAATTTCTTTTCTTTCTTTTTCGGAAGATAATATCTTAGCCAACAATGCCTCAGCAGCATCCTGATTTATATGTAGATAATTATCTAATTGGCGTTTGACAATATCGAAAATATAGTTTCTGACAGTTTGTCCATCTGGTTCTATATATTGGGAACCCAGCTTTGTTTTGGTTTGAGATTCGAATACAGGCTCCTGAACTTTTAAACAGAGGGCTGCTATGATTGAAGTTCTGACATCGGAGGGGTCGAATTCTTTTTTATAGAACTCTCTTATTGTTTTTACAACAGCTTCTCTGAATGCTGCCTGATGAGTTCCACCCTGAGTGGTATGCTGGCCATTTACAAAAGAGTAATAATACTCGCCATATTGTTTTACACTGTGGGTGAAAGCAAATTCAAAGTCATTTTCTGAAATGTGGATGATAGGATAATGAGTAGAGCTGTCAATGTTTCTGGTGAGTAAATCGTGCAACCCATTTTCCGACTGAAATTTTGCGCCATTAAACTTAATTGTTAAGCCTTTGTTGAGGAAAGCATAGTTCCATAGCATCTTTTCAACATACTCGCTGATGTAGTGAAATTCTCCAAAAATTTCTTTATCAGGCACAAAAGAAATGATGGAACCATTGCTCAAACTAGTGTCTTCATCTCTTTCAGAAACAAGTACCCCTCTTTCAAATTCTGCAATTTTGGTTTTACCATCTCTTACCGACTGGGCTTTAAAATAAAAAGAAAGAGCATTAACAGCTTTGGTTCCAACACCATTTAACCCCACTGTTTTTTTAAAAACCTTAGAGTCGTACTTTGCCCCTGTATTGATTTTTGAAACGCACTCCACTAGCTTTCCAAGAGGAATACCTCTGCCATAATCGCGCACCGTAACTTTTGTTTCTTTGATAGAAACCTCAATGGTTCTTCCGCATCCCATAATAAACTCATCTACCGAATTGTCTATGACTTCTTTAAGCAGTACATATATGCCATCATCCTGTGAAGCACCATCACCTTGCTTGCCAATATACATGCCCGGTCTTAATCTGATATGCTCATGCCATTCAAGCGAACGTATGTTGTCCTCTGTATATTTTTCTTCCATTGTAGCTGTTGAATGCGTTACATCCATTGTTTTCTGATTTTTACAATTGCAAAATTAATCATTTTATCAATACCAATACACCGTAAAACAGGGAAAGATATTAATTGCAATTAAGTTGTTTGTATCAATTACTGCACGGATAAATCAATTGCCTAAAAGTTGAAATAGTAAGGGGTGCAAAATATAGTGGTATCTTTCTTTATTTCGAATATTGTTTCTTTAAAATCGGGAGGCCCAAAAGTGCCTTTGGCATTATTTGAAAACCCGTAACCCTCACTGGGTGCTCCTATCCAGTATTTGTCCAATTCTTTATTGTTGTTTTCATCATGAAAGTACTTAAATGAATATTTTCCAGGACTTAATGATCTCACAGTAACTGAGCATTTTTTATCAACTATTTTTTCTGTGTAATCTTTAAGTTTTTGATCCTTTCCATCTCGAAAATCAACCAAAATACTTCCTTTATTATTCTCCAGATTTTTAACCACAATATTTAAAGTTATCTGACTTTTTACAGAATGGAAAATTAAAAAACATAAAAGCAATAGGAATACAATTCTTTTCAATTGTTGAATTTTATTGGTTGCTGGTTTAAATAATAAAATTTTGATAATCAAAGATAAACATAAATAATTCCATATTAAATACTCAAATTGTATTTTTTTTTAGCATTAATGTAAAATTTGTTACCTGATATTTTGTCTAATTACCTCTGTATCAGATTATAATTAAAATATAACACACGGTTTCAGTTATATTTTGATGGTTATACAATTTATTGATTATATATATTATCTAAACATATTTTTTTTATAAATTTGCATCAAAATTAAAACTCTTATTTTTAAAATATTATCAGCTTAAAAAAGCAAAATTTATTTATTACATTATAAATCATGAAAACAAAAAACAGAATATCAAAAGTTGTTTTAACATCAACATTAGTTTTTCTTATTTCACTGAATCTTTTTTCACAGAAAAAAGATATATTAATGACCATTGCTGGTGAGGAAATAAGTAAAAATGAGTTCTTGAATGTATATTATAAAAACAACATTAAAGGAGAGCCCATTGACAAAAAAACACTTGATGAATATTTAGACCTTTTTATAAATTTTAAGCTCAAAGTAAAAGAAGCAGAAACTTTGGGATTAGATACTGTAGGTGAATTTATCAAAGAACTGGCAGGTTACAGAAAACAATTGGCCCAAACTTTATTGACTGACAAAGACGTTACAGAGCAATTGATTAAAGAAGCTTACGACAGGATGCAGTACGATATCAGAGCCAGTCATATCCTTATTAGAGTTGACAACAATTCTTCTCCCAAAGATACCCTTGAAGCATACAATAAAGTTGTAAAACTGCGCAATCGTATTATTAAAGGTGAAGCTTTTGATAAAGTAGCCATTGAAGCCTCAGAAGACTTGTCGGCAAGAGATACTGAAGCAACCGACAAAAGACCGGCCATGAAAGGCAATGGTGGCGACCTTGGCTATTTTACTGCACTTGACATGGTTTATCCATTTGAAAATGGCGCTTATAACACAAAAGTAGGAGAAGTTTCACAACCTATTCGTTCCGCATTTGGCTACCATCTTATTAAAGTTACCGACAAAAAACCTGCAATGGGAAGAGTACAGGTGGCTCACATACTTAAAAGCATTCCCAAAAATGCCAATGACTCTGTGGCTGCTTCTAAAAAAGCTGAAATAGATAAAATCTACAATCAAATAGTGGCAGGTGAATCTTTTGAAGAATTAGCACAGAAAAATTCAGACGACAAAGGCTCAGGCAGCAAGGGTGGTGTTTTGCCATGGTTTGGCGTAAACAGAATGGTTCCCGAATTTATTGAAACAATAGCAGGACTTAAAAACAACAACGATGTATCTAAACCTATTAAAACTTTATATGGCTACCACATCATCAAACTTCTCGACAGAAAAGGAATAGACACCTATGACAATCTATATTCTGAATTAAAAAGCAGGGTATCAAGAGATTCACGTTCGAATCTCAGCAAGGATATGTTTGTAGGTAGAGTTAAAAAAGAATATAATTTTACCGAAGAACTGAACAACCTCCAACCCTTTTATAAAATAGTAGACGACAGCATCTTTGCTGGTAAATGGAAAGTTGAAACAGCCCGTGATTTAAAAGATACTTTGTTTAAAATTGCTGATAAAGTATTTACCCAACAAGACTTTGCCAATTATTTATTCAAACAACAAGGCAACCGCACCAAAGAAAACATTGAAAATTATGTTAATACTGCTTACAACACATATGTTGATGAAACATGCACCAACTACGAAGACAGCAGACTTGAAATTAAAGATGCCGATTTCAAAAACCTCATGAAAGAATACCGTGATGGCATTCTCCTTTTCGAATTAACACAAACTAAAGTATGGTCTAAAGCCATCAATGATACAACCGGTCTTGAAAAATTTTATGAAACCATCAAGAAAAATTATATGTGGGGTACACGTCTGAATGCTTCAATATATATTTGTCAAAATGCAAAAATTGCCAAAAAAGCTCGTTCCATGGCAAATAAAGCAACCAAAAAAGGATTGCCCAACCAATACATTCTCGACAAAATGAATCTTGACAATCCCAATGCCCTCAAAATTGAAAGTAATTTTTATTCAAAAGGTGACAGTGGTATTATCGACAGCACTGAGTGGAAAAACGGAATTTCTCCCAATAAAAATATCGGTAATGATATTGTTTTTGTTGTTGTTCATGAAGTGATACAGCCAGAGCCAAAAAATCTTTCTGATGTTAAAGGTTTGGTAACTGCCGAATACCAGAATTATCTGGAAAAAAACTGGATTTCTGAACTCAGAGCAAAATATGCTGTTAAAGTTAACCAGGATATTCTGCAAACAATAAAATAAATACAGCTTTCATTTTACACTGTGTTTTTTATTGTACAGCATCTTATTCTTTAAACTTGTATTAATATCCTTATAAATATATCTTGTATGGCTGTTAAATTCAATGCTAACAACTATGTTGAACAGTTTAGTAATGTTTATTTGCAAAATGCCAACAAAGAAGTTGCTTACTGGATGACAAAGTATATGAAAAACAGGTTTACTGCTTATGGTATAAAAAGACCATTAAGAGACATTATCAATAAAGAATTTTTAAAAGAATTTGGATTCCCGCCTTTTGAAGCAATAAACGAAGTGGTAAGACTTTTATGGCAAAAGGATGAGCGCGAATTGCAATATTTTGCCATGGAGTTGTTGTTCAAATTCAGAAAAAACATCACTCCCGAAATCATCAATTTGTATGAAGAAATAATAACCACAAAATCGTGGTGGGACACTGTTGATTATATTGCAGTTAAGCTTATTGGTAATTACTTCAAAGTCTTTCCCGAACAAATTACAGCTGTCACACAAAAATGGATGAGCTCTGGCAATATATGGTTGCAACGCTCTTGCATACTGTTCCAATTAAAGTATAAAAATGCAACTGATACTGATTTGCTTTTTTCATTTATTACCCCATGCACTGCTTCTAAAGAGTTCTTTATTCAAAAAGCTATTGGCTGGGCGTTGCGCGAGTATGCCAAAACAAACCCACAGGCTGTCCTCACATTTGCGGCACAAACTCCTCTGAAACCGCTGAGCAGAAGAGAAGCTTTGAGAATAATAGTCAGTTAGCAGTGAACAGTGAACAGTTAGACAATGAACAGTGACACTTTTTCATTTTGTTTTTATAGTTGACTCAAAATTAACTATTTGCTAAATGATTACCAAATATTTTTTTTCATTATTGTTCAGTGCTCATTTATTTTCTGTAACAAAAAAATGAGGAATCAATTTTTTTAAAATAATTATATTTCTTACCTTTGCACCTATGAAACTTCTGAGCATTATTTTTTGTGTTTACATTTTGAGTCTGTTGGCATATCCCTGTCAGGATGAGATTTGTGTTGCACATACATCTCATGCAGAGAAATCATCACCTCACAATCATCACGAAAAAGACTGCCATACCTGTTCGCCTTTTTGTGTTTGCAATTGTTGTCATACAAATACTAATGTAGCGCTGAATGCAGTTTCAATAAATGTTGAATTGCCCTTGGCTTTTATAATAAATACCTATAAAGAGTCTCCAATAAAAGACATTTCTCTATCTATCTGGCAACCGCCTAAAATTTAACCAGTTTCAAATCAGGCTTTAATAATATTCACGATGCATTATGCATGGTGAAGTTGTGTTTTTTATTTCATTCGTAAACACGTCTTTTAGCGAAGCCTTGTAGCTATTTGTCAAATTCGTTAAACTTTTAAAATATGATAGAAAAAATTATCAGCTTTTCGATTAATAACAAAATAATTATCGGATTATTTGTGCTGGCGTTCATTGTATGGGGTGTTTTTTCTCTTAGAGAATTGCCCATAGATGCAGTGCCCGACATAACAAACAATCAGGTGCAAATTATATCCATAGCACCTACTCTTGCAGCCAATGAAGTAGAGCAATTTATAACTGCACCCATAGAAATTTCAGTTGCCAACATACCAGATCAGGTGGAACTGCGCTCTATTTCACGTTTGGGTTTATCGGTGGTGACTGTGGTTTTTAAAGACAATGTAGATATGTACTGGGCACGTCAGCAAATCTCTGAAAGTATTAAAACAGCAGAAGAGTCAATTCCTGAAGGAATTACAAAGCCTGAACTGGCACCTATATCCACCGGGCTGAGTGAGATATATCAGTACACCCTGCACGTCAAGCCGGGTTATGAAAAAAAATACAATCCCATGACTTTACGCACTATTCAGGATTGGATTGTAAGACGCGAAATGCTAGGAACTCCCGGAGTGGCAGATGTAAACAGCTATGGTGGTTTTCTGCAACAATATGAAGTGGCTGTAAATCCTGAGACTTTAAGGAGCATGAATATCACACTTTCAGAAATTTTTAATGCCCTCGAAAATAATAATGAAAATACAGGCAGTGCTTATATAGACAAAAAGCCAAATGCTTATTTTATAAGGGGAATTGGACTGGTAACATCAATAGAAGACATCGAAAATACAATTGTAAAAACCACAGAAAGCGGCACTCCAATTTTAATTAGTGATGTGGCTAAGGTACAGATGGGAAGCGCTCCCCGCTATGGGGCTTTTATTGTTGACACAACGGGCGAAGCTGTGGGTGGTGTTGTGATGATGCTTAAAGGGAAAAATGCTTCCGAGGTCATTGATGGTGTTAAAGAAAAAATTAAAGTCATACAAAAATCTCTGCCCGAAGGCCTTGAAATAGAACCGTTTTTAGATCGTACTGACTTGGTCAATCGTGCTGTAGGAACAGTATCCCGCAATCTTATTGAAGGGGGTTTAATCGTCATTTTTATACTCATTTTGCTTCTTGGCAATCTGAGAGCAGGTCTTATAGTAGCATCTGTTATTCCGCTTTCTATGCTTTTTGCAGTTTCATTCATGAATTTGTTTGGTGTTTCGGGCAACCTGATGAGCCTTGGAGCCATCGATTTCGGGTTGATAGTAGATGGAGCCGTCATCATAGTAGAAAGTGTGGTGCACCGCATAACGCAAAGTAAAACCCACCATGTAGGGGTAAGCATACTTTCACAAAAGCAAATGGATGGCGAAGTACTGGGTTCAGCTAAGAGAATGATGAACTCAGCAACATTCGGACAAATCATTATTCTGATAGTTTACCTACCCATTCTGGCTTTAGTAGGCATTGAAGGTAAAATGTTCCGACCCATGGCTGAGACAGTTAGTTATGCCATCATTGGTGCTGTCATTTTATCACTCACTTATGTGCCTGTGGCTTCTGCCTTATTTTTAAGCAAAAAAACTGCTTATAAAAAGACCATTTCCGACAAAATAATGAATGGTTTTCAAAAAACGTTTACACCTGTTTTAAATGTTTCTCTCAGAAACAAAATGTATGTTATCATTTTTTCTGTTGTGCTTTTTATTGCAAGTCTTTTCATCTTTAATTCTTTGGGAGGAGAATTCATCCCTCAACTCGAAGAGGGCGACCTGGCCGCCGGTGTTATGACATTGCAGGGCGGATCTTTGTCCAACACCATTGAAACTGTCGAAAAAGCCAATAAAATACTGATGACCAAGTTTCCAGAAGTCAAACATGCCATTTGTAAAATAGGCACCGGTGAAATACCCACAGATCCCACGCCCATGGAAACAGGTGATTACATCATAGTGATGAAAGACAAAAGCGAATGGACATCGGCCAGTACGCGCGAGGAGATGATGGAAAAAATGCAGGAAGAACTGTCAGTATTGAAAGGTGTGGTTTTTACCTTACAACAACCGATTCAAATGCGTTTTAATGAATTAATGACAGGCTCGAAGCAAGATGTGGCTGTTAAAATATTTGGCGACAATCTCGAAACCCTTGCCCTCAAAGCCAATGAAATAGAGAAACTCTTACAACCTATTGCCGGTGTAGCAGACATTAATGTAGAGAAGGTAACGGGTGCAGGACAAGTTCAGGTTAATTACAACCGTAAAAAAATGGCGCAATATGGCTTAAACATATCTGATGTCAATCGCTTATTAAAAACTGCATTTGCAGGCAGCAGCGCAGGCGTTGTATATGACGAGGAAAAACGTTTTGATTTGGTAGTCCGCCTTGATAAAGATTTCAGACAGGACATAGATTACATTAAAAATCTTTATGTGCCACTGCCCGATGGCAATCAAATCACACTCGACCAACTGGCCACTGTTGAAATAAAGAATGGCACGGCTCAGATTTCGAGAGAAAGCACTAAAAGAAGAATTACTGTCAGCTTTAACGTCCGCAACCGCGATGTTCAGACAATAATTAAAGAAATTAAAACAAAAATTGACAGCAAAGTTAAAATGCCAGCCGGTTATTATATCACTTATGGCGGACAGTTCGAAAACCTGGTCGCTGCCAAAGAACGCCTTGCTGTGGCGCTTCCAATAGCGTTACTATTGATTTTTATACTGTTGTTTTTTACTTTTAAATCGGTCAAACAAACCATGCTTATTTACTCTGCAGTGCCACTTTCGGCCATTGGTGGTGTTATCGCTTTATATCTGCGGGACATGAATTTTAGTATTTCGGCAGGTGTAGGCTTCATTGCGCTTTTTGGGGTAGCTGTACTGAATGGCATTGTGCTAATTGCCGAATTTAACCGGCTTGAGATAGAAGAGGGCATAACTGACATTTACGAAAGGGTGCGTAAAGGTGTCAAAACCCGCCTGCGTCCTGTACTTATGACTGCTGCCGTGGCTTCTATGGGATTTCTGCCAATGGCAATTTCCACTTCAGCCGGAGCTGAGGTTCAAAAGCCGTTGGCTACTGTTGTCATTGGGGGTTTAATCTCTGCCACTTTACTTACATTAATAGTTTTGCCAGTACTGTATATTATTTTTGCGCGTAAAAGAAAATCTACTATCAATGGGGCATTGAATACTATGTTGCTTATCATTAGCTTGGGTGGTTTTTTTCTTCTGGGATTCCCGAATAACTTAGAAGCCCAAAATTCAACGCCCAAAACATACACATTGGAGCAGGCTATCAATCAGGCATTAAGTAATAACAGACAAATAAAATCTGCTTCTTTGCAGGTTGAAAGACAGAAAAAGCTCAAATGTGGCGCATGGGAATATGAGAAAACTGGTTTGGAATATGCTTACGGACAATCTAATTCCTTGGCAAAAGATGATAACTTCTCAGTCTCTCAGTCTTTTCCCCCACTATTTCTGAATGCCGGCCAATCAAAGCTGGGAGATGCTTATGTGAAAAATGCAGAAATAGAAATGGCTTTGTCGAAAACCGAAATTGCAAGTTATGTAAAAACATATTATTTCCAATTGGCATATACTTATGCAAAAGTAAAGCTTTTGCTATATCAGGACAGCATTTATACGCTGTTTCTGAAAGCCGCCGAACTTAAAACACAAAAAGGTGACAGCCCACTGCTCGAGAAGATTACAGCAGAAACCAACCTGATGGAAATAAAAACGTCAATCATACAGACCAATGCCGATATAGAAATATTAATAAAAAGACTTCAGATTTTGATGAATGAGAGTGAACCCATTTCGATAGCAGATACTGATTTAAAAAAATATGAAACTTTTTTAAATAATGACAGCAGTGCCATTAACAGCAACCCCGAGCTGGCCTTAATGCAGCAATATGTTAACATAAGCAGGCACGAAACCAGAGTCGAAAAATTGAAACTCATGCCCGAATTTTCAATGGGTTACTTCAATCAGTCAAACAAGGATTTAGATGCCAATTACCGATTTACTGGCATACAAGCAGGTGTTTCAATTCCACTTTTGTTTTTTTCTCAGTCATCAAAAATAAAGGCTGCAAAAATTAATGAGCAGATTGCCCAAAACAACTATAACTATTATAAGCTATCGGCTACAGGAGAGTATCAATCGCTCCTGCAAGAATTGATGAAATATAAAAAAAGCCTCGAATACTACGAACAAAAAGCGCTTTCGCAGGCAGATCTTATTATTCAGCAGGCCGGACTAAGCTATAAAGCAGGCAACATTGATTACATGGAATATGTTTTAAATCTCGACAAAGCGCTCGATATTAAATTAAATTATTTAGAAACGCTCAATGGTTACAATATGTCAGCTATTGAAATTGATAAAATATTGGGCAAAACAAATTAAAAACAGAAATTAATTAAAAATAATAAACATGAATACGCGAATATTTTTCTCAGTCATCATTGTCTGTCTGTATCTGACAGGCTGTAAGAACAAAACAGAAGATGCCGCCGAAGAACATGAAGTGCTCGGTGAAAATGTTGTTGAAATGAACGACGACCAGTATAAAATGGCAGGCATAGAGCTCGACACAATATGCCATAAGGTGCTCAGCAACACTATAAAAGTTAATGGTCTGGTAAATGTAAGTCCGCAAAATCTTGCGACAATTACTGCTAAATTGGGCGGTACGGTCAAAAGCACTACTTTGGTTCAGGGAAGTCCTGTTGCCAAGGGACAGGTGATTGCTGTAATGGAAAACTTTGAATTTATCGAATTACAACAAAATTACCTCGAAAGCAAAAACCTGCTCGAATTGGCCGAAGCAGACTACAACAGACAAAAAGAGCTTTTTAAAGAAAATGTCAACTCAGAGAAAACCTATCAGCAGGCTTTTTCCGATTACAAAAACCTGAAATCGAAAGTGTTTGCTTATGAGCAAAAGCTGACCATGCTTGGTATTGATGTCAGAAACTTGCAAGAGGATAAGATTTCAAGCGCTGTAAGCATCATATCACCTATAAGCGGTTATGTGAAAACTGCTAATGTGAACATTGGCAAGTACATGAAGCCCGAAGATGTTATGTTTGAGATTGTCAATAATCAAAACCTGACATTAGAGCTGACCCTCTTTGAAAAAGACATCAATCAGGTTTCTATCGGGCAAAAAATCCAATTCACATCTCCCAATACACCTAACGATGTGCAATATGCAAAAATTTATCAGGTAGGAAAATCTATTGGTGATGATAAAACTGTAAAAATATATGCTACGGTTGACAATCAGGATAAAAACCTGCTACCGGGCATGTACATCAATGCTTTTATAGAAACCGACAACAATGCCACCACTGCTTTACCATCTGAATCTGTACTTACGTTTGATGATAAAAATTACATTTTTATTTATGAGGGAAGCAAGAAGGAAAAAGGCAAAAACATGACTTTATTTAAAATGATAGAGGTACAAAAAGGCGTTACAAACAATAACTTTACTGAAGTTATTTTGCCCGAAGGCTTTGATATAATTAACAGCAAAGTAGTTTTTAAAGGAGCTTACAATCTCTTATCTGCATTGAAGAATGCAGGGGATATGGCGTGTTAAGTTTATTTTGTTACGCTTTAAGGTTATGTCATTCGTAGAAAGTGGACAAAGGAGTTTTTGAAAGTTTAAAAAAAAATTTGATTTCAATTTTTAATTAATTTCTTTACTTCTGAAAATCCATCCTTTGTAACAACTTTTATAAAATAAACACCTGCAGCTTTAGCTGAAATATTAATATCTGTTATTGCATTAAAGCTTGTTTCAGAATACACCTTTTCTCCCAGAATATTAAAGATTTCAATCAGACATTGTTTTTCCTGGCAAGTAATGACCAATGCACCACTTGTAGGGTTTGGAAATTCAGAAAATACATTGTTTTTAGAAACCTTATCAATTCCTACGTAAGAATATGGTATAATACGGCTATAGTAAACATCCTCTTCTCCATTTAAGGTGTTGGACCATGAAAGATGTGCCCCTATATTGTCAGATACCATATCGAAATAATCGCCCATTTTACTCTGGTTTGGATAGCCTAAATTTGGGTTAAAAGAATCAGATAATTTTTCATTTGCCGTCCATGTATTTCCCTGATCGTAAGAAAAAGAATAATAAAGTGCGGAGGAATCTGAACCGGACTGATTATCACGAGTGTCAAGCCAAACAGCATCTATCCTTCCATCTGTAGCTACTGACATGGTGCCGAACCATTGTAAATTGTTTACTGATAAATCGTCGTTTACACGAATTGGCAAACTCCATGTCAGACCGCCATCAGTACTTTTGGCAAACATCACATCGCTTGAATCTGAATTTGACAAACGGGTTACTGATGCCAGTATATAAACATTGTCGCGCCCCGGTCCGTTTGAGTGATCAACATCAATATTTACCTGTCCAACTATACCAACAGGGTTAACTGAAATACAACAGTTGATATACCCATCCAAAAATACCGATACAGGAGGTTCCCAGGTGATTATAGAACCAGGAATCTGGGCATTAGTCGATTTCTCAACTTTGATACTGTCAGAATATCCGCTTCCTGCGATATATAATTCTCCTGCATTTCCCACTGCCATTGTTCCCCAGAAGGAAGAATCGTTAACTGAAGTACAATTTTCAAAACTTACACCTTTATCAATTGAACGTGTAAAGAAACCAGGCAAACATGTACTTGTAGAAGATGTCCATGTTGAATAAATGTTACCACTTCCAATACCTGAGGTCCGGTCAATAGTCATCCATTGTTTATCGCCACCGCCTGCATCAGTGCCACTACTCCATGTTGCAGCGCCATTAATGCTTTTATACACTTTGAAAGAATAATTATCTAAGCTGTCCAGGATCAAACTGTTATAATAAAAGTTGCCAATGGTGTCAAAATCCAAAACAGGATCAGAACTAAAAAGACCCGGCACTATTGCACCTTGAAAAGTCCAGGACTGACCTGCATTCAAAGTATAGCTCCAACCTGCCTGTCTAAAATTACTCGTTACATTATCGAATTGCCGCCAACCAATAGCCATTTTGTTTATATCCGAAGGATTTATTGCAATGCTGGGTTCGTTGGCTGCATCGCCCAGAATATTCTGCCCACCTGCATTCACATTTACCTGTATTGTATATATACTGCTATTGCTCAATTTCGATGAACCCGACCTAATAGATTTATAGCCAGGAGATGTTTTCTTATTACCGTATGCATTAGGAAGATACTTATCACCTAATTTTTCATTTTCAAAATGCACCCCTTTATTCCTTTTTAAAGGAGCCCCTGCTTCCTGACCTAATGTAAATTTAGGACTTAAAAGAAAAATTGCAACAATAAACCATAGTATTTTTTTTACATAAATCGTCATTGCTTTTATATTTTATGGTTATATAAATGTTTATCTAAAAAATAAAACATTCAATTTAAAAGTTTAAAATTATGAAAGTATCCTAATCATTCAACCCCGATTTTCATTAGTACCCTAAATCTTAAATACTTCATAAATCGGTATACGGTGTTTTTAACTACCGGAGGTAGTCAATATTCGACATTTTTAAATTGTTTTTGAACCCATTATGAGCCAATTGAGCCAATTATGAGCCAATTAAAATATAGTTTGTTCCTGCTCCTTTTTCTCCAGTTCTTTTGAGTATATTATAAACTTCAACAAGTTCAGTCAAATCTCTTGTAGCTGTAGCTTTTGAAACATTATTCAACTTTTGATACCCACTATTTGTAATTTTACCTTTTTCCTTAATATGAAGGATAGCTTTTATTTGTCTGTCTTTAAGGTCAAGGGATTTGAGATAATTTTCATTGTAAATATCTTTTCTAAACTCAACAAAAAAACCAGACATATCGAAGTAATAAAGTGGTTTAGGGATCCCAGCTTTTGCACATTCATTTATCATTTTCAAAGTTCCTCTGCCCCATGATTCAATATATCCACTTCTGAAAAGTGCATTAGCTATGTCGGGGTTGTAAGGTTTGGTTGGATGCTTTATTAAAAGGTTTTCTATAGTCCAGTTTTCAGGTAACTGACCCTCATTCCAGAAAATGATTTTATCTCTGTAAACACTTATTTGAGTGGGTGCTCCGCCAGAATAATCTTTATGCGAAATCGCATTAAGTAGAGCTTCTCGAACAGCATCTTTAGGGTACTCGAAGGTTTCAACCCTGTTTAAAACCTCATAACTTATTTCAGCTTTTATATATTTTGTAAACAGCAAATCCATTGTCTTTTCAATCTGTTCAAACAAATTTCCATGAATTTCATCCTGATATTTCAAATCATCGTCAGTTTCAAAAAAACCTATTTTAATGTATGCACCTGTTACATATTTTTCAGGATTGGGATGAAATAATAGAATGGCAGCCCTTTTTAAAAACTTATTTGTTTTTAGTTGCAGGTTTTCAATAAGATATTCGTTGGTGTCTGACAAAATATCTTCGTCAATTCGTTGGCTTTTGTATGCTCGTTTACGAAAGAAGTCAAAAGTTTGTTGTTTAAAATAAGCTACAGAAACATTAGGCACAGGTACACCATCCCATCGTTTACCACTCTTTTGTAAAAGAAATTTGTCTAAGGCAGCACCTTTCAGTTCTTGTTTAGTACTTCCACTGCGGTAATGATATTGTCCCTTGTAACTAACAGGGTAAGGGTATGCTTCGACAACAATTTCAATAAAACTTCCTTGTGCTGTTTTATGTAAATTCACATCAACCAAAATACCTAAAGTGTCTTTTACCTTATTAGGAATGTCTTCAAGTAATCTTTTTGCATTAGCTAATCCAACAACATTTCCTGAATCATCCTTCCCGATAACTATAACTCCTCCGTTTGCATTTGCAAACCCACAAATCCATTTCAAATATTCATCTCTCCACGATTCTTTCCATTCTTTGTTTTGGTTCTCTGGCATAAGCAAGTTGTTAAATATTTCTATGGGTGTAAAATTACATTTTTTATTTTAAAAAAAATAAGGGAAATGACTTGCACTTTTGCATCCAGAAAGATTCGGGATTGCTTGCAGTGATAGCTTGCAGAGGTTTGCAAATGGGCTTGACATTGTGGGTCGGGTTTATTTGTTTTCCTCTAAAAACTTAAAAATATTTAGAAAAAATGTTGTATCTTTAAAGAGCGTTATATAAAAAAAATGAAAAAACGATAATTTATGACAAATAAAGAAACCATAGAAAGAAATATAGGGTTGACATTCGATTTTGTCAATTACCTTATAGATAATCCGGCACAAATAAACAGCTTGCCAATGAATTTTTCATTGGAATTTATCGAAAAGGATTTTCCAAAGCATGAAATGGAAAAATCAATTGATAAAAGAACAAGTATCAGAAAAAAGTATGTCAGAGTTAAGAATAATTTTGATTTAGTTAAGTAGTAAAATTTTATTATTCCAAAGTATTTGAATTTGCAGGGGTTAGCAAATGTGCTTGACTTTGTGCGGTTGGGATAAGAAGTTTATTAATTCTTTACAACTTTTTTAAACTCAACCGAATTCCCGTTTTCAAGTTTTATTAAATATAAGCCAGTTGTAAAAGCACTTGTCTGAATGATTGTTTTTTCCTGCAAACTGCCATTGAAATCTTCAATTTGTGATTCCCTCACTTTCAGCATTTACTTCACTATTTAATTGTTCATCACATTCTTGACAAATAAAATCTCCATCTGGAAATGGTTTTTGCATTTCAATTCTTTCATTCAAATCATTAAAGTCAGGAACTCTATTAACAAAATGACCAAAACCAAATTGAACACTCTTGCCACATTCGTTACAAATTTCTTTTCCCATAATAAAAATTTTTAAACAGCTATTTTAATATTTTTTTGCTTCGTAAAAATCCAATTATCTTTTGTAATATAACTAATCATTCAACCCTCTTCCCTTCAAAATTTGTGACAACCACTTTTCAATCCTCGATTCACGTGTTTTGGATTGTTTGGGTTGTGAAAAATAAAGCAAATAAGCTCTTTGTCGCCCGGGTGTCAAGGCTTCAAAGGCAGTTTTTAGGTCTGGGATTTCATCGAATTTAATTTTAAGCTCTTCTGTAATGGCATAGTCTGCAACCTTCTTAAATGGTACTTCCAATCCGGCTTTTTCAACTTCTATAGCTTCAAAAATATATTTTTTAAGAATTGTTTCAACAGCAATAATATCATTTGCATTAGTAAACCTTGCCTGCCGCCCCGCCTGCACATTTTGCGATTGCTGAATGAGTATTCCATGAGTGTCTCGCAGCAAAGACCCTTTAAAAAACAGAAGCGCACAGTATTCTTTAAAACCATGCATTAAAACAATATTGCTTTGCTGATACATGTAACAGGGCACACCCCACTTCAATTCCTCAGTCAGACCACAACCGAGAACAATCGTTCTTAATTTTTAAAATTCTTCTCGCCACTTCTTGGCATTGCTTAAAAATTGATCTACTTTAGGATTCATTTATGCTTATTGTTAGTTTATTGCTATATAAAACTTTATAAAGTTACAATTTTTTGTACGCTGAAAAAAAATAGTTTTTAATCTAAAAAACATTTCGTAATTTTGCGAAATATAAAAATGTAAAATATCATAATATGGAAATAAAAGTATTAGGCACCGGTTGCCCCAATTGTAAAACGCTGGAAAAGAATGTTTTGTCTGCATTAGCAACATTAAACATTACAGCCAACGTAGAAAAAGTAGAAGATATTCAAAAAATAATGGCTTATGGCATTATGCGCACCCCCGGGTTGGTTATTGACGGTAAAGTGGTACTTAGCGGCAGATTGCCTTCTCTTAAGGATGTTATTGAATTAATAGAAAAAAACAAGTAAAAAATGCCATCAAAACCAAGGTTTACTGCGCAACACGAACAGATAGCACTCATAGCTAAAGCATTGAGTCATCCTGCAAGGGTGTACATTCTCGAAAAACTTAATGGACTTAACTCATGCTGCACCAGCGGCGAGATGATAGGTGATATTCCTATTGCCCGCTCTACACTTTCACAACACCTAAAAGAACTTAAATATGCAGGCTTGATTCAGGGCAATATTGAACCTCCCATGATTAAGTACTGTATCAACAGAAAAAATTGGAATATAGCAAAAGAACTGCTTTCAAATTTTTTAAAAGACAATAAGAATTTTAATAATGAATCATGTTAAAAATACTTTTTATGAAAAAAACTACTATATTTTTTGCGTTTGTTCTGATTCTTTGCACTTTATTTTTTTCATCCTGCGGAGAGAGAAATAAAACTGAAAACCAATCTGTTTCTGGTGATACAAGCCTTGTTTCTCAGAATAAAAATACTTCTATAGGCGAAGCCATTAAAGATACAGCAGCTGTTGAAAACAAAAATAATCAAATTGCTTCTGCAAATACAGCATTGCCCGAAGTATTGATTTACAATTTTCATGTAACCAATCGTTGTGCCTCTTGCATAGCCATAGAAGAAGGCACCACAAAAACCCTCAACACTTATTTTTCTGCTGAAGTTAAACAAGGAAGGATTAAACGACAAGTCTTAAATGTGGACGATGCGGCTAACCAGAAAATTTCAGAAAAATATCAGGCTTTTGGGTCGGGATTATATATCACCCGTGTTTTCAAAGGTAAAGAAACTACCACAGACCTTACAGGTGATGGTTTTAAATATGCCAAAAACAAAGAAGATAAATTTATTGAAATCCTAAAAAACACCATAGCTAATTATCTAAAATGAAAACGATAATGATTTAGAATTTGGAAATTTAGAATTTAGGATTAAAAAATTTTATTAAATATATATGAATACACTGTTGTCCGATAAAAATTTAAAGAGAAGGAAGTCCGAAAACTTCCTTTCTCTTTTTTTGTAGATTTGCTTCGCTAAAAACCTTCTACATGAGCAAAAATACACATTTTTTTGGACAATCG
>Ga0172369_10000157_pt1 | contig 96331 bp, 104 predicted proteins | sample LakKiv25m_FD_114539 | JGI IMG/M metagenome (GOLD analysis project Ga0172369, IMG submission 114539) | Freshwater microbial communities from Kabuno Bay, South-Kivu, Congo - kab_022012_11.25m | ecosystem: Environmental > Aquatic > Freshwater > Lake | place: Democratic Republic of the Congo... | reverse complement strand
TCGAGCCGGGCTGGGATGTCGACGTGGCGCGAGCCGTGCGCCGCGAGTTTCCAGACATTCAGTTGATGTTGGATGCGAACTCCGCCTACACTCTGGATGATGCCAGCCATCTCAAGCAACTCGATGAGTTCAACCTTTTGATGATCGAACAGCCGCTGGCTTACGACGATATCTACGAACATGCCCGCCTGCAATCGCAACTGACCACACCCATTTGTTTGGATGAAAGCATTCACACGCTCAAACATGCGGAATGGGCTTTTGAACTGGATGCCTGCCGCATCATCAACATCAAACCAGGCCGCGTCGGCGGACTGTATCACGGGCGCGCCATCCATGACCTGAGTCTGGCGCGCGGCAAACCGGTCTGGATCGGCGGGATGATGGAAACCGGCATCGGGCGCGCCGCCAACATCGCGCTGGCTTCCCTGCCAGGAATTACATTACCCAGCGACATCTCTGCCAGTAGTCGTTACTACCGGCAGGATATTGCCGACCCACCCTTCGTCCTCAACCCGGATAGCACAATCAACGTGCCAACTGCTCCCGGAATTGGCGTAAACATTATCACAGATCAATTGGAAGCATATACTCAACGAAAAACCGTTGTATCCGCGTCAACATAATGGTAATTTACTCGTCTTGTGCAAAATGCCCGCAGGTATATTTTACAGACAAGCTCGAATTACAGGAACCTACGGAACGGTGCGTTAATCAATGATCCATCAATAGGAGAAGCAATCATGAAAGCGGGCGCATGACCGAGATGGATATCCGCCTCGTGTTCTGGAATCACCTGCGGATTCTTGGCAGTACCATGTCTAACCGCAAAGAGCTTGTGAAGGTAACGAAACTTGTCTTTGACAAAAAATTGAAACCGGTAATTGACAGCGTCTATCCCCTCGAACAAGCCCGTGCGGCGTTTGAACGTCTGGCCGCCGGCGGGCAGTTTGGTAAGATTATGATCAAGGTTGGCGATTGAAATTCAGACCTGATGCAGATCATCAGGAATATCCTGGGATACTTTCATGCGGAGGAAGCAACATGGCTGAAAATTCGGTTCGTGACGTGGTTATCATTGGCGGGGGAGTAATTGGCGTATGCGCGGCGTATGAACTGGCAAAGAGGGGCGTGCAGGTTACGCTCATCGAACAACAGGAAATTGCATCGGGGTCTTCCTACGGGAACGGTGGGTTGATCGTCCCCAGCCATAGTGTCCCTTTGGCCGCGCCGGGCGTACCCATGCAGGGGTTGAAATGGATGTTAAACCCGGAAAGTCCGTTTTATATCAAACCCCATTTCGACCTGGAATTTATCGAGTGGATGACCCGCTTTGCATTTGCCAGCCGCCATGGACCGATGATGCGCGCCATTCCCGTCCTGCGCGACATGCTTCTCGCCAGCCGCGCAATCTATGATGATCTTGCAGCCCATGCGGGTTTTGATTTTAACTACGAACAAAAGGGGACGTTGATGGTGTACCTGACTCCACGCGGGTTGGAAGACGGTGTGGAGGAAGCGCAGCTGGTCGGCCAATTTGGCGTTGAAACGAAAGTCTTGAATTCAGCAGAATTGCGCGAATGTGAACCTGCTTTGCACACAGATATTCTCGGCGGAATCCACTATTTGCAGGACGCACATCTCGACCCCGCCCATTTTGTGACAGGCCTGGCGGAAAAAGCAAAAACGCTGGGAGTTCATATTTTGACAAAGACAGAAGTTCTTGGCTTTGAAGCGGCCAACTCACACATTGCGCACATCCGCACCACGCGAGGGGATTTTTCGGCGGAGCAAGTCATTTTATCTGCGGGCGCGTGGTCGCCTGCTATCGCGCGTGATTTGAAAATAAAACTCCCCATTCAAGCCGCCAAAGGGTATAGCATCACGCTGACACGCCCGCAGATCAGTCCCAAAATGCCGCTGATGTTTGGGGAAGCACATATCGTTGTCACGCCGCTGGGCGAACAATTACGTCTTGCTGGCACGCTTGAACTGGCCGGCATGGACTTATCCATTAACCAACGTCGGGTCACGGCAATTCACCGGGCATCTGCGCGCTATCTTACGGATATAAATGACGGCAAGGTCATCGAAATCTGGCGCGGGCTGCGTCCCTGCACGCCGGATGGATTGCCAATAATTGGGCGATCGGGGGCATACGACAATTTGATCGTTGCAACCGGCCACGCGATGTTGGGCATATCGCTTGGGCCGATCACAGGCAAACTTGTCTCACAATTGGTCACAGGGGAGAGAGCTGAAATTGAGCTTTCACCATTGAGGTTGGATAGGTTTTAAAGAAGATTTCGTATTTCGCCGCCTGCAGTCCAAATTTGTGCGTCTCTGCGCCTCTGGCGGAGGCATTGTTGTATAGGCTGAAAATATGATGGGGTAAATTTAATAGGGATTATTGATTTCTCAATAATCCCCTCTGCGCGGCGACGGCGATTGCGGCAGCGCGTGAATCAACCCCCAGTTTGTTGTAGATACCCGCCAGATGCGCTTTGACCGTTCGCTCGGAGATGCCAAGATGGGCTGCAATCTCTTTACTGCGTTCGCCGCGCGCGACGGCTTCCAGCACTTCCTGCTCGCGCTCCGTTAGATTAATAGATTCATTGGCCTTTGATTGTGTGGATGACGCATTCGTTCGTGATAGGACGCGCGCCATGATCTCAGGTTTAAGCAATGTCTCTCCACGCGCCGCGGCGCGGATCGTATCGAACAAAGTTGAGCGATCCGTATCTTTGAGCAGGTATCCATGTGCGCCTGCTTGAAGTCCACGAAACATGAGCTCATCTTCGTTGAAGGTGGTCAGAATCACAACAGCAATGTCGGGTTGTTCGACGCGTAATTTCTCGATGGCCGTCAAGCCATCCATATTGGGCATACGCAGATCCATCAACACAACGTCTGGTTTCAGTTTTTTGCAAAGGCTCAATGCTTCCACGCCATCGGAGGCTTCGCCCATGAGTTCGAATTCGTTTTCTGTTTCGAGGATCAGGCGCAATCCCTGACGGATGATGAGATGGTCGTCGGCGATGAGAATTTTAATCATGACCCTCACCCTGACCCTCTCCAAAGGGGAGAGAAGGCAACATTATCTGGATTTTCAGCGTTGTGCCCTTGCCATTTTCACTTTGGATTTCAAACCTGCCATTTACCAAGCGGACTCGTTCTTTGATTCCCAATATGCCATAGTGACCTGATGGGATGGCAGACGCGTCAAAACCCTGACCGTCATCCTGGATCGTGAGGGACAAGCTTTTATCCTTCATTCTGACATTGACTTCCACGTTTTGCGCCCGGGCATGATTCGCGATATTGGTGAGGGCTTCTGCCACAGAACGGAGAATGGTCTCTTTAACAGGATCAGGCAAAGGCGGAGTCCCCTGCGGGGATGATATCTGATCCGCGTGGAAAATGCAGGGGATGCCCGTCGCGTCAGTGAAGCGCGAAATCTCCAGGCGCAGGGCTGACTCCAGATCATCCAGAGAAGATTGACGAAGATCGTCAATCGCGCGACGCGCATCCGCAAGCGTGAGGCGGGCTTGTCCCATGGCATTGCCAACAATGGACTGAGCCTTGTCGTTACGATTGTTGGCAAGGTGCGCATCGGCGGCTTCGAGTTGAAGGATGAGACCCGCAAGCCCCTGTGAGAGGGTATCGTGAAGTTCACGCGCCATGCGCTGGCGTTCGTTGGCAATGGTCAGGTCTTCAACGCGGGCGGCATATTCAGTGAGTTGTTTGTTCGCAGACTCAAGTTCTGTTGCAAGCGTTTGCGCTTGTTCACGGGCTTCTGTCTGACGCGTGTAAAGGGTCACATACATGCCGACAAAAATAACGGTGGGAATGGAAGTGAGCAACCAAAACGAAGCGCCTTCCTGAGCGTTGAGCAAAACGAAGTTTACGAGCGAAAGCGTGAGATAAAAAATCGCAGAGAGGATACCCCAGCGGTTGATGCCTAAAAAGCCGATGGTCTCACCGATCAACGCCATGTAGAGCGCAAAGACCATGCCGATATTGCCAGACAGGTTGACGATGACAAAAGCCAGCGCGCTTTGACCGAGAATGTACCAGAGGATGCGGTTTCGATTCTGAATGATGCGGCTGACGTTCCAATGTGCGATGATGTGAATGGTCAGCAATAGTGTATAAGGAAAGACCATCCGTGAATTTCGCAGGCTTGGCGTGGCAATCAGAGTCCAGATATACATCCCGACCATCACGAATGTCATGAATCCGAAAAAGATTTTGTAATCCTGTTCAACTTTGGCGGTTGGTTTCGTTTGCATGGTGTTTACTCATCATATAGGAAACGTCCCGAAGGTTTTCTTGAAAAACCTTGTTAAGTCTGTTATACCTTCGGGACGGTGCAAAGCGTCTAGTGTCCAAATTCTATCTGATTATAAGACTCGTTGCCATTGTTCGAGCGGACAGTGTACGAAAGGACAATATCCCTTTTCCCTAAGGCACACTTGTTATGAAGTGGGGCATTCCGTATACTGGGGGCAAGATAATTGAACTACCCTCACCCCCAACCCCTCTCCCTAAGGGAGAGGGGAGAAAGAAAAAGATATGAACGCAATCGAAGTTAAGAATCTCAAAAAGTCGTTTGGCGATCTTCAAGCCGTGCAGGATGCGACTTTCAACGCAGAAAGCGGCGAAGTGTTGAGCCTGCTCGGACCGAATGGCGCGGGAAAATCAACAACCATTTCCATGCTCTCGGGCTTGCTCGCACCGACTGGAGGCGACGCATCCATTATGGGACATTCGGTCACGAAAGAGCCCGAAGCCGCGAAGGCCAGCCTCGGTGTGGTGCCGCAGGATATTGCGCTTTACCCTGATCTTTCGGCGCGCGAGAATTTGGTCTTTTGGGGCAAGATGTATGGCTTACGCGGCGCGGCGTTGAAGTCGCGTGTCGATGAAGTGCTGGAAGTGATTGGGCTGTCTGACAGGCAAAGGGATCATGTGGGAAAGTTTTCGGGCGGCATGAAGCGGCGCGTCAATATCGGCGCAGCATTGCTCCACAAGCCCGCTGTCGTCATCATGGACGAACCCACTGTTGGCATCGATCCGCAGTCGCGCCGTCATATTTTGGATAATGTCAAGGAATTGAATCGGCAGGGCATGACCGTGCTTTACACCACGCATTACATGGAGGAAGCCGCCGAACTTTCGCATCACATCGCCATCATGGACAAAGGCAGGATCATCGCGCACGGCACACATAATAAGTTGCTCAAAATGGTTGGCGAGCAAACACGCATTGACATCATGCTCAACACCGAAGCCGATAAAATTCTTTCGGCATGGCAAAAGATCGACGGTGTTTCGAAAATTGATTCGTTGGATGGCAAGGTCACGGCGCTCGTAGATGATTCAAATCGTGTTCTGCCGCGTCTCTTCGATGCCGCTGCCAAAGCCGATGTGCGCATCACGTCCGTGGATATTCAAGAGCCAAATCTCGAAACCGTGTTCCTACACCTCACGGGTCGTGCGTTGAGGGATTAACATGAAAATACTCGACATTGCCTTCAAGGATTTGACGCGTTCGTTTAGAAGCGTATTTGCCATCGGGATGATGGTCATCGCGCCGTTGATGTTGACAGGCTTGATCTACTTTGCCTTCGGCAGCGTTTCAAGCGGGACCCCGAGCATGCCCGCCGTTAAAGTGGGCGTCCTCAATCTGGATGTTTTACCTGCGGATGCTCCGCTCGATGTGACGCTCGGTGACAACGTCCGCAGTATGTTCTTCGATGAAAGTGTTGCTTCATGGATCACTGCCTCTGATTATGCGGACGAAGCATCCGCGCGCGCTGCGCTTAATAATCAGGAGATCGGCATTGCGGTCATTGTTCCGCAAAACTTCACCGAACGTTTTCTCAGCGGTGATAAAGATGTGCAGGTACTGGTCATCAGTGATCCGACTTTATCCATCGGTCCAGCCGTTGTACAGAACATGGTCACAATGATGGTGGATGGAGTCTCTGGCGGAGGGATTGCACTCGAGACGTTTATGAGTCGTCAACAAACGAACGGTATCGCCGCTGATCCGACACAAATCCCATCCTGGATTGAACGTTATACAACCTGGTATGCTGACTTTCAACGCAAGCTCTTTCACCATCCCGATCAAGCTGCGTTCGTGGTTGTCGCACCATCGGCGAGTGATACTGAGGCAACCAAGCCCGTCCAAAAGATGATGGGCTTGACGATGGCAGGACAGATGATCTTCTTTGCCTTTTTCACAGGCGCATATTCAATGATGTCCATTTTGCGTGAAGATGAAGAAGGAACACTGGCGCGCTTGTTTACCACACCGACTGAGCGCACATCCATTCTTACAGGAAAGTTTACGGCTGTGCTCATTACCGTCATCTTGCAGGGACTTGTGCTGATGATTGCAGGTTACTACGCTTTCGGAATCAACTGGGGTGAACCCAGCGGAGTCGCATTGGCGTTGACTGGTCAAGTCATCGCGGCGACCGGACTGGGCGTGTTGCTCATCGCATTCGTGAAGAACTCCCGACAAGGCGGCCCAGTGTTGGGCGGCGGGTTGACCACGCTGGGAATGTTGGGTGGTTTGTTCACAGCGAACATGCCGAATGCCATGCCCGCAGCGATGAACATGATCGCGAACTTCACGCCGCAAGGCTGGGTGCTCAAATCCTGGCGCATGGTCATGGACGGTCAGTCTGCTGTCGATTTACTCGTCCCGTTTGCGGTGATGGTGGGGATGGGCATTGTGATGTTTGTTATCGGCGCACTGACATTTAGGAAACGGTTTGCGTAAAGAGGCGATTGTCATGCTGAGCGTAGCGAAGCGTCTCTGCCAAAAGGGAGGAGACCCTTCGCCGTCGCTCAGGGTTACATATTATTTGGAGAAAATATTATGAGAATTTTGGATCTAGCCCTAAAAGATTTATCCCAGATGTTGCGTGACAAACGCTCGTTGTTGTTCCTGGTTGCCATGCCAATTGCGTTCACCTTCTTTATGGGATTTGCGTATCGCAATGTCGGTAGTGATGAGAACGTGGACAATCGCATCCCTTTGGCTGTGGTGGACCCTGAACCTGGGGCTGTGTTGAATAATGCGCTTATCATGCGGCTTGAATCGTCAGACACAGTGCGTGTTGAAAGTATGAATGAAGCGGATGCAATGGATGCATTGCACAAAGGTGATGTGGCTGGGGTGTTGGTCATCCCTGCGGGGTTCAGCGAACAGGTTGAGGCGGGAAAAGAAGCGCAATTGACTTTGATTGCAGATTCAGTCTCCATACAGGGACAATCGCTTTACCAATTATTGCGCGTCCCGATATCCCAATTGATGAGTGCAGTGGAGATCAGCCGCGAGACCGTGGATATCCTCGGCACGGCGAATTCGTCCGTCGAACAAAGCGCTGCGTTCGATCTGGCATGGAGCAAATGGACGGAGGCATCGAAGGTTTCATTGGTGAAAGTGGAACAGGCGGTTGCCCAAGAGTCGTCTGATTGGACGGGCGGCAATCCATATAATCAATCGTCGCCTGGGATTTTGGTACAATTTGCGATCTTTGGATTGGTGACATCGGCGCAGATATTGGTGCAGGAGAAAAAGTTTCGCACATTGCAGCGACTGATCACAACCGCCATGGAGCCATGGGAAATAGTCGCAGGACATATGCTGGCAATGTTCACGATTACCCTTTTGCAGACCGTGGTCCTGATCGTATTCGGTCAATTTGCCTTAAAAGTGAATTATATGCGTGAACCGCTTGGTGTCCTATGGATGGCACTGACCTTAGGTTTGTGGGTCTCTTCGATGGGTTTGCTGATCGGCGTGATTGCCAAAGAAGAACAACAGGTAATTTTATATTCAATGATTGCCATGTTCCTGTTCTCGGCATTGGGCGGCACATGGTTCCCGCTGGAAGCAACGGGCGGGGCATTTGCGGTAATCGGTAAAGCGATGCCCTCCGCCTGGGCAATGAACGGCTTGCAGAATATCCTGATCCGTGGGCTCGGTTTGGAATCCGTGTGGATGGCAGGCGGGATATTATCTGCCTATGGGATCGTATTCTTCATGCTTGCGGTTTGGCGATTCAGAAAAATGGATTTGTAGGCCCGTCCAGTTGGAGGGGCGTCATTGATCTCTGCGGAGGCTCTCCTAAGCCGCTGCAATGAGAAACTCACTCCGCTTGCATATAAGGCGTGTTTGAAATCAAGAAAGAAAACGTCACCCCCTGGGTGTTGAAGAGTCACGTACATCCTGATATTATTGATCCCAGCACAGGCGAGATGAGAGTTGTACAAGATCAGTCACATCTCAGGTCTGACCCGCCTCTCGAAACGAAGTCAACTTCGAGCAAATCCGAAGCGCGTATTATATCCAAGAAGGAAAAATAGTCTGGTCCATAAATGTCGCCAATTAATTTAACGCTACTGTTCCTGTTGATTGCAGCGCTCTTGCTCCTGGGGAATATCATCCGGGCCGATATCGTCGCATTGATGTTAATGCTGGCGCTGGGATTAAGCGGCATCCTGTCTCCACAGGAAGCCTTTTCAGGATTCAGCCGTTCGGCGGTCATCATCATGCTTTCAGCCTTTATCCTGGCGGAGGGATTGCGCCGCTCAGGCATGACCGAACGCATAGGTTTATTCATCATTAAATTATTCGGCAAAGGGGAGCGGCGATTAATTTTCGGTGTGATGACAGCCTCGGCGTTGCTTTCGCTTTTTATGAATAACATCGCCGCCGCATCCCTGCTCTTCCCTTCATTATCCGGAGTGGCGCGTCGTTCCAAAGTCTCACCATCAAAACTGCTCATGCCGCTGGCCTTTGGGACCATCCTTGGCGGCATGGCGACATTACTGACAACGACCAATATCGTCGTCAGCGGCTTGTTGCGCGACGCACAATTGCCCGGTTTCGCGCTCACGGATTTTGCCCCTGTCGGTCTTCCACTGACCTTGGCAGGTATCCTTTTCATGGTTTTGTGGGGCCGCAAACTATTACCAGACCAATCCCCTGCGCAGCGTCACGAAGAGAATAATGACTCGGATGAACTGCTGGACACATATCAACTCTCTGAAAGATTGGTCAGGGCAGAAGTATGCACAGGCGGAAGCCTGGATGGCATGACCCTTGAAAAAAGCGATCTACGTGAAAAATATCATCTCAATGTGATTGCAATTCAACGTGGAAGATCCACCTTACCCATCGAAGCCAAAACCATCCTAAAAGGCAGGGATATTCTATTAATCATGGCTCGTCCTGAAGACAGCCTGCCCGAATCACTATCTGACATGTTGAAAATCCTTCCTTCCGGCAAATGGCAACAGGATTATCTTGCCACACCGGATTTGAAATTAATTGAAGCCGCTATTGCGCCTCGCTCCCATCTTGCCAGCCAGACGTTGCAAGAGATTCGTTTTAAGCAAAAATTCGGAGCGAAGGTCTTAGCCGTATGGCGGCATGGGCGTTCCATCCGCACCCGCCTCGCGGATTTGCCGCTTGAATTTGGCGATGGCTTGTTACTCCAGGGAACAGAAGATAACTTGAGTTTATTGAGAACAGAACCTGGATTGATTCTCCTTGCAGAATCAGCGCCATCCACGCGCATGACCCTGCGCGGCTGGTTGACAACCTTTATCATGTTTGCCGCGTTGACCCTGGCCATGATTTTCCCAACGCTGATTGCGGAAATTATGTTGAGCGGCGCGGTGGCAATGGTGTTGATCCGCACGATGAACATGGATCAGGCATATCGCGCGATTGACTGGCGAAGTTTATTCCTCGTCGCTGGTATGCTGCCCGTAGGCGTTGCATTGAATAAAACCGGCGCGTCAACCATGTTTGCAAATACAATTCTCTCGTCCATGGGAGGCTCGGGACATTGGGTGCTGTTGGCTGGGTTTGTTTTATTAACTGTCGCATTGACCCAGGTCGTTAACGGCGCAGCCACAGTGACGGTGATTGCGCCAATCGCAATTGCAACCGCCCAACGGGTCGGGATGGAACCGAGGAGCGTGGCAATGGCGGTGGCGCTGGCTTCATCCATGGCGTTCATGTCTCCGCTCGGACACTCGGTCAATATCCTGGTCATGGGGGCCGGCGGATATACATTCAAGGATTATGCCCGCGTCGGAATCCCGCTCACGATTTTACTTGTCATTATTTTGATGATAACCCTGCCTATCATTATGCCGATAGGAAATTGAAGTATGCAAAAAGGGAGGGAAGTGGATGGAGAAGAATGAGGTAAAATCTACAACTCAAAGGTAAGAGGCTCCCCTCTTCAACAATTAAATTCCTAGTGTATTTTATGGAGAAAATCTAATGACGACTGTTCGTACTGATGTTTTTAAAATTGGCGATAAATTTGTAACCCTGCTCGGCGATGAGGTGAAGGTTGGGCAGCTGGCTCCAGAATTCACCTCTGTTCTGCCAGGCTGGGCTTCTGTGAATCCGATTCAGGAATCCAAGGGCAAGGTGATTATCCTTTCGGCTGTCCCCTCCCTGGATACCGATGTCTGTGACCGCGAAACCCGCCGCTTTAATGAAGAAGCCGCCAAACTCGGCCAGGATATCGTCATCTACACCATCAGCACCGATTCCCCCATGGCGCAAAAACGCTGGTGCGGAGCATCCGGTGTGGATAAGGTCAAGGTCGTTTCTGACATGGTTGAAACTGATTTCGGTTTGAAATACGGCATCGTGATCAAGGAACGCCGTTACCTGCGTCGTTCGGTATTCATCGTTGGACGTGACGGAAAACTAACCTACGTCAACTACCTGCCAGCCCTCGGCGAAGAACCTAATTACGATGAAGTGATCATGGCTGCCAGGGATGCTTTGAAATAAAACGAATGCCTGAAAAAATAGAATCAGGTTGAGGTCCAGAAAGAAGCGAAACCGCCTCCTCGTCCTCCCAATGTGTTTTGGGAGCAGGAGGCGGTTTTTACATCTCATTGAATCTGATGTAAAATCCAGCGATTATGAAAAATAACAAAACGGTAATCATGGTGTGGGGCAGGAAAGAACAGGTAATACGGATAAATATATGAGTGAAGCAAAAAAAGCATTCTGGGACGGCGTGCGAGCAGAATTCCCGCTCTTAATAGGTGTATTCCCTTTTGGCATGATCTATGGAGCGCTTGCCATCAACGCAGGTCTTTCCGCATTCAGTTCGCAAATGATGTCATCCATTGTGTTTGCAGGCTCAGCGCAATTTGTTACCACACAACTTGTGCATGATGCCGCACCCGGGTTCGTCATCGTATTGACCATTGGGGTCATCAACCTGCGTCACATGCTTTACAGCGCATCCCTTGCGCCTTATTTAAAGAATCTGTCATTGAAATGGAAAACCCTTCTTTCCTATCTGCTCACTGACGAAGCCTACGCACCAACAGTCTTAAAATATGAGGAGCAGGGCGTAAGACCTGGCAGCCATTGGTTTTTGTTGGGGGCAGGGTTTTCATTATGGTTCACATGGCAGGTCAGCACTGCGCTTGGCATCTTCCTCGGTGCTGAGATGCCGGAAAATTGGCCGCTTGAATTTGCATTGCCACTGACCTTTATCGCGATGGTTGTGCCTGTCTTAAAAAAACAACCGATGATCGCCGCTGCAATAAGCGCGGGAGTGGTGGCTTTACTAGCCTATAACCTTCCTTTCAAATTGGGGTTGATCCTGGCCGCATTGATCGGCATCGCCGTAGGCACATTCCTGGAGGGCAAAAAATGAGAATCTGGCTGATCATGCTGGCAGGAGGTCTGCTTACCTTCGGGATGAGATTCTCGCTCATTTATTTGTTTGGCAGGTTCCATGTCCCGGAAACAATGCGGCGCGCCCTGCACTACGTCCCACCGGCCGTGCTCTGTGCCATCATCTTTCCTGAATTGCTTTTTCGCGCCGGCAACCTCGATTTATCCCTGGGCAACACGCGTTTGCTGGCTGGCATCATTGCAATCTTAACCGCATGGTTCACAAGGAATACCTTGATCACCATCCTGGTCGGGATGGCAGCGTTGCTTCTCCTGCAATGGCTGTAAAAAACGCCCACGCGATACTGTGCACCCTTTTGACGGGACGAAGAGATTCCCAATCATCATAATCGGTGCATGTAAGTAAAATAAATCCCTTGATGGGGTGATGTATCTCCTGGGTTGTGACCAACGGACCGCCCTGCTATTTTATTATCTTGACATTCCAACGCTTGAGTCATATACTGAACTTGCAAAAAAAATAGAACGGGGAGCCTGCCCTGACAGGCTGAGAGGAGCGTATTTCGCTCGACCCGCATTACCTGATCTGGTTAATACCAGCGGAGGGACTCTTAAGCCAGTCACCACCATCCTCCGCCCACGGAGGATTTTTTGTTTATAAAACGCATCATCATCCTTGCCAATGGTGAACTGCCTGACATGGAAAAAGCCCGTGACCTTTTGCACGATGACAATTTCATCATCGCCGCAGACGGCGGCACGCGTCACGCCATCGCGCTTGGCAGAGTTCCCAACATCATCATCGGCGACCTCGATTCTTTACCTGCAAACTTTGAACCTTCAACTTTCAAGGGTGAAATCATCCAGCACCCTCGCGATAAAAACGAAACCGATCTCGAACTCGCCATTCAACACGCGCTGACGTTAAACCCTGAACAAATCCTCATCCTCGCCGCGCTCGGTGGTCGCCTCGATCAAACCATCGGCAACATTGCCCTCATTAGCAACCTGCCACCTGCAACTTGCAACCTGCGACTTGACGACGGCATCGAAGAAGTTTTCTTCTGTCGCGAACAAGCCCAAGTTAATGGAGCAAATGGAGATATCGTCTCGCTAATTCCCTGGCAGGGCGAAGTCACAGGCATCGTCACAACAGGTCTCAAATACCCTTTACAAAACGAAACTTTATATCCGCACAATACACGCGGCATCAGCAATGAAATGATGAATGACACAGCAACAGTTCAAATCAAATCCGGACTGCTTCTTGTTGTCCACCGCCGGGTCAATAACTAACCACTAAAATGGAGACTAAAAAATGAAACCCTCTTTTTACCTTTTACTTATTACTTTACTTCTCGCATCCTGTGCGCCAATGCCAACGCCGGCAGAACCGCAAACCATCACCATTCTGACCCATGACTCGTTCGCCATCGGTGAAGATGTCATCAAAGCCTTTGAAGCAGACAATAACGCAAAGGTTGTTTTCCTGCAAAGCGGTGACGCGGGTGCAGTGCTAAATCAAGCCATTCTCACAAAGGATGCCCCTCTCGCAGACATCCTTTTTGGCGTGGACAATACCTTCCTCTCCCGTGCATTGGACGCTGATATTTTTGAGGCCTATCAATCGCCCGCGTTGACCGATGTCTCTGCCGAATATATTTTGGATGATACCTATCGCGCCCTGCCCGTGGACTATGGCGATGTCTGCATCAATTATGATAAAAATTATTTTGCTGAAAATAATTTGACCATCCCGCAATCCTTTGAAGATTTGGTAAAGCCGGAATACAAAGATCTGCTGGTTGTGGAAAACCCCGCCATTTCATCTCCCGGACTTGCCTTCCTGCTTGCCACGCATGCCCACTTCGGTGATGGCTATCTCGCTTATTGGCAAAGCCTGAAAGAAAATGGCGTGGTCGTTGCAGACGGCTGGGAAAGCGCCTATTACACAAATTTCTCCGCCTCCTCCGGCCAAGGACCACAGCCCATGGTCGTCTCCTATGCCTCCAGCCCCGCCGCGGAAGTATTCTTCGCCTCCGAGCCTTTAACTGAAGCGCCCACCGCCTCCATCACTGCCTCAGACATGTGCTTCCGCCAGATCGAATTCGTTGGCATTCTAAAAAACACACCGCACCAGGCTCTCGCTCAAAATTTTGTAGACTTTATGTTAAGCCAGAAATTCCAGGAAGATATGCCGCTCAATATGTTTGTCTATCCCATAAATAAAAACGCAAATCTTCCTGATGTCTTTTTGAAATACGCACAGGTCCCAGAAAAACCTGCTGCGCTTTCCTATGCAGAGATCGCAACCAATCGGGATGCCTGGCTCGAAGCCTGGACAGAGGCCATGAAGTAGGTCGAGGTTGTAACCAGATACCCGCCCCGCACTTGCACAAATGCGAATTAACTTTTTAAACCACAGAGATCCGGAGACACTGAGAAAATCAATTCTCCGTGCCTTCGCGTCTCTGTGGTCCTCCCGTCTTTTAATCTGGTCCGCGCCTTTCCTCTTTCTACTTTTATTTTTTTTCCGCCCGCTCTCTAAAATTCTCATGCTCGCCTTCAACACCACTGCTCTCACCAGGGCAAACTTTCAATTAATCCTATCCACATTAAGTTTTACTTTTTATCAGGCATCGCTCTCCGCCATCCTCACCTTCATCCTTGGCATTCCCTCCGCAATCCTGTTCGCCCGTTTCAACTTTTTCGGCAAGCCTCTTCTGCGCGCGCTGACGGCTGTGCCGTTTATGCTTCCAACCGTGGTAGTTGCTTCAAGTTTCAACGCGCTGCTGGGAACTCGCGGCTGGTTTTCTTTCCTCTTCCCCCTTTCCGCTTCCCAAACCAGCACACCCATTTTCCACTTTTTACTGATCCTGCTCGCCCACGTCTTCTACAACACAACTATTGTCATCCGCATCGTCGGCAACGCCCTCTCCCGCCTTGACCCAAAACTGGAGGGAGCCGCACGCTCCCTCGGCGCGGACTCGCTCCGTGTGTGGCGGCACATTACCCTGCCTCTACTGCGTCCATCCTTGTTCGCCGCTGCCTTGCTCGTCTTCATGTTTGACTTTACAAGTTTTGGTGTGATTCTATTATTAGGCGGTTCGAACTTCTCCACCCTTGAAGTCGAAATTTATCTGCGCGTGCTTAAACTCCCAAACCTGCCGCTCGCCGCGCTGCTTTCCATTATCCAACTATTATTCACTCTTATTTTTTCCATTCTTTACACGCGCATCATCAATCAGGTCGCCACCCAGACCGCTCCGCGTTTCTCCACCTCCCGCCCTCCCAAACCCATCCGCGAAAAAATATTCGTCGCATCCTTCATCATCCTTCTTTCATCATTCTTCTTTCTGCCTTTGGTATCCCTCCCTCTCCGCTCCGTCACCCGCCTTGAAGCAGACCGGGGACAACGCGGCGAAGTTCAATACGGCCTCACCACAGATTATTATCAGGAACTTTTCATCAATCGGCGCGGTTCATTATTTTATGTTCCGCCCATGCAAGCCGCCTTCAATTCACTCGCCTATGCCGGTCTGACAGTTTTATTTTCTCTTGGACTGGGCTATCCCGCTGCATATGCGCTTGCCAAACCAACCCGCCTTGAAAAATTTCTTGACCCCATCATCATGCTGCCTCTCGGCGCTTCCGCCGTGATGCTTGGGTTGGGATTTATCCTTTCGTTTGGGCGCGCGCTGGCCTTGCCGTGGTTCGTTCCCATCGCGCACACGCTTGTTGCGCTTCCATTTGTGATTCGAACTTTGCAGCCCGCGCTGGCTTCCATCCCCGAACGTCTACGCCAAGCCGCGGCAACATTGGGCGCATCGCCTTTTCGCGTTTGGCAAACGGTCGACTTTCCAATTCTCTCCCGCGCTACGCTTAGTGCGGCAACTTTTGCTTTTACAGTTTCGCTCGGCGAGTTTGGCGCAACCCTGCTGCTCACGCGCCCCGAATATCCAACCATTCCCATCGCCATCCAGCGTTTTCTTTCACAGCCTGGCGGCCTCAATTATGGCCAGGCTATGGCGATGGCGACGCTGTTGATGCTTCTCACCACGCTTGCGATTCTGGTCATCGAAAAACTGCGACTTTCCGACTCTGGAGAATTCTAATGCTCGAAGTTCGAGACATCTTCAAAACTTATGATAACAAACCGCTCCTGCGCGGCATTTCATTTTCAGTTTCAAAAGGTGAGACCATATGCCTGCTCGGCGCATCGGGCAGCGGCAAGTCCACGCTTTTACGGATGATCGCCGGGCTGGAGCTTCCTGAAAGTGGACATATCCTGTTTAACAAGCTTGATCTCGCCCAAACTCCGCCTCACGCCCGCGACTTCGGGCTGGTCTTTCAAGACTATGGGCTTTTTCCTCACCTGAACATTTTCGATAATGTCGCCTTCGGTTTGAAAATGCGGAATGTTTCTATTAATAAAATCAACTCGCGCGTCGCTGAAATGATGGACTTGGTCAATTTACAGGGCTTTGAAACGCGAAAAGTGACCGACCTCTCAGGCGGGGAACAGCAGCGCGTGGCACTGGCTCGGGCCCTCGCGCCTCAACCGCGTCTCTTGATGTTCGATGAACCTCTTGGCGCCTTGGATAAATCATTGAAGGAGGATTTATTAAACCAATTACGCGCCATTTTGCATAAGACAAAAATCCCTGCGATCTACGTCACGCACGACCAGGAAGAAGCCTTCACCATCGCGGACCGCATCCTGCTCCTGCACGACGGCAAGATTATCCGCGATGGCACACCCGATGACGTTTGGAAGAATCCAAATTTCGCCTGGGCAGCGCGCATGTTGGGCATGGGCAATGTCATCGAAGGCGTGGTAGCTTCGGGGGATAAAGTCAAAACAGAATACGGCACATTCCCTTTGAATTGCAGGCACAAGCATACGAAAGGCGAGAACGTGTCGTTATTAGTGCAACAATCCCCTTCTCCCGAGAAAAGCAGGGTTGGGGATCAGGGTCAGGAGATAAATTTCAAAGTGGAGGATGTGCTTTTTAATCGGGATCAGTTTGAGATCAGGGGAAGAGGCGGATTGATCTTTCACCTGAGAGACGCACCGAAGATCGGTCAGATCATCCGCGTGAAAGTTCAGGTACAATGTCTCGCATGATCGTCTTGAAAAAAAATCTGGCAGGTGAAGTGACCTGGCAGTATGAAGGCGTGGTCCTCCATCGGGAAGAAAATGCTGTGACCCTAGAAGCGTTATTCAACCGCGACGACATGCCTTTTATGGATATCGTGCTGAAACGCAACGACCGCTTTGTGGAAACGTTCTATTCAGACCGCTGGTACAACATCTTTGAAATTTACGACCGTGATGATGATAAATTCAAAGGCTGGTATTGCAATATAGGAAAACCCGCCATATTCGATGCCAACTCCATTTCGTATGTTGATCTCGCCCTGGATCTATGGGTTTCCAGGGATGGAAAGCAAACTGTGTTGGACGAAGATGAAATGGACGGATTGAATTTGGACGAGGAGTTGAAGCAAAACGCATATGGCGGTTTGCGCGAATTGCAGGAGTGGTTAAAGACAATCAATCCCCCGGGTTGAAGCGGGGGATTGATTGTCTTTACATCTGGATAAAATGTTGCACGGAGCCAAGCAGAGCGTCGCCATTGTTCCACAACCACCAAAGGCCGAATGAGGTAACACAGCAACAGCAGAGCAATACAGCTACGACGATGCCAATGATAACAGGAGTCCTGCTCTTCTTGGGTTCTTCGCTTGGAGTAATGGGCGTTTCATTCATGATTTCTTCTCCTTATGATATGGGTCATGCATAAATAATTTTTATTGTTTGAATAGCGAAACCTGCTCAGATTATATCAGGCTGTTTGTGCCCTGCCGGTACGGCGCCACAACCACCAGAGTATCAGTGCAAGCAGGACGATCAGGATGCTTCCCATGAGGATCGGGAGCAGGATCGCGAATGCCGACGCGACAAATGCCAGGGTATCTTCTGCGATCGAGACGGGGACATTTCCTGTGCCGGCGGTTGTTGCTGTAACCGCGGGACGTACCGCCGCCGCCTTGACCACGTGCACGCCGCCTGCCATGAGCAAACCAGCCGACAGCGCAAGCAAGGGATGAAGATCCGTCACAACCTTGGCGCTGGCCGCGAAGGCAATCGCTCCCGCTGCAGGCCGCACGAAGCTCTGGATGAGGTCGTTGATGTGATTGACCGCAGGCACTTTATCCGCAACCATTTCAATAATGACGAGTATGCCAAGCAGGATCAGGATCCAGGGATTGGCAATCAGGTCAAAGGGTTGGCTGAGAGTCAGGGTATTGGGGAGGTAATGTGCGATGACACCAATCACGAGAAGCGGTATATATGCATTAAGTCCTGCACTGGCGGAGAGCCCAAACGCTGAAAATACGCCAAGTAACAATTCCATTTTTTTCTCCTTTTATTATTTATCCCGACAACCCGGGGAATCCGCCCCATGTGCCGGTTAATTGCAAACGGAGCAGGTCAATGCTGAGGATGAGAAGCAGGGCCAGGGTAAAGCCTGAAGCGAAAGGAAGCCATAATTGACCCGCATGATCAAAGGTATTATCCTGTTTCATGATGATAATCCACAAGATGGCAAAGACCATTACAAGCAGGGATAGGGTGCCAAGTGCGCTGATATATGCAATAGGGTAAAGGATGATCGGGCTGTCTGTGAGTATCAGCAGATTGATCAGGGTGGTTACCCCGACCAGGGTGCCAAAGGATTTCCATTCAAGCGCAGGACGGTCGTCCATTTCACGCCAGAGGGTTTGGTTGATAATGGGATATAACACGGCCGCCAGAACAATGCCCATGCCGCTGCCTGTAAAGAGACGCAGGGTGTTATTGGGAATATAAAGGTTTGGGATCTGGTCCAGCGCGCCTGCCGAGGTTTGTTTGAGCAAATAAAGATAGGAATTGCTTCCATCTATGCCGAAGGCAAGGAAGAAAAAAACCAGGACTGCAATAATTCCGCGTGAAGGGAGTTTGCTTCGTTTTCCGCTCATGAAAACCTGCAGGAGCAAGGCAATGCCTGCGGCGTAAAATTCGCCTGTGCAGCGCGCGCAGAGCGGAAGTTGGCGGTCGTTAATTTGAAAGGAGCGGGCATCAATGCGGTGACAAACTGCATAGCCGATCGCATCCAGTTTGCCGAGCGCGCCTTCCGGTGAGAGGTACATCCATGCGCCAAAGGCGATGATTGCCGCAATGGGTACAAACCATTTGATAACGGTTTGAAAAGGTGACGTTTGGTTTGTATTCATGGGTCACATTATAGGGGGGATGAAGGTGAATTGCAAGAAACGGTTTAATCCATTGAATGAGGTATTATAAGCGTGTACGGATACAAAGGAGCTGCATGATGAAACGAATCGGAATTCTCACGGGCGGCGGGGATGCGCCGGGATTGAATGCGGTCATCCGCGCGGCGGTGAAGACTGCCATCAATGAATATGGATGTGAAGTCTTTGGGATCAGGAATGGCTATGACGGGTTCCTGGAAGAAGACGGCATTGTCCCCCTTGGCATGGAAGCAGTGCGCGGAATTTTGCCGCGCGGCGGCACGATCCTTGGGTCTGCAAATCGCGGGAATCCGTATGCGCGCAAGGTGATCCGCGATGGGCAGGAGGTGACAGTAGATGTTTCCGACGAGATCGTAAAAGGGATCAAAAAATTAAAACTGGACGCCCTGCTCGTTTTGGGTGGCGACGGCACCTTGCATATCGCCCACGAACTTTGGCAAAAAGGCGTGCCTGTGATCGGCGTACCCAAAACGATCGACAACGATATTGGCGGCACGGAAGTCACCTTTGGTTTTGATACGGCGCTTAACATCGCCACGGAAGCATTGGACCGTTTGCATACCACCGCCGAGTCGCATCACCGCGCCATGGTGCTTGAACTCATGGGGCGCGATGCGGGCTTTATCGCTCTTCATGCGGGTGTCTCTGGCGGCGCGGATGTGATCTTGATTCCCGAAATTCCGTTCAAGTTTGAAAGCGTGATGGCGAAGATCCGCACCCGTGCAGAGAAGGGCAGCAAGTTCAGTATCCTGGCTGTGTCTGAGGGCGCAAAACCAATTGGCGGCACACAGACCTTTTCCCGCAAAGGAGATGAAATTTATACGCCGCGTTTAGGCGGGATCGGTCAAGCAGTCGGGGAATATATCGAAGGGCACGGCTTCGAATCACGTGTGACTGTTCTGGGGCATCTGCAACGCGGAGGCACTCCCACCGCTTTTGACCGCTGGCTTACACGTTATGGCGCATCCGCTGTTCGCCTTGCCATGCGCGGTGGATTTGACCGCATGGTGGCGTTGCGCTGTGGCGATATCATAGATCTTTCCCTCGAAGAAGCGACTGCCGTACCCAAACGGGTAGACATAAATGGCAGTGAAGTGGCCACAGCCCGTAATATAGGGATCTCATTTGGGGATGAATAAAGAAGGCCGAGGAAATACCTCAACCTTCAATTGAAAGACCTGAAATTATTTCTCAAATACAAACTGACCGTTCTTATAGAACAACACACCATCCACAAGGATCTCGGAATCCTGGCGCATGTCGCAGATCATGTCCCAGTGGATGGAACTTTTATTTTTTGAACCGGTTTCAGGGTAGCCTGCGCCGAGCGCCATGTGGAAGGAACCGCCGATCTTCTCATCGAACAGGATATTGCCTGTAAATTGTTGGATGTCAAAATTCGTGCCAATGGCAAATTCACCGAGGTGACGCGAACCTGCGTCGCTATCCAGCGTCTTGAGCAGGAAGTCCTGATTCTTATTGGCCTTTGCAGTTTCCACGCGCCCATTGGAAAAGGTTAATTCCGCGCCTTCCACGCTTGTACCGCCATAGTTTGCGGGATAGGTGAACTTGACCCAGCCATCGACCGAATCTTCCACGGGACCCGTATAGATTTCGCCATCAGGCATGTTGAATGTGCCAAATGAATTCATGAATGTGCGTCCCTTTACCGAGAGGGTCAGATCCACGTTAGGTCCGCGCAAGATCACCTGATTTTTACCCTTCATGAAATCCACAGCAGATTGCTGCTTTTGTTCCACGCTCTTCCAAAATACAACTGGATTTTCTTCGTCTGCATGCACGGCGCCGAAGACAAAGTCTTCATATTCCTTCAGGCTCATGCTCGCATCCTGGGCGTATGCCTCGGTGGGGAAAAGGGTTGTTACCCATTTAAATGAACCTTCCGCCCCACGCCGGAATTGCGCCTCGGTAATGACCGAAGTCGCCTTGCTGCGACGCTGAATATTCGCCGCGTCGATATGGGTGGTGCCTTTGGTATTCGTGGCAGAGTGAATGCGGATACGCCCCTCGAATTGGTCATATGCAAATTTGTAGAAAGTCGGCACGAAATCAAGCTGCGTGTCTTTTGCATAGGTCAGATACATTTCATCCTGACTGAACGGCATCATGCCAGGCAGAGCCATCATCAAATGCGGATGCCCGCCTTTTTCCAGAATCTGAATATACAGTTCGCGCAACAGCGGTTCAGCCGCAGTTGTGCCTTCGAGCAGAATACGGTCGCCCGGGACGGCGCGCGTAGAATGTTCCACTAAAATACTTGCAAATTTTGAAACCCGAGGATCAGCCAATGGAATTCTCCTGATATTGAATCGCAGAATTATATCATTTTCATTCCTTGACATTATTTGAATGCTCTGCTCAGGTCATTGGGAAAATGTAACTTTTGTCACGTGATATTTTCTCAATAAAAGATAAGATAGATGGTGAAGGGTTAATTGGTAAGGAGAAGTCATGGCCGTTTTATCGACAAAACAAACAACAGCCTGGGCTGAAGTGGATGAGCAGGGACGCCTCATTCTTCCGCCCGAAGTTGCCCAGCAATACGGGCTGACTCCCGGCTCAAAGATTCGCCTGGACGAAGGGCAGAACTTTATACGGATGCACCGCCCGGTCACCCATCTCACCAAGGTTTATATTGAACCTACCGTTGCTTGCAATTTGGATTGCATCACCTGCTTCCGCAACGCGTGGGAACAACCGATTGGGCGCATGACAGAGGAAACCTTTGAAAGCATCCTCCACGGCTTGAAGCAAATGGACCCCATTCCAAGCGTATATTTCGGCGGGATCGGCGAACCTCTCTTTCATGTCAAAACCATAGAATGGATTCGGCGCGTGAAAGAGCTTGGCGTAAAAGTCGAACTCATTACCAACGGGACCATTCTGACCGAGAAAAAATCCCGCGAGTTGATTGACGCAGGCCTGGATGTACTGTGGGTCTCCCTCGATGGTGCAACTCCCGAAACATACGCCGACATCCGTATTGGCGCTGAACTGCCCACGATCATCGACAACCTGAAACGCTTTAATAAAATGCGTAAGGCCAGCCACTATCCAACTCCTGAAATTGGCATCGCCTTTGTAGCAATGAAACGCAACATCGCCGATCTGCCTCAGGTTATTAAAATTGGGAAATCATTGCGAGCCAAATATTTTTCGGTCAGCAACATCCAACCCGCCACCGTTGATATGCAGGCCGACCGCCTGTACAACCACACTGTGCGCAACATCGCTTATTTACAAGCTCCGCATTTGCCGCGCCTCAGCCTGCCCAAAATAGACTTTGATGAAAACACTCGCGACGCTCTTTTCGATGTCTTCAATAGTCAGTTGAACATCAGTTACGCAGGCAACAACTGGGGCGGCGCCAATGATGTCTGCAACTTCGTCGAGAACGGCACCATGTCCATCGCGTGGACGGGCGATGTGAGTCCATGCTGGCCGCTGATGCACACTCACATGAGTTACCTGCACGATAAACCGCGACTCTCCAAAAAGCATGTCATCGGAAATGTGACTCAACGCTCCCTCTCTGACCTGTGGCTTGATCCCGATTACCTGGCCTATCGCGAACGCCTGCACAATTTCGTCTTCGCTCCCTGCACCTTCTGCGGCGGCTGTGACCTCTCCGAGACGAATGAAGAAGACTGCCTCGGCAACACAATATCCCCCGTCTGCGGAGGCTGTCTCTGGGCACAGGGCATCATCCAATGCCCGTAGTTTCCTTTCGGAGTCCGAAGTCATCCGACTTCGGACTTTTTTATCGGATGAATTGTCGCCCAAAACTGGCGCATCCAAATGTGACCCTTTATGATAAAATGTAGTCACAAAGGAGTTATCTATGACGCAATACACAATTGGCATTCGCGACCTCAAAGCGCACTTAAGTTCTTATCTTGAAAAAGCGCAGAAAGGTCACACTATTATCATCACTTCACGCGGCAAACCGATCGCCCAACTCACCCCCACCAGGGAAGAGTTAATGGATCGCGTCAAGGCGTTACAGGCGGCGGGGCTGATTTCCTGGAGTGGGAAAAAACTTAAACCATCGAAACCAGTGGTAGTAAATAAGACTAAAAAACTTGTATCCGATCTCGTCGTGGAAATGCGAAATGAATCTCTATATTGATACCAGCGCCCTGATCAAGTTATTTGTTCAAGAATCTTATTCAGACGAAGTGAGGCAACTGGTGGAAAACGCCAATCTTGTTGCTACAGGGCTGATCACTCGCGCTGAAACGGCGGCTGGAGTTAACCGACTCGCAAGAATGAACATCCTGGATCAATCACAATGCAGTACCGCATTGAAAAATTTTCGCAATGAGTGGAACGACTATCATCGTATTCCCATCACCGAACAAATTGTTGCGCGAGCTGACTTGCTCACTTGCGAATTTATCCTGCGCGGTTACGATGCTGTCCACCTTGCCTGTGCGTTGACATGGAGCGACCTGCTTGGCATGCCTGTTTCGCTGGCTACATTCGACATGGAACTGCACGCCGCCGCAAAAAGATCAGGCATCGAAGCGCTCCCGTAAGGTTTTGTCTTTTATTGTAGAGAGGAGAGACTTTTATGAAGGTGAACTTTTACGCCACCCTGCGCGCCATTGTCGGACAGAAAACCATCGAAGTGGATTTAAGGCCCCAGGCCACCGCGCGCGACCTGGTTGAAGTTGTTGTCACTGATTATCCACCCATGCGTGCCGAACTGCTTGACGCCAACAACGAGTTCCAGAGTCACATGAAATTCTTTATCAATGGGCGCGAAGCATCTTATCTGGAAGATAAGATGAACACAATCATCCAGCCCGATGATAAAGTGGATATCTTTCCTCCCGTCGGCGGCGGTTAGTTAATGCAAACCATCGTCAACGAGATGCGCGGCATCCCATACTTTTTGCTCAAGGAATATTTACAGGAACTGGGCGGCTTGCTCGTGGATGAAAACCTGATTCGCGGCGACGGTTGGAGTGTGCGTCTTGAGCGCATGGATCCCTTCCTCCTCGGCTCGCTCGAAGTGGGTCAGACCCGCCTGACGATGGAACTCGAAGAGCGTGTCGCCAAAGATTTCCAAGAGCGGTTTTTCAAGAAGACCCTCAGAGCAGGAGGGTAAATATTAAACGGCTCCGAAGGTCTCCAGGTTTTCGACACTCCAATGACAGGAGTCATCCGATTCCGTTGTAAACAAAAAAGACGGCGTGCCTGAAATAGCCCGCCGTCTTTTTTACCGATTACTGATCTTACGCGATTTCCAGTTCCTTCAACTTGGCTTCGGTGACAACGCCGTTATCCCAGCCACGAGCTGTGTAGTACTCTTCGAGCATCTTGTCCAACTCGCAGACATTGCCTGCCGAACCAGGCTGATTGGAGGGTTCTTCAAGGAAGCGCTTGGGCAGAGTATCACTGCCTTCACGGAAGCCGTTCAGATTGTTGTAGTGGCGCTCGAGGTTGTAAATGCGCTCGCCAGTCTTCAACACATCGTCGGTGGTGAAGGGTATACCCACGAAGGCGGAATATTGTTGTGCATACTCTTCCGCGCCCATGGCAAACGCGCTGAACTTGCACAAGTCCATGCTATCTGAGAAGGCGTGGATGTCCTGGAAGACCTTGACCAGCCCGCCCTTGTCCTTCCATGCAAGCGGATCCACCTTGAGTGAGCCGTACGGCATGACACCCAATTCGGCGGCGGGGGTGTAAGCGCGCAGGTGACAGGCGCCGCGGTTGGATGTGGCGTAGCCGAGGCCCATACCCTTGAGTCCGCGCGGGTCATAGGCGGGGATGCCTTGACCTTTGCAGGTCATCGCCAGTTCGGGATGACCGAAGTGCTTAGCGGTCGCGTTTGCGCCGTCAGCCATCACGTTGCCGAGACCTTCGCGCTTGGCGATCATTGCGGCTGCCTTGGTCATACCATCGCCATCGCCCCAGGCGAGTTTGCCATCGCCGTTAGTGTAACCTCGCTGGCTGGCTTCCATCCAAACCGAAAGCGGATGGCCAAGTTCGATGGCGTCGAAGCCGAAGTCGTTGGCAAGGTCGATCATCTTGGCAACAAGGCGGGCGTCGGGGTTACCGCAGTTCGCGCCTACGGACCAACTGGGTTCATATTCCACTGATTCCATATGCAAGCCCTTATATGGCCCGTCTTTGATCTCAACTTCCTTCTTGCAGGCTACTGGGCAGGCATGACAGGTGGGATCGTCTACAAGAATGTTTTCTTTTACCCATTCGCCGCTCAAGGTCTCGGCATCTTTGCCAAAACTTGCATACTGGCTATTCTTCGTAGGATAAGCGCCAATGCTGTTATCAATGTTCGTCAGTACATTGGTGCCATATACCGAAAGGCCGCCTTTGCGTGGACTGGTAATGTTCTCAGGCGCCATAATGCCTTTCAGGGCGCGTTCGTGAGCTGGCTTCCAGGCATCGCGATTTGCGGCTTTGACAATCTTCTTTTCGGCCTTAATGACGATGGCTTTCAGGTTCTTGCTTCCGCCCACACAGCCCGTACCGCCGCGGCCGCTGGCGCGATCATCCTCGTTGATCCAACATGCGAATTTGACAAGCTTCTCGCCGGCAGGACCAATCGTGATCACGGTTAGATCTTTTTCACCATATTTCTTTTTGAAATGTTTTATAGTATCGTGAACGCCTTTTCCCCATATTTCCGAAGCATCCAGCAATTCCAATTTGTCATCATGGATGTACGCGTAAGTCGGTTTCGCGGCCTTGCCTTTGAAAACCAGGCCATCAAAGCCAGCCCAGCGTAATCGGGCGGCTGACCAGCCTCCATGGTGAGAATCAGTTACGGTTCCAGTCAGGGGCGATTTTGTCACGACTGCCATGCGTCCGCTCATGTTTGCTTCCGATCCAGTCAGCGGGCCGTTCATAAAGCACAGGATATTATCAGGGGAAAGCGCATCCACCTTCGGTCCATTATCAAAGACGAACTTCACGCCCAAACCGCGCCCGCCAATATATTTGCGGGCATCATCTTCGGGCACAGGTTTATATTCCACTTTGCCGGCAGTCAGGTCAATCCAGGCAATTCGATCAGCATATCCACCGAGTTTCATTGTTCATCTCCTTTGTCAGTTTGGAAACACCAAAATAACAGCTTGCGCTGCTTTCATATGGTTAGAGTAGCACTCGCAAAAATGGAAGTCAATAATTAAGTTTTTCCTTAACCGAAGAGGTGACATATGTCATATCGTGTGTACGCAAAAACCTTCGAAATCTTTTAACCGATATGCGTTATACTTTCCTTAAACTAGGAATCTGTCAAACCGCTCCACGGAATTACCCAACCAATATGAAACAACTCCTCCAAAACATAAAAAACGGAAAAACAATGGTCGAAGATGTGCCCGTGCCGACTCCGCGCGCAGGCATGGCGCTTGTAAAAGTTGCCGCTTCGCTTGTCTCTGCGGGAACTGAACGCATGGTTATTGAGTTCGCAGAAAAGAGTTTAGTCGGCAAGGCGCGTTCACGGCCCGATCTCGTCAAGCAGGTGCTCGATAAAGCCAAACGCGAAGGCCTCATACCCACCGTGCAGGCCGCTCTCAATCGCCTCGATCAACCGATGGCGCTTGGCTATTCGTCCGCCGGCACGATCATGGCGCTTGGAAAAAATATGCAAGGCTTCAAAATCGGTCAGCGCGTGGCGTGTGCGGGCGGCGGTTATGCCACGCACGCCGAATACAATGTTGTGCCGCGCAACCTGCTCACGCCCCTCCCCAAGGAGGTCGATCTTGAATCCGCCGCCTTTACCACCCTCGGCGCAATTGCCCTGCATGGATTCCGCCTGGCAGAACCCCAGCTTGGAGAAAACGTCGCCATCATTGGCCTGGGTCTTTTAGGATTATTGACGATTCAAATGGCATCTGCGGCGGGCTGCAACGTGCTCGGTATTGACCTCGACCCGAAGCGCGTCAAGCTTGCCTCCTCTCTCGGACTGGAAGCTGTTTCCCGCCATAATGCAGAATCAGCCTGCGCGGCATTTACCTCCAACAGCGGCTTCGACACCGTCATCATCTGCGCGGATACTCCCTCCAACGACCCGATCGAACTCGCAGGCGTTATCGCCCGTGACCGCGCAAAAGTGGTCGCCACCGGCGCGGTGGGGCTGAACATCCCAAGAAAGATCTACTACGAAAAGGAAATTGCCTTCATCAACTCGCGTTCCTACGGCCCGGGCCGCTATGACCCGAACTACGAAGAAAGCGGGGTTGATTATCCTATCGGATATATAAGATGGACAGAAGGGAGGAATTTTCAAGCTGTGGTTGATTTAATGGCAAGTCGAAAGTTGAAAGTCGAAAGTCTCATCACGCATCGTTTCCCCATTGAGGACGGTGTGCAAGCGTATGAAGTTATAACAGGAAAGAAGAAAGAGCCGTTTCTTGGCGTTTTGCTGACTTATCCAAATGTTGAGAAGTTGGAAAGTTCGAAGGTTGTCAGGTTTAACGTGGAAACTTTCAAACCTTCAAACAATGTGAAGTTAGGTGTGTTGGGTGCAGGTCTCTACGCCAACACGACTCTTCTTCCTGTAATAAAAAATAATAAGGGTTTTGAATTAGTTGGCATTGCCTCTTCTGGCGGACTTCACGCGCAACATTCCGGCAAGAAATTTGGCTTTCAATACGCCGCTTCAACAGAAGATGAAATTCTCAATGACCCAAATATAAATACCGTCGCCATTCTCACCCGCCACGATTCCCACGCGGACCTGGTCATCAAAGCCCTCCAAGCTGGAAAAAATGTCTTCGTTGAAAAGCCGTTGGCGGTTGATAGTAAACAGTTGACAGCAGTGACCAAATCACTGTCAACGACCAAGGGTCAACTGTTAACCGTAGGATTCAACAGAAGATTCTCCTCCCTGGCTCAATCCCTGCATGCCAAACTCGCCGCTCGCGCCGAACCCCTCCATGCACATTACAGGGTAAACGCTGGTTATATTCCATTAGATCATTGGACGCAGAATCCCGAACAGGGCGGCGGGCGCATCATCGGCGAAGCCTGCCATTTCATTGACCTGCTCACCTTCCTCGTTGGGGCGCCCCCCATCTCAGTAACCGCGCACGCGCTGCCCGATGGCGGCAAGTATCGCGAAGATAACCTCTCCATGACCTTCACCTTCCCCGATGGCTCAATCGGCATCGTGGACTATCTTGCCAACGGCGACAAGTCCATGCCGAAGGAACGGCTGGAAGTATTTTGCGAAGGCATGGTGGCGGTGCTGGATGATTATGTCTCGTTGGTAACTGTGAAAAACGGGAAGAAGAAAGAAGAAAGAGGGGCACAGGATAAAGGCTGGAGGGCGGAAATGTCCGCTTTTGCAGAAGCAATCAAGAGCGGGGGCCGACCGCCGATTCCGTATGAGCAGATCATCGGCGTGACCAGGTCTACATTCGCGGCGGTGGAGTCGATACGAAGTAGGAGCACAATTGAAATAAAATGATACCTCTGGGTATTGTATAATTCAAACATGATAAAGATAAAAATCCCTCGCAGAAAGTTGACGGCATTCTGCCGCAAGTATCGCATCCAAAAACTGGAGTTTTTCGGATCGGTTCTGCGCGAGGATTTCAAACCCACAAGCGATGTGGATGTGATTGTGGAATTTGAAAAAGGTTACACTCCTGGACTTGCTTTCTACGCTATGCCAGAGGAATTAAAAGAAATCCTTGGTCGTGACGTGGATTTGCTCACCTATCAAGGAATAAATTCCAGCAGGAATCCAATCCGCTTCCCTAGCAAGCCATGAAGGGGACTCGCAACAGGGTTATTCACGAATACGACTCAATCGAGCTCGATATTATTTGAGACATCATTCAGCAGGATTTGCCATATCTGGTCAGCGAGTTGGAAAAAATAATTTTCTAACCCCATTCATCCTTCATCCTTTTATGAACCGCCCTCTCAAAGTTTTCCTCTGCCACTCCTCCGCGGACAAGCCCGCTGCGCGAAGCGGACGAGTTGTATCAAAAACTGCGCGCCGAACCGTGGATTCAGCCCTGGCTGGATGAAGAATAATACTTCCGTTTCCATGCTAAAATAACTTTGCCATGACCGATTTCGTCTTCTCCCAACACGCCAACGATATGATGGAAGAACGCAACATCCCGAAAAAATGGATTTGGCGTGTGCTGAGCGAATCGGATAATACATTTACAACCGAAGACGGCAATTTACATTTCACAAAGGCGATAGCAGAAAAGGAAAACCGCATTCTACATGTTGTTGTAAACCCAAATGTTTCCCCAAAGCGGATTGTGACCCTGTTTTTTGACCGTAGACTAAGGAGCAAGAAATGAAACTAAAAGTTGACAAGGAAAGCGACGCGCTTTACCTGCGTCTTGACGATAGCGCCATCGTCGAATCGGAAGAAGTTCAGCCTGGCGTGATTTTGGACTTCGACGAAAATAATCGCGTCGTCGGTATCGAAATCCTCGACCTCAGCACGCGCGTCAAGCCTGATATGCTGAAACTTGTCCAATTGGAAACCGTCTAACCCTTCAATCCCCGCGCCCGTAGCGGGGATTTTTTTCATCCTTCATCCTTCCTCATTCATCCTTATGTCTTCCCGCCCTCTTCGCGTCTTTCTCTGCCACTCCTCAGCGGACATGCCCGCCGCGCGAAGCCGCTACGCGCGAGTTGTGTCAAAAACTCCGCGCCGAGTATAATGAATTAACGAGGTGAACCATGGTTGTCATAAATATTTCTTTAGACAATGAAACTGCCAAAATTTATCAAACAGCGCCGCAGGCAGATAAAAAGAAGATGCAAATCCTCATGAGTCTTTGGCTGCGCGAGTTTGAAAAGCCGTCCATCTCCCTTGATGAATTGATGGATGATATCAGCCGTAAGGCAGAAGCGCGTGGATTAACCCCTGACATTCTGGAGTCCATCCTCAATGGTTAATCGGGGAAAATTTGTTTTTGATACGAATGTAGTTGTCAGCGCGTTATTGATGAAGAAGTCGGTGGCGCGTGATGCTTTAGACAAGGCAAGGACAGCGGGGGATATTTTATTGTCAATTGACGTAATCGAAGAATTACATGATGTTCTCAGCCGACCAGCGTTTGACCGCTACGTAGATGAGGAAGACCGCTTGAAATTTCTTTCGTTGTTAGTCAAAGAAGCAACTTTGGTCGAAATTGCCGAAAACATCAAAGAATGCCGCGACTCGAAAGATGACAAATTCCTTGAGCTCGCTGTCAATGGTAACGCGACCCTCATTGTAAGTGGCGACAAGGATTTACAGGTTCTTCATCCGTTCCGAAACATCCCCATCCTCTCCCCACGAGAATTTCTCGACACCAATTTGTAATTTATCCTTCCTCATTCATCCTTCATTCCTTCGACTTTGCTCAGGACAAGCCTTGACGTGACCTCCCGCCCTCTTCGTGTTTTCCCTTCGACAGGCTCAGGACACCGCCTCTGCCACTCCTCAGCGGACATGCCCGCTGCGCGAAGCCGCTACGCGCGAGTTGTATCAAAAACTCCGCGCCGAACCGTGGATTGAGCCTTGGCTGGACGAAGAAGAACTCTTCCCCGGCATGGACTGGAACCTGGAGATCGAAAAAGCACTTGGGCAGTCTTAGGGTTCGTAAAAATATAATTTTCCTGACCCGTGCCGACCATGTCTTTGCGAGGGCGCTCTTGCTCTTCGCCCGAAGCAATCCCCTCGCTGATACGGAGATTGCTTCGCCGCCCAAGACCAAGAGCGGCGGCTCGCAACGACATTGCGGGAAGTTAATTATTTACAGGCCCTTATTGAGATATAGGAGACATCTATGAAACGCCAGCTCTCGTTCCTTTTATTCGCCATCCTGCTTGGCGCTTGCGGCGCCCCCGCGACCGTGACAAATACCCCTTTGCCTCCCACGGAAACGCCATACCCGATATCCACTCCGTCACTTATTCCCGAGCCTTCAGCCACCGCAACTGAGACAGCGCTACCGAGGGTAGAGCTTGACCAGCCGATGACGACGGAGTTTGATCTTCTGAATACAGATGTCATGCCCTCAACTAACGAGGAAATGGTAAGGTCAGGTGATTTAAATAAAGCGGTAAGACAGTATTGGCAGGAAACGGGGCTGATAAACCCGGACGGCTCCACCAATAAGCCGGAAAATATGATCCCGGCTAAACCGGATTGGTGGAAAATTACAACCTTCGCTCCTGACGGGGACGCTCCTGGAGGAGATATGATCTTGGGTGCATTTTCAAATGTGTACGCCCCACCTGAGAACTATCAATTTCAGCCGACCGACCTGCTGTTTAAAGTAAAAGATAAAGATGGAAAGGTGACCGGTGTATTGGTGACGGAACTCTTATATTATATAGATCCGAGCGGCAAGGTGGCTGTTGAGCCGGTCTTTTTCTTTGTTGACATCTCCAAGACATCAAACCCTTTGTTTCCTAAATTATTTGGTCATGAAAAATTTCCCGATGGAGGGGGCATTATCTGTCTTCCGTACATCGGAATACAAGATGGTGAAGAAGGAAACGAATTCTTCTTAATAAGATTTATTGAAGACAAAGACGCCTATTTGGCTGAACCGATGCAGGAGGGCAGAGAGGCTTTTGCCCGTCAGGTTGACGCGACCGGTAATCCTGAGGGAATGGGTAATTTCTGGTGGGCTCCGAACCCTGCTTCTATGGTACCTCCATAACAAATTTTTTTCACTTGACTATTGGAAATCTGGAGTCGTATACTGAGCAAATGAAGATCTTTAGAATCTTTTTTGTATTCTTTCTTGTTTTTGCTTTTGTTTTATTTATAGGCAAGGCTGTAGTTTTAGGGGCATATGAATATACCGCCCAGGAAATTATAACGAACACAAATAGCGTAACAGGTGAACAAATATATACTCCAAATAGCGGGTGTCTTGGCTGCACTGGAGTAGTTTCAGATAGTTATACTTATGCCCCAGGTACGGATTATTCAGGTTTTTATCAGTGGCCGCCTAATAGTGGTTCTTATTACGCGATCGGTCTTCCTGCGGCTCCGGAATATGGCGGTGGTGGTGGCGGAAGCGGACCGGAGGATGACGGGACGGGAGCGTGTACCGGAGTCTACTCAAACTGCTGGGAGTGGTCTGCCTGCTCTCCAAGTTGCGGTCCGGGGACGCAGGAGAGAACCTGTTTTGACACCGGCTGCGGCGCGCCGCAGGCTCAAAGCCAGGCGTGTCAGACCAATGATCCCAATATCTGGGGGGATCCGGTAACAGCTTGTACTGTAAATTGTGGAGGGGGAACATGGGACAAAGTCAATCAGTGTGGGACGACACAGGCGTTTGCATGTAATACTTCAGCATGTCCGGCCTGGACTGGAACCCGGAGATCGAAAAAGCACTTGGGCAGTCTTAGTGAGATATAGGAGACAACTATGAAACGCCAGTTCTCGTTCCTTTTATTCGCCATCGTGCTTGGCGCTTGCGGCGCTCCCGCGCCTGCGACAAATACCCCTGTTCCGCTTACAGCAACAGCCACCATAGTTCCAACCGCTACCGCCACTCCCACCCCGGCTCCAGTTGAAGTTGCCTCTGGAGAATTTATTCCTGCCTCCCAGATAACCGGTTTTGAGGCAAGAGATACCAATGGAAAACTTATATATGTAGAGGATATTTATGGGAAATGGATAAAGTCCTTCTACGAAATTGTTGTCCCTCCGGCAACAGCTGAAGATTGGGCGAATGTTAATTCTCGTTTAGGTGCAGAATTTGCTATTGATCCCGACGGGACGATCACCGGAATTGAAGGCTTGAATATTGATATGGCAAATGGAAAAGCGGTATTTAATTTTGATGGCAAAGGAATTGAGAACTATCACATCCAAAATATCAAAATCCAGGAAGTGGATGGCGAAAAAAGACTTCTTGTTGCTGGATACATGTGGAACGGCGAGACAAAATCCTGGGAAGTCTTTAATCCCGGTTTCCCAATGGAGAGCCCCGAGGCACAGTTGGGATGGTTTATGCAGGCCGACGTTGCCAATGGTAACTGGGTAAGGTGGCACCTGAGGGCGCTTGAAAATTTGGCAAGACAAAACGGGTTTGAGAATACAGACGGATATTTAAAGAAACTATTCAAAAACGCCATGGTGCCTGATAATTGGTATGCACAAGAAGCATTAATCAATAAGCAAGACTTGAATGGTGATGGAACAACGGACATTCTACATATCAGAAAGCTTACATGGACAAGCGGGGAATTCAATTCAAGTCTTCCAGTTACCCAAAAAGGCATAATTAAAAAAGATCAGTATCCATGGAGGGGGGGATTAAGTGACAGTTTTCTTGTTGACTCAGGTTGCGCTATCATCTCGCTTGATGTTCAGAACGGAGACCGGAGCAAGACTTCATTACCAATGGTATTGGATAGCGTCTTATGGACAGACTTTAGAGATAGAGTTGGTTTTACCAGAGCCGCGATGGCCAGCGGACTTGAATGGGATCCTTCAATGGCTAAAGAAAATACTTTTGCCCATTCCAACGATTCCGAAGGTTGGGTATTTGGGCTTATCATAAATAATTTACCCGATGCAACAATGACAAATTCAATGGGTGTACGTGACGTGGCGATCACACAAGAACCTGTAGCGGCGCAAAGAAGAGAAGTAACCGTCGTAGGTTCCAAATTCGCTCCGGAAGCCGGGCTTGAAATATGGGGAGCAGTTGTCTTGGGTAATTATCATGAAGAATAAACCGGTTGATTTTTGTCGAAATATAGTCCATACTCATAGGTATGAGACGGATTAAGAATATACTTCTTTTTCTTTTGTTTTTGGTGATGTTGTTTTCGGTTGGAGTAAATATAAGCCTTGCCGCCTACACTACTCCAAACATTCCTCCTCCTCCAGGCGAGCCTGTGCCGGCTACCTACGTTGCGGGCGGATACAGCCCAGGGATAATGTATGCTACGTACTGCCCTCTTGAGATATGTACTACAGGTTCGAAAACAGGTGGTAACTGGCAGGGAACTGGTACCTATGCGGGTTTTTATTTAGCTCCAAACGGTAATTATTATCCAATTGGAGTTCCTGCTCTTCCGGAAGTTAACAATAATGATGGGACTGGGGGTGGACCGGCTGAGACAGGTGGTATTTGTACGGGTATATATGCCAATTGTAGTACTTGGAGCGAATGTTCAACTTCGTGTGGTCCAGGTACCCAAACGCAATATTGTTATGACACCGGGTGTAGCGCTGTTCAAACAAATACTCAGGCGTGTCAGACAAACGATCCAAACATTTGGGGTGATCCGGTGACGGCTTGTACTGCAAAATGTGGCGGGGGAACATGGGACAAAGTCAATCAATGCGGCACGACACAGGCATTTGCGTGTAATACCTCAGCTTGTCCGGCTTGGATTGGAACATGGAGATCGAAAAAACCATCGTCGAATGCATAAACAAAACGGTATAATCGCCATAGACAAATCGAGGCGAAAATGAGTATGCAAAGTATCGAACCCCAGATTTCCCGTTTGAGCCGCGCTGAAAAAGCGGAGTTGTTGCAGCGCCTTGTGCAGGAAGTGGGGAACACTTGGGCGGGGATCGAAAAAACGGAAGGGGTTTCTGGCGGTGTGGCTTGTATCGTCCGCACACGCATCCCTGTTTGGACGTTGGAAAACTATCGTCGCCTCGGTTGGACGGAAGTTACAATCCTTGAAAACTTCCCTTCCCTGCGTGCCGCGGATTTGGTCAATGCGTGGGCGTATGCCGATGCTCATGTGGAAGAATTGGATAAGGCTATTCTCGCAAACCAAGAGGGGTAATGGCATCTTTTTACACCAACGAAAATTTTCCCATCAAAGTTGCCCAATATCTGCGCGGGATGGGACATGATGTGTTGACATCTCACGAAGCGGGAAAAGCCAATCAACGCATTCCAGACGATGAAGTTCTGGCATTTGCGGCGGAAATGGGACGCATCTTATTGACTCTCAACCGCTGGGATTTTATTACCCTGCACACAAAGTCAACTCAACAAGCGGGGATTGTGGTTTGCACACAAAACCCTGACCTGATCCAACAAGCCGAACAGATCAATAAGGCTGTCGCCGAAGTAGGAAGCATGGCTGGAGTACTAATCAGAGTCAATCGCCAGTAGCCCTTTCATATTTCATCCTTCATCCTTCCTAATTCATCCTTATGAACCGCCCCCTCCGCGTCTTCCCTTCGACAGCCCTTCGACAGGCTCAGGATAACAACTCAGGACACCGCCTCTGCCAGTATCCCCGACAGGGGGCTCCAGCAATGATACCCTGACGGGCACTTCGCAAACCCGCTGACCGAAGGGGACGAGCGCGTTGCGCCAAAAACTGCGCGCCGAAACATAGATTCAACCCTGGCTCGCCTTTGGCGTGAAGAAGAACTTCCTTTATGTTGTATGCTAAAATAACTCCACAATGACCGATTACATCTTCTCCAAACATGCCCTCGAAATGATGAAAGAACGCAATATTTTGGAAACCTGGGTTCAGCGCGTGCTGAACGAATCGGACAATACATTTACCAGCGAGGATGGCAATTTACATTTCTCGAAAGCGATTGCAGAAATAGAAGATCGCGTTTTGCATGTGGTTGTGAATCCAGCAGTTTCTCCCAAGCGGATTGTGACTCTGTTTTTTGACCGTAGATTACGTAGTATCGCATAATTTACTAAACAGGAAATCCAATTTTTACTTACAATTTTTGATAAACGTTTCGTAATTATGAAACAAGCGATAAGGAGCAAGAAATGAAACTAAAAGTTGACAAGGAAAACGACGCGCTTTACCTGCGCCTTGATGACAGTGAAATTATCGAATCCGAAGAAGTTCAGCCTGGCGTGATTTTGGATTTCGACAAAAATAACCGCGTGGTTGGCATTGAAATTCTCGCTCTCAGCACACGCGTCAATCCTGACATGCTGAAAATCGTCCAATTAGAAACTGTATAAAAATTAAATCCTCGCATCTTTAGCGGGGATTTTTTTCATCACCTCGATCTCGCTTTTTCATTCATCCTTCATCCTTATGAATAGACCTCTCCGCGTTTTCCTCTGCCACTCCAGCAATGACAAAACCGCCGCGCGAAGCGGACGAGTTGTATCAAAAACTTTGCGCCGAACCGTGGATTCAACCCTGGCTGGACGAAGAAGAACTCTACTCAGGGTACACATGGGAAATAGAAATTGAAAAAGCGGTTGAATCATCAGATGTTGTATTGGTTTGTCTTTCCAATAACTCAATCAATAAAAGAGGTTATGTTCAGAAAGAATTGCGTTTTGCACTTGATATTGCTCTTGAAATGCCAGAAGAAACTATTTTTATTATTCCCCTACGCTTAGAAGAATGCACCCCGCCGCGTAGTTTACGAGAATGGCAATATGCGGATTACTTCCCTGAAACACAACGCGAGCGCGCATTTCAAAGACTATTGGTCAGTTTGAAAAGGCGGGCTGATTCACTCGGCTTGAAATTTGAAGAACCCTCGCCAAAAAATGAAGAAAAGCCAGTTGAAGAAAAGAAACCTATTATCGAAATGCCACTTGCCCCGCAATCTGAAATGCCTTCAGCAGATTGGATTGCTCTAAATAAACTCACTCTCTCTAATGGTATGGAATTTATGCCTGTGCCTGGGGGTAAATTTTTGATGGGAAGCGCGAAAGAAAACATATTTGCTGATGATGATGAATTTCCTCAACATACCGTAGACATTCCCTACGATTACTGGATGGCTCGTTTCCCTGTCACGAATGAGTTGTATGATGCTTATATAAAAGCTAAAGGTATCAGACACTCTGTTTCTGGTTTGGAAGAGAAAAAGAATCACCCCGTTGTTTATGTTAAATGGATAGATGCAATGGAATATTGCGAGTGGTTGAATTATCTACTCAACAGTGAATTGCCTTCAATGTGCGTATTGCGCCTACCAAATGAAGCCGAATGGGAAAAAGCCGCGCGTGGAACGGACGGTCGAGAGTATCCTTGGGGCAATGAGTTTGATAAAAACAAATGCAATTCAAAAGAAGATGGGAAAGATGATACTACACCTGTAGGATTGTATTCCCTGCGCGGTGACTCGCCTTACGGCTGTACCGATATGGCGGGCAATGTTTTGGAGTGGACTCATAGCTTGAGGAAAGCTTATCCATACAAAATCGCTGATGGACGGGAAGATGAAAAGGCTTCTAACGTCCGTGTGTTGCGGGGCGGTCGCTTTGGTTGGACTAATGAGTTGCATGCACGTTGTGCTCGACGTTTCGGCGATATAGTTTTCGATATCGACAGCCTTGTCAGCTACATCGGTTTTCGCGTCGCCGTAGCCCCGCCACTCCCCAAATAACTCTTGCCTACTTTCACTAGGGGATGTAAACTCTCAACCTGTAACCTTAAAACCTTCAACCTGGAGCCCCCATGCAACTCAAAGGAATCTACGCCCCCATCGTCACCCCCTTCAACGCGGATGAAAGCATCAACTACCCCGTCCTCGAAGGACTGATCGAATACCTGATCGCCAACAAGATCGCAGGACTCGTCCCAGGCGGCACGACGGGAGAAGTCTATGCGTTCAGCGAAGCCGAGCGTTTGGATATTTTCGAATTCGTCAAGGAGAAAGTGGACGGACGGGTGACGCTCATTGCAGGCACCAACTCTGGCGCCACGCGCGACGTCATCCGCTATTCGCAGATCGCCGAGAAAATGGGCTACGACGCGCTCATGGTGGCTGTCCCGCCCTATTCGCGTCCGAACCAGCGCGAACTGCTGGCGCATTATTCCGCCGTCGCCGAGTCGGTCAAGATTCCCATCGTGCTGTACAACTTCCCCTGGCGCGCAGGCACCGAAGTCGGCTACGAAGTGATGGACGGCCTGGCAAAATACGAGCACGTCATCGGCATCAAGGAAGCCTCCAGCGACATGTCGCGCGTCTACGAGTTCCGCCTGCGCTACGGCGGCCGCTATCAAATGATCTGCGGCTCCGACGATCAGGCGCTCGACTACTTCCTGTGGGGCACCACCAGTTGGATCGGCGGCGCCGCCTCCTGTACGCCCCTCCAGCATCATCGCGTGCTCGAAGCCGCGCTCGCCAACGACTTCGTGGCAGCCCGCGCCCACATGGAGGCGCTCCTGCCCCTGCTCCGCAACCTGGAAAGCGGCGGCTATACTCAAAAGGTCAAAGTGGGATGTGAATTACTGGGTATACCCGTCGGAAATCCGCGCCGCCCATTGCTGCCGCTCCCCGCTGAAGACCGAGCGGAATTTGAGAAAATATTCAAAGCCCTTAAATAACATGTCGTTGCGAGGAGGGTGCACTTCCCGACAAAGCAATCTCCTCATCGTTGGGGATTGCTTCGTCGCAAAGAACAAGAGCGCTCCTCGCAACGACATCATCTTTTGGATGTCTACCCAATGAAACGAATCCCCTTCTTGGACTCCCACACAGGCGGAGAACCCACCCGCCTGATCGAAACGCCTCCCTTCGACCTCGGAACCGGTTCCGTTGCTGACAAATTATCCAAGCTGAAAGCGGATCACGACGACTTCCGCACCACGGTCTTGAATGAACCGCGCGGATCGGATGTGCTCGTCGGCGCGCTGCTCGTCCCTCCGAACGACCCGACCTGCCAGTTCGGAGTGATCTACTTCAATAATGTCGGCTACCTCGGCATGTGTGGACACGGCACCATCGGTCTCATAGCATCGTTGGCGTATTTAAGTCGCGTAAAACCTGGGGTTATTCGGGTGGAGACACCTGTTGGGGTGGTCGAAGCAACTCTTCACGATTCCCCTCTCCCTGCGGGAGAGGGGTTAGGGGTGAGGGGCGACGATTACCCCAATCGCGTCTCGGTCAAAAACATCCCATCCTATCGTCATCTCGCCCAGGTCCCCACCGAAATTGATGGCAAAACCATCCACGGCGACGTGGCGTGGGGCGGCAACTGGTTTTTCCTGTGCCACGACCACGGCCTGGATGTCAACATGAATAACCTCGAAGCGTTGACCAATTTTGCGTGGCGCGTGCGCCAGAATTTAACCACGAACGGAATCACAGGCGCGAACGGAGCAGAGATCAACCACGTCGAGTTGTTCGCATCCACGCCCGAGGCTGACAGCAAAAGTTTTGTATTGTGTCCGGGCAAAGCCTATGACCGCTCCCCCTGCGGCACAGGCACCAGCGCGAAACTCGCCTGTTTATACGCCGATGGAAAATTGAGGGTTGGTCAAACGTGGAAGCAGCAAAGCGTGGTCGGCAGCATCTTCGAAGGCAGCGTGCAAGTGGATGGCGATAAGATCACCCCGACCATCACAGGGGAGGCCTGGGTGATGGCGGAAGGTGTGATTCTGGTGGACGAACGCGATCCATTTGGTTCTGGTATATAAAGCAACCTCACTGGTCGAGCGCAAGCAGTCGAAACCAGCAATGATAGGTACACTAGAAATTTCAAGATGTGGTTTCGATACGCCCTTCGCTATCGCTCCGGGCTACTCAACCACCATATGAGATAAGAGTTATTACAAAATGACAATAAAAACAGGAAGGCAGCGGTTGAACAGGATACAGTCAGGCTCCTGCCTAAAACTCCGCCAAAAAAACCTTCACGCTTTTATCTGCCGGCTTGGCTTTAATATGCTTCGGCCTGCCCACCTGTTTCAATTCGCCGCCGATCACAACTGCCACGCGGTCACCCATTTGCGCGGCTTCCTTCAAATTATGGGTAACAAAGATGGTGGTGCGATGATCGTGCGATAATAGTTTAGACAGGTCCTTTAATAATTGTGCGCGAGTCGGGGGATCGACCGCCGAGAACGGTTCATCCATCAGCAGCAATTCGGGGTCGAGGACAAACGCCCGCGCAAGACTCACTCGCTGCGCTTCGCCGCCGGACAATTGGTTGGCTCTCCGAGCGAGCAAATGCTCCACACCCATCGCTTTGGCCCACTTATTGACTTGCATCTCGATTTCATCCTTATTTACCTTGCGGAATTTCAATCCAAGCGCAATATTATCCCGAATGGACATGTCCATAAGCAGCGGGTCTTGAAAGACAAAAGCGATCTTTCTGCGATATACAATGTCATCCCACTCCTTGAGAAGTTTTCCTTGAAATCTGATCTCGCCGCGCACAGGCTTGAGCAAATGCGCCAGCGCAAGCAGGAGTGTGCTTTTCCCCGCGCCGTTCGGGCCGACGACCGCGAGGGTTTCTCCCTGTTTAATTTCAAGCGTTGGGATCTTTAATGCGTCAATTCCATTGCGTTGGATGAGCAGGTCTTGGATCGAAATCATTTTTTGACTCCCCTCTGTTGAATGGAAGTCAGGGCAAGATTGATAAGATAGGTGATGATGAGCAATAAAGCCGAGAGTGCGAGCGCGTTGTCAAATTCGCCTTTGGATGTTTCAAGGACAATTGCAGTTGTCAACACCCGCGTTTGACCCTTGATGTTCCCGCCCACCATCATGGATGCGCCCACTTCTGAGATCACGGAACCGAAGCCGGCCATCAGAGCCGCCAGGAGCGGCAACCGCGCCTCTCGCCACAGGTACCAGATCATTTGCAGGCGTGAAGCGCCGAGTCCCAGTAATTGTTGTTGAAGCCGCAAATCCAGCGATTCCAGCGCGGCGGCAGTCAGACCCGTCACCACCGGCGCGGCGATGATGGTTTGCGCAATGACAATGGCCCAGGGCGTATAGATCAGTTTTAAATCGCCGAAGGGTCCGCTGCGCCATAATGACATGGCCACGACCAGGCCAACCACCACAGGCGGTAATGCCATGCCGGTGTTGATAATGCTCAAGATGAATGAACGCCCGCGAAAATTACCCAACGCAAGCCAGGTGCCAAACGGCAGGCCGATCAGCAAACTTAACAGGGTTGCAATGGCGGAAACCCGCAGGGATAAAGTTGTGATGTTCCAAATTTCAGGGTCAGATAACATTTTATGGCAATCCTAGATCAGCGTCGGTTTTATCGGCATCGGGGAAAAATAAGGGTTGACCATATTGCTCCACGCCGAATTCGCGGATGATTTCTTGCCCTTCAGTCGAGGTGATGAAATCACTGAAGGCCTTTGCGCCTTCGAGGTTTACGCTTTTCCACTTTTCAGGGTTGACTGTCAGTACATGATAAACATTCAACAGGAAGGGATCGCCTTCGACAAGGATTTCCAAATCCACGTTTGTTTTGTAAGCCAGGAACGTGCCGCGGTCTGTAAGTGCGTAACCTGTTTTCTCAGAAGCGATTGAAAGCGTTGTGCCCTGACCCTGGCCTGTTTCCAAATACCAATCCTTGCCATGCGGGTCAAGGCCTGCCTTCTCCCATAAAGCCAGCTCCTTGACGTGAGTGCCTGAGTTATCGCCGCGCGAGACAAAGGTCGCGCCTGATGTGAAAATTGCATTTAATGCATCCACAGGATTCATTCCGCGAATCTGCGCGGGATCTGAATTAGGGCCGACGATGACGAAGTCATTGTGCATCACAAGGCGGCGGTCAATGCCGAAACCGTTTGCGATAAATTCCTTTTCTGCGGCGGGCGAGTGGAGCAGGATCACATCCGAATTTCCTTCCTCGCTTATTTTTAAGGCCTGTCCCGAACCTGTTGCAATGAGACTGACCTGATATCCTGTCCGCCTGGTAAATTCCGGAAGCAGTAGATTCAGCAATCCAGAATCCTGGGTGGAGGTCGTCGAAACCAGCAGGATGCTTTTGGCAGGCCCGGACATTGCACATGAGGTTAGAAAAAGGGCGACAATAAATAATATTTTCTTCATTCAACTCCGAAAAGAAAGGGGCAACTGTATCAACTGACCCTGTTTTTGAGTTGAATTATATCAATACCCTCCCTATTTCATAAATTGACAAAGATATTAATACAGCGAGACTTAATTTTATACACTCCAATTGCCTCAAACTGACCTGCGAACCGGCTATTTGTATGCGGGCATTCCCTCCCCTACAAGGGTTTGACAAAATGCACCAGCCTCTCCACCTCCAGATATCCCAGTTTCAAATGCGCGCGGATGCTCGCCTCGTTATCCAGCCAGGTATCTGAAGCCATCTCCGTACAGCCTCTCTGACGCGCCCAATCCTCGGCCGCCTGAGTCAATGCGCCTGCAATCCCTTTTCCACGCACCTCTGGATACACGAACCATCCCTCAATATAACCAACCGGACTGGTCTCGCACCCTTCCCCATAATCCCTTAAACGCGCCTCGACCATGCCAACAGGTCTGTCCTCCAGCAATGCAAAGAAAACCGCGTCCTCATTGCTGGCAAGAATGTCGGTCATATCGAAATCCAGATACTCATCGGGAGCTTCAGGCCAAATACCCTTGCGCATCTTAAACCACTCACCTCGATCTTCAGGCGTAATGCGGCGTATGCTGATTTCCATTTTTTTACTCTCCGAAGACGAATAAATCGCTAATCGACTCGTGATTAAAGTTATGACGGATCGCTCCCGCAAAGACAGACGCCACAGACAATACCTTGAGTTTTGGGTGCATTTTCTCGGGCGCAATATGAACGGTATCCGTCGTAATGATCTCGCTGATCTGCGGCACAGCCGCCAACCTGTCCAACCCGCCGTGGCTGAAAACCCCATGCGTACATATCACAATAATATCCTCGATACCTTCATTAATGAGCACACGGCTCAACTCCAGAATGGATCCGCCTGTAGCAATTTCATCATCGTAGATCAAAGCGCGTTTATGTCCGCGCACCTGACTCCCCACCAAACCGCTGATGACCACCTCGGTATCCGAAATACGTTCCTTATTCCCGGCTGCAACGGGCAGGCCCAGTGATCTCGCAAAACGGGCCGCTGATTTTGCCTGCCCCATATCCGGCGAAACAATGACCGCCCCGTTTAGATCACAGGTGGAAAGATATTCCTTAAACACCAGCCGACTGCTTAACGGGTCGGTGGGAAGGCCGAAGAAACCATGCACCTGAGGCGAGTGGAACATCATGCTCATGACATGGGTTGCTCCGGCGGTCTTCAACAGGTCCGCCACCAGCCGCGCCGTGATCGAGATGCGAGGCGCATCCTTTTTATCCGAACGTCCAAACGAATAATAAGGGATGATCGCATGGATCTCGGATGCCGCGGCGCCGCGTGCAATATCGATCATCATCAATAATTCCATCAGGTGATCATTGACCGGCTTTGAAAGCGATTGCACGATATATACACGGCGATAGCGCACACTCGCGCCCAATTGAATATACAGATCGTCATTGCTGAAGCGTGAGATGTGGGTTGCATCCAAAGGCACGCCTAATTTCGAGGCAATATCCTCCGCCAGCTTTGGGTTGGAACTGCCGCTGAAAAAACGCACCTCATCCGCGGGAATTGAAGTATTTTTCATTTTTCCTCCATGTTAATTTATTGTCGTCCATTTATGAACGGAATAATACAAAGGTGAAGATGTTTTTATCGGGCCAGGTTTCAAAAATGATTTCATGAGCCGCGTTTCTTCAACCAATTCAGCAGCTTTTTTGTAGACCAGGTATTGATCACATCCTTTGGCTCCAGCCATGCACGCCTGGCAACAGCCACGCCATAATGAAGCATATCGAGATCCCCTTCGGAATGCGCGTCGGTGTTGATGCTGAGGAGCACGCCCAACTCCTTCGCGCGGCGGGCATACACATCGTCAAGGTCGAGGCGCGAAGGGTGGGCGTTGATCTCCATCGCCACGCCGCATTCCGCCGCAGCCTCTAAAATGACTTCCATATCAAGGTCTGCCCCTTCCCTGTCTGGAATTTCACGGCCGGTTGGATGACCGATAATATCCACATGCGGGTTTCGCACGGCGTTCAACAATCGCGGTGTGATCTTCTCACGCGGCTGGCGCAAACTTGTATGCAGTGAAGCAACCACGATATCAAGCGTGGCGAGAAACTGATCGGGATAATCAAGCGTGCCGTCGGCCTTGATCTCCACTTCGGTTGAATGCAAAACAAGAATTTCATCGCCGAGTTGTTTTTGAATCTTCCTGATTTCAGCGGCCTGCTTTTTATGGTCTTCCATTGTCATACCGCCTGCAACGCCCAGCCCAACGGAATGGTCGGTGAAGGCAATCACTTTGATCCCGCGTTTTGCGGCGGCGCGCGCCATCTCCAGCATACTTAACTTGCCATCGCTCCAGGTGGAATGGGTTTGCAGGTTGGATCTGATATCCTTGACTTCGATCAATTTCGGAAGCTTGTTGGCCTTTGCCGCCCGCACCTCGCCGCGGTCTTCACGCTGCTCGGGCGGTATCCAGGGCAGGCCCAGAGTTTTATAAACTTCCTCTTCCGTCGCGCAAAGAATTTCACCCTTGCCCCTGGTCTTCGTCAACGAATGCTCCGATAACGACAAACCTTTATCCAATGCAATCTGGCGCAGCGCAACATTATGATCTTTCGAACCTGTTGCATATTGCAACGCCGTGCCAAACTTCTCAGGCGGGTGCACCCACACTTGCGCGCGCACGCCATCCATGAATTCGATGCTGGCCTTCGTTTCGCCTTTTCCCAAAACGCGGCTCACCCCTTTAAGGTTGACAAAGGCTTCCATCACTGCGGATGAATCTTTGGCCGCCACCAATATATCGAGGTCGCCGACTGTGGAACGCATCCTTCTTAAACTGCCGGCTGGTTCTGCCGCGACGACTCCTTTTACGCCTTTGAGGACTCTGATGATCTCCTGCGCCAGAGGATACGCGCGCCCAAGCGGAAGCCTGCCCGACCTGCGGGCCAGCGATGCGATCCCTTCAAGAATGGCGCTTTCGGACTTGGCGCCCATGCCGGGCAGGTCGCGAAGCTGTCCGTTTTTCGCGGCAGTTTCCAGCTCGGAAAGAGCCGTGATGTTTAATGTCTTCCATATCAAGGCAATCTTCTTGGGCCCAAGCCCGGGCACTTGCAGCCAGCCGGCCAAACTCTCAGGCACTTCTTCTTTAAGCCTTTCAAGAAATTCAAGTTTGCCGGTCCGCAGCAACTCGTCAATTTTTTCGGCAATGGCTTTGCCCACAGCGGGGATCTCGCGCAGTTTTCCCTCTTTCCAATACTCGCCGGCTTCGCGGCTGAGACTCATCAAATTTTCAGCAGCTTTGCGATAGGCAAGAACGACATAAATGACCTCGCCTTTGATCTCACAAAGGTTGGCAATCAGCGTAAATGTATCAGCGAGTTGACGATTATTCATCATAACCATAATCCTTTCAAGCTGCGTGGATTATAAGCTTTTTATTTCACGGTCAGCCATACGCCTGCCAGCACCACGGAGAGGCCCAACACACGCACAAGATCAAGAGGCCTGTGCGCGGCTCCCAACAACCCAAAGTGATCGAGTAGCGTGCCGATCAATAATTGACCTGCAAGCAGAATGATAAGAGATGCCGCGACGCCCGTGCGCGGGATCATATAACTCATGGCGGCTATCACGACCAGGCCAAATACGCCTGCGCCAAAGGCATACCACGGCACCGTTCGCCAATGAGCAAATTTACTCCCGTAGACCAAGAGCGGAAGGAGCGCCACCAGCGCGCCTCCGATATGAACAATGAATATGCTTTCCAACACGCCCAGGCGCTGACTCATCAGACTGGAAAGGGGCGCTTGTATCCCTACTGCCGCACCGCCTATCAAACCAACAAGCACAATGACAATGATCGACTGCATGGTTTATCCTTTTGTTTTTATTTGATTATAAATTGTATCGACACGCCCACGCTCCCGAATATTTATTTATGATACGATTCAATACGTGGTCCCGCGCCCGCCTGCAATCGCTCCATTCAGATCCATGTAGGAATTTCATTCAGCAACAACCTATAAACATCCAGGCCAAAAGCAAACCTGATAAGATTGTGCCACCATGCAGCGAATCCACCATTTCTCGAAATATTTCCTGATCATCCTCATGACCATCAGCGCAGGGCTGGGGTTAATGCGCTTCAATTCGCTTCAATTGGGCACATCCTATGACGATGCACATTACATTATCCTCGCCGAAAGCCTTTCCAGCGGACAGGGCTATCAGCTGATCAACTTTCCCCGTCCGCAAATCGAACGCGCTTTCCCGCCTGGCTGGCCCATTCTGCTGGCGCCTCTTACGCTCCTATTCCCGGACAATTACACAGTGCTCAAATTATTGTCCCTATTGCTCTGGCTGGCGTCCATCCCATTGATTTACAAACTTTTTTCCAGGCAACTTGAATCCCCCCATCTTGAGATTGTGACCGGCTTGGCAGCGGTGAATCCGCTGCTGGTGGGCACATCCGTTACGGTGATGTCCGAATCTGCCTATTTATTTTTCTCCCTGCTGGCGCTGACCTTTTTTGACTCATGGAATAGCAAAACGGAAGGCAAAAGGGACTGGCTTATCGTTCTAATCGCAATCATTGCTCTATATTCTCAACTAATTAGAACGATCGGGGTTTCATTATCCCTTGCACTGGTCGTTTACTTTCTGCTTTCCCGCCGCTTTCGCGAGGCGGGGCTTACGATGGGCGTGTTCATCGCAGGCACGCTCCTGCAAACGTGGATCAACCTTCGCAACGGCGGCTCGGTCGTTTCTGCGGGTTATCAGTCACAGGTATTCAACAGCTCGGTCATCGAAAAGATCGGGCAGATGTGGTCGAACTCACTCGGCTATTTCAACGAAGTTCTGGCAGGCACATTGTTTCCTATCTTCAGTGCAAAGGTGGCATCGCTTTTAGGTAATTATGGATTGCAAATTCTACCGGTAATCCTCAATGCAGCCGTCATACTCCTGATAATTTTCGGGGCGGTCTTGTCGCGTAAAAGAATACGTTTAATGGATTTATATTTCATCGTTTACATTTTGGGTATTCTGGCATTTTGGAATCCAAAAGTTGGAAGCGTGAAAGCGCGTTTTCTGATCCCGATCATCCCATTCCTCTATCTTTATCTGGTGCAGGGACTGAATTGGGTGATTACCAAATTCACTCGCAACCAAATCAACCTCGGCACGCGTATTGCGGCGGGGGCGGCTGGCATCATCGCATTAACACTTGTGGCGCGTAATCTTCAAGATTGGCGCAACCCGGTCATGGAACAGATGACGGATTTATCTGTGGGGACAAGCTGGGTCTCTGAAAATGCTCCGCCTGATGCAATCGTCATGGTGAATGAACCTGTCCCTGCTTATGTGCATGTGCAAAGAAAAACCATCGGCTATCCAAATGCCGGTCAGGATCTGGAGAAATACCTGAACAATCAAGGAATCGATTACATCGTCGTCTCCCCAAAACTTCAATCCCCGCGAAATAATGATTTGGATGAAGATATAGAAAACCAGGTTTTGCCCGCTCTCAGTTCCGCACCCGACAAATTCATGGCGGTATATTCCAACCCCGAATATAATGTGACGGTTTATCTATACCAAGGCAATCACTGAAAATTGACCATACTGCCCCGCGAGTTTGAGTAAACCAATTGCAGGTGAATCAAGAACCTGCGGGACATCCTGTGATATCAGTTAAAATATCATCATCCCATCCCCAATGAAGGCAAATTGACTCATGACATCTGGAGCATCCACCGCAACAAAACTTATCAGGAAAAACCTTCCCGAATTTGGAACGGATATTTATTCAAACATCCCCTCGGGCGAACTGGTTGTCTTTGCCGTCCAGTTTTTGCAGGATGATAATATTCCAGCCACCGTGGAGGAGGTTGTATCCACCTGTTTCAGGTTCTTCCCCCACAGTTTCTCGTTAAAGAATTACTTTTTTTGGCCCGATTCCGCACTGGTTGCCCGCCATTTGAGCAGTGCAAAAGAGGAGGGCTACATCAAAGGCAATCCTGCGGATGGTTTTGCCCTGAAGGCGCCGGGAAGGCAGGTAGCAAAAGGGGTTGCAAAGTCATTGGGACTTCCCCAATCCACGCCGCAAAAAGTAAAAAAGACCAGGTCGGTGGGAAAGAAGCCTGAACCCGCAAAACCATCGAAAGCGCAAGCAAGGAAAATATCGACAGGGAAGACCCAGAAATCCATTGCGCCTATGAAGGAAGCAAAGTCTCCCAAAAAACAATTGGCTGTCAAAAGTATGTCTTTCTCAAAGAAGACATCCCTCATACAAGCAAAGCCCGAGAAGGCCTCTGTTCAATTGAGCTCGACCCCATCAAAACGAAAGACGGCTTCCAAACTTAAACAGAAGAAAATGGAGAAGAGGAAGAAAAAACTCTCTACCCCTGCTCCTCAAAAGGAAAAACGCAAGGCGCCAAAACCGCAAGTTGCAAAACAACTCCACCTGTTGATTCCAACGGCGGCGAAGGAAGAAATCAAACCTGCGCCTGTCAGGCTGAAGAAACCAGCAAAGAAAGCTGCCACAAGAATACACGCCAAACCAAAAACCGCAAAAGCGGAAAAAACTGTCATCATCGAAAAAGATTCCACGTCAACCGCCCCGATCCCTGTATCGAAAGAGGAAAAGATAAAGGCTGGAAAAGTGCTGCACATGATGGGACGTTCGGACGCATACCAGCGATACAAGAAACAAGGCAGGAAGGCAAACATCAGCGAGTTTGATTTCAGGAACATGCTCTTCGCCACCATGGAATCCTCGGCGGAGACCTTGAAAAGGAATCTCGCGCTATTCAAACGTTATGCGAGCATTCACAACAGACAGGACCTGACAACCTTCCTGAATATTTGTGAGGAAAATTTTGCTTCCTTGTTGAAACCAAGCGGCAGGAAATCATATAAGAAAAGGTAGTCTTTTGCTCCATTGGAGGTGAATCTTCGCTGGAACAAAGACATGTGGACTGGAAAGGTACTTTTATCGTGAGCAGTAGAAAGTTACAATACGCAGACCGGGTAGCACTTCAACAGGCAGACCAGGCAATTAGAAAAGATGTCCTGCGCGCGCTGGTGGAGGTGATTACCAATTGCAACGACAGCTATTCACGCCTGGAACAGGCAGGCTGGGCGGTGGGCGGCGAGATCATCATCGAGGTGCAGAGGAAGCATAAAAACTCTGTCATCCGCGTGCGCGACCATGCCGAGGGAATGACCGACCTGCGCATGGACAAGGTAGTCGGCACCTATGGCGAAGCGACCAGCGGATTGAAGGAGGATAAACATGTGCGCGGCATGTGGGGGCGAGGGTTGAAAGATTCCATTTTCGGGCTGGGGCACGGATATGTGCGCTCGATCAAAGGCGGTAATTTTTATTCATGCTCGTTGCTGATCAAGAAAGGCATTCCAACCTTTGACCTCGACCAGCCAATCCGAGCCAATGCTGCTTTGCGCGAAAAGTATGGCATCCCCGAAGGGAATGGGACGATCCTTGAGATCATCATTTCGCGCAGCGACGTAAAAGTGCCGCAGTTCGATAATTTCAGAAATTATCTGCAGAGACATTTTGAACTGCGTCCCATTATGAGCAACCCGAAGCGCAAAATCATTTTGCGAGACATTGCGTCAGACGGGAAAATTCGTCAGGAACACGTACTCAGCTACAAGGCACCGCGAGGCGAGAAAGCCCTGAGCGAGAGAATCAGAATTGAGGGCTATCCTGCCACAGCCAAATTGGAAGTCTATCGGTCGGGCATCCAATTATCCACCCGCAACGAGGAAGGCGATTATGCAGACGGCGGTCTGCTGGTGATCAGCAGGGCGATTGTGATTTCGCTGACCATGCTCAAGTTTGAGAGCGACCCGTATGCGGCTTATTTCTACGGTTCGATCCAATGCGACCATTTACATGATTTGTTAAAGAACGACGAACCCGTATTGACAGCCACACGGGACGGCATTAACTGGACGCATCCATTTGCGAAGGCGTTGAAATTGGCGGTGGAGGGCAAACTTGAGCCGCTCATTCAAGCGGAACGCGAACATTCGCTCCATGATGAGCAAACAAAACTGGATAAAAAGTTACGCAATAAATTAGACCATGCACTGCATGAGTTGAACACAATTGCACTGGCTGAACTCCGCGAACAGAAAGACAGCGATGTTCATAAGGAAATCGAACTGCCGGAATCCGGGATGGGATTCTTCCCCGAACGGTTCTATGTGCAAACGGGACAAACCGCCACATTGATCCTGCGCGTTGCGCTGGCTGAAAACGGAAGAGCGGGAGCAACGACAACTGTCATTTCCAACAGCCCTGAAATTATTGTATTAACCCCGCAGGCTGTGCTCAAGCCGCATAAAACTGATGCTACCATTTTGGAAGCGCGTGTCAAAGTGGAAGGCAGGCAGGTGGGCGGTGAAGGGGTTGTGACTGCGTATCTTGGCAGGAACAGGGCACAGGCAATCGTGCAGGTGCATTCCAAAAAAGAAACGCTGGTTGCTCCGCCGACCAGAAGCGGGCATGCCTTGTTCACCGATATCCGTTTTGACGACCGCGCCGACCCGCGTCAGCGTGTTTATTTTGACCGCATTAACTCGAGCATTGTGATTGCAACAGCCGCACCTTCGGTAAAAATATATTTGGATGGAAACAACCGCCTCGATACCACCGTGCAGGGTCAGGTGCTATTGGCAGAGTTGATCACTGAAGCAGTATGCCGCGAGATCTCGCGCAACGGCGTGGAAAAGGGAAAGTTCCTGGTGCTGGAGGGTTCCGAAGCGGATGCGATCCAAAACCATTTCATCCGTTTGCAAAACCGATACGCGCATTTGATCCATCAACATATCGTGACGCTGGATTGACAATCAGGAGTACTGCATCACCACACCCGCGATCAAGGCAATTTGACCAAGATGATATGCGGCGATGTTATAGATGCGTCCGTACGGAACGGGGGCAACGAATTTGTTCCACGCGAGAATAATATCCGAGATATAGAAGAGGAATGCGCCAGCGCTGACCAGGAGCGCCGCCCCCGCCTTCCAATTCACATCGGTCAGCTTCAACATCGCAGACAGGACCATCAGCAAGATCATGATACTGTAAACCAAGATAGGCATTCGCATATGACCCTGTCCTTTTGCAGCAAGCGGATCAATGATCCTGCGAATGACTCGCGCCCCTCCCACGCCGATGATGACCGCCAGAGCAATCCCCCACGCAGACATCCCTGGCACAGGGATGTTAAATCCGATCACATACGCCGCATGTGCCAACAAAAAAGCGACCAATCCCGCCAGGAACAAGCCGTCAAGTGAGATCGTCAAGAGCATGTCACCCAGGAGTGAGAGTAAAATCCCCAGCCCGAACCAAAGCAAAGGGCCGTTCAATCCAGTGGATGTCCACAGCCAGAAGAATAGGGCCAGCATCACAGCAAGCTTGGCAATGTATTCCAGCCTCAGCCAATTCTTTGCTACAGCCAGCAAATTAAGCATGCTAAAGACAAAAGCAGCGATCAATAGGATAATCATAGGAAACTTCTCAATTCATATCGTATCCTGAGATGCACCCTCACGAAAATGGTTCATTATTCTAAACATAAAGGGGTGAGTTTTCAAAGACAATGGGCAATTCGATTTAGGAGAACATACGAACTCCTATTAATCAGGTAGCGATAATCTCTTACCTGGTTTCCTCCTGGAATCCTTTGCAAAAGCGAGAGTTACCTATTTTATGGTACTACAACAATTTTTATAAATATTGGATCACCAAAATAATTCCCATTCGGATCGACGGCTTGCCAGGCGCTTTCGTGGAAACCTGATTCGGCGGGTGCGGTGAAGAGGATGCGGAGTGTGGCCTGCGTCCCTGCGCGGGCGGGGTAGATCAGTTGTTCCTCCACCGCACCGAGAGGAGTGCCTCCCATCCACTTCAAACGATAGGCCGCATCCCAGTTGCAGGTTCCGTTGTTTTGCACCAGCCATTGCTTATCGATGGCTGCGCCAGCAAAATATGTTGTGCCATCTTCCACTGTAATATCATCAACAAAAGAGAGATCATTCGTGCAGGGTTCCGCTGTGGCGGTTGAAGTAATGGTCGCTGTGGGCTGGGGCGTAAACAAGGCAGGCACAGGCGTGGTTGTGGGAAGCGGTTGCATGGGCGGCAAGGATGTCGGCGGGCGGAAAGGCGTGGCAGTGGATTTAGGCGCACAAGCATAAAGGGAGAAAATGCTTATCAGCAAAATCAGGTTGAAGTTAAGAAAGAAGCGTTTATTCGTCATAAGAAAAATGGACACGTCGCCGTGTCCATCCATTTTACGCTTCTTCTTCATTGCCGCCGGCTTCTTCAGCAACTTCAGCGCCAAGATCAAGCGGGAGGGCGATCTCGCCAGTGAGCGCTTTCTGGCGGATGATGCCTTCGATTTCATTCATCATATCCAGGTTGCCGCGCAGATAATCTTTGGCGTTCTCGCGTCCCTGACCGATGCGGATATCACCATAAGAGAAGAAAGCGCCGCGCTTGGTAAGAACTTCAAACTTGGTCGCCAGATCGAGCACATCGCCGGCCTTGGAGATGCCTTCGTTGAACATGATGTCAAACTCTGCAGTGCGGAACGGGGGCGCAACTTTATTCTTGACCACTTTGACGCGCGTGCGGTTGCCGATGACTTCGTCGCCGACTTTGATGGATTGAATGCGGCGTACATCGAGGCGCACGGAGGCGTAGAACTTGAGGGCCTGTCCGCCGGTGGTGGTTTCGGGATTGCCAAACATCACACCGATCTTCTGCCGAAGTTGATTGGTGAAGATGACGGAAGTTTTGGTTTGGTTGATCGCGCCTGAAAGTTTGCGGAGCGCCTGGGACATCAGGCGGGCCTGCACACCCATAGTGGCATCGCCCATGTCGCCTTCGATTTCAGAACGGGGGACGAGCGCTGCAACAGAGTCGATCACAACCACATCCACGGCGCCGGAGCGCACGAGGGTTTCTGCAATTTCAAGGGCCTGCTCGCCCGTATCGGGTTGGGAGACGAGAAGGTTATCGATATCCACGCCGACCTTTGCGGCATAACCCGGGTCGAGTGCGTGCTCCATATCAATGAATGCGGCGGTGCCGCCCATCTTCTGGGCTTCGGCAACGATGTGCTGGCAAAGAGTGGTTTTACCCGAAGACTCAGGCCCGTAGATTTCGATGACGCGTCCGCGTGGAATGCCGCCCACTCCGAGGGCAATATCAAGGGAGAGTGAACCGGTGGGAATGACTTCAGTCACCATTCCATGTGCTTCGCCGAGGCGCATGATCGAACCATCGCCATAGCGTTTTAAAATATCACCGACAGCCTTATCGAGCACAGCTTGTTTGGCATGATCCATATTTTGAGTTTGTGCGGATGTTTCTGTTGCGCGGGATGATTTTCGTGCCATGGTTTTGTTCTCCAATAATATTCATTTATGTCATTGGTTTGTGTTGCGAGAGTATAGCACAGATGTTCAGTAAGTCAAGGTGCGGGGAGGTTGAAGGTTGAAGGTTTTAAAGTTAAGGGAGAGGCGTGGGAGTGGGTGGCAGGCCGGACGGCACAAAATCTAACGTAGGCGCAGGCGGGCGGTCTGTGCTAAAGTCGTGATCTCCTTTAAATGTGAAATAGGTAACCTGTCCGGGGAAAATTTCCAGCCAGGTTTGTTTGTCTTGATCCTCATACCGAAGGGTTACCTTGTATATCCCTGCGGGCAAGTCGCCAAGTACCAGGTTCTCATTGTAATATGGGTCGGGGTTTATCGCACCCTGGTCACCATAGGTTTTTACAAAGTAAACCTTTCGCGTTTCAACAGAGCGAAGGGTCACTTCCACTCGCCGCAAGGTCTTTCCTTTCGTGTCCATCACGCGTCCGACAAGCACCCCCCAGCCCTGCGGCGGAGCGATCCATAACTCTGGATTATAGGTATAAAAGAAAGAATTGAACGGAAAACGCACTTCAAAATGAACATGCGGCCCGGTGGTTGCACCTGTTGAGCCGACAAAGCCGATCACCTCCCCAGTTTCCACGTGCTGCCCAACAATTACATTCATTTTGCTCATGTGGGCGTACACCGTATAAAGCTGCTGGTCGTAATAACCAAAATCATGGCGGATGGCAACCGCCAACCCATAAGGGTCCTTATCATTCGACGGCGTCTCAGTAAACAGCCCCCACCCAGCCCAAACCACAGTCCCCGCTCCGGCCGCCATGATCGGCGTGCCTTCGGGAGTGGGAATATCCACGCCGGTGTGGACAATATTTCGTCCAAAGAACACGCCGCCATAACGATAATCTGGAATCGGCCAGTTGACCTGATCCGCTGCAATGGGACGCGCAAAATAAAAATGGTCATAGGCGGACATTGCCCAGGGAATGGGATACAACGGAGGACGCCAGCCGGAGACTGGCTCCGCGCCTGGTGTAGGAAGACTAAATTGGAACGGTACAGGCGAAGGAGTCAACAACGCCTCAATTTGGACTTCGGGCTGCCCTGCCGCTTCGACAATTACCGGCGTTGGACCTGATCCACCTGCTACGCTCGAGCAGGCGGAGAGAATCAGGAATAAAAATAAACTGGCAAGTATTTTCTTAAAATTCATCGTAATAATTTGGGATAAGAGCCTTAAGGCTTTCAGAAACCTTTGGATCTGGATATAAGCTTCACTATGGAATCACCGTCAACGGAGTGGGGGTAAAGGAAGGCGTTACTGTAATCGTGGGCGTAAACGTAATCGTAGGAGTAGATGACGGTGTGAATGTCATGCGCGGAGTGCGGGTTGGTCGCGGTGTGGCAGTTGATGTAGACGTAGGCGTTGGCGTAAGAGTGGGCGCCAATACGCGGGTTGGAGTGACAAGCGCTTCAATGGGATATAGTTCCTGCATGGCTGAATACCAATCCAGTCCATCCGTTAATGCAAATTCAGTGAAGCGCGCGCCGTTGTAATAGGTGCGCCAGTTGGGCAGGGCCGGCAGACGTTCCCAGTTATATGCAGAGGCGAGGGCAGTGACATCCACCCAATACCCGGAAGGCACAGGCGCATATTCGCCGCCCTGCTCATAGGTACGCGGATCAAGTTCATAGCGCGCGCTTAAATTCCAGGGCGCATTATGAATCGGCTCACCCAGCGAACCATCCTGAATCCCGCAACGGATGTAGACCCGCCAATAGGTCTGAGCGCCAATATCTTCACGTAAAGTCACCAACCAACCTGCGTTTGCCATCAGGGAATTAATCGCAAAGGCGCGGCCCGTGTATAACCAATCCTCCTCCAACCCGGGCTCAAGTCTCGTTGTCAATGGGATGAAGGCATTTTCCAAACTTGCCAGCGCATCCCAGCCTGTTTCAAGGATGACGCGGTCGCGTAAGGCATTAAAGGATTCGTCCACCAGATCATGCAGTTGCGGATAAGGCGCCTGAACATCGTCAATCGGGACAACATACCAACGCTGGTTTGGCACATCGGGCGCCTGTGTAACGGCTGGCGACCACAATGCAGTGGGCGCAGTTCCTGCCGCCTGTGCGAATGAATTCGGGAGCGGATTCGGCAAATCAGCAAAACCCCATGTAAGTCCGCGTACAGGTCCGCTGAGTGGAGTAGGAGGTAACAGTAAATTACCATGAACATCATAGGAAGTAAGATAATCTTGATTGGGGGCGCTGATTACCGCGATGATCTTTTGAGCCGTTTCATCCCATGCGCCCATGATCCCATCACCCACCCAGTGCGCGCTGCGGTTTGGATCCGTTGCCTCCCAAATGTATAAACCGCTGTATCCCACCGTTTGAGAACTGGAAGCCCATAGCAATCGCGAGCCGTCATAATTCCAAAGAGGAAAGTTTTCAGAGGCAAAAGGTGTGTTGCTTAGATTCTGGTAACGCTCATCCCCTGCGAGGTCAAGACTGGCAAGCCACACGTCACTATCGCCGCCGCGGTTGGAAATGAAGGCAACATGCCGGCCATCCGGCGCCCAGACGGGTGAATGATCAGATGCGGGATCCTGCGTAAGAGGAATGATCGCCAGCGAACGGTCATTGACCGACACTACCGAAACCTCAAGATTGTCATTGATATAAGTTTCAAAGACAAGCCATTGACCGTCCGGTGACCATGAGGGGGCAGAATCATATTCAGGTGAATCGGTGATCTGGGTTACATTCCCTGTTTTTAAATCCATCACGTACAAATCCCAGGAACCCTTGCGATCGGAGGCGAAGGCAAGTTGAGTACGGTCCGGGCTGAGGGCGGGGGTGATGTCATTCCACTCGCCTGTGGTGATGCGTGTGATGGGAAAATCCTGGGGTTGATCGCTTCGCATAAAGAGATGAGCATATCCATTCTCTTCGATGGAAAGAAAAACAAGATTATCCTCCCCACCGTAGCGAACAACAGCAGGGGTGCTGGTGAATTTCAAAACCGGTTCGGGAGAATTCCGTGGTGCGGGAATTTCTACAGAGGGCTGCGAGCAGCCAAATAGCAGCAGAAGTGGGATGGTTAAAACAGTTAATATTCTCACTGGGAAAGCAGGAAAATGCAAAGGCATGGGAAGTGTCAATTAAGTAGAATCAGGATGGGGCAAGTCTTGAGGCGCTTCCACATCAATAGAGATTTGACGCGGCTTGTCGGAGGGCCCATCTGGATAATAAAGCCGCGCATTGAGCGTGTATGGATTCTTAAGTTCACCGCGCAGGTGCATGGTGAATTCCAGTTTCCAGCTCATGGGCTCGACGATATTGGTGGAGGCGACTTCATTCCCATCCACATCGTTGAGCGAGACTTCAATATAAGGACGCTTCTGAAAGGGCGTGACCTCGAGGTTGACACGTAAACGGCGGCCATCGGGATATGGCTGAGCGGAAAGGGAGGCAATCTTTGTTTCTTCAGGGACTGCGTGGGTGAGGTTATCTTCGGGAAAGAAAAATTCCATGCAGGTATTATAACCATAAAAGAAAATGCCTGCGATTGAGGGACGTGAGAGGAAGATTACAGTTTCATTAGCTGATAATAGCAAAGAGCCCTCTGAATTTAAGGTTCGGAGGGCTTTGCTAAACAATACCCGTTAAACTTACCCGTTCTTCTTCTGAAACTCCTTCATAAACTTAACCAATTCCTGTGTACCTGCCAGGTCCATGGCGTTGTAAATGGAGGCGCGCATGCCGCCGACGGAACGATGTCCCTTGAGACCGATCAGGTTATTGCTCTTGGCTTCCTTTGCAAAAGTCTCTTCGAGTTCTTCGCTAGGCAGGCGAAAGGGAATGTTCATCAGCGAGCGAACTTCCGGTTTGGCATGTCCGCGATAGAAGCCGCCGCTTGCGTCGATGGTTTTGTAAACCAGGTCTGCCTTGGCACGGTTGTTCTTTTCAACAGCCCCAAGACCGCCAAGTTTCTTCGCCCACTTGAAGACCAATCCCACCATGTAGATGGCAAAAGAGGGCGGGGTATTGTGCAAGGATCCGCTGGCCGCCAATGTTTTGTAATCCAGCATCACGGGCAGGTTATCGGGCACACGTTCAAGCAGGTCATCACGGATGATGACAATGGTTACGCCGGAAGGCCCCGCATTCTTTTGTGCGCCCGCATACAGCATGGCGTATTTTGTAACATCAATCGGGCGGCTGATGAAATCGGACGAAGTATCACAGATCAATGGCACGCCAGCGGGAGGAGTCGGCTCGTTGAAATATTCCACGCCGTGGATGGTCTCATTGGAGGTGAAATGCAAATAGGCGGCTTTCGGATCAAGATCGAGACTGGTGGGAATGCAATTGAAGCCGTCCGCTTCAGTGTTGGCGGCGGCGCGGGCTGTGCCCAGTTTTTTGGCTTCCTTGAGAGCGGTCCTGCCCCATGAACCTGTCACAATATAATCGGCAGAAGCCCCAGTCGGGCGCAGGTTCATGGCGAGCATGGCAAATTGCAAAGTCGCGCCGCCCTGCAGGAACATCACTTTATAGTTGGCCGGAATGCCGAGCAGTTCGCGCAAATCCGCTTCGGCGGTTTGGATGACGGCTTCGAACTCCTTCGAGCGGTGGCTGATCTCCATCACAGACATACCCGAACCTTTGAAATTGAGCAGGTCTGTCTGGGCTTCCTGCAAGACTTCCAGCGGCAAGACGCCAGGACCGGCATTGAAATTATAGGCTCGTTTTAATTCAGACATTGATGGGACTCCTGTTTTAAGATTGTTTAGTTTACGGTTCATTCCTGACCGTTGGGCTGATTCTGTTGCGATTTATATTTTCTTCATTATATCTTTTTGTCAGACGAATCTACAAGAACAAATTACACAAATCCATCCTGATGTATTTCGTTGACAAAGGTTTTTCTCGTTGTTAGAATGATGAGCGTGTCAATACTGCCTACCCCTCAGGGATTCAGCCGATTCGTCGGTCGGATTCCTGTTATTAATTTCAAATCCAAACAAGGAGATTTTCGATGAAGGTTCTAATTTGCGACAAAACCGAAAAGGAATATATTGAACAAATGCGGGCCGCCGGTCTTACCGTGGACGTGCGTGACGACATCACTCCCGAAGAACTCCCGAACGTTCTGCCTGCCTACGATGGCATGGTCGTCCGTTCGCGCACCAAGGTGCGCCAGCCATTGATCGATGTTTGCCCCAACTTGAAAGTGATCGTGCGCGGCGGCGCAGGCCTCGATACCATCGATTATGAATATGCCAAGTCCAAGGGCATTGCAGTGATGAACACACCACTGGCAAATTCCGCCTCGGTGGCAGAGCTGGTAATTGGCTATATGCTCATGCTGGCGCGTTCCCTTTATCTGGCGACTGCTTCGGTAAAAGCCGAAAAATGGGGCAAGAAAAGTTTCAACGGCGCTGAGCTCGGCGGCAAGACCCTCGGCCTGATCGGCGTGGGAAATATTGGCAGGGAAGTTGCCAAACGCGCATTTGTGATGGGCATGACCGTCCTGGCCTACGATCCGTACGTGAAGGAAATGGACGGAATAAAATTGGTCACACTGGATGAATTGCTGGCGCAGGCGGATTACATCAGCCTGCATTTGCCAAAGACGAAAGAGTCTGCGGGCATGATCGGCGCCCAGCAATTCGCAAAAATGAAGGATGGCGTACGCATCGTCAACTGCGCGCGCGGCGGCATTGTTGACGAAAAAGCATTGTATGATGCACTGACCAGCGGCAAGGTCGCCGGCGCGGCATTGGATGTCTTCGCCGAGGAGCCCCCCACTGACTGGAAATTGCTCAAGCTGGACAACGTGATCGGTTCCCCACATATCGGCGCGGCGACCAAGGAAGCACAGGCGCGTGTCGGCGCAGAAGTGGCAGAAAAGCTAATTGCATTTGCAAAGAAATAGCAAATCATTGCGAACAGAGCGTACTTCCCGAAAAAGTAACCTCCTTATCAAGAGGGGATTGCTTCGGGCTAACGCTCTCTCAATGACATGCAGGAGGACACATGAAAATCATCAACGATATTGGCATCCAAATCCCTCAGATATATTTACCCGAGGCAGGCACGGACTTAAAAAAATGGGCGGTGATCGCGTGCGACCAGTTCACCTCTGAGCCAGAGTATTGGCATGAAGTGGAAAAAATTGTCGGGGAGGCACCCTCTACTTTGAATTTAACATTCCCCGAAGTGCATATTGAAAAGCCAGGTGAAGAAGAGCGCATCAAAAACATTCAATTGACTATGCGAAGATACATGGATGAGGGCATTCTCCAACCGCGAGATGGACTTGTTTATGTGGAACGCACAGTTTCAGGAAAAACCCGCAAAGGCATCACCCTGTGCCTTGACCTTGAATGTTATGACTACAACCAGGGTTCCTCCAGCCTCATCCGTGCAACGGAAGGGACAATTGTTGACCGCCTGCCTCCCCGCATCAAAATACGCCAGGGCGCGGCGCTGGAGCTGCCTCACATCCTCGTGTTAATCGACGACCCAAATCATACGGTCATCGAGCCATTGAGCGCTGATAAATCCAAACTCGAAAAACTATATGATTTCGATCTCATGCTGGACAGCGGCCACCTCGCGGGTTATGCGGTCGATGAAGCGCATGAAAACCAGGTCATTGAAGCCTTGCGCGGACTTGCCAGGCCTGAGACCTTCGCGGCGAAATACGGCATTGGCAGGGATGAACCTGTGCTTCTTTTTGCCATGGGCGACGGCAATCATTCGCTGGCAACAGCCAAGGCGATCTGGGAAAAGATGAAACCACAGGTGGGCATGGACCATCCATCACGATATGCGCTGGTTGAAATTGAAAATGTCCATGACCAGGGGCTGGAGTTCGAACCGATCCATCGCGTATTATTTGGGTTGAAGCAAGATCTATTCGCAGAGCTTGAAAAGACGTTCGGTGCGAACATCACTTACACACCGCTTGCGAACGGCGCGGAAATGACTCAGCATGTGGATTCTGCTGATGGTGAGGAGCAGGCTATCGGTCTGGTGGGAGGCGGGAGACAATTCGGCGTGATCAAGATTGCGAAGCCTACATCCAATCTGGCGGTCGGCACCATTCAATCCTTCATCGACGCATTCCTGAAGGCTGGAGGCGCGGAAAAAATCGATTATGTACATGGTGAGGATGTGGTGGAACGGCTCGCTTTGCAGCCAGGCAATGCCGGCTTCTATCTGGCGGGGATGCACAAATCCGACTTATTCAAGACCGTAATCCTCGATGGCGCTTTGCCGCGAAAAACTTTTTCGATGGGCGAGGCGCGCGAAAAACGTTTTTACATGGAAGCAAGAAAGATTTCCTGACAACGAGATCAAAAACACCCTTCAACTATGAAGGGTGTTTTTGATTCATTTGCGATACCCATGCAGGCCAAACGGGATCATGAGCAGGAAGCCCAGGGCGATAACGGCCTGGCCGATCAAAACCCCCATGGCTTGCCACGGTCCAAAATAAGGTGTTAGCGGGAAGGAGTGTGACCCCATCCCAAATACATCCGCCATTCCCGCAAAGACGGCGACCACATAACCGGTGCCAACCAGCCTTGAGCCGATGTCTGAGATGATCGTACGCTCACTCCCCCACCAGAGCGTATGCAAACCGATATACCCGCCGAGGCAAATCAGGGCCAGCCCAACAAGAAAAACCGCGATTTGAACAAAGCCCACCACCACGCTGCGATCCCAGCCAAACAAGTCCGGTTTGGCGCCGATGACAAAGATGAACAGACCGGTCAATGTGATGATAATGCTGGTGCGGATTCGAGGCGTAATTGCATCATCGATGCGAGGGGCGGTTTTAACAGGAGTGGAGGCAGGGGAAGGTTTATGATTGCTCATGATCAGGAGGGTAAATGCCTTTTTAGGCGCGCAAGCCAGTTACCGCCAAGGATATTCGAAATATCGGTTTCAGAATAACCACGCGTCTGTAATAAGGATACCAGATTTTGCAGATCAGCCACGGTATCAATCTCAGGCGGAACGGATTGTACTCCAAAGCCGCCGTCAAAATCCGTGCCCAGGCCGGCGTGGAGGGAATCTCCGGCAAGCTGGCAGATGTGGTCGATATGAGTTGCGACATATTGCAAAGGGACTTCTGTACGCGGGTTTTTGCCTGATACCCAGCCGACTTTTAGATACGAATTAAACGGGACGATACCCATCACCCCATCGCGTGCGATGAGGCCTTCGATGATACGGTCTGAAAAGTGACGGTTTGAATTTAAGCCGGGCATAAGCGCCTGGCAATTGGCATGCGTGCCGACAATCGGTCCGCGATAAATATCCAGGGCCTCGATGGCGGCAAGTTCATCCATGTGGCTGAGGTCGAGAATGAAATTGTAATCCGCCATGGCTGCCAGCAATTCGCGCCCATCATCGGTGAGGGGACCCGGCTCGCGCCAGCCGCCGCAATAGCGTGTGCCCACCCAGGCGGGGCCGATGAGACGCACGCCCATCTCATACCATTCCTGCAATTCGGAGGGTTGTCGTATGCCCTCTGCGCCTTCCATCAGAACAACCATGCCGACGGGGTGTCCGTCCGCGCCGGGAGATGGCGGCTGCTGCCAATGGTCGAGCAGCAGGTTCAGATCGGAGGCGGAGGCGATTAGTCGATATTTATCTGCGGATGAATCGACCATGCGATGATAGGCCAGAAGTTGTTCGCGGTACAGTTTGTGAGCTTCATCGAAATTTTTATAAACCAGTTTTTCAGATGCACTGCTGAAACGAAGCGGAGCGGCGAAGAGGGTGGAAAAAATGAGCGCCACCTGTCCGCGCTGGTAATCGTCCCAGCCGAGCAGGGTATCCTGGTTGTCCTGTATGGTTTGAGTGCCAGCTTCAAGGCGGCGGGTTTCCGCAGCAGAACGCGTGTAATCGCGCCCGTATTTCAACATGTTATAGGCAATATCTGCGTGAGCGTCAACAATTAATGTCATGATCAGAAACGCACCTTTCCATGCGCCGTACTCAAAACGTTTAATTTACCATCGGGATATTCCCGCGGACCGTCGCCGGGTTACCGAATTTCGCCCGGAGATTGATGGGCCTATCACACTTTTTCTTCCAGGCTGATCACTGCTTTGCAGTGTACATCAAGGATTCTGTTTTCTGTGTTTACTGCTCAGTTTCTTTATCAATTTCGCCGGCAGGTTTCACAAGCGGCAATTTTACCTTATTTGCTTGTATCCGTTTTTCAAGCTGGGCGTTGAGAGTGCCTAAAACCAACAACAAGAAGACTCGCCCTTCCCTTACAGGGACGCTGTGCGAGGAGGGCGAAGCCCGACAAGATCGTGCCCGAATGGGCAGGCAATCCCCTGCTCCTGGTGGAGACTGCTTCGCCCTGGCGGGTCCGAAAAGACGGGTTTTATGCTGGGCTTTAGCTGCTCCCAGATTTTTTTGGTTATTGTAAAAGTTTTTGTTTGTTGTAAAATTAAATCAAGTTTGCAGCGGAATATTTCCCCAGGCGGTGTGATGTGGCTGTCTTGATCAGATAGGCTAACAAGTGTGGCGGACCCTTTGACAGGTTCAGAACAGGCAGTGGAGATTGCTCCTTCGCAGTCAAGTAGTTATCTGGCTTTAGTTTTTCCTGCTCTCAAAGCGAATCCACGCCCCCTCCAGTCACGGTTGACAATGTTCCCCTCGGGAATGATATCGCAAACCTTTAGGCTATAGTACAAGACGAAATCTTGGGGTTTATTTACTTACGCGAATTGACAAAGGATAAAATAATGTATATTATATATATAATTGTTGCTTTGATAATTAGGAGGTGTGTCGCCATATAGAAATTTTCAAAATAACCTACCCAGATTGCCATAAACTCATTAACAACATTTGGAATCCACTACAAGCGGCTCTTACTAACCGTTTTTCAAAAAGGAGAAATCAGATGGAAGAACGCAATGAATTACAAATTAAAGCTGAAGATATGGCTATGTTTATTTTAGCATTTAGGGATAAGCTGATAAAAGCTGGAATTCCAGAAGAAAAAGCGTTAGACATAGCCAAAGAGATTGTTCCACTAGGATCATGCTCTGAAGGACATCAATGTTTTATGTCCACATAGGTTTTGCTGACAATTATATATTTCATATAAATATAAATCCAAAACCTTGAAGAATTACTTTTCTTCGTTTTATATGTAGCCTTTGTTGAGTTTTTTGAAGTATACCAATAAAATGAAGAGATATTATTGGATTCATTTTCTAATAAATAACTTTATAATAAATCCCTTACAATTCGAGCTAGAGTATTTCTATTGCTAAATTTATCTTGGGCACATCAAAGTCATGCATAAATAATAGTTAGGGAGAGTAAAGTGCTTCAAAAAGCGTTCCATTTCGATAAGCAAATTAACTCGTTAAATGTTTTTGATGGAAAATACCGAATATGCAAATATATATGGGTATTCAAGAATGGCAATAATATCTATTTTGCAAACTTACTAAACCATTCAGTGATCCTTCTGAGTGCTAGAGAATATTCCTACTTGGAAAATCTGAAAAGTCATCAATCTATTAATATTACTAGTGAAAATGAGTTTATCAGTTTATTGATTCATCAAAAATTTTTCTTGGAGGAAAACAAAGAGCAAGAGCAAAATATACTATTAAATAGATTCAACACTTGTAGAGAAGAAGCAAGGAATTATGGCGTTACAATAGGTCTGACATTAAAGTGTAATTTTGGTTGCATATATTGTTATCAAAAACACGAGATGGGGAAAATAAATAATAAAACAATTAATAAAATCTACAATCACTTAAAATTAAAGATGGGAACATTCAAAAAATTTTCAGTATTGTGGTTTGGTGGCGAACCTCTACTTTGTTTAAATCAAATTACCTCGATGTCAAAGAATTTCATTGATCAGTGCACTGTCAATAATATTCCATATAAAGCACATATTATAACAAATGGATATTTATTAACACAAGAAGTATCCAGAATCTTAAGTGAACTAATGGTTGCAGATATTCAAATCACGCTGGATGGGATGTCAAAATCACATAACATTAGCAGACCATTACTTTCTGGAAAAGGTACTTTTGATAAGATCATTTACAATTTAGAAGTTGCAACAAAATATATACCTTTGATTAAGGTAAGGGTTAATATTTCAGATCAAAATATCAACGAGATAGAGGATTTAATCGACGTATTATCAAAGATCGATGGGAATATGCTGTTATATTTTATGCCCGTCCAGCATCATTCCTTCCTAGAATTAAATAAATGTGACACAATGCACCTTTCCAATTATAATCATTGGCAGTCACTTATTGATCGTCTTGAAAGATATGCAACAGAGCAAAGATTGCAGGTTCTGACAGAACGTCACAGATCTGGTCTCACATATTGTAATGCCTATTCAAAGAATGCCATAATTATAGATCCATTGGGAAATTGTTATTATTGTACCGGAGATATGGGGAGAAAAGAACGAAGAATTGGGTTCATCAATGAATCAGGAAAATTAATTTATACTAAAAAGAGAGGGGAGTACTTAAGTTTAAATCCATTTAATAATCATGAATGTATCAATTGTAATGTTCTACCATTATGTATGGGGGGGTGTTTTAAATTACCGATAGAGAATGGAAAAATTAATGGAAGATGTATTCAAAAAGAACTTTTTCCAATAAAGTTTCCTAATGCAATTTTTCAGGGAGTAAAAGATCCAATTGCTCATTCAACATGACAATATGATTTATCTGTTTAGAATGATTCAAAAATATGATGCGGGCGAACCCATTTTTCACCGGATGAGGCTATCACCCCGGGGTAAGCGACAGAATTTTATGGCGTTTTGTTCTGGGCAAAGCAGCGTCAGAGTCGCAACCGCCCCGCCAATTTGCACTTCAATACGTCTGATTTTGTCTACTTATAATATTGGTATATTAAATGGAACCTTGGCAATGTGAAATGAACCTAAGGAAACTGCTGAAAAACATAAGTCGCACGGTCATCCTCCTGGTATTCGTATTGATGGCTGCGTACTTCATCGCTGATGACGAGAAGACGACCCTCAATAACGAGATACGGTCCGTTTTGCCGGGTCAGTTCGTGACGCTGTCGGATGGACTGGTCCATTACGAATTGGCCGGTCCTGACGATGCACCAACGGTTGTCTTGGTGCATGGCTTCTCAGTGCCTTACTATATCTGGGATCCGACCTTTGACGCATTGGTGGATGCCGGATTTCGGGTGCTGCGCTACGATCTGTATGGCCGCGGCTATTCCGACCGGCCTGAGGTCGAATACAACCTCGACCTGTTCAGCGGACAATTGGAGCAGTTGCTTTCTGCGCTGGAGATGGACGAGCCTGTTGCGCTGGTGGGTTTGTCCTTTGGAGGACCAATCGTCGCCAGGTTTGCCAATCAACATCCCGGCAAGGTCCGCAGCCTGGTTCTGATCGACCCGCAGGTCGCCCCGGTATCGACGGCAGAAATCTTCCCACTAAACATCCCTCTCGTTGGGGAATACCTGATGGCTGTTTATCTTGCACCGCTGATGCTGCCAAAATCCCAGGCAGCTGATTTCTACAGACCTGAACGGTTTCCGGGCTGGGAAGATAAGTATCGCGTCCAGATGCAATACACGGGGTTCAGACGAGCAATCCTTTCCACAATACGTAATATGGTTAAAGTCGATGCCATTGCAGAATATGAAACCCTTGGCAAACAAGGCACCCCAGTATTGCTGTTCCGGGGACAGGAGGATCAGACGATCCCAGCCGTGGACATGGAGACGGTGCGTAGATTAATTCCCGACCTTGAATTTCATTCAGTGGCTGAGGCGGGCCACATCCCGCACTATGAGCGACCGGAAGCAGTTAATCCACTCTTGATTGAATTCCTGAGGCGTGGGGAAACCCAGATCCTTTGTAAATCTTGTGATGGCAGCTACCATTTCAATAGCGCCCACCCGACCGCCGCTATTCCGTAAAGGCATGCTATTCCTCGGGATGGATATCGCAAACTGTTGGGCAAAGGTCATCACCCATCCGCATTTTAGCAATAAGCCTGTGCGCGTTTTTGCCATCAAAGTCAGCAGTGGATGAATTTTCTCCGTCTCTTGTAATTTCGCCCAAAATTACCGCTGTCACAGCCCATAATAGTGGTACAAAAAAATCGCCTAACGCGTCAGAGTTGACAGAGAAGGAAATTGAATCAAAGAATAAGTCGATTAATCGTCTGGTCTATGAGTTGGGTAGCCTCAGCAAGGAAGGATAAAAATCATTGAAGGAAAGGTGTAAAATTACGGTAGGTCACTATGAACGCCATTACCTATCCTTTCAGCCTTTCCCAGCTCATTGATGTCTGTCGCCGAAACGATGTTTCGATGGTAGGCATCTTTGGCTCGATGGTGCGCGGTGAAGCAAAAAAAAGCAGCGATATTGACCTGATCGTCCGCTTTTCAAAACGAAAGAGTTTGCTGGCATTGGTTCGACTTGAACGCGAACTGGCTGAAACTCTGGGTCGGAAGGTTGATTTACTTACAGAAGCCTCGATTAGTCCATATATGCGTGATAAGGTTTTGAAGGAAATGCAGGTAGTTTATGGCTCACGATGAAATGCTTTATCTGCGTCATGTTCTGGATGCCATGGACACAATCGAAGAATATTTGCAAGGCATTGATGAGGGAAAATTCAAGAAGACCCGCTTGATTCAAGATGGTGTCATTCGGCAAATTGAAATCATCGGGGAAGCCGTTCGGCACATTTCTAAAGACATCCGCAAGACCTACCCTGAAATTCCGTGGCAGGATGTTGCAGGAATGCGCGACAAACTTATTCACGGCTATTTCGGCGTTGATATTGAAAAAGTTTGGGATACAGCTCGCGAAGACCTCCCCATATTACGGGTGCAGATGCTCAAAATTCTAAAAGACTTTGGACAGGATATATAACAGATAAAACGCCCTGATAACAGGGCGTTTTTTGTTCATAAACCTATTTCGATATCAAACGGGATGAGAGGTTTTGAGCCTGACACCTTTCGGTGCCCTCTGCTTATTTATTCCTTGGTTTCTTCGCTGCTCTCTACCGGACTTTCTGCAGGGGTTTCCACAGGACTTTCTACGGGAATTTCTACAGAACTTGCTTCAGGGCTTTCTACGGGAACTTCTTCAGGACTTTCTTCGTCCTGTTCGTTGAATTCCTGCGTCAGCATCTTGAAGTCTTTATCGGCAAAGGCGGCCGAGTCCACTTTGCGAAGGCTCAAGCCGATGCGGTGCTGATCCGAGTCAATGCGGATGACGCGCAGGGTTTTGACATCGCCATCCTTGAGAACTTCCTTGGGATGTTCGACGCGGTTCTCACTTAATTCGGAGATGTGAATGAGGCCTTCAATATCACCCTCGAGACGGGCAAAGGCGCCAAACTTGGTCAGGCGGGTAATGATGCCTTCCACAAGCTGACCGACGCTGAATTTTTCCACGCGGCTCTTCCAGGGATCATCCTGTAAAGCGCGCAGGGAGAGACCGATGCGCTTCTTCTCAAGGTCGATGTTAATGACCTTGACTTGCACTTCCTGGCCAACTTCGAGAATTTCCCTGGGATGCGCAAGACGATCCCACGAAAGTTCAGAGAGATGCACAAGACCGTCGGCACCATTGATGTTGACGAAGGCGCCAAAATCGGCCAGACTGGTGACACGTCCCATATAGGATTTGCCTTCTTCCAACTCGCTAATCACGCGGTCCTTCAAGGAGGCGCGTGATTCGGCGTTGGCGGCCCGTTCGGAAAGGATCAGACGACGGCGTTCGCGGTCGACCTCGATGATGCGGACGGAGATTGCCTGTCCGACCATTTTCTGCCAGCGCTGCTCAGGCGTATCGCCTGTCGATTGTGCGCGGCGTGCGGCGCTGATCTGGGAGGAGGGAACAAAGCCACGCAGGTTGCCGACTGCAACGATCAAACCGCCCTTGTTGAAACCGATGATCTTCGTATCGATCACGGTTTCATCGGCGATCATCTTCTCAACATTTTCCCAGGACATCTGTTCCTGGGCGCGTTTGAAGGACAGGACCACATTGCCATTCTGGTCTTCAGGGTTAACCACGTACACGTCAACTTCCTGTCCCACGCTCAACTCGGCACGTTCTTCCTCAGTGAGTTGTTCCAACTCACGTCCCGCAACAACGCCTTCGGATTTGGCTCCAATGCTGATAAGAATCTGATTTGGGCCAATGCTCGCAATCATGCCTTTGCGAATTTCGCCCGTCTGAGGCAATTCAACGCTTAAAGACTCTGATTCAAGCAGTGACTCCATGGTTTGATGATTACTCGGCTGGTCGCCCTGCGCATTTGCTGCCCCGCTCAGGGCTTCATTTTGATCCATCACTCGTGACTCCAATTAACTGAAATGTAAACTGGATTATACAAGTGAATGGTAAAGTTGGCAACCCTGCTAATTGCATTTTTGATTTTAGGCGAAACACGCGTTATAATCACGGGCTGGAGAAAATAAATGCCTGCCATCTTCCCCTTCACAGCCATAGTTGGACAAGAGCGCATGAAACGCGCGCTCATTCTTAATGCTGTTGATACCCGTATCGGCGGCGTATTGATCCGCGGCGAGCGCGGTACTGCAAAATCCACAGCCGCGCGGGCTTTAGCCGCGTTGTTGCCGCATGTCAAAATTGTACAAGACTGCCGCTTTGGATGCGACCCTGACAAACCAGCAACCTGGTGTACTGAATGTAAGGAACGCGCCGCCGCATCAAAAAAACTTCCCACCTCTGAACGTGCCACGCCTTTTATCAACCTTCCCGTTTCCGCTACAGAAGACCGCGTTGTCGGCACTTTGGACATCGAACAAGCTATTCAAAAAGGCGAACGCCATTTTGAACCCGGCGTGCTCGCTTCTGCAAACCGCGGATTGCTGTATATTGACGAAGTTAATCTGCTCGATGATCACGTGGTGGACATCCTGCTCGACTCGGCCGCCATGGGTGTAAACACGGTTGAACGCGAGGGCATTTCCTTCGCCCACCCCGCACGCTTCATTCTCGTCGGGACGATGAATCCTGAAGAAGGAGATCTCCGCCCTCAGTTGCTGGATCGCTTCGCGCTATCCGTGGATATTGTCGGCATCCGTGAGGCTCGCCAGCGTGTGACCATCATGGAACGCAACCTTTCCTATGAACGGGACTCGGAAGCCTTTCGAAAATTATGGCTTGTAAAAGAAGATGAACTTTCTCAGCAGATCGCGCGCGGGCGTGAGCTGGTTGACCAGGTCACACACACCAGCCGCGATCTGCTTTCCATCGCCGCGTTGACCTCGTCCCTTAATGTGGATGGTCACCGCGCGGATTTGGTCATTCTCAAAGCCGCACGCGCCGAAGCGGCTTTCGAAGGCCGCACGAAGATCAACGATCATGACATTGCCCTGGCCGCTGAGCTGGCGCTGCCTCACCGCATCAAACGCACGCCCTTCCAGCAGGCCGAAATGACAACTGAACAGTTGCAGGAACGCATCGAGCAGCTGGCAGGCCAATCGGTCCCGAGCGAAACGGATGACGAATCCGAAAGCAAGCAGGACGGCGAATCCGAGGAAAAAAAAACTTAAAACTCGAAGATGAGCAGCAGGAAGGTCCGCAGCAGGGTAATCCGGAACCCATGCAGCAACAGGAAGTATTCGCGAGTTCCAATGCAAATTGGTGGGATGGCGGACAAAAGGTAAAAGCAGGCGAGACCTTCCAGCCTCGCAAGTTAAATACCCCGCTCGATAAATTGACCAGAAAAAAGGCCGGCCGTCGTTCGCTCACCAAAACGGAGCGGAAGCACGGCCGTTATATCAAGGCGCGCCCCGCCGGCGACAATCTCACCGACATCGCCTTCGATGCCACCTTCCGCGCCGCCGCGCCTTTCCAAAAGCAGCGCATCGAAGAACGCAAGAAACTCGCCTTCTCCATCAAAAGAAGCGACCTGCAGCGCAAGGTCCGTGTGAAGCGCGTGGCAAACCTTGTCCTCTTCCTTGTGGATGCTTCATGGTCGATGGCGGTTGCCGAACGCATGAACGCCACAAAAGGCGCGATCCTTTCCTTGTTGACAGACGCCTATCAACGCCGCGACCGCGTGGGATTAATCGTCTTCCAGAAGGACCGCGCCACCCTTGTTTTGTCCCCCACCAATTCAATTCAACTCGCCCAACGCGCATTGATGGATATTCCCGTCGGCGGGAAGACACCGCTCTCCGCGGGCTTGTTCATGGCGCATGATGTGCTCACCCATGAAAAACATATCCACCCCGATGTGGAACCGCTTCTGATCGTCTTAACCGACGGCGCGGGTAATGTATCCATTGGCACTCTGCCGCCTCAAGAGGAATCCTTTAAATTCGCAGAACTCATCGCCCACGAAAAAACCCGTTCTGTGGTCATCAACATGGAACACGCCGCCTTCGACCAGGGTCTGGCGCAACAACTGGCAGACCACCTCGAAGCGCCCTGTTATGCGTTGAGCGAATTGAAGGCAGAGAGTTTGTATAACACGGTCAGAGATGAGATGTCCAAGCCGACCAAGAAATAAACGACTGAACCCCGCTTGCGTTATCCTTTCTTCAGGATCTCACCTGTTTCTGCCAATACATCGAAAACCCTGTTGGCAATCTCAATGGAGGTCGAGCCAAGGCCACATGCAGGAGCAACCAGGCTTCGGTTCATGAATTCTTCCACGGAAATATTAACGCTGTGCATGATTGCTTTTTCGGAGATTACTTTCAGACCTGCACGAAGCCGATCTGCCAGCGTCTGCGGCGTTTCAGTTAGGATCTGTTCGTTGTTGGGGATCAATCCCCAACAAACTGCGCCGCCGCGATCCAGAAATTCGCGCACCTCAGCAGGATAGAGCGCGAGATTCTCAATAAACCCATATGCATCAAGATTAAGAATATCAACTTTTGTGGAAAGCAATACGCTCCAATCTGTATTCGCGCAGCAATGCACGCCTGAAAATGCGCCTTCATTATGAATGGCTTCAAATAATTCATCGAGATATCCCACCACCTGTTCGCGGCTCAGGCTGATAAATGCGGAACCAAAGGATGCCAAATATGGTTCATCCACGAACAGGATCACATTTGGTCTTACCGTTTTAAATTGCCGTACCTGCCAGCGAGCAGCCATGACCATGTTTTTGATGATTACATCTGCATACGTCTCGTTATAGAGTGATGCGCGTAAATCCTGGTCTGTAACTGTCAAACCAAACGAGATCGGACCTGTGACCTGTCCCTTGGCCCACTCACCTTTTGTGACTCGCAAGGAATCCAACATGGCGAAAAACCCCTCTGCATATCGAGGTTGCAGAGCGTATGCTTCCACATCATCTGAGAGATAAGGAGTATAGAAGGCTTCCAGCGCGGAAGTCATATCGCCGCGCGTGGAGATGCTGATCTTTTCTTTTTCCTCATCTACCACCACGCATGGGAGAGTGGGCGAGTATTGAACATACATACTCTCGCGAAAACTGCGGCGAGGCAGCTGCGGCCAGGCAGGCACATCCAGCAGTGAAACTAATTTATCGGTCAAGCCCGATGCGGAAGGATATGGCACGGAGCCAACGTGTGTGGTGAGGAAGTTGAAATCTGTCATATTTACTCCAATAGCAGAACGGTTCGTTGTCTTCACTTACTATCTGATGTGAGTACCTTGAGGATTCTGTCCAAGCCGACCAAGAAGAAAAGAAGTAAAGAATTTATGTGACAGTCACCTTGAAGGTGACTGTCACATTTTTAGCTTACGAATCAAATCCCAAACCCAGTGCATCCAGGGTCTTGAGCCATAAATTTCTCTTCCCTGCATTTTGATCCGCCTGGTCCAAAGACCATCTTGTAAAATTGACAATCGGCGAGCGGAACGGTTCAGGCGGGAATGGAAATGGTTTTGATTTCACCATTTGCAATTCGGTGCGTTCGGTCTTTTTATCATCCAGCAAATCCAGCATGACTTGTGCCCCGAAACGCGAGGCGCCGACGCCCAAGCCCGTATAACCCAGCGCGTATGCAACCCTGCCATGATAAGCCCTGCCCCAAAAGGCGGTATAACGCGAGCAGGTATCGATCGCGCCGCCCCAGGCGTGCGTGAAGCGCAATCCCGTCAGCTGGGGGAAAGTTTGGAAGAAGTGCTCAGCCAAACGTCCGAAAGAGGCGGGATTATTTTCCAGATGCGGCGATACTTCGTTATTCCGATAATAAATGGCGTCGTATCCGCCCCATAGAATCCGTCCATCCGCGGTGGTGCGATAGTAATGGAATTGATTGCCGTTGTCGCTGAGGCCCTCGCGACCGCGCCAGCCAATGGCATCGCGTTGCGCCCTTGATAACGGCTCGCTCATCAACACGTAATCGTAAACAGGCAAAACATAAAGCGAAAGGCGCTTGAGCAAGGGAGGAAAGGCGTTTGTGGCAAGTGCCGCTTTTTTGGATTCGACTTCGCCTTGCTGGGTTTTGCAAAGGATGGACCCGCGCCTCTCTTCTAACGCCGTCACCTGTGTGCCTTCAAACAAGCGGACACCAAGCTCAAGGCATGCTCTCCTCAACCCCCACGCCAATTGCGCGGGGTTGACCATCGCCGCGAATGGATTATGGACGCCCGCGAGATAGGTTGGCGAATTGACCCGCGCACGAATTTGCTCTTGGTCCAGAAATTGAGCATTTACGCCATAGGATGCCGCCTCATCGATTTCTTCGCGCAGATCGTTGATTTGATAAGGTTCATTGGCGATATGAATCTCGCCGGAACGAATGTAATCACAATCAATATTGAACTGCTTAATAGTGTCTTCAATGCCGTCGAGGTTTTTTATACCTAAGTGAAGCAATTTGGCAAGTTCGCGAGGCCAACGGTTTTTGCCGTTTTGAAAACCATGCGTGAGCGATGCAGCCACAAAGCCGCCATTCCGTCCGCTTGCGCCGATGGCTGTCTCCCCTGCTTCGAGCAGAATAACATCACGATCTGGGTCAGCTTGCTTTGCGAGTAAAGCAGTCCATAAGCCGGTAAAACCCGCTCCCACGATCACAAGGTCGGTTTTGACTTTTGCAGTGAGAGGCGAGGTTTTCTCAGGCCGCTTTGGATCATCCAACCAGAATGGTGTGAGTTTCACATCCGCAATGGCCTTCAAACTTTCGGGGCGCGGCGTGTTCGAGAAAAGCATGGGGTCTCCAATTTCCGACCTCATCCAGTCCTCCTCCAAATCCACAACAAAATTTTGGGAAATTATAAAAACTTCACCTGGTGGATTTGGGGGAGGTGCCGAAGGCGGAGGGGGTGCAAGTTTATAAATTTTGAGATAGTGTAACGGGGAATACAGTCTTGAGTCAAATACCTGGATAGGGTACCCATCTGAATCGAGAATTGAACAAATACCCTGGCGGACATGATGGATACGAATTATTGGAATTCAATTCGATAATCCTCAATTTTTAGCATTCGCATTTAATGGATTTGACTTTGAAATTGCCATATTTTGCCATACATTTCCTCCTTGACATTATAGAACACTTGTTCTATAATGTCGCCAATTACTCGACAAGGAGGTCGAAATGACTACATATCCTCATAATCCACTTGGAAATGGCATAAGAAACCTTTGGAACAGCCTGATTCACAACAGAAAATTCAACCGCGGAGCAGCCTGGGGTATGATGATCGTCAGCGCCCTGCTTGCGTTTGAAATCTTCAACTTCAGCACCACTCAATATGCCCTGCATGACATGCTCGGCGACCTGCAATTCGCAAGGATCCGCTGGGCGACCATCCTCGCCATCGCCTTCTGCGGCATCGATTTTGCCGGCATCGCCCGTCTCTTCACCCCCGAACAGGGGCGTGACGAACCCGCCGAAGTATATTATCTCTTTGGCGCCTGGCTTCTGGCCGCAGGCTTCAACGCCACACTCACCTGGTGGGGTGTCTCCGTTGCGATCATTAATAACGGCAATCTGCACTCCAGCGCCATATTGAGCACAGAAATGTTGACCAGGGGTGTGCCGGTCTTCGTGGCCGTCATGGTCTGGCTGGTGCGCCTGCTGATCATCGGCACCTTCTCCCTGGCCGGCGACCGCATTTTTACAACCGCGCAAACTCATAATAGCCAGGATCAAGCCCAACGCACCTATAATTCACAACTACAACCGCGCCCATCCTATCAGGCTCAGCGCCCTGCGAGTCAAGCTGTCCTGCGTCCTGTCTCAGAGATCAACCACCCGCTCAACTCCGCGTCATCCCTGCACCCTGCGCCCAAACCCATGAAGGCCTCACCACAATCTGCATTCCTTGTGCCTGAACCAACCTATCAGCCTGTCTCTTACAATGCGCGCAGTTCGGATAACGGAGATCGCCATTACGACGCGTAGCACCCTTCGACCACACTTAATAAGAATAACAACCTCATCAACACATTTCGAGCCCGGACCCAATAGACCAGGAAAGAGAAAATATTCATGCCCCGCGCTCGCACCAGAAAAGATTATCGACTAGCAGCCGCAACCCAGTACGGTCAGGGAGGCGGCTGTCTGTCTGACTTTACAATAGTACCGCTCACTGTCTTATTTGTCAGCGCAATTCTCGCATCCTTTGCATGGAAGACAGATCTCCTGCCCATGGATGCGCCTTCCAATTCCATGTCAACCGCCATTTCCCCCATCTTTAGAATGGAAGTCCAACACTGGGCCCACTCGATCTCAGAGTGGGCGGGCGCCTCAAATCTTAACCCAAACCTGGTTGCCACCATCATGCAGATCGAATCCTGTGGGGACCCGCGCGCCCTATCCAGCGCCGGCGCCATGGGACTCTTTCAAGTGATGCCGTTTCATTTCCTTGCAACCGACGATCCCTACAACCCGAACGCCAATGCCGCCCGCGGACTCGCCTACCTCGCGCATGCACTCGAAACCGCAAACGGCGACGCACGCCTCGCCATGGCCGGCTACAACGGAGGCATAGGCATCATCCAGCGCACTGAATGGACATGGTCTGCCCAAACAAAGCGTTACGTACAATATGGCGCGCCCATTTATCAAGATGCATTAAATGGACGCGAATCAAGCAGCGCATTGGATGAATGGTATGCACATTATGGAGTTAGCCTGTGTAAACAAGCCCATCTAAGGTTGGGATTACCGTAATAACGCTTTTCGGGAATTTGGCCCACTGACAAATACAAAAGAACAATGGTTACTTTAGTAAATTCAACCAGATCACAAACGTCGTCCCTTTCCCCTCTTTTGACTCAACCTTGATCTGTCCACTGTGATGCTCCACGATCCAATGCGCAATCGAAAGTCCCAACCCAAACCCACTGGTCTTGGAGCGCGTGCGTGATTTTTCCGCACGATAGAAACGGTCAAAGATATGCGGCAGATCCTCGGCGGGGATGCCCGGCCCGGTGTCCCGCACGATGATCCGCGCCTGATCGCCCAATCTGGATATGCTCAAGAAAACATCCCCGCCCGGCGGCGTATATTGTATGGCATTCGAAACCAGGTTTAATAAAACCTGCTTCAACCGGTCACGGTCTCCATTGACCATGACCTGATCAATGTCATTAAGATGTACATGCACTTTACTGCTTGCCAGCACGCGCATTTCGGTAAAGACTTCAGTGAGCAGCAGGTCCAATTCCACAGGCGCAAAATTAAGGGTCAGTTTCCCAGATTCTGCCTGCGCCAGCATTAACAAACCACCCACCAGACGCGTCAGCCTGCCGGCTTCCTGATCGATACTGCTCAGTGATTCTTCATCCGCTTCCTTCATATGGCGCATCAGATCCACGTTGCCTTTGATGACCGTCAAGGGCGTGCGCAATTCGTGGCTGACATCTGCGAGAAAGCGCTGTTGCGAGGTAAAAAGTGATTCCAAACGCTCAAGGGTTTGATTGAATGAGACCACCAGACTGCCGATCTCATCCTCCGTCTCATCCTGATAGGGGATCCGCCGTGAAAGATCGTCGGCGCGGTTGATCTGATCCACTGTTTCAGTGATGGATTCCAACGGGAAAAACGCACGTCCCAGCACTGCCCACGAACCAAGCCCCGCCAGTAATACTGCAATCACGGAAATCACAGCCATAATTGAAAGCAGGTTATTACGCGTTGCATCCACAACCGTTAAACTTGCGCCTACCTGCAAGGTGCCGATCACCCGTTTACCCAATTGAAGGGGAATGCTCAAGACCCGCAGGTGTGCTCCATTGAGGAAGGAATCTTCATAGAGAGTCAGGCCAGACTTCAGCCCGATGGGATCGAGAGGTTGGTTCAATGCCCCAATGCTGGGAGAAGTCGCGATGATTCTCCCGTCTGATCCCCAGACCTGTACATAAGCGTTCGATGTCATATCCAGGGGAGGCAAACTGATCAGGCTCAATTCCCCCACCGAATTGACCTTGGTAACCTGCGTAATATCACGCGCAACCCCTTCCAGCATGGTATCCACTTGATTGAGTAAAATTACGTTAACCAGAATATAAACCGCCGCGCCAAAGATGAGCAATATTCCACCCATGAACGTTGAGTAAAGCAAGGTAAGGCGCAGGCGTAGTGACATGAGATCCGTGTAATGCGTTGAGTTTAAAGTTACTTGAGGATGCGAAAAGCGGCAGTTTGGACTGCCGCTTTTTATTAAGGATTCTCTCTGAGCACATATCCCACACCGCGTACGGTATGGATTAGGCGTATTTCGCCATCACCTTCCAGCTTCTGGCGCAGATAACGAATATATACTTCCAGCACGTTGCTTTCGCCGCCAAAATCATACCCCCACACACGGTCAAAAATAACTTCACGAGTCAACACCTGTTTTGGATGGCGCAGGAACAATTCAAGCAATTCGTATTCCTTAGCAGTTAGCGCCACAACACGACTTCCGCGTGAAGCCTGACGCGAACCGGTATCGAGCGATAGGTCTGCAAATTTCAAAACAGGGATGCGTTCAGGTTGTGTACGGCGCAGCAAAGCGCGTACGCGTGCAAGCAGTTCGTCCAAATTGAACGGTTTCACCATGTAATCATCCGCGCCTGCATCCAGACCCTGGATGCGGTCCTGCACTGTATCCTTCGCAGTCAACATCAGGATCGGGATCGAGCCGCCGGTCCGCAAACGATGGCATACTTCCAGGCCGTCCATGCCGGGCAGCATCCAGTCCAGGATCGCAAGATCGGGTGTGTGGTCGCGAGCCGCAATCAAGCCCATGCGTCCGTCAATGGCAGTGTCAACTGTGTAGCCTTCATAAGCCAAACCGCGCTGCAACAGTTTGAGAATGGCCTGGTCGTCTTCGATAATTAGGATTCGCTCATTCATAGCTTTGCTCCTGACCAAAATATACCATAATTTCGTATCTGCTTATTTTCCTCTTAGCGCATTCAGGGCAGTTTGATAATCATCCGGGTACACCGCTTGAAAGGTCATCATCTCATTGGTGTTTGGATGCGTGAGCTTTAACGAATATGCGTGAAGCGCAGGACGCTGGATAACTTCCGTTTCAGGCGCACTATAGAGCACGTCACCCAAAAGCGGATAACCCAACGCATACGCATGGACTCTAATCTGATGCGTTCTCCCCGTCATCGGCGTCGCCTCCACCAAAGTCGACGATGGATACCGTGCAAGAATCTTGAATCTCGTCTCAGAGCGGACTCCGTTTTTATTGTCCACTATGGTGCGGTGCTTATGACCAACATCCACGCGCAATGGAAATTTCGTGATCTTATCATCCCATCTTGGAGCGCCCTTGAGAATGGCATGATAAGTTTTCCCGACCTGGTGTTTTTCAAACTGGATGTTCAAGGAGCGATGCGACTCAGCTGTCAATGCAAAGACCATGATCCCGCTGGTGATCTTGTCAATGCGATGGACCACCCAAATCCTGCCGAGTTGCTCTTCAAGCATTTTGATGAGATAAGGCGCATCCTTGTCCCAGCCTTCAATAAGTACGGAAAGCCCGGCGGGCTTGTTAATAATAAGAATCTCCGAATCTTGGTAAACAATGTTAATCTGTGACATAAGTACCTATATTGTACCGTGCAATCCTTCACCAGGCTTAGGATAACTTCTCAAGCCACCTGATTTACCTGACTTAACCGTCGCAATTAGGTCTGTGTAAACACCGTTTTCGGTATAAAACAACTCCCCTAAATGACAGTCCTTCCAACCGTGCCATAAACCATGACGATGATATAAGGCTCCTTAAGCCATTCTGCGTGGACCCTAATGGTTTCTCATCACACAGGGCAGAAGTCCCTTCTACAAATGCAATGGATTTAGCTTTACCACAAATCGAATAACCTTCCGGATGTTATCCGCAAAATCATGGGATGCTGTGATTTCGATGTCAGATTTTCACAACAGTAATTTTCAGTTCAATACGCACAGCCTCGCAGATGTAACTTTAATCCAAGTAATGACATCAATAACCCCGCTAAGCACGCTTTTCGATGCCCTCATTTTTCAATCTAACAGGGAAGTACATTATCAAGTTGGGAGGTCGAAAATCAAAAACAAAAAGACTCGTCACAGCGAGGAGGGCGAGCAATAACGAGTCTTATACTGGATTTCAGGTACTCCCACCTACTTAATAAATTTACACGCCAATATACACATGGTATAATTTCCCAGCTAAAAATTGGAGAGGTCGCGTAGTCTGGCTTAGCGCGCACGCTTGGAAAGCGTGTAACCCACAAAGGTTCGCGGGTTCGAATCCCGCCCTCTCCGCCAGTGACGTCCCTCTTCTGAGGGACGTATCGTTTTTTGTGGATCACGAGAGGTTTTGCAGGAGTTTTTCTTATGTTGTTTTGGAATATATGGGACAAAAAGACCTGATTTGACGATCAGGTCTTTTTGTCATTGCGTGATCACGGTGTCGGAGTTGCTGTAATTCCCACCACAGGAGACGGTGTTTCTGCTAAATCTGGTATCGGAAGCGGTTTACCAGCAGAAACCACCAGGTCGGCGATTGTTTCGGTATGGCCGGGCACATCTGGATTGGTGGTGGAAATGAATTGATACAGCAGGGACGATTTCCAGTTTCCAGCGCTGAGAATATCTGTTCCGTTGGATTCGGCGTCGGCACGGTGGGAACCGGCAATGATTCCCGCATAACTGCTCAAATCGAGTTGCGCCGGTGAGACAGCCACATCCACTGAGTGGCAGGATACACAGGAAAGCGAACCGGAATACCAAAGGTTGGCTTCGACGAAGAGCGGTTTCACCTCTGCAAAAGTAGCTTCACAATTTTGCCCATTACCATCAACAAACTGGAATGTATCCGTTTCGGAGGAGCCAGCCGCAACCCATGCGCCAATCAAATCCACTGCGATGATACGGCATTGGTCAGAGGCGGCAATTTGACCAGCGGTGATTTCCATTGCAGGCATGGTAGCCGGAATAAGGGTTGGAATGGGTGTCCGTTCAACAGGCAATGCACCGCGGTTACAAGTTAATGTAAATCCACAGGCATTAATATATAGAAAGCTAATCCATGCAAGGATACCAAACAAAAAAATGGTCAGGGTGCCATAGATATATTTTCTCACATCATCATTCATTCGTAATACCTCCCTATTGCCCTTCTGCCGCTTTGAGCGTGCGAATGTAATTAACTACATCCCAGCGTTCGCGAACATTCAGGTTCTCATTCAAGGGCGGCATTTGCCCGGAAAATTGAATATTTGGGAACAAACTATTATTGGGATTGAATATGCCATTTGAAATGGTCAGGAAAAGACTGCCATCGCTTTTGCCTTGAACCGCTTCGCTGGTCAGGTCGGCTGGCTTCTTTTTGACCAGGAAGGCGGAAACGGTGCCATTCCCCTCTCCAGTCTCGCCATGACACATCTGGCAGTGTGTAGCGAAAAGTTGCGCACCGCGCGCAATGGAAGTCTCATCCGCAGGGACTGGATTGGTCGGCGCACCGTTACCGGGGATATAAGCAGCGCCTTCCACTGGGATCGATTGCGCAGGTACAGCCAGGGGTTTTTCCTGGGTACCAAAAGATGGTTGGATCTCCATAAAGCTGATCCAGTCGATTTTTATCACATCAAAGGCAAATATCCCCAACGCGCCGACAAGCACGAGGAGTACCGCAAATACAGCAACAAGTTGCTTGAATAATCTCATAGGTGCTCTACCTCCGCGACCTCGACCTTTTCCGCTCCGAGGGCGGTCATGGCTTTGGTGAATTTTTCCCTGCTCTCGTTAGGACAAATAAAGAAGACGGCAATTTTTCCATCGCTGACTTCCTTCACGTATTCCATCGGGCGATAGTTGGGGAAATAGCTATCCAGGAAAACACCGAGGAATGTGGAGAGCAACATACCCAGCATGGTAATCTCGAATAAAACAACCACAGTGGGTGGACCTGGGACGAAAGCCTGGGATCCGACCTGGATTGGATATGGGTACCAATAAGGCACAACAAAAGTCAGGAAAGCAGCTCCCAGAAAACCTAAGATCGCACCGCCGGCAGCCAGGCGGGGAACATTTGTCCACTGGCTGGGACGGCCCAGCATGGCTTCGGTAACAGGAATGCCTGAGATCACATTCATGTGATCGTCAGAGAGACCTAAAGCGCGGAGTTGTTCAATTGCATCCGCCGCAGGTTCAAGGTCAGGAAAGACCGCTAACAGGGAAATATTGTCAGCCATATGAGTCACCTATTCCAATTCGCTGACCGATACAACGGTCTCGCGTCCAAATTTCTTGAGTTCGTGGGCCATCTGACCCTCCTGCACTTCCCACACGGGGATGAGAGGAATGAGACGGGAGGCGGCCATGTAAAGCAGGATGAAAAAAGCCAGGGTTCCAATGCCGAGCTGGATTTCAACGCCTGGCTGGTAAAGACGCCATGTGAAAGGCGCACGGTTGATACTGAGTGAAACGGGAATAATAATGTAACGCTCAAACCACATGCCAACATTGATAAAGAAACCTACAGTGAAAACGATCCACGGCGTGGAGCGCCATTGACGATTCCATAGGACCGCCCATGGGATCACGACATTGAAGACCAGCATTGCCATCCACATCCATCCCATTGGACCATTTTCATGAAAGTGCAGGAGTTGGTGCGTCCACTTGTCGCCGCCGTACCATTGCACCAGGTAATCATTGAAAAAGAAGTAGGCCCAGGCCATGGAGATAATGAGCATGAGTTTGGCAATCGCTTCGAAATGTTCGGGACGAATGAAATATTTCATATTCTTCATCGTGCCGCGAACCACTGCAAGTACCATAATCACCGCGCCCATGCCAGAGTGCAAAGCGCCGACAACGAAGTACGGCCCAAAGATAGTGGAATTCCAGCCGGGTCGGGTAGCGGCGGCAAAATCCCAGGACACGATGGTGTGTACAGAGAACATAACCGGGATGATCGCGAACGCAAAGATGTTCATTGCATTACGCAGATGTGTCCATTCTCCCTCTGTACCCCGAAAACCAAGCGCTAGTATCTTATAGAAAGTCTTGCGCCAGCCAGTGGAACGATCACGCGCCATAGCAACATCGGGAATCAATGGCAGGAATAGGTACATGGTGGATGAAAGCAAATAGGTTGTGATCGCCAACAAGTCCCAGGTAAGAGGGGAATGCATGTTCGGCCACAACATACGTTCATTCGAATAGGGCATAAGCCAATAGAATAACCATACACGGCCCAGGTGCATAAAAATGCTGAAGCCAGCCTGTACCAGGCCAAAGGTGGTCATCAATTCTGCGGCGCGGGTGAACGGGCGGCGAAATTCCGCTTTGAACACGCGCAGGATGGCGGAGATGAATGTGCCCGCATGGCTAATACCGATCCAAAACACGGTATTGACGAGAAAGACACCCCAGTATGCAGGTCGGTTGACGCCTGCAATACCGAGGCCTTCCAGAATCATCCTGCCCCAGGTATAGAATAAACCCCATGCCACGATTACGCTCAGCACTGCAAACACAGCCCAGAATTTCCACGATGTCGTATGCATGGATTCCATGACCATATCGTTCATTTGGCCGCGTGGAATCGGATCGAGCATTAAGTGTTCTTCGCGAAAATGCTCTTCAGCATGCCCTTCATGTTTTTTATCTTCAACCATAATTAGCCTCCCTTAAAGTAGGTCACGTTCGGCAACGTGCCAAGTTCTTCAAGTTGTTTGACTCCATGACCATGAACGCGGGCCAGTTGTGAGACGAGCGAATCGGGGTCATCCACACGGCCAAAGGTGATGGCGCTGGCAGGACAAGCCTGTGCGCAGGCGGTTGTGAATTCACCGTCCACGATTTCGCGGCCTTCGGCTTTGGCTTTATCTTCTGCCTTATGAATGCGTTGGATGCAGAAGGTGCATTTTTCCATCACACCACGACGGCGGACAGTTACATCAGGGTTTAGTTGATTCGGTAAAGGTTCAGGGCGTTCGTAATCGCGCCAATTGAAGGAACGTACCTGATATGGACAGTTATTTCCACAGTAACGCGTACCGACACAGCGGTTATATACTTGCAAATTCAATTGCTCAGCCTGTGAATGAACCGTGGCCAATGCGGGACAAACAGGTTCACAGGGAGCGCTTCCGCATTGCTGGCACATCATCGGCTGGTTGGGCGTCATCTTTACTGCGGGGTACTCGCCCTCCCAGAAACGCTCGATGCGGATCCAGTGCATGGAACGGCCATAGCCTGAATCCTGTTCGCCAACAAATGAGAGATTATTTTCCATTGCACACGCGGCAACACAAGCCTGACAGCCTGTGCACATATCCTGGTCAATGACCATGCCCCACTTACCGACATGCTCTTCGCCCATTTTCACCTCGGACATATTCAATTCAATCGCCATGATTAATGCTCCTCACCAAGACCAATGCCATAAACACCCATAATACTTTCAAGGCGTGAGAGTGGTTGTTTCTTCCCGGTCTTTTCGATTTTGACTTTCATACCGGCAAATGCGAGATCGCCTGCTTCATTAAAATGTTGACCAAGTAAATCTGCAGGATTGACACCGCGCTTCTCAGCATATCTGCCATAAGCAGTATGTCCCTGACCAAAAGGCATCGCGATCGTGTCGGGACGGATGGCTGGGTACACATAAACGGGCGCTTCCAACTGCCCGGCCTCGCTCACGATCTTAACCACATCGTCGTTTTCAATTCCAAGTTCACGAGCAGTTTCGGGATTCATCTCAACCCAGGTGTTCCACATGACTGTGGTTGTGGGGTCGGGTAATTCCTGCAACCAGGGTTTGTTCGCACCGGCCTCGGCCAATGTCGGCGAAACGAACGGGATAAAGAAGAATTCGCCTTCGCCAGCAAACTCTGCTTCTTTTACATTCTGGTTGCGGTTAAGTACGTCCCCCGCGCTGGGAATGCCGCGTGCATCAGACAGTTTCCAATAGCCGCCGTGCTGCTGGAAAGAAGCCATGAAGGTAGGAATATCCGGCGCAGAGATGGAGCCGTCTGCTTCGTTCATCAAAGAAGCAACTTTGCTTTGCAGGAATTCGACTTCGTCCTTGAAGGGAAGCGCCTCGGCAAATTGACCGCCAACCAATTGAGCCGCCGCAATCAACACATCTGCAGTTGCGCGGGTATTGTAGAAAGGTGAAACCACTGGCTGTGCACCCGACAATACCGGTTGAGCCGACCCGGTGGCTACACGCTGGTAACCCCAAGACTCAAGTCCATGATGATCAGGGAAGACATAGTCCGCTTCCTGCGCGGTTTCATCCGGGAAAGTTGAGAATGAAATGATCTGTGAAATATGTTTACTCGCGCCGCCAAATTCAAGCGAGGCCGGCAATTCAAAGAGCGGATTGACACCATGCACGAACAGTACTTTGATCCTGCCATCGTACATCTTCTGGATGAATTCCTGCATTTCCTTCGCAGAAGCGGGGCGTTGAGATTCTGTTTGATTGGGAGCGAGTGGCGAGAAGAACACGCCGCCCGGCTTGCCAAAGTTATCAGCAACGGCGTTCAAAGCAAGCACGGCTTCTGCAACGGCGAGACCATTGCTCTGACCGAGCGCCGCACCGCCGGGGATCGCCAGTGCGGCGGCTGAATTTGCAAACATCCCAGTAAGATGTTCGAGAATTTTTAATTTAACACCAGACTTTGATGCAACTTCAACTGGATTGACGTCTGAGAAAGCGCGAGGCAGCGGGCCGCCGCGTAACTCAGAGACGAGTCTTCCAATGGCAAGAGCGACTAGGGCCTCGGTCCCGGGGCGAAGCGGGATCCATTCATCCGCCTTGCCGCCAGTCGAAGACATGCGGGCCTCAAATTGCACAAAAGTTCCCCGTCTCTTCGTTAGAGCTTCACGCAGACCTGCGAAACCGCGAGTATAAGAAACCGGCGAGAGCCACGTCTCAAGGAAGTTCGCGCCAAATGAGAAAACAGCCTGCGCCCCACCTACATCGAAGAACGGCAAACCGGCTTCGCCCAAGAGATTCTCGGCGGCTTTGCTCAAGGTGGCGCGCGATTCAAACATGCCCAATGCGCCAAATCGGACCGGGGCGTTAATGCCTGTTGCGTTTGAAAGATCGGTTACCAGGTCAAAGAGATGATCGGGCGCCATACCCATCAGGAAAGCGATTTCCTCTGGTTTGTTGTTCTTGAGGGCGTCCGCAACAGCCTGTATGGCGGCGTCCCAGGTTATTGTTTCGAAAGACGTATTTCCGCGCATGCGTTTGATCGGATCGGTTACGCGGTCCGGATTGTATAAACCTTGTAAAGTTGCCTGTCCACGCGCGCAGGTCTTGCCGAGGTTGAGCGGATTGTTCGGATTGCCTTCGGTCTTGATCGCGCGGCCTTGCATGGTGCGAACAATGAGTCCGCAGCCCGCCGCACATTCGCGGCATGTAGTGGCGTAATAAGTGCTCTGACCGTTATAGTTGTATTCGGGCAGCTGCATGTAAGGTTCGCGCTTGACGTAACGCGAAGCAGGCCCACAACCAGTGAGGATGGCAGTCGTCGCCGCGCCCACACCAGCCAGTTTTAGAAAATCACGCCGGGAAAATTTATCACTCATTTTAATTTCCTTTCGCCCGGTTAATAATGACATGTGCCACAGTCGGTCAGCTTGACCAGTTTTTCATGGTCAGCTCCCGCAGTCTTAACATGGCAATTCAAACACCACCCCATGTTCATCACCTGCGGGTTCTGAGCAATGGTCAACTTACTCATATCGCCGTGACAATCTTCGCAGTTTTTTCCCGCCGCAATATGTGCGCGATGGTTGAATCGAACGAAATCCGGCACCATGGCGACCGGCACCCATTCAATGGGTGTGCCGTTTTCCACCGCATGCTTCAACGGTGCGAGAAGCGCACTCGTCTGTGTTTTGGCGATCTGATTATGACAACCCCAACACTTTGCTTGTGAGGGAATGCCCGCTGAGGGTCCCTTCGCCGCGCCTGGATGGCAGTATAAACACTGGATACCCAAGGCAGCATGCGTCCGATGGGGAAACTGAATGGGCTGTTCTGGCGACTGCTGGGTCGTATAAAGACCATACGCCGCCAGGCTGAACAACGCGAGCAAGGCGATCCCCACTGCAATCAGGCCGAGAGGCTGTTTCAACCAGTCAAGAATTCTTTTGATCATGGATACTCCTGAAATGGACTTAAGCGCAACGCCGCCGTATTGGCAACGGCGGCGAAGGCAGAATTAACTTACTCAATGCAATGGAAACAAAAGAATGATGAGGAATCCGCTACAGCATGAAGGTACATAAAATCCTTCCTGACAAGCAGGACGAGGATAAGCATCATGACTTCCATAAATACCTCCATAACTCTCTCCATAAATATCTAATTGCTGAACCCCACCAGCAATTAACCCGCCGCATTATACATCGAAAGTACAGAAAAGTACATAAAAGAGTAAATTTGTACACTTTCGATACATGATACAATTGCAATGAATAAAATGATGAAAACGAATCATATTTTCGGAATCCTGGTTTCTTTATTCATCCTTCTTGTCCTCGCCCTGGCAATTACTAATTTCAACCAGCCGGTTGCCTTCGCGCAAAACACGAATGTAGTCTCCCCACTTCAACAAGTCACCCCTACTTCGATTGCAGGGGATCAATCCGAGGTCGGCTCGACGGACGGCATCCTGATCATGGGTATTGTCATCGTGGTGATCGTCGTCACCCCTCTTCTGTTCCGCAAACAAAGAAATAAAAGACAAGAAAACCACTGATTTTGGCAGTGGTTTTTTATACGAAATCAACCCAAGTTCAAATCCCCACCGCCTCCGTTCGACTCGAAATTTTCAATTTCGCATGCAAAGAGGAAAGATAATATTTATCCGCGTGCCCGTTGATAACAGGCAAAAGCGTGATTTATTTATTCACCAACACCACCTGAACACTATCTGGAGCTTTCCAATTCCGTACCGATTAATATAAAATTATGGAAATTCAATGTATCCATATCTACGCGATGAGATGAATTTAATATGGAAACCTCACCCAAGATTCCATTGATCACAACCCAGAGGCTGGTTTTGCGCCCGTTCTCAATGGCTGATTTGGCCATGTTGAAGCCCATTGTGCAAGAACCTGATATCTTTCATTATTTTCCAAACCAGGATCCCTGGACGGATGAAAAAACTGAAGGTTATATTCAGTATCAGATCAATCACTGGCATCTATATGGTTATGGTCACTGGGCATTGGTAAGGAATGAGACAGGCCAAATCATTGGCTGGAATGGGCTGGAGTTTCTGCCCGATACAAATGAAACCGAAGTCGGTTATCTTTTGAGCAAAGCATTTTGGGGAAAGGGATATGCCACAGAAGCGGCAATCGCGGCCATTCAGTTTGGAATAAAGAAAATAAAGTTGAATGAGATCATCGGGTTGACTCATCCGGAGAATATCGCGTCACAGCGCGTGCTGGAAAAGTGCGGGTTTTCGTTTACGCGGAGCGCAACCTATTTCGGGATGGAAATGTTTAGATTCGCCACTCAGGTATAAGGTCGGTGACCATCATCACCATTTTGCAGTTGTGGCGATCCACCATCACACCGTCAATCGGAGAGATGATCAAGAATGAAGTCATAACGAAAATCTGCATCAAACCGAGGGGCGCTTTCCGTTTTTTGAAACACTAATATAGTCATGCCGAACTGACTCATGGCGCTGGCAAGTACGGAAATAATCTATCCAATCCATACAAGAGTAAAGCCAAACATGCCGCGAGGACGTTTTGTAGAAGTCTCTTCCGTGTTTAATATGTTCCTAAATCAATTATTTAGGAGATTAATCAGTTAAATAGATCCGGATTGGAAAGCCAAGTACTCTCTTGATCGAAGGTCTATCTATTGCAACATTCCATAAAAGAGGAATAACATTTCGCACTTCTCTTCCTGAATCTTTTTATTCAACAAAGATTTCGACGTGTTCGCCGTCTTCTTCGTCAACGACGTCAATGATCTTGCCCGTCACACCCATGCGCAGGGCTTCCATTACGTTGCTCATATCCACACCCTGCACTTCGGGAGCAAAATGGGCGCCGATCTTCATGCCTGCATCCACCAGCGCAAGCGGAATTTGGACGGAGGCTTTCGAGCGGCCGGTGCGAGTATCCGTCACGCGGACGCGAAGCCAGTGCGCGCCTCCTGCCCCTGGTGAGCGCGGCGGCGTGGGAATGCCGCGACGCGAATCACTTAATGCCGCCAGCAGTTTTGAACCTTCGTCGGCGCTGATCTTGCCCTCTTCGATCAACTTCAGGATTTTCATTCTCTCTTCGCTGTTTGCCATTTCACACCTCTTGTTCCATGAATACTTTTATGCAATTGCTTTTTCACCATCATCCACGTGATTAATCAGTGGTTCAGTAATAGATTTCGCCATTGCAATTGCCTGCACCACTTCAGCCACATTCGTATTTTAAAGTCCAGCGATTCGGCTGCCGAAATTCTTCAGGAACCAGCCAGCAAACCCGATCAGGAGTGGAAACGCAATCGTAATTTTTTTCGGGCCGTCACCATCACTGGCTTGCAACCGATCCGCATTCACCTAAAACCAGCGTAAAGTCCTACTGCCTGCGCCCCGCATAGTGAACAAAACTCCAAGGAACAAGGGCATGCTCATGCAATAAAACCAGAAATTGATGCCGGCGTTTTGCTGAATACCAAACATGATCCACGCGCTTAACACGGTAAAAAGGACGCCTATCCAAAGGAATGCTTTCGAAAAACGCGCGGCATGCCTGCGCGCATGATCAAACTCCGGGGCATCGCTTCTTTCTCCGCCCGCGTCTGGTTCTGCTTTGAAAACATCGACTTCCTCCTCAATGGGATCTTCCAGGGCGCGCATCAATATCGCAGCTTCCTCCGCGCTGATCTTGCCATCTGCAACCATCTGCAAAATTTTCCTGCGTTCTTCGGATGACATTACGAGCCTCCTTCCAGGGCAGCCAGTAATTTTTCTGCATCTTCGGCAGTAATCTTCTTATCCTGCAACATCTTCAAGATTGCAAGCCGCTCTTCATCAGAGACCGGGGATTTGGAGGGCATCGGCACACCCTTTGGCGAGAAATCCCAATTCCAACGTCCAATTTCCACACCATGAGATCGGCGGACATGACGCTCTGCTTCGCGCGTCTTGCTTTCGATCCGGCGCGCTGCAGCTTCCACTTTCCGCTGGGCGCGTTGGGTAGCCTGCTCCACGCGGTGGGAAATCCGCTCACCAAAACCAGACCAATCCATGCCAATACCTGCGAAGTTGCCAAAGTCTTCAGCCGATTCACCGGCATCCGGACGATTGGAAACACGGATATCGCCCCCGGCATTTAATGTGACCGTGGCCGAACCGTCACCAAGTGTGATCACACGACTGGCGGCATCTTCATCGGCATCAACATCCGGCCAATCCACATCGATTTGATCGGCATTCAGGGTCAGCGTGGCGCTGGCTTTCGGCGGCATGACCAATAAAATGTCATCGCCTGCCGTGACCGAATACACATTACCAGCCTGCGGATTCACATACATCACGACATCTTCAGCGACATTCGCGTTTACGTTTCCACACACATCACGAAGAGCAAGATTGTCAGCAACTGAATCGAGAGTTACATTCCCATCCACATCACGGATGGATACGTCGCTGTTCGCGCTTTTGATGGATAAATTTCCCTTCGCGCCCCGCAGGCTGAAGTCCGCCTGAACTGAATCAATCTCAACTGAATCCACATCGCGAATCGAAAGGTCGCCGCCAATTTCCTTTAATTCAATGCCTCCCATCACACCGCGAATGGATGCATCACCGCCAATATTATTGATAATTATGGAAGCGGCTCTTGGCACTCGCAGGGAGAGATCGTCATCGCAGGAAAGATTAACCTGGTCGCCATCCTGACTGATACGTATTTCATCATCATCGGCTTTAAGCAGGATATCATCCCCCTCCCAACCGACAAGGCTGAGGTCGCCGCCAATCGATTCAATTAGGATTTTGGGCGCATGCCCTGCAGAAATAGTTTTAGACATGATCTACTCCTCTTCGCCGCGCAAAATGCGCATGGCTTGATCCGCGGTGATCTTGCCGGCTTCAAGATCGGCAATGGCACTGCTTCTTTTTTCAAGATCAACATCCGGAGATTCATCCTTGCCGGGCTCATAACCCAAAGCGCGGATGATCTCATGCAACCGATTGCGGATGGTGGGGTATGAAAACCCAAGTTCCTGTTCCATGCGGTTGATCTTGCCTTCGCAGCGTACAAAGGTGAACACAAATTCCAATTGATCGGGAGTCAAATTGGAAAACTGACCCGAAACAAAATTGCCTTCAATGGTCGTATCACAGGATGAGCAATGCAATCGAGCAACGGTTAATTCAGATTGACAGATCGGACAATGAGTAGGTGCAGGTCGCATATTTAAGTATCTCCAATTTTATGGTGCAAAAACTTCCGGTATTGCTTCCTCTTTTTGTCCCGGTTTGCTTCTTGTTCGATATAAAGCAAGGAAGGAAAATGTCGATAACATACCAACTAATCCTGCTGCGTACCAAAGGAGGTATGGCTTCGGTCCGTCAATGATCAAACCAGCCAAGTATGGGCCTACTGCAAAGGGAATGCCCCACGAGAACCCGGAAACAGCCATGTAACGTCCTCGCATATCTTCAGGAGCAAAGGACGCCACAAGGGCTTGCGAAACAGGTGAAACCACCATTTCGCCAATGGTGATGATCACCATCGCAACAACAAACATCATATAGGTGGAAACAAATCCATACATCGAGAAGCCAATCACATATAGGAATGTCCCAAATGCCATCATCAACATGGGCGGATAATTCGTAATGCGGCGCGTGATCGGGAATTGCATCAACACAACCATTGCGGCATTTATACTCAGCAATAAGCCGTAACCGGATTCGAGCGTACCATGTTCATTCCGTAGATATACACCCAGAGATGTATTCATATTCATATAGGTAAATACTTGTAACAATACAGCGCCGAGAAAAAGCATGAAAGCCGTGTTACGGAAGACCTGCCCATACCCTGCAAAGGTGTCAGCCATTGTTTCTTTTGGAGCATCAGGATGTGCTTGCGGCTTTGTCTCAGGGAGGAAGATGGCAATCAGGATAACTGCCAGAAGTGAAATAACAGCATCGGAAAGGAACAACAAAAGGTAGGAGCGAGCTGCTAAGAGTCCGCCAATAGCAGGACCGATTACTACAGATAAATTGAAAGCTACGCGCAGTATTCCATATCCATCCGCCCGTTTTTCTTCGGGCAGAATATCCGCGATCATGGCTTGATGTGCAGGCCCTGCTACATCTGTTAAAATCCCGATGAAGAACGCCAGCACAAAGAAGAAATGGAATGAAGTAACATAGCCCATCGCGACCGTGCTCAAAGAGGAAGCGATCAAACCGAAGATGATGATGCCCTTGCGTCCAAAGCGGTCTGTGAGTGCGCCGCCAATTGCAGAGCCCGTAAAACTGGAAATGGAAAATGCCGCGAAGAGCACACCTACATCGGCCATGCCGACATTGAATTTACTGGTAATATAAAGCGCGAAGAATGGAAAGAGCAATGAGCCGCCGATGCGGTCAATGAAAGTAATGACGATTACGGTCCAAAACGTGCGCGGATATTCGTGATAAAGTTTTGATATATTCTCACGCGTATTTTTGAACATGTCAGGCAACTTTTTTGGTCAATTCTGAATAATTTGTTTGTCCTGCGGAGTGCCGCTTGCGTAACTTTTCACCGCGCGCAACCATCCACTCGCCCAAGGCAGCCATGTTTTTACTCAGGAGATTTCTCCCCTTGATGGCTTCCTCTTCCAAGCGAATCGCGTCCATCTCTTCTTTAATTCTCTGTCGGTTCATTTCAGAAATCATTTCTGGAGATATGCTGTTCATGGGAGCCTCCTATTAAAAAAATCCTGGCAAATTCAAGTAAATTAATGTTTTATCTTAATTTCAAACAAAATTATAACTATTTATTTAATTTTGTCAAGTACTAAATTGATAATATCAATATACACATCAATATAATTGATTTTCCTGTCTGACAACCTCAATTTCTTCTATTTTGGAGCTGACAACCATGATCCGTTCAATATTCTTTTCGCCCGGCAAACCCGTCCGCAAGGATATACCCCCGAAGGAATTTCCCCGCCTCATACGTGACAAACGCGGTATGCTTTGGGTGGACTTTATATCTGAACCTCAAGAAACAACCCTGCCCATTTTACAAAGTTTTAATTTTCATCATCTGGCGATAGATGACGCCCTGCAGGAAACACACGCGCCTAAAATCGATGATTGGGGCGAGTATCTTTATATTGTCTTGAATTACATGCACCTTGTAAAAGCCACTGATCCATGGGACACGGAAATTGACGAGCTGGATATTTTTCTCGGGCGCAACTATGTCATCACGCATCACGATAACCCTGTGGTATCCATTGATGAAACTTGGAATATGTGCCAGCGCGATCCGCGCTATGCCAAAGACGGCCCGGACCATTTGCTCTACAAGATCATCGACGCGACTGTCATGAACTACATGCCGATCATCGAAAAAATAGATGAGGAGATAGATTGGATCGAGGACCAGGTCTTTGACCGCCCCAGCTCACAAACCCTTGCAAGGTTGTTCACGCTCAAACGCGTACTGCTTGCCATGCGCCGCATCCTGCTTCCCCAACGCGAGGTGCTAAATAAAATGGCACGCGACGATTATCAAGTTATTGACCAAAAAGACCGTGTCTTCTACCGCGATATTTATGATCATCTTGTACGCCTGCATGATGTAAATGAAAGTCTGCGCGATCTCGTAGGCGGGGCCATGGATACCTACCTCTCCGTGATCAACAACCGCATGAATGAGGTCATGAAAACCCTGACCATCATCACCACGCTCTTTATGCCTTTGACTTTTGTTACGGGTTTCTTTGGGATGAACTTCTTCGCCGCGAATCCGCCCTATGAAGGCTGGACTCTTCCCACTGTTTTTTATGGGACCCTGGGCCTGATGCTGCTGACCCCGGTCTTTATGTTCTTCTGGATGCGCCGCCGCACATGGGTGTAGGGGCCAGAATCTGCCATCATTTGAATCCTTGACACAGAACAGGCGTTCGAGTATTATTCCTAGCACAAATGAGCGAAGAATGCTCACCTGTGCCAGATGTCTGGCAGGAGGCTCAAAATGATGATGGTTCGAAAAAGCAAAGGTTTAGGGGAACGCCACCAGAGGATTCTGGATTTTATTGCGTCTTATCAACGTGAACACAAGCATCCCCCGTCAATTCGCGAAATTGGCGAACATTGTGCTATCTCATCCACATCTGTTGTGAATTATTACCTTGATCAGCTTGAAAAATCGGGTCACATCGAACGTGATCGAAAGATTTCACGCGGCATGAGGCTGACCGGCAATACCCCATTAGGTGACATGCTCCGCGTGCCTGTCCTTGGCGTCATTCAAGCTGGTGAGCCCATCCCCGTTCCCACAAATGCAGATTTCGGCTCCTTCACCCCAGAAGACTCTGTAGAGGTCGCAACTTCACTCATGCCCGCAAAAGAAAAGGGCAAAGAGTTGTTTGCTCTTCATGTGCAGGGCGACTCCATGATCGATGCCATGATCAACGACGGCGATATTGTCATCCTCAAACCTACGCAGGATGCGCGCAATGGCGAAATGGTGGCTGTCTGGCTTTCAGATCGCAACGAAACCACTCTTAAATATTATTATAAGGAAAAAGACGGCTACCGTCTTCAACCAGCAAATCCAACCATGAAGCCGATCATGCTCAAAAAGACCGAAGCCCTGGAGATCAAGGGTAAAGTAGTCATGGTCATTCGCAAAGTAGATCGATATAACTAAATGGATCAGCAACAAAAAAAGACGGCTCGCATGAGCCGTCTTTTTTTGTTTTCCGAAAACCTTGAATTACTCGACGACGACGTTTGCGCCGGCTTCTTCAAGCTTCTTCTTGGCATCAGCTGCGGCGTCCTTGCCGACAGCGGTGAGAACTTTTCCACCGGCGGTTTCAGCGAGAGTCTTGGCTTCGCCGAGGCCCAGGCTGGTCAACTGGCGGATGACCTTGATGACATCGATCTTCTTGGCGCCGGGATCCTTGATGACCACATCGAACTCAGTCTTTTCCTCAACAGGTTCGGCGGAAGCAGCTGCGCCAACCACGGCAACAGCCACAGGAGCGGCGGCGGAAACGCCCCACTTCTCTTCGAGTTTCTTTACGAGATCAGCCGCCTCGAGGACGGAGAGTGTGGATAGTTCTTCCACGAGTTTTTCGAGCTTGTCAGACATTGTTTAGCACTCCTTGCTAAGTAATAATTTTATATTTTGAATACTTCATGCGAGATAATCCCGCTTGATAGTTAAAAACTAGGCTGCGGCCTGTGCACTCTCGGAACGTGCCTGGATAACAGCCGCGAGGCCGCGGGCGGGTTCTGCGAGCGTACGGACGAGCTTGCCAGCAGGAGCCTGCAAAACACCCAACAATGTTGCGCGCATAACAGGCAGCGGCGGCAGATCGGAAAGAGCCTTCACCTGTGAAGCGTTGAGGGCTTTGCCGCCCATCAAACCGCCTTTCACTTTAACGAAAGCATTGCCTTTTGTTGCATCGGTCAATGCTTTCGCGGTGGAAGCAGGGTCTGTGAAAGCAAAAGAGATCGCGGTGGACTTTACCAGATAATCCTGGGGAAGTTCCATGTCACTCTCTGCAAACACGCGGCGGACAAGTGTGTTCTTGACGATATGGAATTCACCGCCCGATTCACGGACTTTCGCGCGAATCGAATCAAGAGATTTCATCGTTGCGCCGGTATATTCCACAAGAATGACTGCCTCACTACGTTTGATCCAATCCGCGTACTGAGCCTGCACTTCTTCCTTGCGTTTCTTTGAAATTGCCAATGGTTATTCACCTCCTTTCAATATAAAAGTCTTTGCCACTTACACAGGCAAAGACTTTTCGCAATCCCCACAAGGGGGAGCCCCGGAGGGAATCAGCACAAATGCTGCGCTGAATTATGCTATGAGTCTCCACCTGAGCAGGAAATTAAGTTCTGAAAGAGGGTCGCACAGGAACGGCGTTTTCCCGCCATTCCAAGATCCCGTTTTCAGAACACCCGCCTTCATCGGCGAAGTGGATTTTTAGGGATTAACGAGTATTTCTACTCGGCACCTTGCATATGTTCATTGGGATCGGCCTTTACGCCAGGTCCCATTGTGGTGGTGATGGTAATGCGCTTGACAAAGTTACCCTTCGCACCTGTTGGGCGGGATTTATTCACTGCATCCACCAAAGCCACATAGTTCTGGAAGAGTTTATCAGCGGAGAAGGAAACCTTACCGATCGAAACATGGATATTATTGGTCTTATCTAGACGGAACTCCACACGTCCTGCCTTGGCTTCCTTAATCGCACGCTCCATATCCTGCGGAGCTACCACTGTACCAGCCTTCGGGTTCGGCATAAGACCGCGCGGACCGAGCACACGACCCAGGCGACCAACCTTGCCCATCGCATCGGGTGTGGCGATAGCGACGTCAAAGTCAAGCGTGCCGCCTTCGATCTTCTTCATGGTTTCATCATCGTCAGCAACGAGGTCAGCCCCGCCTGCGCGGGCCGCTGCCGCACCTTCGCCCTGGGCGAAGACGAGCACGCGCACGGTCTTGCCGAGACCGTGTGGGAGAACAACTACATCGCGTAATTGCTGGTCCGCCTGACGTGAATCAAGCGTAGTGCGCATATGAACTTCAACCGTTGCATCAAAATTGGTGATTGAAGTCTCTTTGGCAAGTTCAACTGCTTCGCGGGCGGAATACACCTTATCCACATCAACTTTGGCCGCCGCTTCCGTATATTTTTTTCCGTGTTTGGTCATTTTTTCCTCCGTGGTGCAAGCGTGGCGCCGCTGGTTGAGTAAGCCGAGCGTTCTTCTCGGCTGTATCGAAACCAGCGCCACTCCCACAAAATTAGTCGGTTACTGTAATACCCATCGAACGGGCTGTGCCTTCAACCTGTTTCATTGCGCCTTCAATGGTGATTGCGTTGAGATCTTTCATCTTTATTTCAGCGATTTCCTTCACCTGAGCGCGGGTCACCTTGCCGACCTTTTCCTTGTTCGGCACGCCGGAACCTTTCTCAACCTTGGCAGCTTTGCGAAGCAAAACTGCGGCAGGCTGGGTGCGAAGCACAAATGTAAACGAACCATCGGTATAGATGGTGATTTCCGCAGGAAGAACCTCACCCGGACGATTGGAGGTTCGGGCATTATATTCCTTGCAGAACGCCATGATGTTGATACCATGACTTGCCAGCGCTGGGCCAACGGGAGGCGCAGGATTTGCCTTGCCAGCTTCCAACTGAAGACGAACAATTGCTTTTAACTTCTTTGCCATTTTGACTTAACTCCTTCGTGGTTTTAGCGGGTCATTTGGGAGACCCTCCCACCGCATCAGACCTGTCTGAGGCCTGCTACTGTCTAATATGTTTTGGATGCCGCTTCGGCATCCCTTTGCTTAGGCTTTCTCGACCTGCAAGAAATCCAACTC